>ENA-OQKF01001511-OQKF01001511.1-human-gut-metagenome-genome-assembly--contig:-NODE-1511-length-10251-cov-3.228368_pt1 | contig 10251 bp, 9 predicted proteins | sample MGYA00242617_ERZ504784 | MGnify/ENA primary metagenome ERZ504784 (study PRJEB26092, sample SAMD00036364) | human gut metagenome | host: Homo sapiens | study: EMG produced TPA metagenomics assembly of... | reverse complement strand
TGGTGGGCTGTGAATTGGTGAGGGCGGAGGGGCGGCAGTTTTGGAATGGCGTTACGCGGTTCGAGGCGGGCATGTTTATGCGTCCGGTAATGGTGGCCAGCGGGTTCAGCGGACCGATTGCCGGTGTGCGGGTGGGCCGTCTGGGGCTACGCATTGTCGCTGCGGGTGGCATGGGGCTGAGCGCGGTCAGTTTTATCGGCCTGTCGACGCTCGACTTCAGCACGCAGCACTGGCAGGCATGGAGTCTGATGGTGCTGCTGGGCTTCAGTGCCGCCAGTGCGCTGCTGGCCTCAACCTCGGCAATTATGGCGGCTGCGCCAAAAGAGAAAGCGGCTGCCGCAGGGGCGATTGAAACCATGTCCTATGAGCTGGGCGCAGGGTTGGGCATTGCCATTTTTGGTCTGCTGCTAACCCGCAGCTTCTCGGCGTCAATTGTCCTGCCGCAGGGACTGAGCGCGACGCTGGCCGATAAGGCCTCGTCATCGATTGGCGAAGCGGTGAACGTGGCGCAGAGCCTGACTCCAGGGCTGGCGGAGTCGTTAATTGAGGCGGCAAAAACGGCCTTTATCACGTCACACAGGGGGGCGTTAGGCAGTGCCGGCGCAATGTTACTGGTGCTGGCGGTCGGGATTTGGTTTAGCCTGGCAAACGTACCGAAACAGTAAAAAACAGGCCCGGTGGTGCAATGCTAACCGGGCAACCCTCAGTGTGCGTCATGGGGAGTCAGCAGGCAGCGCTTGTCGTGTGCTTCAATTTCGGTGCCGCTAAAGCGCGCGTATTGCCCGGTCAGGCCGAAGAATGCGGGTTGCGTTTCTGTATAGATTTCAGCGGCAAGTATCAGACGGCGACGTTCGTCTTCGCTCATCTCAAGCTGCGTCCAGGGAATGAAATAGCGCGTCGTTGAGCGTGCGGTCAATGTGAACCACAGCGGGCAACCACATCCGGGACAAAACCAGCGTTCGCCGCGCGCAGATGACGTGAAATGAGAAGGGGCTATCGACTCTTCTTCCACAAGCGGTTGACCCTGCGCTTCCAGATACATGGCCATTCCCCCCGACCATTTCTGGCACTGGGTACAGTGGCAGGCATAGACGTCGAAATTGTTGAGGGAAACGCTGAATTGGCTCATCCCACACAGGCAGCGTCCTTTGAAAATATGCATGGCGTGCTCCTTTATTACGCCAGTCAAACCGAATAAAAAAAGCCAGCCACGAAGGCTGGCTTTTTTATACTAACAAATCTTAGAACTGGTAGGTCAGACCAACAGCAACGATGTTGTCGGTAGCAACGCCAGCTGCTTTAGTGAAGCTGCTGTCGTCAACCAGGTTGATTTTGTAATCAACGTAGGTAGACATGTTTTTGTTGAAGTAGTAGCTCGCGCCAACGTCAACGTATTCAACCAGATCCTGGTCGCCGTAAGTACCAATGTCTTTACCTTTGGATTTCAGGTAAGCAATGGATGGACGCAGACCGAAGTCGAACTGGTACTGAGCAACCACTTCGAAGTTCTGCGCTTTGTTAGCGATGAAACCGCTACCGAAGTTGGTCATGTTACGGGTTTCAGAGTAGGTGGTTGCCAGGTAGATGTTGTTGGCATCGTACTTCAGACCCGCAGCCCATACTTCCGCGTTTTCGCCGCCTGCATTCAGATTGCTTGCAGCAGCAACCTGACGGTCAGTACGGTCAGATTTCGCGTAGGTAGCACCTACACCGAAGCCTTCGAATTCATAAGTAGAAGACAGACCCCAGCCGTCACCGTTCGCTTCGGTGATGTCGTTACGGTCGTTTTTACCCTGGTACTGAGCAGCTACGTTCAGGCCATCAACCAGACCGAAGAAGTCGGTGTTACGGTAAGTTGCAACGCCAGTCGTACGGCCAGTCATAAAGCCATCAGTCTGAGTCCAGGTATCACCACCGAATTCTGGCAGAACGTCAGTCCATGCGCCGATGTCGTAAGCAACACCGTAGTTACGACCGTAGTCGAAAGAACCGAATTCGTTGAATTTCAGGCCCGCGAATGCCAGACGGGTTTTGTTGCCGTCAGAACCCTGAGATTCAGAGCGGTTGCCTTTGAACTCGTATTCCCACTGGCCGTAACCGGTCATCTGGTCGTTGATCTGAGTTTCACCTTTGAAGCCCAGACGAACATAGGTTTTGTCGCCGTCGTTGCCAGCGTCATCAGAGAAATAGTGCAGACCTGTTACTTTGCCGTACAGATCCAGTTTGTTACCGTCTTTGTTAAAAACTTCAGCCGCGTTTACAACGCCTGCTGCCAACATGGAAGTCACTGCCACTGCAACTAATTTAAGTTTCATCTTAAATATTCCTTATAATTTTCTTCAGTATTTCCTGAGCCACTTTGAACGATTTCTAAACGAGGCTAATCATCAATGGCATGCTATTTTTAAGAATCTTGTAGTAGGGTTTCAATAATAAGTTTCAAAATATTAGCAATAATTTCAATTAGTGTGATCCGGATCGGATAAATTGCGGCTGTAACGAATGAGATGGTGGGGATTTGTGCATTTTTTGATGAATTATTCAACAAGACCATTGGCCGCAATATAGTTTTCGGCCGTTTTAGTTTCTTTTGTTAATTGTCGGTATTTTCTGTCTTTTTGCTCGTTTGATATAAATTCCAGTTGTTTAAAATCAATGGGTTAACTATTCAATTGTACGGGATAATCGTTGTTGGACATGAAACACACAGAAACACACTATTGCACTTTGTGCTATATACATTGTTAATATTCGCAAGATATTAATAACGAAACGGTGTCAAGTTATGTCAACAAAAGACGACGGAGATTTACGAAAGGGCGGTAATATAAACAGAATCTAAACGGCTTTTCTAACGCGCCGATCATTATTTTGACGCGCGATCACATATTAAATTTATGTTAATTCCCGCCGGGCGATTATGGACCCGGCAGAAGATAGCGATATTATTTTCGCGTGGCATACCAGCACAACAATGACCCGGCACAAACCATTAATGCGCCTTGCCAGAAAGAAAACGAGAGGGGGGAATTCAGCAATACGGCAGCAAGTGCTGCTGAGAGTACAGGCGTGAAATAGGATACCGCTGCGAGTACCGTGACGTTGCCATGAAGAATACCGATATTCCATGCCGCATAGCCAAACCCCAGTGCGACGCTGCACATGATGAGCTTTACGACCACCGGGAGAGTAAACACCATTTGCGGCTGTTCGCTGAACGCATATTTCACCCACAGACTGAGCGCGGTGAGCAGCACGAAAAGCGTTATCCCGTTTTGCCCGTTGGCAAACTTACTGGTGACGGTGCAGTAAGCCGCCCAGATAAAAGCCCCGGCTAACTCCAGCGCGTAGCTGAGCTGGCTTGTGATGACATTACGCATGATGTCATCAAGATGTAGCCCTTGTTCTCCGCCTAATACCCAACAGACGCCCAACAATGAGACGGCTAAGCCCGGGATCACCCACAGGGTGGACCGTTGGCCGTTAAATAAAATGGCAAACACTATCGTCAGGCTTGGCCAGAGATAATTGACCATTCCCACTTCGATAGCCTGGGAGCGCGTTGCGGCATAGCCTAACGACAGGGCGAGGCAAATTTCATAGCTGACAAACAGCACGCTGCCGGCAATAAGATACCGGGGTGAAAACCGTCTGATATCAGGAAATCCTACCGTCACCAGGCACAGTAATCCGCTGAGGGTGTATATCATTGCTGCGCCTCCCACCGGTCCCAGCCCCTCACTGACGCTACGAATGAGGCCAACCATGGTGCTCCACAACAGTATCGCCGCCAGTCCCGTGAGCGTTGCTCTCTTTCTGTCCATAACCCTGCCATCGCTATAAAAATCAAAGGAAAAATTTATAGCATTAATCCTCCTGCCATCGCGAATTATTCTCTTAAGTCTTTAATCAAAAAGAGGTATTTAAACTCCGTGGGGGTGACTATTAAGGGGGTGAAGACAAGTGACCTTGATTTGACGCAAAAAAAACAGGGGCTTTACTGCTAGTTTGCGGCGCGAAGTCTTAAATGAAAACGAGGACAACAATGGACGTCAGCCGCAGACAATTTTTTAAAATCTGCGCGGGCGGTATGGCCGGAACAACAGCCGCAATGCTGGGATTTGCACCCAAAATGGCGCTGGCTCAGGCACGCAACTATAAGCTGCTGCGCGCGAAAGAGACCCGTAACCCCTGCACATACTGCTCCGTAGGTTGTGGGCATTTAATGTATAGCCTGGGCGATGGCGCGAAGAACGCCAAAGAAGCGATTTATCATATTGAAGGGGACCCGGATCATCCGGTGAGCCGTGGCGCACTTTGTCCGAAAGGGGCGGGTCTGCTGGATTATGTCCACAGCGAAAACCGTCTGCGCTATCCGGAATACCGTGCGCCAGGATCTGACAAATGGCAGCGTATCTCCTGGGATGAGGCGTTTTCCCGAATCGCAAAACTGATGAAAGCTGACCGCGACGCCAACTTTATCGAAAAGAACGCGCAGGGCGTTACGGTGAACCGCTGGCTGTCGACCGGCATGCTGTGCGCGTCCGCGGCAAGTAATGAAACCGGCATGCTGACGCAAAAATTTGTGCGCTCCCTCGGCATGCTGGCGGTAGATAACCAGGCGCGCGTCTGACACGGACCAACGGTAGCAAGTCTTGCTCCAACATTTGGTCGCGGTGCGATGACCAACCACTGGGTTGATATCAAAAACGCCAACGTCGTGATGGTGATGGGCGGTAATGCCGCTGAAGCCCATCCGGTGGGTTTCCGCTGGGCGATGGAAGCGAAAAACAATAACGATGCGACGCTGATCGTTGTCGATCCGCGCTTTACGCGTACGGCATCGGTGGCGGATATCTATGCGCCTATTCGCTCCGGTACGGACATTACGTTCCTCTCGGGCGTTCTGCTGTACCTGATTGAAAACAATAAAATTAACGCTGAATACGTTAAGCATTACACCAATGCCAGCCTCCTGGTACGGGATGATTTTGCCTTTGAAGAGGGGTTGTTCAGCGGTTATGACGCGGAAAAACGGCAGTACGATAAATCGTCCTGGAACTACCAGTTCGATGAAAACGGCTACGCCAGACGCGATGAGACCCTGAGCCATCCGCGCTGCGTATGGAATTTGCTGAAACAGCATGTTTCCCGCTATACGCCGGACGTCGTGGAGAATATCTGCGGTACGCCAAAAGCAGATTTCCTCAAGGTGTGTGATGTACTGGCCTCTACCAGCGCCGCCGACAGAACCACGACGTTCCTGTATGCACTTGGCTGGACGCAGCATACCGTCGGTGCGCAAAACATCCGCACCATGGCAATGATCCAGCTGTTGCTCGGAAACATGGGCATGGCCGGCGGCGGCGTGAACGCCCTGCGCGGACACTCCAACATTCAGGGCTTGACCGATCTGGGCCTGCTGTCGACCAGCCTGTCAGGCTATCTGACGCTGCCGTCTGAAAAGCAGACTGATTTGCACAGCTATCTGGCGGTCAACACGCCAAAAGCGACGCGTGCCGATCAGGTGAACTACTGGAGTAACTATCCGAAGTTCTTCGTCAGCCTGATGAAGTCGTTCTATGGCGATGCCGCGCAGAAGGAAAACGACTGGGGCTTCGAGTGGTTGCCGAAATGGGACCAGGCCTACGACGTCATTAAGTATTTCAACATGATGGATAAGGGCAACGTTACGGGCTACATCTGCCAGGGCTTTAACCCGGTGGCGTCTTTCCCGGACAAAAACAAGGTCGTTCGCAGCCTGAGCAAACTGAAATACATGGTGGTTATCGATCCGCTGGTGACCGAGACCTCCAACTTCTGGCAGAACCACGGCGAGATGAACGACGTCGATCCTGCATCGATTCAGACCGAGGTGTTCCGCCTGCCATCCACCTGTTTTGCAGAAGAAGACGGGTCGATTGCCAACTCCGGCCGCTGGCTGCAGTGGCACTGGAAAGGCCAGGATGCACCAGGTGAAGCGCGTAATGACGGCGAAATCCTGGCCGGGATTTACCATCGTCTGCGTGAAATGTATCGCACCGAAGGGGGGAAAGGCGCTGAACCGCTGCTGAGGATGAGCTGGAATTACAAACAGCCGGACCATCCTGAATCAGAAGAGGTCGCCAAAGAGAATAACGGCGTTGCGCTGGCGGATCTGTATGACGCGAACGGCACGCTGCTGGCGAAGAAAGGTCAGTTGCTCAACAGCTTCGCGCTGCTGCGGGATGACGGCACGACCGCGTCGTCATGCTGGATCTACACCGGCTGCTGGACGGAACAGGGTAACCAGATGGCGAACCGCGATAACGCTGACCCGTCAGGGCTGGGCAATACGCTGGGCTGGGCGTGGGCATGGCCACTGAACCGTCGCGTGCTGCACAACCGTGCTTCTGCGGATATCAACGGCAAACCGTGGGATCCGAAACGGATGCTGATCGAATGGAACGGCAGCAAATGGACGGGTAACGATATTCCGGACTTCAGCACCGCCGCACCGGGCACTGAGACCGGGCCGTTTATCATGCAGCCGGAAGGGCTGGGACGTCTGTTTGCCCTCGATAAGCTGGCGGAGGGGCCATTCCCGGAACACTACGAGCCAATGGAAACGCCGCTCGGAACCAACCCGCTGCACCCGAACGTCATATCCAGTCCGGTGGTGCGTATCTATGAAGAGGACGTCCTGCGTTTAGGCAAGAAGGACAGGTTCCCGTATGTCGGGACTACCTACCGCCTGACCGAGCATTTCCATACCTGGACCAAGCATGCACGGCTTAACGCCATTGCCCAGCCGGAACAGTTTGTTGAGATCAGCGAAACGCTGGCGAAAGCGAAGGGTATTGCCAACGGTGACCGCGTGAAGGTGAGCAGCAAGCGCGGCTTTATTCGCGCGGTTGCGGTGGTTACGCGTCGTCTGCAGGCACTGAACGTGCATGGTCAGCAGGTGGAAACCATCGGTATTCCGCTGCACTGGGGCTTTGAAGGGGTGGCGCAAAAAGGCTACCTCGCCAATACCCTGACGCCAAACGTCGGCGATTCCAACTCGCAAACGCCGGAGTACAAAGCGTTTCTGGTCAACATCGAGAAAGCGTAAGGAGCGACTACATGGCAATGGAAACACAGGACATTATTAAACGCTCCGCGACCAACTCCATCACCCCCGCGCCTCGTGCGCGGGATGATAAGGCAGAAGTCGCCAAGCTTATCGATGTCACTTCCTGCGTGGGTTGTAAAGCCTGCCAGGTGGCCTGCTCGGAGTGGAACGATATCCGCGATGAAGTGGGACACTGCGTCGGCGTTTACGATAATCCGGCGGATCTGAGTGCCAAATCCTGGACGGTGATGCGTTTTAGCGAAACCGATCAGAACGGCAAGCTGGAGTGGCTGATCCGTAAAGACGGTTGTATGCACTGCGAAGACCCGGGGTGCCTGAAGGCCTGTCCGTCAGCCGGGGCCATCGTCCAGTACGCCAACGGGATTGTCGATTTCCAGCAGGATAACTGCATCGGTTGCGGCTACTGCATTGCGGGCTGTCCGTTTAATATTCCGCGCCTCAGTAAAGAGGATAACCGGGTCTACAAATGCACCCTGTGTGTCGATCGCGTGAGCGTCGGGCAGGAGCCTGCCTGCGTGAAAACCTGTCCGACCGGGGCTATCCACTTCGGGACAAAAAGAGAGATGCTGGAGGTAGCCCAGCAGCGCGTGGACAAACTGAAAGCGCGCGGTTACGCCAGTGCGGGCATTTATAACCCGCAGGGTGTGGGGGGAACGCACGTGATGTATGTTCTGCACCATAACGACCAGCCGGAGCTGTACCACAATCTGCCGAAAGATCCTGCGATCGATACCTCGATCAATCTGTGGAAAGGGGCGCTCAAACCGCTCTCTGCGGCGGGCTTTATCGCTACTTTCGCCGGGTTGATTTATCACTACATCGGTATCGGGCCAAACAAAGAGGTGGATGAGGACGAGGAGGAGCATCATGAGTAAATCGAAAACGATCGGGCGCACGAAGTTTGTTGACCGCGCCTGTCACTGGACGGTCGTGATCTGCTTCTTCCTGGTGGCGGTCTCGGGGATCTCCTTCTTCTTCCCGACGCTGCAGTGGCTGACGGAAACCTTCGGGACGCCACAGATGGGGCGTCTTTTGCAGCCGCTCTTCGGCGTGCTGATTTTCGTGGTGCTGATGTTTATGTTTGCGCGCTTCGTACATCACAATATTCCGGATAAGCATGACATTCCATGGCTGAAGGGGATTATTGAGGTTCTGAAGGGCAATGAGCATAAGGTTGCGAAGGTCGGGAAATACAACGCCGGGCAGAAGATGATGTTCTGGACCATCATGAGCATGATTTTTGTTCTGCTGGTCACCGGCGTCATTATCTGGCGGCCGTACTTTGCGCACTACTTCCCCATTCAGGTGATTCGCTACGCATTGCTTATTCACGCGACGTCAGCCATCATTCTGATCCACGCCATCCTGATCCACATGTATATGGCCTTCTGGGTCAAAGGGTCGATTAAAGGCATGATTGAAGGGAAGGTGAGCCGCCGCTGGGCGCAGAAACACCACCCGCGCTGGTACCGTGACGTTGAGCGGCTGGAAGCGAAACAGGAAAGTACGAAAGGGATGCCGTAAGTCCCGCGTTCGCGGGTCAGCGAATGACCCGCGAACGCTTCAGTCAAAAACGCTCTTCAACATACCGGAACGGGTATTGGGTCGGCTTCACTTTACCAATCTTACGCTTCGGCAAACTCACCGCTTCGATGTGAATGGCTTTGTACGGGATTTGCGCCAGCAGGTGCGAAATAATGTTCAGGCGCACGCGTTTTTTATCTTCCGAACGGGCGACAAACCACGGCGCCCAGGCGGTGTCGGTGGCAGCAAACATCGCATCTCGCGCCACGGTATATTCATCCCACAAATTGAAAGACTTAATGTCCATTGGCGATAATTTCCAGGTCTTTCGCCCGTCGTTAATACGATCGCGCAGACGACGCTCCTGTTCTTTCGGCGTGACCTCCAGCCAGTATTTGAGCAGGATGATCCCGGCATCCACCATTGCTTTTTCCATCACCGGCGTGCCATCAAGAAACTTCTCGACCTGCTCCGGTGTACAGAATCCCATCACCCGTTCAACGCCCGCGCGGTTGTACCAGCTGCGGTCAAAAATGACGATTTCGCCGGCGGCTGGCAGGTGGGGGACATAACGCTGGAAATAGAGCTGGGTCTTCTCTTTTTCCGTCGGCGCGGGGAGCGCAACAACCCGGAAGACGCGTGGGCTAACGCGTTCAGTGATGGCTTTAATGGTTCCGCCTTTACCGGCACCGTCGCGCCCTTCAAAGACAATACAGACCTTTAAACCCTTTGCGACGACCCACTGCTGGAGCTTAACCAATTCAACGTGGAGGCGACGAAGCTCTTTTTCATACTCTTTCGTTTTTAACGGCTCATGCTTTATGACATCAACTGCGACACTGGTTTTCTTCTTGCTTCCCATGATTGTCATCCTCAGGTTGTCCGGCGCGGGAAAAAGCGGGGCCGCACTATCAAGTGTAATCCACCTGAATTAATGGATTAACGTGTCAGCCAGCTGATTTGAACTGGCTCACCATACAAGATTGTTCAATAATGCCCGTCGCGCGTTGTTAACCAGTGGTTGTGGTATGAAAAAGACAATTTTTTCGTTGGCACTTGGCACGTTTGGCCTGGGAATGGCTGAATTTGGCATTATGGGCGTATTAACTGAACTGGCCCACGACACCGGAATTTCAATTCCCGCCGCCGGGAATATGATTTCGTTTTACGCCTTTGGTGTGGTGATTGGTGCCCCGATTGTGGCGTTGTTCTCAGGCAAGTTCTCGTTAAAATCCACGCTGTTGTTTCTGGTGGTGCTGTGTGCCGTCGGAAATGCAATTTTTACCTTTTCAACGTCGTATGCCTGGCTGGCTATAGGGCGGCTGATTTCCGGTTTTCCGCACGGCGCCATTTTTGGCGTCGGGGCGATTATTCTCTCGAGAATTGCGCCTCCGGGGAAGGTGACGGTCGCCGTGGCGGGCATGATAGCCGGCATGACGGTTGCCAATCTGGTGGGCGTACCGCTGGGCACCTGGCTGGGTCATGAATTCAGCTGGCGCTATACCTTTTTCCTGATTGCCCCGTTTGATGCTCTGGTGATCATCTCGGTACTGGTCTGGGTGCCGCCCATTCATGAACGCTCCGAAATCAACTTGACCGCGCACTCTTCCTTT
>ENA-OQKF01001501-OQKF01001501.1-human-gut-metagenome-genome-assembly--contig:-NODE-1501-length-10320-cov-3.105661_pt1 | contig 10320 bp, 7 predicted proteins | sample MGYA00242617_ERZ504784 | MGnify/ENA primary metagenome ERZ504784 (study PRJEB26092, sample SAMD00036364) | human gut metagenome | host: Homo sapiens | study: EMG produced TPA metagenomics assembly of... | reverse complement strand
TCATGCGTAGGCTGACTGACGCATGTTTGCCGGAAAACCGCATCCGGAGGGACGTGGTCAGCGTCATTACCGAGCATCGAAGGAGCCGAAGGAAGTAGTTGGGCCTTGGTCTGACTATGATGAGTCCCGATTATTGTGGAGTGAACGGATTTACATGAATTTTTTCAAAAAACTGGGTGAGAAATACCATTACTCACTGGTCATCCTCAAGGAACTGGTGAAAACCGATTTCAAGCTGCGATATCAGGGTTCCTTCCTGGGTATCGCGTGGTCGGTGTTGAAGCCCCTGATGTTGTTCTGCGTTATGTATGTGGTGTTCGTCAGGTTCCTGAAATTCACCGATGGTACGCCTACGTTCCCTCTGGTGCTGCTTCTGGGCATCAGCATGTGGAACTTCTTCTCCGAAGCCACCACCATGGGTTTGAACGCGATCACCGGTCGCGGCGATCTGATGAGAAAGATCAACTTCCCCCGTTATATTGTGGTTGTCTCCGCCACGGTTGGCTCGCTGATCAGCATGGCCATCAACCTGTGCGTCGTCCTGCTGTTCTGCTTTGGTTCCGGCGTCCATTTCACGTGGCGTGTGCTGCTGCTGCCTCTGAACTTCATCGAATTCTACTGTCTGGCCCTCGGCGTCGCCCTGCTTCTGGCCACGCTGAATGTGTTCTTCCGCGATATTCAGCATATTTGGGAAGTGCTTATGCAGGCCCTGTTCTACGCGACCCCCATCATCTACCCGTTGTCGATGGTTGCGGAGCGTCTGGGGCCGGAAAACCACAACCTTGCCATGACCGTTGAAAAGGCCATGCTGATGAGTCCGCCGGCTCAGATCATCCAGGATATTCGCCATAACCTCATCGCGCCGGAGACGACCCCCACGGTATGGACGCTGTGCAACCACTGGTTCTGGGCTTTGGTGCCGATTGGTCTGACCGTTCTCATCCTTATCCTCGGAATTCATGTGTTCCGCAAGTACAGCAGGAAATTCGCGGAGGTGCTGTAATGACTCATCAGGAAAATATTGCGCTGAAAGTCGATCATGTCGCGAAGATGTTCCGTCTGCCGACGGAACAGGCGAGCGGCATCAAGCAGGCCATCATCAACTGGACCAAGGGAATCAAGGGATACAAGGAGCAGCATGTTCTGCGCGACATTTCCTTTGAAGTCGAGAAGGGCGATTTCTTCGGTATCGTCGGGCGTAACGGCAGTGGCAAGTCGACGCTGCTGAAACTGATTTCCGGCATTTATGTACCGGAACAGGGCACCATCACCGTCAATGGCAAGCTTGTGCCGTTCATCGAGCTTGGCGTCGGTTTCAACCCGGAACTTACCGGGCGCGAGAACGTGTATCTCAACGGTGCGCTGCTCGGCTTCACCCGCGAGGAAATCGACGGCATGTATGACGACATCGTGGAGTTCGCCGAGCTTGAGGACTTCATGGATCAGAAGTTGAAGAACTACTCTTCCGGTATGCAGGTTCGCTTGGCGTTTTCCGTTGCCATTAAGGCACAGGGTGACATCCTGGTGCTTGATGAGGTGCTCGCGGTCGGTGATGAGGCGTTCCAACGAAAGTGCGACGATTTCTTCACGAAGATCAAGAAGGATCCGACCAAGACCGTCATTCTCGTCACGCACGACATGAACTCCGTCAAGAAGTACTGCAATAAGGCAATCCTTATCAAGGACGGCGAAATCATCGTCAATGGCAACAAGGATGATGTGGCCGATCGATACACCGTCGAAAACTTCGCGCCGCTGAATAAGAAGGATGATGGTAGCGAGGAAGATGCATACCCGGTCGGATTGAACGAGCGTGTGCCGCAGCTTCGCATCATCCCGCGTTCCCCGCTACTGATTGACAGCTCGGAGAATTTCAAGTTCGACATCGAATATGAATTCAACGAGGACACGGACTTCTACTTGGCCATCGCCTTGCACGACATTCAGCGTGGAGGCATCCCCTATGATTCCGGCGATAAGAAATTCAAGATGGAGAAGGGGCATCATACCGCCAGTTTCCAGATGCCGTTGAACCTGTTCAACAGCGGAAAGTTCCGTATCTTGGTATCGTTGCGTGTGCCCAATGAGTTGGATCCGGAGAGAACGGATATGGTGGCCTTCACCAGCGACGACAATGCGTGCATGTTCGTCGTCAACAACGAGGGCAGCAGGGATTATGCGTTGCTGAACGATCAGGCGATGCACATTGAGCGACTGTCGTAGCGATTACGGCAAATGACTACGGATCAATAAAACAGACAACCTGAAGTGGAATGAGTAAATGACTCTTGTAGACAATTCGACGGCCAAGCGGCTGGGCATACTCTGTTTCTACGATAAGAACGGTCGTGCGGCGAAGTTCCTCGATGGCTTCCTTGAGGATCTGATGCGGAACCTGACCGATCTTGTCGTCATCGTGAACGGCAAGATCGATGATGAGGCCCGCAAGATGTTCGGCAAGTACGCGGACACCATCATGGTTCGCGAGAACACGGGACTTGATGTCGCCGCGTACAAGCAGGCGCTGCTGACCATCGGCTGGGAGAAGCTGGAAACCTATGATGAAGTGCTGTGCCTGAACGATACCATCATGGGTCCTGTCTACCCGTTCAAGGAGATGTTCGAAACCATGTCCCGCAAGGATGTGGACTTCTGGGGCATCACCGCGTATGCGGGCGAAACCGTGAACGATGAGAAGATCCCCACGCATCTGCAGGCATACTGGCATGCGTACCGCCGCAGCCTAGTCTCCTCGCAGGCGTTCCACGAGTACTGGGAGACCATGCCCCTGTGGAAGGACTACGCGGAGGTTACGCGCAAGCATGAGATGACCTTCACCAAGCATTTCGCTCAGCTTGGCTTCAAGTGGGCGTCGTACATCGATTGGCGTAAGTACAGGGGCTACTCGTCCTATCCGCTGCTGTATATGCCGATGCAAATGCTGCGCGACGACCGTTGCCCGGTGTTCAAGCGTCGCTCCTTCTTCGTTGACTACAGCGCCTACTTCGATCAGACCGCGGGCCAGCCGGCGTTGGATCTGTACGATTTCCTGAAGAACGAAACGGATTATGATGTCGACCTGATTTGGGATGCGATTCTGCCGAACTACAACATCGACGATATTCGCAAGGCCCTGCACCTCGACTACGTGCTGCCGACGGCGACCCGCAATCCGAGAACCGGTGCCGATTTGCGTTCCGCGTTCATCTACCACATCTACTTCCTTGACCTGCTGGGTGACACCTGCCGTTACATCAGCGCTCTTCCGGAAGAGACCGACCTGTACATCACGACCACCGAAGACAAGATCGACGCGATCCGCGATTATATGACCTCCCACGGTGTGAATCATCCGGTCACGTTCATCCCCGTGGTGAACCGTGGTCGTGACGTGTCCGCGCTGCTGGTTGCGGCAAGCGATGTCGTGCTGAGCGGCAAATACGATGTCATCGGCTTCGCGCACGACAAGAAGTCGAGCCAGAATCAGGAGAACGGCCATCATGGCACCGAGAGTCAGGGCTTTGCGTACAAGCTGATGGAGAACACGCTTGCCAGCCGCGACTATGTGGAGAACATTCTCACGCTGTTTTCCAATGAACCGCGTCTGGGTCAGGTCGCTCCGCCGCCGCCCTTCCACGCCCTGTACTTTGCGCACACCCTGCCGCATGACTGGGGTGCGAACTTCGAGATCACGAAGGAACTGCTGGAAGACCGGTTCGATATCCATGTGCCGCTGAGCCCGGGCAAGCCTTCGGCATCCGCCATCGGTTCCTGCTACTGGTTCCGCGTGGATGCGTTGAAGCCCTTGTTTGAGTACGGCTGGAAGTATGAGGACTTCCTGCCGGAAGGACAGATGGGCGAGGATGGTACCGTGTCCCACGCCATCGAACGCGCCAACGGCTATATCTGCCAGTCGCAGGGGTACTATCCCGCATGGGTCATGTCGGATCGATACGCACGTATTGAAGTTGATTCGTTGGTGTATTCCAGTGCCATGCTGATGGGTGCGAGTGCTCGTGCGCATGAGGGCGAGTCGTTGCAGTCCAATATGTATGGCCTGTATAAGGCGACGAATCCGATGCGTATCGTGCCGGCTGCGATGCGGCGCGTTCACAAGGGTTTGAAATTCGTTGCTTCGAAGACGGTCAAGAGGATGCCCGAACCCGTGCAGAATGTCACGTATCGTGCGGCCTGGTTGCCGATCAACGCTGCGAGAAGCGCGAAGAACGCCGTGCTGGACGTGGTGCGTGCGGTTCGCAAGCATAAGTAGCTGATGCGCTGGCTATGGCACTAAGCCGGAGCCAACGTTATGGGTGTGCCCCGATCATCATTCGATGGTCGGGGCACACCCATATGCGAGCGATAATCGTTGCTCGCGGTTCGCATCATTACGATGCCGTATCGCCGCTACTTCATATTCTTGACCTTGCGGTCGTACACGCCCTTTTCGAACAGGCGGACGCGTTGCAACACCGCGCAGTGCATCCGCTGGCCTGTGGTCAGACGGCCAAGCAAATCAGCCATGCGCTGGCGATCAGCATCGTACTGTTGCTTGTTTTCGGGAGTACCCGCGTCCGGAGCCGTGCGCTCCTCGTTGACGGAACCGACCAGCGTGTAGTAACTGCGTGCCGGCAGTACGCCTTGGTTGAGCGCATATTCGAAGTTCGTGATTCCGGCCATCACATTGTCGTGGTAGAAGCCGAAGCTGCGTTCCTTATGCGTCACGGAACCGGCGGATTGCAGCCAGTAATACAACACGCGATCCACGTCCGCCACCTTATTCATGCGCGAATACAGTTCACCTGCGACCATGACATCCTGCGCGTACATGCCTTCCGGGAAACGAATGCCATCCCACAGCTCACGCTTGTACAGACGGCACCAGTTCGCTTCGTTGAAATACCGTGCTTCGGTATTGTGACCGGTACGATCCCCGATGAGTCGCAGAGCCTTGCTGAACACGGTTTGGTAGGCGCGCAGCGGATCCTTGAACACGCTGACCTTATCGGGGGTCTGAGCGCCTTTGGCGGCCTGTTTCGCAGTGTCTTCCAGCTGTGAGACACCGAACTGCTGCCAACGTGCCTTGCTCATATCAGCGCCGGTGCTGAGCAGTGCGTGCAGCAGGTATTCGATGTTGCGGGCGTCGAGGATATCATCATTATCGGCAAAGGCGATATATTCGCCATGCGCGGCATCCAGTCCGGCGTTCTGTGCCTTGGCGATGCCTCCATTGGTCTGATGAATCACGGTGACGCGTTCATCTTGCGCGGCATATTCGTCGCATATCGCGGGACTGGAATCGCGTGCCCCGTCGTCCACCAAAATGACTTCAAGATTGGTATAGGTCTGGTGCAGGATCGAATCGATGCAATAGCGCAGATAGTGTTCTGCGTTGTAGACGGGGACGATGATGGAAACCAAAGGGGCTGCTGCATTCATGGGCAACAGTCTGGCGTGCCTACCTGCCCGCCCCTCGCCCGTCTGCCCACCCGCCTCGCATCGCCCTACGCCGCAGCCTGTCGCTACACTGATAACCATGCACACGTTCCGCAAGTTCCGTAAGCCGCGCAAGCTCCACAAGGTGTTTCACGAGATGTTTCACAACGCTGGTGGTTGCGCGTCGGACGGTCATTCCGGTCATCCCGGTGCTTCCAGCTGTTTCAGCCGTACCTGTTCTCGTGCCCATGGCCACATCCGCACTTCTGCTCGCACACGTACTCGTGCCCGCAGCCGGTACGTCACTCGTGCCGTCGCCGCCGTTGCCAGCATCGCCACGATCATGGGCCTCGCCGCATGCGGGCAATCATCCGACACCCGCACGCACATCTCCGTGTGGAGCTGGGAACCCAGCATGTCCACAGTCGTGCAGCGTTTCGAAGCCGAGAATCCCGACATCGCAGTCGACCTGACCAGCATCTCCGGGTACGACAACCTGAACACCGCCATCCAGGACGGCTACAACATGCCGGACGTGGCGCAGATCGAATACTACGCGCTGCGCCAGTACGCGGTATCCAGCCAGCTGCTCGACCTGACGGGCCGGGTCGGAAGCGACTTCGGCAGCTTCTACTCGCCGGGCACGTGGGCATCCGTGCATCTGGCCGACAAAATCTACGGCCTGCCCATGGATTCCGGCCCGATGGCGTTCTTCTACAACAAAACCGTGTTCGACGATGCGGGCGTGGACGCCACCAAAATCAAAACGTGGGACGACTACTACGAGGCCGCCAAGAAACTCAAAGCCACCGGCGCGTACATCACCGCCGATTCGGGCGATGCGAGCTTCTACGACGCCATGATCTGGCTCGCGGGCGGCAAACCCTTCACCACCAGCGAAGACGGCAAGAACGTGACCGTCAACCTCAGCGGCGACAAGGGCGTGGAAACCTTCACCGCCTTCTGGCAGAAGATGATCAACGAAGAGCTTATTGACACCCGGAACGCCACATGGTCGGACGGCTGGAAGCGTGGGCTCGGCAGGGGCACGATCGCATCAGTATTCTCCGGAGCGTGGATGACCTCGCTGCTGCAATCTGACGTTCCCGGCAGCGCGGGCCTGTGGCGCGTGACGCAAATGCCGACCGTGGACGGCAAACGGGTCACGTCGGAAAACGGCGGTTCGGCGCTGTGCGTACTGCAATCCACGCGCAAACCGGACGCCGCATACCGTTTCGTCGAATTCGCGGCGCATAACTCCGAAGGCATCAGCGCTCGCGTGGACGGCGGCGCGTTCCCCGCCGACCTGCCCACGCTGACCAGCTCCAGCTTCCTCTCACGCACCACCATCAAGGATTCGCGCGGCCTCGATATCCCCTACTTCGGCGGGCAACAGTTCAACCGGGAACTCTCCAAGGCAGCGAAAAACGTATCAACCGGGTACCAGTACCTGCCGTTCGAAGTGTATGCGCGCAGCGACTTCAGTGCGACCGTGGGTACGGCCTACCGCTGGGCGAACTCGTGGCAGTCCTACCTGAAACGCCAGGAGGCCGTGAAGGAAGGACTGCTGGACGACAACGGCAAGCCCTTGAAGCCGTTCGACAAGCCGACCGACAAGGTGACGCTGAAGCAGGGCATCGCCTTGTGGGAGAAGGACATCAAGGAATACGGCACGAACCAGGGCTTCACCGTGCGGTGAGGTGCGGTACTGTGCAGCTACTGCTGGAGCGACCGAGGGCGGGCCTTCCCCAGAATCGGACAAAAATGGGCCGGATTTGTCTGATTTCGGGTGTTCCGCTTGCCGTGTGTTCTGCGTTGCCGTGTGTTGCGCTTACCGCACGTTCCGCTTGTAGATCAGGGCCATGCCCTTGAAGATCAGATCCGGATCATACACGTCGATCTCATCCGTATCATCCTTGAAAATACGCCCCAAACCGCCGGTCGTGACCACTTTGAACGGTTCGCCGATCTCCTCGCGGAACTGCCGGATTGTGCGCTCGATACCGCCGAGGAACGTGTAATACAAGCCGGCCTGCATGGCGGTGCGCGTGTTCGTGGCGAGAATCGACTTCGGGCGCACGATCTCCGCTTCGGGCAGCTGCGCGGTCTGCCCCCACAGGGCTTCGGCGCCGGTGCGGATGCCGGTCGTGATATACCCCGCGCGGATCGTGCCCTTGGCGTCGACGTAATTGAACGTGGTCGCCGTGCCGAAATCGGCCACCAGCACCGGGCCGCCATACGTGTAGTACGCGCCGACGCAATCGGTCAGACAGTCGGCGCCCATGGTCCTGGGATCATCCATATGGATGTTGATGCCGGTTTTGATGCCCGGTCCCACAACCATCGGCTCGAAACCGAGGAATTTGATGATCGAGGCGCGGAAGGAATGCATGACCTTCGGCACCACCGAACACACGATCACATCCTCCACGTCATGCCGCGTGTAGCCGCTGATCTGCAGGAACTGCGAAATCATCACCGTATACTCGTCCGACGTGTGCAGGGCTTTCGTGGTGATGCGGTAGGAGCCGACGATGCGCTCGCCTTCCAGAAAGCCGATGACGATGTTGGTGTTTCCGATATCTACTGCCATCAGCATGATGCTCAATGCTCCCTCGGTTGTTGGTGTTGCGGTTGTTGGTGTTGCGGTTTGGCTGCGGTTGCTGCGGTTCAGTTAGCGGCGGCTGCGGTTGCGGCGGCTGGCCGGCAAAGCCGTGGCGATGCCTGCGTTGCCGGACGGTCGATGTCGTTGGTGCGTGGGCATGCGCTGCCGCCACCACTATAAGCCGCGATGACCGCGCTCCGCGCGGGACATGCGCGAATCACGGTTCGGGGAATCACGGATCGGGTCAGGCCTTGCGCATCTCGGCGAGACGCAGCAGCAGCCGGTGCGCCAAGTCGGTTTTGCCCATTTTCCGCCATTTTTCGACGTTCGGTGCGCTCGCGTTCGGTGCGTCTGCCATAGCGTCTGCCATTGCGTCTGTATTATCGTCGCCGCCGTTCGCGCCCGGCGTGAGCACGGTTACGACGTTCGTATCCGTACCGAACCCGGCGCCGGCGTCGCGCAGGTTGTTCGCCACCAGCATGTCGCAATTCTTGCTTGCCAGCTTCTTCGCCGCGTTCTCGATGAGATTCTGCGTCTCCATGGCGAACCCGCACAGCACCTGCGAGCCGTCGTTGCGTTTGCGAGCGCCGACCCATGCGAGGATGTCCGGGTTGGAGACGAGTTCGATCTGGATGCTGGTGCGCCCGGCTTTTTTGATTTTCTCGTCGGCGATTTTGTTGATGCGGAAGTCGGCCACGGCTGCGGTCATGACGATGATGTCCGCCGACTGGTAGTTGCGCTGCACGGCTTCGAACATCTGTTGCGCGGTGGTGACGTGTATGGTTTCGATGCTTGGCTCGTCGGGTTCGGGCAGGTTGACCGGTCCGCTGACCAGTGTGACGGTCGCGCCGAGCGCTGCGGCCTCATGGGCGAAGCCGTAGCCCATTTTGCCGGTGGAATGGTTGGTGAGGAAGCGTACCGGGTCCAATGGTTCCTGTGTCGGCCCGGCGGTGATGAGCACGTGCAGGTCGTGGAGTGGCAGGGGAGTGGGTGTTGTGGCGCTGGTGCTTGCGGAGACGTTGGCGGTGGTTTCGGCGTTCTCGTTCGCTGTGGAGTGGGATGCGTCCATCAGCTGCGCCACGATTCGTTCGATGGCGGCCGGTTCCTCCATGCGTCCCTTGCCGGTGTCGCCGCAGGCGAGCTCGCCCGAACCGGGTTCCACGATTGTCCAGCCGAGTTCACGGCAGGTGTTGAGGTTACGCTGCGTGACGGGGTTGTCGAACATGTGCACGTTCATCGCCGGGCAGAGCACTTTGATGCCGCCATAGTAGGCGAGGATCGTGGAGGTGAGGGTGTCGTCGGCCATTCCCGCGGCGATGCGGGCGATGATGTCGGCGCTCGCGGGTGCGATGACCAGCGCATCCGCCCATGCCGCGTCGGCGATGTGGTTGATGGATGCCGGATTGGCGGGGTTGCTGACGACATCGCCTTGAATGGCCGAGGCCGTGACCTGCGGGAACATGGCGGTCCGGGTCGGCGTGTGCGTGAGCGACGTGAAAGTGAGTGGTGTGACGAACTGTTCGGCCGCCATGGTTTCGATCACGCGCACCTCATGGCCGGCTTTGGTCCAGTCGGATGCCAGATGGCATGCCTTGAACGCTGCGATCGATCCAGTGACTCCCAGAAGAATATGCGACATGCCCGTCAGTATACAAACCGTCACGCACGAATACCGCAGTATCCGTGCTCTGCCGGTCTGTACCAGCCGTGGGTCTGTACCTGCCGTGCTGGTTACTCGCCGTGCTGGTTGTACCGTTGCGCTGATTGTGTCTGCTATGCCGGTTGCACCCGCTATGCCGGTCTGAACTCGCTATGCTTGGCCGTCCTGGCCTACCAGGCGGTCGCCCTCATCGTGGTTTCCCGTCGTGGTTCCCTATCGCGGCTCCTATCATCGTTTCCCATCACAATCCCCGGCATGGTTCCCTACCGTGACATGCGCCCCTCATAGTAGAGGGTTTCGCGCAGATTGCCCGAAATCACGCCGGTGAAATGCCGTTCATGCTTGTCGACCGCCTGCGAGCCCAAGGCGCTGGCGTTCTGATACGCGGCCTGATGGTATTTCAGCCAGTGGGTGAGTTCCTGCCCCTCCGAAGCGTTCGTGACCGGCGAAGCGGCATACGGGTTCGATGGTGGGATGATGACGCCATCCTCCACGACCTGCGGTGGGGTCGGTGTGACCGTGCCGCGAATGGTTAGCCAATGCTCCGTTTCCGGATTCTGCGCACCATCCAACGCGGCCACCAGCTCATCCCACCTCTCGATGCCGGTCACCCAGGTTT
>ENA-OQKF01001493-OQKF01001493.1-human-gut-metagenome-genome-assembly--contig:-NODE-1493-length-10365-cov-2.931530_pt1 | contig 10365 bp, 9 predicted proteins | sample MGYA00242617_ERZ504784 | MGnify/ENA primary metagenome ERZ504784 (study PRJEB26092, sample SAMD00036364) | human gut metagenome | host: Homo sapiens | study: EMG produced TPA metagenomics assembly of... | reverse complement strand
GTATTGCAACCTGCCGGAAAGCCCTCTCAGTTATGTGCAAAAAGGTGTAATTCTGCATCCGATACCGGCGAAGATGCATTGATTTATGAGTTATGGATGGAAGATGAAAACGGATATATCTGTACAGATGCAGATGCGCTGGTGCAGTGTCAGGTGTTACAGGGAGGAAAAATACTGTCTCTGGATAACGGAGATCCTAAGGATCTGTCGAGTAGTCTGAAGCATGAAAGAAGAATGTTTTCCGGTAAAATACAGACAATTATCAGGGTAGAGGAAAATGCGGAACTTGTTAAAATACAGTGGAATTGCTCAGAAATCGGACTGATAAAAACAGAATCTTATATACCACAAAAGAAAACCGGATTAAAAAGAGTAGAATTATGTTCCGGTGGTATGGAAATTAAGAACTTTCGCAAATGGCCGGATACACAGGAGTTAATGTCTATTAATCAGAGATATGATTTCAATGATATGAATACAAGTGAACCAGTAGACCTCAGGAAATGTCAGAGAATGATGGGAGATGGTTATGAAATCTACACAAATACGATTGTAATTCCCAAGTTTGATGAAAATAAAGAATTATTTCTGAGATGGAAAAATTTCAAGGGATCTATAAGAGTCCGAATTTTTCATGAAAAAGATTGTTGGCCGAATCCAACCCCGGAAACATTTCTGGACAAACAAATAGTCCTGGAGAATAAAGAGGAAAAGGATACCATGATAAGTCTGAAGGGATTTTCGGCAAATGAGAAAGTACATATGATTTTACAGGTGAAAAAAGACGGACTGTTTTCGGTAAAAGGTATTTTTTATCATGTTCAATAAACAGACGGAATTAGTGGTTATTCATAAATTCATTGTAGTAGAAAGAAGGAGTATAGGATGAGACCTAATATATTATATATCATGTCTGATGACCATGCTGCAAATGCAATCAGCTGTTATCATTCCATTCTACAATCTGTTTTCCAGACGCCCAATATGGACAGATTATACCAGGAAGGATGTCGAATGGATGCCTATTGTGCAACGAATGCAATCTGTACACCTGCACGGGCGAGTATTATGACTGGCCAGTATGGTCAGTTAAATGGTGTAAGAACATTGGGAGATAAATGGAATCCTGAAACAGAGTTGAATTTAGCAAGGATATTAAAAGAAAACGGATATCAGACAGCCATGTTTGGAAAATGGCATCTGGGATGTGATCCGGAAGGATTTGATGATTACCAGTATCTGGCTAAAGAAGGACAGGGAATGTTTGGAGAACAGGGAGTTTATTTTAATCCTTCCTTTAAAGATAAGAATAATGGGTATGTTTTGTATGAGGGTTATGTGACGGATATCATAACAAATCTAACGACAAACTGGATCAAAAACCGAAAAAAAGAACAACCCTTCTTCTTGATGTGTCACCATAAGGCACCGCATGATTTCTGGGAATATGCACAGCGGTATGAACATATGTTTGATGACAAAACCATACCGGAACCGGAAAGTCTTTTTGAAGACAGAAGCCATAGAAGCCCTGCTACGAGAGATTTTGGAAGTTCGGTTACGCCCCGGAGCAGGATCCGCAGTTTATATTATGATTTCTGTAAAAAGGATTATGTTACAGGTCCGTTACAGGGAACAGAGCACATGACTTATGAAGAAAAAGGGAAAGCAGCATATCAGAAATATTTGAAAGATTATTTAAGAACAGTTGCAGCGATTGATGATTCAGTTGGGAAATTACTGGATGTATTGGAAGCAGAAGGAATTTTGGAAGATACGGTTGTTATTTATACATCCGATCAGGGGATGTTTCTTGGGGAACATGATTACCAAGATAAAAGGTGGAGTTTTGAAGAAAGTCTGCGCACACCACTCCTGATACGATATCCGAGGGAGATTCCGGCGCACACAAATTGTACTGAATTAATGGCCAATATTGATATTGCTCCGACCTTGCTGGATTATGCGGAAATCAGTATACCGGAAAATATGCAGGGAATCTCATGCAGGAATATGATAGCTGGAAAGCCTCAAGAGGAATATCATAAAGGTATTTATTTCAGATATTGGATGCATCTGGCACATCAGCATGATAACCCGGCACATTATGGGGTGCGAACCAAAGATTATAAACTTACTTTTTATTATGGATTGGCTCTGGATGCAGAAGGAGCGGTTGATAAACCTACGCAACCAGGTTGGGAGTTATATGATTTACAAAAAGATCCCAGCGAACTTAAAAATGTGTATGAAGATCCTGCTTATTATGAAATAAGAGAAGAATTGAAAGGATTATTATGTGAATTAAAAGAAAAATATCAGGATCAGGATGAAGCATACGTGGAATTGCAGCGTACGTTTGAAAAATACAAATAACAGGAGGAGATATGGATGAGAGATAAATTAGAAAAATATCTGAAAAAAATTGATGAAGTAATAGAACGCGGGCCTTATAAAGATAACTGGGATTCTCTGGCTTTTCATAAAGTTCCGGATTGGTACAGAAATGCCAAACTTGGTATTTTTATTCATTGGGGAGTGTTTTCTGTTCCGGCTTTTGGCAATGAATGGTATCCGCGTTGGATGTATAAAAAAGATACAAATGAACACAGACATCATATTGAAACGTATGGTCCGTTAAAAGATTTTGGTTATAAAGAATTTGTGCCAATGTTTAAAGCGGAAAACTATAATCCGGAGGAATGGGTAAAATTATTTAAGAGAGCAGGTGCAAAATTTATTATGCCTGTCGCTGAACACCATGATGGCTTTCAAATGTATGACAGTGAATTATCAGAGTGGTGTGCATCTAAAAAAGGTCCGTGCAAAGATATGATGGGAATGCTCAAAAATGAAGTTGAAAAAAATAATCTCGTATTTACGGCATCCTCTCATCGTATAGAGCACTACTGGTTTATGGGAGGAATGAGAGAAACAGAAAGTGATATCCCGGAAGAACTGGAGTATGGAGATTTTTACTGGCCTTCTTATATAGAGCCTTTTGAAAATTATAATCAGGAACAGATACAGGGATTTGAGGTAGAAACATTGTTTATGCAGGACTGGTTGGTACGTACCTGCGAAATTGTGGATAAGTACAGACCCAGAATAGTATATTTTGACTGGTGGATACAAGTAGAAGCTGCAAAACCGTATCTTAAAAAATTTATTGCGTACTATTATAACAGAGCACTTGAGTGGGGAGAAGAAGTGACGGTAAATTATAAAAATGATGCGTTGATGTATCAGTGCGGAGTACGTGATATTGAACGTGGTCAATTGTCAGATATATCTCCGGATTATTGGCAAAATGACACCTCTGTAGCCAAAAACTCCTGGTGTTTTACAGAAAATAACGATTACAAAAAACCGGAAGAAATCATAAGCTGTCTGATAGATGTAGTGAGCAAAAATGGCTCCTTGTTGTTAAATGTTGGGCCTAAAGCGGATGGTACCTTGCCGGAAAAAGATATCGAATTACTGAATGCGCTGGGTGAATGGATGGATATCAATGGAGAAGGAATCTATGAAACTTCATTCTGGAAAAAAAGTGGAGAAGGTCCTACCGTAACAGAAGAAGGACATTTTACAGATGTACTGGAACATAGTTTTACATCGGAAGATTTCAGATTCACCTATAAAAACGGGTGTATTTTTGCTTTTTCAATGAAATGGCCGGAGGACGGAGTAGTGAGGATTAAAACTTTTGGGAAAAAATCGAAAAACTTTAAAGGAGTCATTCGTAACGTTGAAGTTTTGGGTGCCCCTCAGGGATGCGAATTTCAGTTATGTGATGAATACCTGTCAGTGAGCGCAAAAGGAATGAATACGACTTTACCGGTGGGAATCAAGATAATAGTTGATTAAAAAGAGAGGAGATTTTTTGATGTCATATTAGGATGGAATAGCTGCGCTGAAGCTGGAAATGCCGTCCAGAGTTCCGAGAACAGAGTATTCAGCATCGCAGCACTGGGAACTGGTAAAAAAAGTAACAGGGATTGATGTGAATGCTAAAAGTAGCGAAGATATCAGGCAGGCTGCCAGTAACGCTTTTAAAAAGGCATGAGATTACAGTTTTTCATGGAATGTACTGGTCTATGTAAAAGAATTAGATCAATGCAGAACACAAATGGGTCATGCAGTTTTTGCGGCAGGGGGGGAACGGATTATAGTAATATAGTGTTTTGTCCGTTTGAAGATGTTGAAGAAGTATTAAAATTTGATCCTCTGCAGGTATACGGGACGATCAATCATGCTGATCAGGTGAATAAATTTAATGCTGACTATAAGAAACAATGTGAAATGGTACCGGATGCGGTAAATACTACGGGAATCTATATCACACTTGTTTCCGGTCTGATTGAGATTTTCGGGTGGGATATGCTACTGATGGCTCTGGGCGTGGATGCTGAACAGTTTGGAAAGGTTGCGGATCGATATACAGAATGGATACTCCAGTATTTTAAAGCGCTGGCTGATTGTGATGCACCGGTAGTAAAAATCCATGACGATATTGTCTGGACATCGGGTGCTTTTATGAATCCTGACTGGTATAGAAAATATGTATTTTCTAATTATAAAAAACTGTTTTCACCATTGAGAGAAGCTGGAAAAAATAATTTATACTTCAGACGGAAACTATACGCAATTTATAGATGACATAGTGGATTGCGGAATTAATGGCTTTGTACTGGAACCTGTCACTGATATGAAATATATCGCTGAGAAATACGGGGAAACACATGCATTTATTGGTAATTCGGATACAAGGGTTTTATTGATAGGAACGAAAGATGATATATACCAGGAAGTGAAAAGATGTATGGATATTGGTAAAAAATGCCCCGGTTTCTTTATGACGGTTGGAAATCATATCCCGGCAAATACACCGGTTGAAAATGCGCTTTTTTACAATGAGGTATATCAGGAACTCAGAAAAAGATAGATGAGAGAAGATATACGGCAGAACTGTAAGAAAAATATTTTGGAGGGATTTATATGGAGTATCACATTGCGAAAACAGGAAAAGATTGTAATGAAGGAAGTTATCAATCCCCTTTTCTGAGCATTTCCAGAGCAGCTGAAATTGCTGAGGCCGGGGATCGTATTGTAGTACATGAAGGTGTATATCGTGAATGGGTCAGTCCGGTTAACGCTGGAAATAGTGATCTGGATCGAATTACTTATGAGGCAGCCAAAGGTGAAAAGGTAATTATCAAAGGATCGGAAATAATTTCAAATTGGATTCCATATAAGGAGAATGTGTTTTCGGTTACTTTAAATAATGAGTTGTTCGGGTCATACAATCCCTATGAACAGGCAATTGAAGGAGATTGGATGGTTGAACCGAAAAAATGTAAAGTTCATACGGGTGAAGTGTATTTGAATGGTATCGCCTTATATGAGGCTGCTTCTTTGCAGGACGTACTTAATCCACAAAAAAGAGAATATTTTATTTATCCGGGTGATCAGCATAAGGAATTCTATAAAAACCCGGAAGATACATTATATCAGTGGTATGCGGAAGTTAATAAACAGACGACAACTATTTATGCTAACTTTCAGGGGAAAAATCCTAATGAGGAGATAGTTGAAATTAACGTTAGAAAAAGTTGTTTTTTTCCGGAGAAGACAGGAGTAAATTATATAACTGTTAAGGGATTTGAGCTGGCACATGCGGCAACTACTTGGGCTCCGCCCACCAGTTTCCAGTTGGGAATAATTGGTCCGAACTGGAGTAAGGGATGGATAATAGAAGAGAATGTCATTCATGATTCCAAATGCAGTGCGGTATGTCTGGGGAAAGAAACAGTTACTGGAGATGAACTCAGTTTTAAAACTCATAAAAAATCTGGATATCAGTATCAGCTAGAAGCTGTGTTTAAAGCAAGACAGCTGGGGTGGAGTAAAGATACGGTAGGCTCTCATATTGTTCGCAATAATGAAATTTATAATTGCGGACAGAATGCGATAGTAGGGCATATGGGGTGTATATTCAGTAAAATTTATGGGAATCATATTTATAATATTGGGACTAAACATGAATTTTTTGGCTGGGAAATTGCAGGAATCAAATTTCACGCTCCAATAGATGTTCAGATTTATGAGAACCTGATTCATGACTGTACATTAGGATTCTGGATGGATTGGCAGGCGCAGGGGACAAGAATCAGTAGAAATGTATTATTTGATAATGACAGAGATGGGAATCTGGAAGTGACTCATGGTCCGATGATTTTGGATAATAATATATTCGCATCAAAATATGCATTTGATAATCATTCACAGGGAGCAGCTTTTGTTCACAATCTGTTTTGTGGCTATGTGTGCAGACAACGGATCTTAGATCGTGCGACACCGTATCATTTTCCCCATAGTACAGAACTCGCGGGTTATGCATTTACATACGGGGGTGATGAGAGATATTTTAATAATATTTTTGTGGGAAATGGTGAAGAGATGGCTAACGGACATTTCTGGGGAACTGCTGAATATGATGAAAATCCGGACTCGTATGAAGCATTTATAAATGGAGTCCAGGAAAATAAAGAGCAGGATCAAGAAAGATATATTGAGAGTTTACAGCCGGTATATGTGAACGGAAATGTATATTTATATGGAGCGAAGGCATATAAAAAAGAAAAATCAAAGTATGTTGATCGGAATTGTGATTGTCATGTTGAAATAAATAAAGAAAGAGGAAAGATATATATTTCATTTGATATGCCGGAAGGAATCCAGAATATTAGTGCAGATCTGATCGATACGAAAACTCTGGGACATACAATTCTTTCGAACGCCATATATGATTCGGCAGAAGGACATATAGTTTTTGACAAAGATTACCATCTTGAACATAGAAAAGATAATATTTGTCCAGGTCCATTTAGAAATATTATTCCGGGGAAAAATAAACTTTGTGTATGGAACTAAGAAGTTCTGGATGTTTACAAAACTTGTGCAGAAAATGATTACGTACCAATGCCAAATCCTGCTTCTCCTTTGACTATGGAAGAAGTGGATGAAGTGTCTGTCATGTCATCTACTCTTGTAGATTATGTCAATTCTTCTCTGGAGGGATTTATTTCCGGAACAATGCCGTTGGAGAACTGGGATACATTTGTTAAAGAGTGTGAGAGTAAAGGAAGTAAACAACTGGAAGAGTTATATAATGAGGCATGGGCTCGGAAATAAAGTGCTAAGAAAATAACGATAAGAAACAAAAGGAGGCTTTTCTGCAAAAATAAAACTTTTTAAAGTTTGAGGTCAAGCGGAAGGTCTATTTTTGGCTTTTTGTATATAACTTTATGACAAGTATAATAATATATTTTAAAATCGAATAAATAATAAAATAGAATGCAGTTTTTGAGGAATAGTACGATAAAAAATATGGATTCTAATATAGATACATCAATATATGTGCATGTTTTTGTTGAAAAACTATATGACAGAAATGTTTTTGAATAATACTGACATATTTATCAAATGAGGGATGGTAAAAAACAACAAAAAAAGAATAAAGAAATCCAAAAAAATGAAAAAAGTAACAAAATTCGTTGACTATAGAATACATTAGTGATATAATCAAATCATAAATAGCATATTAAAAAAATGAATATTAATAAAAAATAGAATGACTAAAAAGAGGGGGAAGGAAAATGAAAAAAGGAAAGAAAAAAGGAAAGAAAAAAGAAGGAGTGGTTGCATTTTTATTTCTGTTACCATCATTAGTTGGTTTTTGCGCGTTTATGGCATATCCGTTTTTGGATTCTATTTTCATCAGCTTTTTTGATTGGAATATGTTTCGTGGATTGGAACAATCAACTTTTATAGGTTTGGATAATTATGCAGAAGTATTTAAAAATGATTATTTTGTGACAGGGTTATGGAACAATATTAAAATTTTTGTGATTGCCGTTCCTGTTTTACTGATCATATCGTTGGTTATCGCGAATCTTTTAAACAGTGCGGTGTATGCAAGAGGGGTCTTTAGAACTATTTATTTTTTACCGTATGTAACAACAGTTACGGCATCGGCTATGGTTTTTGCGGCGATTTTTCATCCGGAATTTGGACCGATCAATTCGATTCTCAGTGGATTGGGAGTGGAAAAATTACCAGGCTGGCTGGGTAATTCTAAATGGGCGTTGCCGACAATCGCTATTTTTTGGATGTGGAAGAATCTTGGTTACTGTATTTTGATTTTTTTAAGTGGATTACAGGGAATTGATCGTACTTATTATGAGGCAGCTGCTATAGACGGTGCAAATGTATTCCAGAAGTTTAAGAATATTACTTTTCCGTTGGTTTCACCGACAACGTTCTTTTTGGCGATTACGATGGGTGTATTTTCATTATCAATGATGGCAGAAGTGCAGGTAATGACTAATGGAGGTCCTGGAAGTTCATCTTACACCATGGCGTTGACCATTTACAAACAGGCATTTGAAAAATATGATATGGGTTCTGCATCTGCCATGGCTGTTGTTTTCTTTTTGATCATACTTTGTATTACAATAATTCAGTGGATTGGACAGAAAAAATGGGTTAATTATTAAGGAGATATCGTGATGAAAAAGGAGAAAAAAATAGGTAGAATTATTCGGACATTAATATTAACTGTTGGTGCCATTGTTATGGTATCACCTGTTTTATGGATGGTATCTACTTCGTTTAAACATGAAAATCAGGTTTTTCGTTTTCCGGTTGAATGGATTCCATCGGATCCGACAATAGAGAATTATATAAGAGCGTTGACAGAATTTAATTTCATGGCATGGTACTTTAATACAGCTCGTAATACGATTTTGATTGTGGTATCTACATTAATCGTGTCTTCAATGGCGGGATATGCATTTGCCAAATTGAATTTTAAAGGAAAAAACTTTATTTTTCTCTTATATATATCGGCGTTGATGATACCGGCGGAAGTTCGTATTATCCCACAGTTTATTTTGTATCGAAATCTGGGCTTAACGAATACATTTTGGGCAGTTGTTTTACCATGGATGTTGTTTACCGCATTTTCGATTTTCTTTATGCGTCAGGCCTTTATGGTCGTGCCGGATGAATTGATAGAAGCGGCTAAAATTGATGGTTGCAGCCCTTTCGGAATTTATTACAAGGTATGTCTTCCATTGGTAAAAAATACCTGTGTATCTCTTGCGATTCTGAGCTTTACCTGGGGATGGAATGATTATCTTGGACCCAAAGTATATATCTCTGATATTGAAAAACAAGTGATGCCTGTGGGAATTGCCAGTTTTAAAACCCAGTATTCCAACGAATATGCAATGCAGATGGCAGGTGCAACCCTGGCTCTAATACCGGTTGTTGTTGTATATTTATTAGGACAGAAATATTTTGTGGAGGGTATTACTTCCGGTGGAGTAAAAGGATAAGATAAACAGAGATTAAAGAAAAAAGAATATTTTAGATTATGAGAATAATCTGAAATATAAAAAAGAAAGTGAGGAAAAAAGGTATGAAAAGAAGAACTGTGAAAAAAGTATTATCCACAGCACTTGTAGGAACAATGGCATTATCCTTGATGGCAGGATGCTCTACAAAAAAAGAAAGTACAAAAAAGGTAGTAAAAGAAAATGAGGGAGAAAGTTCCGAGGGATATAGTGGTAATGTTGTAATTTATCCTTTGGGGGCTGGACATAATGAAGCTCTTTATGATGCAATTGAAGTGTTGAAAGGGATGGAAAAGTATAAAGATGTAACATTTGATGTTAAATTTGACAATGATGAATCCACAAAAGATAAGATCCCTACTTACATTGCAGGAGGAGAACAGGTCGATATTGTTTATAGCGGAAATCCGATTTATCAGCAACAATATGTTGACGGCGGTGTAATAGTACCGATTACTGAATATGTTGAAAAATATGGAATCAATATGGAAGAGCAATATGGAGAATATGCTAAATTTGCTTATAATGCTGGAGAAGTATATGGAATCCCAGGTGGTGCGACTGCGTGGGGACTGTGGTATAATAAAAAGATTTTTGATGATGCTGGAATTGAGTATCCGGATCCAGAGGTTCCTATGACATGGGAAGAATATTCTGAATTAGCAAAACAGTTAACAAAGGGCTCCGGTTCTGAAAAAACATATGGAGCACTTCATCTTACGTGGCCTATGTATTGGTATGGTGAAGCTATTATGGCCCTTGGTGGAGGAGAACAATTCTATACAGAGGATGGTTTATCAAACATTAAGGATCCGGCTTTTGGTAAAGCCATGGAACGTACCTGGAATATGATGAACACAGATAAAAGTATCCGTACAAATGCAGATATTGAAACGGCTGGAATTACAGGACAGGCATTTTTAGATGGACATTATGGAATGATGCC
>ENA-OQKF01001491-OQKF01001491.1-human-gut-metagenome-genome-assembly--contig:-NODE-1491-length-10387-cov-2.896491_pt1 | contig 10387 bp, 10 predicted proteins | sample MGYA00242617_ERZ504784 | MGnify/ENA primary metagenome ERZ504784 (study PRJEB26092, sample SAMD00036364) | human gut metagenome | host: Homo sapiens | study: EMG produced TPA metagenomics assembly of... | reverse complement strand
GTTTCTGCGGCAGAATTGAACTTTAACGCAGATGAGATTACGGATCGGTTTGTCCGCGGAGATTCGGCAAGAAACACCGAAGGATCGGGACTTGGTCTGGCGATTGCAAAGAGCTTTGCCGAATTGCAGCACGGTTCTTTGAAGATTTCGACAGAGGCAGATCTCTTTAAAGCAGACTTGTATTTACCGAAATCAAAGGAAATGCCCGAAAAACCCGGGGGGGGGTATCCTGAAAATTTATAAATGTAACGGATATGTAAATAATGCCGGGAGAGTAGTGACTCTTCCGGTATTTTATGATAATCTGTGGATAGAAAACAGAGTCGGTATAAAGAGAGACAGAATAAGAAAAATATGCTGGCATAAAGAATGGGAAAAGGGAGGAAAAGAAGATGAAATATGAGATTAAAGGCGGAGAACTTCCGGTAGTAGTCTGCTTTATGGACGCAGGAGAAACGATGATTACAGAAAAAGGCTCTATGAGCTGGATGTCACCGAACATGAAGATGGAAACGACGTCAAACGGCGGGGTCGGAAAAGCGCTCGGAAGAATGTTCGCAGGAGAGGCGATTTTCCAGAACCGTTATACAGCGGAAGGCGGTCCGGGGATGATCGCGTTTGCATCCAGTTTTCCGGGACAGATCAGACCTTGGGAGATCGCTCCGGGAAAAGAGATAGTTGTGCAAAAAGCAGGTTTTCTGGCGGCGCAGGAAAGCGTTGAATTATCGATCTTTTTCCAGAAAAAATTAGGTTCCGGTCTGTTCGGCGGAGAAGGATTTATCATGCAGAAAATTTCGGGACATGGTCTGGCGTTTCTTGAATTTGACGGATCTGTCATAGAGTATGTACTCCAGCCGGGACAACAGATCGTAGTCGATACAGGTTACCTTGCCGCTATGGAGGCGACATGCAATATGGAGATTCGCACAGTGCCCGGAATCAAAAACATGATGTTCGGAGGCGAAGGTCTGTTTAATACGGTAATTACAGGACCGGGACGGGTATGGCTTCAGACAATGCCGATTTCAAATGTGGCAGGCGCTATCATGAAAGTTTTCCCGGCAAGATAAATATAATAGCATGCTATATAATAAAAACAGCAGTCTGGCAGGATCGGATATTGATACCGATCCTGCCAGACTGCTAAAAAAGAAGAATTTTTTTGCAGATCGTATTGCACGTCACGTTTAATCTAAAAACATCTTTGACCCCATCCATTGTCTCATATGTTCGATCATTTTCCTGTCAGGTTCGATATATACGCATGAGTTTTTCTGATCGAGAGAAATCATAACGGCATAGACGTCGGCATTTTCATTTCCTGAAGTGAAATCATATGTTTTGTCAGGATGGAAAGCGTTCAGCCGCGGAGATTTTTTCGGAGCAATGATCTCGGCAGACTGAATATCAAAACTGAGCATATGTTTTCTTTTGGACTTGTTGTAAATGGCATCGATCTGAAGATCATGGTTTAAGATCATATATTCATATTCCACATTGAGCTTTGGAAAGATAAAATAAAAAGCGATCATCAGGATCAAAACTGCGATAAGAAATGACAGAAAACCGACCAGAGGCATTCCTAAAACAGCAACAGCGACTGCAAGAACGATGATAAGTATGCTGATGAGAATGCCGGAAGTTTTTTGTTTGCGGGGTACGAGTTGTTCATATAATGCGTCATTCATAGTTATTTGTTTCCTTTCAAGTAATTTATGACCATCATAGCGATCTTAAATGTCATGGCGTCGTCAAAGAGACGAAGATCCAGACCTGTCTGTTTTTCAATCTGTTCCAGACGGTAGATAAGAGTGTTTCTGTGCATATGGAGTTGTCTGGCGGTTTCGGCAATGTTTAAGTTGTTTAAAAAGAAACGGTTGACTGTTGCCATAAGTTCGGGGTCAAGCGTTTTCGGTATAGGAGAACCGAATATTTCAGACAGAAAGTTCTCGCACAGTGAAACAGGAAGACGATAGATCAGTCTGCCGATCCCGAGTTCGTTATACGGGAAAATATTTTGTTCTGAATAAAAGAGCCTTCCGACTTTCAACGCAAGATTCGTTTCCTGAAAAGCTTTTTGAATATCGGCAAGCGTGTTCATTACAGAACTGTATGAGAGGCGGACACGGATAAGCGCCTCGGTATTGAGCGTATCAACGATCGTCTCCGCAATATGTCTCATATCTTCAAACGTCTCGTTTTGGCAAAGCGGACGTATGACTGCAAGCAGCGTTTCCGTAAGGGGAACGATATAAGTTTTTGAACGGCAGGACAGTAGATTTTTCAATATTGCGCCTGAAGTTTCATCAAAGTGTTTTCCTTCTATAAGGAAAAGAATTCGTTTTTCCTCCGGATCAATGTGAAGTCTCGATGCCCGATCGGAAATTTCATAGTGCGGGATATTCCCGGTCATCAGTCCCTGCAGAAAATCAGTGCGGTTATATTTTTCTTTGTAAGCTGTGCAAAGACAGTGGATCTGTGTCAGCGCAGGTTCGATCTGTTCAGGCGCTGCACCGGATACCTCAAGCGAGATTCCGGTAATTTTTTTTAATTCAAGCAGAGCTTTGTTTAGTTCATTCATCTGTGCTGTAGTTTCTGTTTTGCGGTTTGTAGTCTGTTCAGTATTTTCTCCCATAGATTAACCTCGTTTTGAATAAAGAGGCCGCACCTGTAATAAGTGCAGCCCCCTTTAAATTCTTATTATAAGCAGTATTGTCAGAAATGAGATCCTGATCAAACCGGGCGTTCTGACACTATGTAACTGCTGTTTTGATTTTAAATCATTAGTTTGTAATCGTCAACTCGGTTTCTTTGTCAAATACGTGAATTTTTTCCATATCAAGCGCGAATACGGCTTTATCGCCTGTACGCAGTGTCGTACGAGGATTTACACGAGCTGTCATCTGTGTTCCTTCCACGTCAAAGTAAAGGAATACTTCAGCGCCGAGCAATTCGTATACTTTGATCTCAGATTCAATAATGCTGTCCGGTGAATTGCTGATAAATGCCTGAGAATCATGTACGTCTTCAGGACGGATGCCGAGAACAACTGTTTTTCCGTCATAGTTTCCGTTGATAAGAGCCTGTTTCTTGGAAGCAGGAACTTTTAATACATGTTTTCCTACAGTCAATGTTACATCATCACCTTTTACAGAGCATACGGCATCCATAAAGTTCATCTGAGGAGATCCGATAAATCCTGCAACGAACAGGTTGCACGGTGTATTGTAAAGGTTCTGCGGTGTATCGACCTGCTGAACGACTCCGTCTTTCATAACGACGATTCTCGTTCCGAGAGTCATGGCTTCTGTCTGGTCATGTGTTACATAGATGATCGTTGCGCCGAGGTTTTCGTGAAGTTTTGAAATCTCGATACGCATCTGGACTCTCAGTTTTGCGTCAAGGTTGGAAAGAGGTTCGTCCATAAGGAATACTTTCGGATTACGAACAATGGCACGTCCCATGGCAACACGCTGTCTTTGTCCTCCCGAAAGAGCCTTCGGCTTCCGGTCGAGCAGTTTGTCAAGGTCAAGGATTCTTGCCGCTTCACGGACTTTTTTGTCGATTTCTGCTTTCGGTACTTTACGAAGTTTCAGACCAAACGCCATATTATCATATACTGTCATGTGCGGATACAATGCGTAGTTCTGGAATACCATTGCGATATCACGGTCTTTCGGTTCTACGTCGTTCATAACTTTTCCGTCGATTTTGAATACTCCGTCGGAAATATCTTCCAAACCTGCGATCATACGAAGTGTTGTAGATTTACCGCATCCGGACGGACCGACGAAGATGATGAATTCTTTATCTGCGATTTCGAGGTTGAAATCTTTTACTGCATGGAATCCGTTCGGATAAATTTTCTGAACGCCTTTAAGTGATAAACTTGCCATTTTATGTTCCTCCTAAAAATAAACTTGTTTTTCTGGATTTTTCTTATGAGATAAGTATAACCGTAAGCCAGAAACAGAACAATGTCATGAGTGACTAAAAAAAGCGGCGGAAAGTGTACATGTTGACGAAAAATGAGAAATCAGATACAATAGCACTGTTATAAGCGATGAAAACAGTAAAGAAAAGAGGAATAAAATTATGGCAAATCCAATCGTTACATTTGAGATGGAAAACGGCGATATCATGAAAGCGGAGCTTTATCCCGAGATTGCGCCGAATACGGTAAATAACTTTATTTCATTGATTAATAAAGGATTTTACGACGGTCTGATCTTTCACCGTGTGATCCGCGGATTTATGATCCAGGGCGGATGTCCGAACGGAAACGGAATGGGTGGTCCGGGATACGCGATCAAAGGCGAGTTTGCACAGAACGGTTTCCAAAACGATCTTGCACATGATCCGGGAGTTCTTTCCATGGCTCGTGCAATGCATCCGGATTCTGCGGGAAGCCAGTTTTTTATCATGCATGAAAAATCACCGCATCTGGACGGCGCTTATGCGGCGTTTGGAAAGATCACGGAAGGAATGGATATTGTAAATAAGATCGCAGAAACCGCAACAGATTACAGCGATCGTCCGCTTGAAGAGCAGAGAATGAAAAAGGTGACTGTAGAATTGTTCGGAGAAACATATGACGAACCGGAGACAGTATAAGCTGTAAAGGCAAAAAAGAAAAGTAAAGATGCTGACATATTCCCCTTAGGCAGGCAAGGAAACGAAAACCTGTTTAAGGGGATTGTTATGTCACAGTATTTACAGCCGATATTCCATAATGTAATCATCCATGAAAAAGCCGTTTCCGATATCATTTTTCTGAGCGTCGATCGTCTGAAAACCAAAGTGACGGTATACGTTCAGAGAGTGATCGTTGTGCTTATTACATGTCAGCCAAATGGCGGAACAATTTCGCTGCCGACATAAATTTTTTAGAAAATCAAACAAAAATGCGGCTAAATGTCTGCCGCGGTATTGTTTGGCAATGTACAGTTTGCTCAAAAACATCCTTCCGTCCTGATCCTGCCTGATCGCCATATATCCGCACAGTTTTCGGTTGCCGAGAAGCCGGTAGTATTCGTATCCGGTAAGAACCTGATCTTGTAAAGCCGGATAAGACTGAAAACGTGACAGCATATATTCTACCTGCTCTTTGCCGATGATCGGCGTGAAATGTTCATGCCAGATCACATCTGCCAAAGCGGCGATCTCTTGAAGATCCTCGTTAGTTTCTGCCTTGCGGATTGTAAACGGTTGATCCGTTCGATTGTCTGAAGATGTCTGATCCATGAGAAATATTCCCCCTTCTTTTTTTATCAAATATTATAGTACAAATAACATATTTTCCGCAACTTTCTAAAAATAATATTAATTATTAGCACTCATCACAAAAGAGTGCTGATTTTCTATTGACTTTTAAATATTGCCGTACTAGAATGTCTGTTAGACATAAAAAACAGATCGCATGAAGCCGATGTATATAAAGTATACCGGGAGATGCGTAAGTCATAAAATCAAAAAAAGATAAGGAGTGTTTACAATGGCAGTGAAAAAAGGAACATTATCGATCGACAGCGAAAATATATTTCCGATTATAAAGAAATGGGTGTATTCGGATCATGATATTTTTGTGAGGGAACTTATATCAAATGGCTGCGATGCGGTTACGAAGCTGAAAAAGCTTGATATGATGGGAGAATATGAACTTCCCGAAGATTATAAGGCAAAGATCGAAGTAATTGTCAATCCGGAAGAAAAGACAATGAAATTTATCGATAACGGTCTTGGTATGACAGCCGAAGAGGTAGAAGAGTACATTACGCAGATCGCATTTTCGGGAGCGACACAGTTTCTTGAAAAATATAAAGATAAAACGACAGAAGACGATATGATCGGTCATTTCGGACTTGGATTTTATTCTGCGTTTATGGTGGCGGATGAAGTTCAGATCGACACATTGTCTTATAAAGAAGGCGCATCTGCCGTACACTGGGCAAGTCAGGGAGGTACGGAATATGAGATGCAGGAAGGAAATAAAGAGACGGTCGGAACAGAGATCACACTGTTTTTAAATGAAGACAGTCTTGCGTTTGCAAATGAATACCGCGCAAGAGAAGTGATTGAAAAATATTGTTCTTTTATGCCTGTTGAAATCTTCCTTTCCAAAGCAAATGCGCAGCCGGAGTATGAAACGATCGATGAGGAGGATGTGCTTGACACAGACGAAGTCGTAGAGCATATTACGGAAGAAGTAAAAGAAGGCGAAGAAGGAGAACCGAAAAAGAAAGCGAAGATCGTGAAACGCCCTGTTTCTTTGAGCGATACTCATCCGCTGTGGAGCAAGAGTCCGAGCGAGTGCACAAAGGAAGAATACATTGATTTTTACCGCAAAGTGTTCATGGATTATAAAGAGCCTTTGTTCTGGATCCATTTGAATATGGATTACCCGTTTAACTTAAAAGGAATTTTGTATTTTCCGAAGATCAATACGGAATATGAATCTATCGAAGGAACGATCAAGCTGTACAACAATCAAGTTTGTATCGCGGACAATATCAAGGAAGTTATTCCGGAGTTCCTTATGGTTCTCAAAGGTGTGATCGACTGTCCGGATCTGCCGCTTAATGTATCAAGAAGCGCCCTGCAAAACGATGGATTCGTCAATAAAGTTGCCGATTACATTTCTAAGAAAGTGGCGGATAAGCTGACGGGAATGTTTAAGACAGACAGAGAGAATTATGAGAAATACTGGGATGACATCAGTCCGTTTATCAAATTCGGATGTCTGAAAGATGAAAAATTCGGCGAGAAGATGAAAGATTCGATGATCTACAAAAACCTGGATCACAAATATCTGACATTAGAAGATATTATAAATGAAAGTAAAGCTGCAGGAACAGAAGAAGAGACAGCCGAAGAGGCGGCAGCGGAAACAGATGTGCAGACAGATACGGACGATCAGGATAAAGAGCCTGAGAAAACGTCGGTTTACTATGTGACAGACGAAGTTCAGCAGAGCCAATACATCAATATGTTCAAGGCACAGGGACAAGACGCGATCGTACTGACACATAATATTGATTCTGCGTTTGTGACTTATCTGGAACAGAAACATGAAGACGTCAGATTTTTAAGAATCGATGCCGATGTACATGAGTCTTTGAAAGATGAAGTTGCAGAAGACGAGAAAGAATCTTTCGGAAAAATGGCAGACAGTCTCGTGGAAATCTTCCGAAAAGAACTAAATGACGATAAGCTCGATGTGAAAGTGGAAAAGCTTAAAGACGATAAAGTGGCGTCTATGGCTGTTTTGTCAGAAGAAAACCGCCGTATGGAAGAGATGATGAAGATGTACGGTATGAGCGGAATGGATTCGGCTATGTTCGGCAGCAAGGCGACACTTGTACTCAACGCAAACCATCCGCTTGTGAAGTTCCTGACAGAGAACAAAGAAAGCGAGAATGTAACTGTCATCTGTAAACAGCTTTATGATCTTGCAATGCTTGCTCATAAGCCTTTAAGCCCGGAAGAAATGACGGCGTTTGTACAAAGAAGCAACGAGATCATGCTTTTACTCACAAAATAAAATGATAATGATAAAGGCAGCCTGTATAGTTTTTTATACAGGCTGCTAAATTAAAACCGTTTTTTATTTCTGTCAATTTAGTAATTCAAAATCAATCCCTTTTTTCTTAAAGAAATTTTCAGTCATTTCATCCCATGCATGTTCTAATGTTTTATCCATCGTAAAAGTCTTGAAGGAAGTTCCGGTAATACATGTCAATGTTTCTCCGTTGTAGCGGATGTTCAGATAGAGTCCCTGCACAGCGTCCGCCTGAACGGAAAGATCGTTTTGCAAGAGGAGCGTTTCGATGTTCTTCGGAGCAAGGCTGAATACGAATTGGAAGGCAAGAGGAGTCCGTTTTCCTTTGATGAGGGAAAAGCAGAAGTTTCTTACATTTTTCCAATAAGAGTATTCGGGAAGGACGGAGTTAGAGTCAAAGAACTCTTTTTTGATAAAGCCGTCAATGTGAAATGTATTGAATGTTGTGATCTCTCCTTCGATAAATGAAAAATGATCAAATTTTTCATTTAACAGAAGGTGCGACAGGAAATCTTTTATATTGGTCAATGAAAATGCGATCATGGAAAGACTCCTTATCATTGTATATTTGTTCATTTTACCTGCCATGTTTTTGATATGACAGGGTCATACTGATTGTACCACGAAACGGATGTGCCGTCATTGACTTTTTAATCTAAAAAAAGTATTATTATCTTGGGTTATTTTTATTTGTAAAATAAAATGAGTATTATAATGGGGAAACAATATAAATGAAGAAAATAAAACAGAAAACAAAAAGGAAGATCGTTCTTGCGGTATGTGTTCTTGCGGCAGCGCTTGTCATTGTGCTGATCGTGCAGGGCGTGCGGGGACTTTTTTATAAGAAAGCGGACACATCGGCAGGACTGGAATATATTCACGGAGAAGAAAAAGGAGATATTGCGACGATGGAGAAAAAAAGCGAACTGCTTGAAAAAAAAGACGGAGAAGAAGGCGCCGGGGAACGGAGTCTGAAAGAAAAGTTTACGGGCGCGGTTATCGTGGGAGACTCTATTACGGAAGGATTTACAGAATATGACATTTTGAACACATCCAGCGTTGTAGCAAAGATCGGAGTACATTTGGATGAGTTGGACGAGCAGATCAAACAGGTGAAAAAATTAAGTCCCGGGATCATATTTTTGTCTCTCGGAATGAATGATGTCGAGCATACAAACGGTGATGCGGACGAGTTTGTCAAACAATACGGAGCAGTTGTGGATGAACTGAAAAAGAGCGTGCCGGGAGCGCATATTTTTGTGAACGCAATTTTTCCGGTGCAGGAAAAGGCAGTGAAAGAAAAGCCTGTTTTTGCAGAAATAGAAAATTTCAACGAGAAACTAAAAGAGTTATGTGATAAAAAGCGGATAGCGTTTATCGACAGTTCGGATCTTATGTCTGACGAATATTATGAGCAGGACGGCATACATTTTAAGGCGTCTTTCTATCCGGTCTGGGCTGAAAAAATGGCGGAGGTGGCAGGCTTATGAGTCAGTGGAAGAAAATAACTATCCGGGTGATGCGCTATGTGACATTGCTTCTGATCGTCGGATTCGTTGCACTTCTTTTGATCTATACAAGCGGCAGCAATCGCCCTTTTGAGAAAGTGGAGAAGTCTGTGGAAGCATCTCTTGATAAGGAAAATATGAAGCGTCAGGACGGGACGGCATTAAAACGTAACTTTGGACTGAATGCGGCAGATTATGACGGCGTTATGTATTATTCGTCGGAATTTAGTATTTCATCTGAAGAAGTTCTTCTTATTAAAGCAAAAAGTGAAACGCAGACCGCGGAAATTTCAAGTGCGATCGAAGAACGGATCAAAACAAGGATGAATGATTTTGAGGGGTATGCGCCGGAATCGGTGCAGTTATTGGAAGATGCAAAGAAAAGCGTGCGCGGTAAATATGTATTTTTTGCCGCTGCGCCGGGAGCAGAAAAATATTTAGAAATATTTAACAACAGTTTATAAATCGGGAGAGGGAACAGGCGGATGTTATTTAGCAGTATCACATTTTTGTTTATGTTTCTGCCAATCGTAATGGCAGTGTATTATCTCGTTCCGAACGGGGCGAAAAATATCGTCTTGCTTTTGGCGAGTCTGTTTTTTTACGCATGGGGAGAGCCGGTCTATGTCGTGCTCATGATCTTATCCATCGTATTAAACTATTTTTGCGGACGGGATATCGAGGCAAATGCAGACAATCCGAAAAAGGCAAAGCTAAGTCTTGTGTTTGCTCTTACGGCAAATATTCTCATACTTGGATTTTTTAAATATTATGGCTTTTTGCTTGATACAGTTAATTCCTTTCTTACGACGGACATTCCTTACAGAGTGCTCCCTCTGCCGATCGGAATCTCATTCTATACGTTTCAGGCGATCTCATATGTGATCGATATCTATCGGAAAGACGCGAAGCCGCAGAAGAATATTTTATACTTTGCGCTTTATATCAGTATGTTCCCGCAGTTGATCGCAGGTCCGATCGTCCGTTACGCGGATATTGAAGAACAGTTGAAAATGCGGAAAGTCACGCTTCGTAAACTGGGGCAAGGTTCGATGTATTTTATCATCGGTCTGGCGAAAAAAGTGATCATCGCAAATTCAACGGGGGCGGTGTTTGAAGAAGTCGCCGCGATGTCAACCGGAAGTTTATCTGTCTTAACTGCATGGGTCGGCGTATTTTCTTATGCGTTCCAGATATATTTTGACTTCAGCGGATATTCGGATATGGCGATCGGCCTCGGAAAAATGTTCGGATTTGAATTTAAGAAAAATTTTGACCATCCGTATGTATCGAAAAGCGCAACGGAATTTTGGAGAAGGTG
>ENA-OQKF01001490-OQKF01001490.1-human-gut-metagenome-genome-assembly--contig:-NODE-1490-length-10393-cov-3.509254_pt1 | contig 10393 bp, 3 predicted proteins | sample MGYA00242617_ERZ504784 | MGnify/ENA primary metagenome ERZ504784 (study PRJEB26092, sample SAMD00036364) | human gut metagenome | host: Homo sapiens | study: EMG produced TPA metagenomics assembly of... | reverse complement strand
AGGGAAACAACAAAGAAGGCCCTGACTGGCCTTTTTTGATACTCTCGCTTTTCTGACCCGCTCCGCAGACACGGAGATCGGCTGTTTCAGGACGTCCAGCGTCACCGGTTTCGACAGACAACTGTCCATCCCTGACTCCATACAGCGCTGTTTCTCTTCCGCCAGCGCATTCGCCGTCACGCCCACGACCGGCAACGTCAGGCCAAGCTGGCGTATACGCTGCGTCAGACGGTAGCCATCCATATTCGGCATGTTGACGTCGCTAAGAACGATATCAATGTGGTTTTTACTCAGCACGTTCAGCGCATCCACGCCGTCATTGGCGGTTTTGCACTGATAGCCAAGCGAACCCAGCTGGTCTGCCAGCAGGCGACGGTTAATCGGATGGTCATCCACCACCAGAATCATCATATCGTCATTCAGCGATGCCAGCGCATCCGGTGACGGCAACTCCGTCGCCCCGTCGCTATCTTCCAGCTGCACGCTGTAGATACGTGCCAGCAGGCTCATGAGCTCATGCGGCGTCGCCACGCTGTGCACCCATTCACCCGGAGCTCGTTCGACCGGAATACCGATATGGCGACGGCAGAAGTGAACCACCCCTCTGCCCTGCCAGGGTTGTTCCAGCATCTCGTCGGTGATCAGCACATCGTCGACATCCGGCGTTTGCCCTTCATAGCGGGACACGCGCACGCCGCTGTGGGTAAGAAGCGCCGTCAGGTAATCATTCAGTGAGGCATTGTGTACTGCCAGCCAGCAGCGCTTATCGCTCAGCCCGTCCACCACCGCTTTTGCCGGGTACTGGGCAGAATAGAGCGGAATGCGGATAGTAAACTGGCTGCCCATGCCTGGCTCGGTATCAACGGAGATATCGCCGTCCATCATGCTCACGAGCTTCTCACAGATCGCCAGACCCAGCCCGGTCCCCTGGAAGTTACGCTGTACGCCGGTACCGACCTGGAAGAACGGGTCAAACAGACGCACCACTTCCTTCGCCGGGATACCCACGCCGGTATCACGCACACGAATACTCAGGTAGTCCCCTGCCCGACACACGTGCAACACAATGCAGCCGATATCGGTAAATTTAATGGCGTTACTGAGCAGGTTAGAAATGACCTGCTGCAGACGCATCGGATCGCCATGCAGCGTCAGCGGCACGTCCGGCTCAATAAAGCAGTAGAGGCCCAGCTGTTTACGCACCACCAGCGGCAGATAGTTGGCGCTAATGTGGTTCATCACCTCGCGCGGAGAGAACTCCCGCGGCTCAATTTTCAGCTGCTCCGACTCAATTTTGGAGAAATCGAGAATATCGCTGATGATTTTCAGCAGCAGGCTGGAGGAGTTATTCATCGCCGTCACCAGGCGATCGACCCCTTTCGGCAGCTCTTTGGTCTGGAGAAGATCAAGGTTACCGATAATCCCGTACAGCGGGGTACGCAACTCGTGGCTGACGGTGGCAAGGAACATGGATTTCGACTGGCTGGCCTGCTCGGCGGCCTGCGCCATCTCCTGCAGGGACTCTTCCATCTTCACACGCGCCGAGACGTCAACCAGGACGCAAATTGCCACGTTCTCATTACGATAGCGGGAGTGCACAAAGCTGATTTGCAGGTTCGTGTGCGTGCTGGTCAGCACGTCAACGAAGTTCACCTGCTGGCCACAGATAATCTGCGTCAGCCTCTGTCGGTCCTCATGCGTCAGCATGTTCAGGTAGTTATGCGCCAGCTCGTTACTGAGGATATTGGTCCCGTCCTGCGTGCGCAGGATGCAGATCCCCACCGGCGCCGAGGCGACAATCTTGCGGTTAAACTGCTCGTGCTCTTCCAGCCGCTGGGCGTCGCTTTCGGCGGGTATGAAGATTTTGCGCTCATACATTCGCGCCAGGGTAAACAGCGCCCCCCCGGCCAGCAGATTCAGCAAAATCGCGTTCATGATAAGAATGCGGATCCGCTCAAGCACCATATCCACGGGCAGCGAATAGACAATACTCAGCGACGAAGGCGGCAAGCTCTTTTTAAGCACCAGCTCACGGAAGCCTGAGGTATAGCCAAACCACGACCGCTCCTGCATCCAGTGCGGATCGACGTTCAGTCGATTATCCGGACCGGCAAGTGAGATCAGGGTATGTCCGTTTTCATCCAGAATGGTCACGCCCATCGGCAGACTGCCCGGCGTGAAGAAGTTTTCCATGCGAATGGTCTGTTCAATCCCCAGCAGCGCCTGCAGACGATTGCCCAGATAGACCGGCGTGAGGGCGTAGAAATAGCCCACGCCCATGCGTGGCCCCTGGCTTATCCAGAAGATGTTATTCCCACGCTCGTCCTGCGGCGCATTGCGATATTTCACAATACGTTCGTGCAGGCTTTTCAGCGCATCATCGCGCTCAACGGGCACATCGCGCAGGCCAAAGTCGGCCATGCAGAGATTTTCACTGCCAATCAGGAAGACGCGGTTCAGATCATAGGCGGCGGAAAAGTTGTCACGCCAGTAGCGCATAAACCAGGAGAGCGACTCCAGTGAACCACGCCAGGTGCTGCCCATCGCAGAGCAATCGGAATCCGGAAACAGCGGCTCGAAATTCGGTACTTCGGTTTTGTCATTACGCCCACGGATGGCAAGAATGCCGTTTTCCGCGGTCAGGCGATTCTCGGCAATGTACTTCAGCTCCTTCATCACGTCGGACGTTCGCTGAATATAGCGCTGGGCCTGATCGGAGCTTAAGTTAAACTCCTGGCGGATCTCCGCTTCTTTCTGATGAAGGGCGTTAACGATGTAAAACACCGACAATAATGCCACCAGCAACCAAAGCAAGAGCGCCAGCGCCCGAAACAGATAGCGAGAGACTTTCAGCGTGGTACGAAAGGAGACGAGGTATTTCAAAGGGGCGAGGCTCCGCCGTCGGGGTCAAAAAGAATGTGGTTAAGGTAGCGGTAAACGCGCCTTGTCGCAACGTTCACTTATCTGCTTGTGCAAAAGAAAAGGGCCGGAAACCGGCCCTTTTTGCATCAGGAGACATTACTCGTCAGCGTCATCCGCTGCTTCATCTTCGGTATCGGCTTCTGGTGCGATTTCATCATCACCTTCTGCGACGCTACCGTCGATGGAGTCGAGCTCTTCGTCATCCACAGGCTCAGCTACACGCTGCAGACCCACGACGTTTTCATCTTCCGCGGTACGGATGAGGATCACACCCTGAGTATTACGGCCAACCACGCTGATCTCAGATACACGTGTACGCACCAGCGTACCGGCATCCGTGATCATCATGATCTGGTCGCAGTCATCTACCTGCACCGCGCCAACCACTAAACCGTTACGTTCGGTAACCTTGATGGAGATAACCCCTTTCGTCGCACGCGACTTAGTCGGGTATTCCGCCACTGCGGTACGTTTACCATAACCGTTCTGCGTTGCGGTGAGGATTGCGCCATCGCCACGAGGCACGATCAGAGAGACGACTTTATCGCCTTCGCCTAAACGAATACCGCGAACACCGGTGGTGTTGCAGCCCATCGCACGGACAGAAGACTCTTTAAAGCGCACCACTTTACCGGCCGCAGAGAACAGCATCACTTCATCAGAACCGGAGGTCAGATCCACACCGATCAGCTCGTCGCCTTCGTTCAGGTTCACCGCGATGATACCGGCAGAACGTGGACGGCTGAATTCGGTCAGCGCGGTTTTCTTCACGGTACCGCTGGCGGTCGCCATAAAGACGTTCACGCCTTCTTCGTACTCACGTACCGGCAGAATCGCGGTGATACGTTCGTTCGCTTCCAGCGGCAGCAGGTTCACGATTGGACGACCACGCGCACCACGGCTCGCTTCTGGCAGCTGATAGACCTTCATCCAGTACAGACGACCACGGCTTGAGAAGCAGAGGATCGTGTCATGGGTGTTTGCCACCAGCAGACGGTCAATAAAGTCTTCTTCTTTGATACGTGCTGCCGATTTGCCTTTACCGCCACGACGCTGTGCTTCGTAGTCGGTCAGCGGCTGATACTTCACATAGCCCTGGTGAGACAGGGTGACCACCACATCTTCGCGGTTGATCAGATCTTCAATGTTGATATCAGAGCTGTTCGCCGTGATTTCGGTGCGACGCTCATCGCCGAACTGATCGCGGACCAGTTCCAGCTCTTCACGGATCACTTCCATCAGGCGCTCTGCGCTACCCAGGATATGCAGCAGCTCGGCAATCTGTTCCAGCAGTTCTTTGTATTCGTCGAGCAGTTTTTCGTGCTCAAGGCCGGTCAGTTTCTGCAGACGCAGATCCAGAATCGCCTGGGCCTGCTGTTCAGTCAGGTAGTACTGACCGTCACGCACGCCGAACTCAGGCTCCAGCCATTCAGGACGCGCAGCATCGTCGCCAGCGCGTTCCAGCATGGCGGCCACGTTGCCCAGATCCCACGGACGGGCAATCAGAGACGCTTTCGCTTCCGCAGGGGTTGGTGCACGGCGAATCAACTCAATGATTGGGTCGATGTTTGCCAGTGCAACGGCCAGCGCTTCAAGGATATGCGCACGGTCGCGGGCTTTACGCAGTTCGAAAATAGTACGGCGAGTCACCACTTCACGGCGGTGACGCACAAACGCGCTCAGAATATCTTTCAGGTTCATGATCTTCGGCTGACCATGGTGCAATGCAACCATGTTGATACCGAAGGAGACCTGGAGCTGAGTCTGGGAATACAGGTTGTTCAGTACAACCTCGCCCACCGCGTCGCGTTTGATTTCAATCACGATGCGCATGCCGTCTTTATCAGATTCGTCACGCAGCGCGCTGATGCCTTCAACACGTTTTTCTTTTACCAGCTCGGCGATTTTTTCAATCAGACGCGCTTTGTTCACCTGATACGGGATCTCGTGAACAATGATGGTTTCACGGCCGGTTTTGGCGTCCGCTTCCACTTCGGCGCGGGCACGGATATAAATCTTGCCACGTCCGGTGCGGTACGCTTCTTCAATACCACGACGACCGTTGATGATCGCCGCCGTCGGGAAGTCTGGACCCGGGATGTGTTCCATCAGCCCTTCAATGCTGATGTCTTCATCCTCAATATAGGCCAGGCAGCCGTTGATCACTTCCGTGATGTTATGCGGTGGAATGTTGGTTGCCATACCGACGGCGATACCGGACGAACCGTTCACCAGCAGGTTAGGGATTTTCGTTGGCATAACGTCCGGAATGCGTTCCGTGCCGTCATAGTTATCAACGAAATCAACCGTCTCTTTTTCCAGGTCAGCCATCAGCTCATGGGCAATTTTCGCCAGACGGATTTCCGTATAACGCATTGCCGCGGCGGAGTCGCCGTCGATAGAACCAAAGTTACCCTGACCATCTACCAGCATGTAACGCAGCGAGAATGGCTGCGCCATTCGGACGATAGTGTCGTACACCGCGGAATCACCATGGGGATGGTATTTACCGATTACGTCACCAACGACACGGGCAGATTTTTTGTAGGCTTTATTCCAGTCATTGCCCAATACGTTCATGGCGTATAGTACGCGACGGTGTACCGGCTTCAGGCCATCGCGGACGTCCGGCAGCGCACGGCCAACAATGACCGACATCGCATAGTCCAGATAGGAGCTCTTCAGCTCTTCCTCGATGTTAACCGGTGTAATTTCTCTCGCAAGGTCGCTCATCTAACCGCTATCCCTCTACTGTATCCCGGATTCAAAGGTCGCAAATTATAACACAGCCGCGGTGATTGAGGTAAACCAATAAGCTTTATTCAACCGCGCGGGCTGATATACTCCGAAGTCTTGCAAAATAAGGAGTAAAAGCGCCCATGAATGCCGAAAAATCCCCGGTGGCTCACAACGTTGACCATGAAGAGATTGCCAAATTCGAAGCGGTGGCATCCCGCTGGTGGGATCTCGAAGGTGAGTTTAAACCTCTGCACCGCATTAACCCGCTGCGTCTGGGCTATATCGCGGAGCGTTCCGGCGGCCTGTTCGGTAAGAAAGTGCTCGACGTCGGCTGCGGCGGCGGCATTCTGGCAGAAAGCATGGCGCGCGAAGGGGCCACCGTCACCGGTCTGGATATGGGCTTTGAACCGCTGCAGGTTGCCCGTCTTCATGCGCTGGAATCTGGAGTGCAGGTGGAATATGTGCAGGAAACCGTCGAAGAACATGCGGCAAAGCATGCCCATCAGTACGACGTGGTGACCTGTATGGAGATGCTGGAGCACGTTCCCGACCCCCAGTCCGTGGTTCACGCCTGTGCAAAACTGGTGAAACCGGGCGGCCAGGTCTTCTTCTCGACGATCAACCGAAACGGAAAAGCCTGGCTGATGGCGGTCGTCGGGGCGGAGTATGTGCTGCGTATGGTGCCAAAAGGCACGCACGACGTGAAGAAATTCATCAAGCCTGCTGAATTACTGAGCTGGGTTGATCAAACGTGGCTCAAGGAGCAGCACATCACCGGTCTGCATTACAATCCATTGACCGATAAATTCAAACTCGCACCGGGTGTAGATGTTAACTATATGTTGCATACAACCGCCAAAAATGACTGACGTCATCCATTATTCTTATAAAGATTGCGCGACATCATGTTGCGCAATTCTGACCTCCCGTTGAAGAAATCAGCACTCGATCAAATTTTGAATTTTTTTTCTTAATTATTGACATCTCTTCCAGGCCTTACGGTACGAGGACTTAGCCTTTTTTACCCTTTGACAACCTCAATTTAACGTCAAAATCAACCCTTGTGCTGAAAAGATTCGATACTAGAATACTCACCATATAGCGTTTTTCTTATCGCAAACCCCCTATATGTAGTATTTATCCACAGAGTTAGTCACAAGACGGATCTGTGGATAAGCGGGGGATATTTTTTATTTCACGGACAGGTAAAACCCACATGAATCAGAGTCTGCTGGTGACTAAGCGCGACGGTACCACCGAGCGTATCAATCTGGACAAAATCCATCGTGTTCTCGACTGGGCAGCAGAAGGACTGAATAACGTATCTATCTCCCAGGTTGAACTGCGCTCTCACATTCAGTTCTACGATGGCATCAAGACATCTGATATCCACGAAACCATCATCAAGGCTGCGGCGGATCTCATCTCCCGTGAAGCCCCGGATTATCAGTACCTCGCTGCACGTCTGGCGATTTTCCACCTGCGTAAAAAAGCGTACGGCCAGTTTGAGCCGCCAAAGCTTTACGATCACGTGGTGAAAATGGTTGAGCTGGGCAAATACGACACGCATCTGCTGGAAGACTATACGGAAGAAGAGTTCGAGCAGATGAACGGGTTTATCGATCACTGGCGCGACATGAACTTCTCTTACGCGGCGGTGAAGCAGCTCGAAGGCAAATACCTGGTTCAGAACCGTGTGACCGGTGAGATCTACGAAAGCGCCCAGTTCCTCTATATTCTGGTGGCCGCCTGCCTGTTCTCTAACTACCCGCGTGACACCCGTCTGGAATACGTGAAGCGTTTCTACGATGCGGTTTCCACGTTCAAGATTTCTCTGCCTACGCCAATCATGTCTGGCGTGCGTACCCCAACCCGTCAGTTCAGCTCATGCGTCCTGATCGAGTGTGGTGACAGCCTGGATTCCATCAACGCGACTTCCAGCGCCATCGTGAAATATGTCTCCCAGCGTGCCGGTATCGGCATCAACGCCGGTCGCATCCGTGCACTGGGTAGCCCGATTCGCGGCGGTGAAGCGTTCCACACCGGCTGTATCCCGTTCTACAAACACTTCCAGACCGCGGTAAAATCCTGCTCTCAGGGCGGCGTACGCGGTGGTGCAGCCACCCTGTTCTACCCAATGTGGCACCTGGAAGTGGAAAGCCTGCTGGTACTGAAAAACAACCGTGGCGTTGAAGGCAACCGCGTTCGTCACATGGACTACGGCGTACAGATCAACAAGCTGATGTACACCCGTCTGCTGAAAGGTGAAGACATCACCCTGTTCAGCCCGTCCGACGTACCGGGGCTGTACGACGCGTTCTTCGCCGATCAGGATGAGTTCGAGCGTCTGTACACCAAATACGAAAAAGACGACAGCATCCGTAAGCAGCGCGTTAAGGCGGTTGACCTGTTCTCCCTGATGATGCAGGAACGTGCCTCTACCGGCCGTATCTACATTCAGAACGTTGACCACTGCAACACCCATAGCCCGTTTGACCCGGTGGTTGCGCCAGTGCGCCAGTCTAACCTGTGCCTGGAAATCGCCCTGCCGACCAAACCGCTGGAAGATGTTAACGACGAAAACGGCGAAATCGCGCTCTGCACCCTCTCTGCTTTCAACCTGGGCGCTATCAAGAGCCTGGAAGAGCTGGAAGAGCTGGCGGTGCTGGCCGTGCGTGCGCTGGATGCCCTGCTGGATTACCAGGACTACCCAATCCCGGCGGCAAAACGTGGAGCAATGGGCCGTCGTACCCTCGGTATCGGCGTGATCAACTTTGCCTACTGGCTGGCGAAACACGGTAAGCGTTACTCCGACGGCAGCGCGAACAACCTGACCCACGAAACGTTCGAAGCGATTCAGTACTACCTGCTGAAAGCCTCCAACGAGCTGGCGAAAGAGCAAGGCGCGTGCCCGTGGTTCAACGAAACCACCTATGCGAAAGGCATTCTGCCGATCGATACCTACAAGAAAGACCTGGATGCGATTTCTAACGAACCGCTGCATCTGGACTGGGAAGCGCTGCGTGAATCCATCAAGACTCACGGCCTGCGTAACTCCACGCTGTCTGCCCTGATGCCGTCTGAGACCTCTTCGCAGATCTCTAACGCCACCAACGGTATTGAACCACCGCGCGGCCACGTCAGCATTAAAGCGTCGAAAGACGGTATCCTGCGTCAGGTTGTGCCTGACTACGAGCTGCTGAAAGACAACTACGAGCTGCTGTGGGAAATGCCAAACAACGACGGTTACCTGCAGCTGGTGGGGATCATGCAGAAGTTTATCGACCAGTCGATTTCTGCTAACACCAACTACGACCCGACGCGCTTCCCGTCTGGCAAGGTACCGATGCAGCAACTGTTGAAAGACCTGCTCACCGCCTACAAATTTGGTGTGAAAACCCTGTACTATCACAACACCCGTGATGGTGCGGAAGACGCTCAGGATGACATGGCACCGTCAATTCAGGACGATGGCTGCGAAAGCGGCGCATGTAAGATCTAATGAAGGGCGGGGATATCCCCGCCTTTATTTCGTAAGACAGGACTCCAATTCATGGCATACACCACCTTTTCACAGACGAAAAACGACCAGCTCAAAGAGCCGATGTTCTTCGGGCAACCGGTCAACGTGGCACGCTACGATCAGCAAAAATATGACATCTTCGAAAAGCTGATTGAAAAGCAACTCTCCTTCTTCTGGCGCCCGGAAGAAGTTGACGTCTCTCGCGATCGTATCGATTTCCAGGCGTTGCCGGAGCACGAAAAGCATATCTTCATCAGCAACCTGAAGTACCAGACGCTGCTGGACTCCATTCAGGGCCGTAGCCCGAACGTGGCGCTGCTGCCGCTGATCTCCATTCCGGAGTTGGAAACCTGGGTGGAAACCTGGGCGTTTTCTGAGACCATCCACTCTCGCTCTTACACCCACATTATCCGCAACATCGTTAACGATCCGGCGGTGGTGTTTGATGATATCGTCACTAACGAGCAGATCCAGAAACGTGCTGAAGGTATTGCACACTACTACGACGAACTGATCGAGATGACCAGCTACTGGCATTTGCTGGGCGAAGGCACCCACACCGTGAACGGCAAAACCGTCACCGTGAGCCTGCGTGCGCTGAAGAAACAGCTTTACCTGTGCCTGATGAGCGTTAACGCACTGGAAGCCATCCGCTTCTACGTGAGCTTCGCCTGCTCCTTCGCTTTTGCGGAACGCAAGCTGATGGAAGGTAATGCCAAAATCATCCGTCTGATCGCCCGTGACGAAGCCCTGCACCTGACCGGCACCCAGCATATGCTGAACCTGCTGCGCAGCGGTACAGACGATCCGGAGATGGCTGAGATTGCCGAAGAGTGCAAACAGGAGTGCTATGACCTGTTCGTGCTGGCCGCTCAGCAGGAGAAAGAGTGGGCAGACTACCTGTTCCGCGACGGCTCCATGATTGGCCTGAACAAAGATATCCTGTGCCAGTATGTTGAGTACATCACCAACATCCGTATGCAGGCGGTCGGGCTTGAGCTGCCGTTCAAGACCCGCTCTAACCCAATTCCGTGGATCAACACCTGGCTGGTATCCGATAACGTGCAGGTTGCGCCGCAGGAAGTGGAAGTCAGCTCTTATCTGGTCGGTCAGATTGATTCTGAAGTCAACACCGACGACCTGAGCAACTTCCAGCTCTGATGTCACGCGTCACGCTACGTCTTTCCTGCACTGAGGTACTGTGTCGGG
>ENA-OQKF01001489-OQKF01001489.1-human-gut-metagenome-genome-assembly--contig:-NODE-1489-length-10428-cov-2.228910_pt1 | contig 10428 bp, 10 predicted proteins | sample MGYA00242617_ERZ504784 | MGnify/ENA primary metagenome ERZ504784 (study PRJEB26092, sample SAMD00036364) | human gut metagenome | host: Homo sapiens | study: EMG produced TPA metagenomics assembly of... | reverse complement strand
GACTTATCCGGCATCCCTTGGAATATATCATTATTGAAAATGCTCTTTTTTAATCTTTCAAGCATCATCTCATCACCATGAGTACTTACATAAAAAGTTGTCCAGTCACTATTTATTATTATTATTGACATACCTTTAGATGTAGACACCTGTTCAAGATTATTTCTAAGGTCTGTGTCAGATATAGAACCTGAGCTATACTGATTACACGCATCATCTATACTTTCATAAGCATTCAGCATCGCTTCCTGCTTATCCTGCATATAAAACTTTTCGGAAAAAGTTATATTAAAAAGCAGCAGCATAACTATAAGTATACATATTATACCTGCAAATAAAACTGTAATCTTAAACCTAATCGAATGTTTTCCCATTATCAATCCTCTACTTCAAACTTATAGCCCATGCCCCATATAGTCTTTATATAGTCACCTTTATCGCCAAGTTTTTTTCTTAACTTCTTGACATGCGTATCAATCGTTCTAGCATCACCGAAATAATCATAATTCCATACATTGTTAAGAATCTTTTCCCTGGATAATGCAATCCCTTTATTATCCACAAAATAAGTAAGAAGCTCAAACTCTTTAAAGCTTAATTCTATCTCTTCATCATTAATCTTAACTATATGTGCAGCCTTATTGATAACTATGCCTCCTACATCTATCATTTCACTGCTGTCTATGCTATATGACCTTCTTATAAGTGCATCAACTCTGGCAGTAAGAATCTTAGGACTAAATGGTTTGGAAATATATTCATCAGCCCCACAGTCAAAGCCATTAAGCTCACTTGCCTCATCGCTCTTTGCCGTAAGCATAATGATAGGTACATTTGAATTCTTACGTATCTGTCTGCATGTATCCCACCCATTCATCTTAGGCATCATAACATCAAGTATAACAAGCGATATATTCTTATCCTCATAAAACTTATCAATAGCCTCTTCACCATCACCAGCTTCTATAACCTGATATCCTTTCCTTGTAAGAAAGTCACTTACAAGCTTTCTCATCCTGCTTTCATCATCGACCATTAAAACTTTCAAACTATCCATACAATTATCTCCAATCTTTTCCTATGTGTAGAACTCGTCATATTTCCTGTAACATTGATATTATTCATTGTATCTGCTACATTTACACTCTTTATACAATATATGATAGATAATAAATATGTTCAAAATGTGTTCTTACTGTTAATAAAATGTGTTTACAAATGAATTTTATTTTCTGTTATTAAGTTCATTTTCCCTTGCGTTAAGCGACTGTTCCTGTGACTGAAGCTGCTCCTGCCATTGTGCATACTTATTCTGCAGGTTTACCTCGTAATTAATAATATTGGGATTAGAGCTTGTATTTAGTATAATAAACATTGCCACTATGATGATTACAAGAATCACATTTATTATCATGACTCTTGTAAAATTATTCTTATATCTGGCAACCTTTATCGACAAATCTCTTAATTCACTCTTGAATTCACTACGTTCCCTTCTTATATTAATCTCATCCTGTGTATCAGTATTAATAGGAATAGGCTGTATCTTATCATTCGGTATCTCACTACTTTTATATAAAAATGTCTGCAATGATTTAAGGTAATTCATACCTATCTGTGTAGAAAAAAGCTTTCTTTCTATAATCTTGTTATATAGACTGTACACCTGCTTGGGATCCTTGCTGTTTGTCTTCGACGATACATATTTAATAGCATTCAGCTCGTCCTTTGCTATCTGTGCATCCTCTTTGGAAGTAAATTCATAACCTCCTACCATAAACTTTCTTTTATCCTTTTCTTCTGTCATATACCCGCCTCCTCTCTTGCTTTTACATTTAAGATTTATCTGATGCTAAGCATCGCTTTATGCCTTTTATAAAACACACATGGCTTTATTTTAATCAACGACAATATCTGCCTCTTCAACTCTTATGACTTTCTTAAGCTCGTCATACATAGTTTCAACCTGAAAACCTATCTTACCAGCACTAAAAAATATAGTATCATCAATATCCATAACACTCTTATCTATCATAGTCTTAAAAAACTTCTTCATACCAACTGGTGAACATCCTCCATGGATATAGCCGGTAAGCGGAAGCAGTTCCTTTGACTTTATCATCTCGATATTCTTTTCACCTACACTTTTAGCTGCTTTCTTAAGGTCAAGTTCCTCTGCAACTGGAACCATAAAAACATAGTGGTTACCACTTTTACCTATGGTCACCAGTGTTTTAAAAGCTCTCTTAGGATCCTGTCCAAGTGCTGCTGCCACCTCAACGCCACTTACTGCACCCGAATCTTTATATTCGTGTACTTTATATTTAATCTTCTTCTGATCAAGAATTCTCATTACGTTAGTTTTATCCGCTGACATATTATAATATTCCTCCATTCTGCATCGCTGCATTTTCGCACATTTCATTCATAATATTCTTGAATAGCACTCTTTATTTTTGTGTATTGCAAGAATTTTAGTAATGCTATTTTACCACTAAATCATTTTTACTTAAATAGCTATTACTAATTTACTTTTGACATTACATCATTATATTTTAACTTTATAAAAAAATTAATTATTTATTTATAAGAATATATTGACTTTAATAACCATATAATGTTATATATTATATGGTCATTAAAGGCTACTATTTAATACATGGGCTTGTAAAGGTTTCGACAGGGGTTTTGAAACTGGTGAAGCTATCCGTATGCAATGCGTTAAATGGCAAACTTAAATATAAACGCTGAAGATAATTTAGCATACGCTGCCTAAGTTGCAGCAGTCTGACCTAGGGCACTCACACTTTAGGACCCAGGCTTCGAACATGTGAGAAACGACATAGCTTAAGCTTTGCGGTTATGGACGTATTATGAAGCTACTAAGTGCATAAGGGTGTTAGTTCCCGTATGCATAAGGGAATGTCAAATAACTGACTATGATAGTAGAAGAACAGCGGATGGGCTTTTGGACAGGGGTTCGACTCCCCTCAGGTCCACTAAAACAAAATAACGGCATTGTATAGTTTAAAAAACAATATACAATGCCGTTATTTTTATTTTATATTTTAACAGTTTCAATATAAGCTCTATGTTAACACCTTCTAAGCTTACCCCAGATTTCTAATCTTAAAGTCCTTAGCCGCCTCTCTTTGCTGGTCTTTCTTGGCAATAGAATCCCTCTTGTCATAGTTCTTTTTACCTTTTGCAAGACCTATCTGCATCTTAACCTTGCCGTACTTTAAGTATACCTGAAGCGGAACAAGTGTGTAACCCTTTGTAGATAACTGCCCTGCAAGCTTGTTTATCTCACTTCTGTGAAGAAGAAGCTTTTTAGGACGCAGCGGGTCTTTGTTAAATATATTGCCTTTCTCATATGGTGTGATATTCATATTGATTGCAAATACTTCACCATTGATTATCTGTATGTATGATTCTTTGATAGAACATTTGCCCTGTCTTATGGACTTAACCTCAGTTCCACAAAGCTCCATACCAGCCTCTATCTTATCTTCTATAAAATAATCATAATATGCCTTTTTATTGTTAGCAATAAGTCTGTTGCCACTGGCACTATCCTTTGCCATCTTATACCTCCTTATAATCAAAGCATGATAAGCCCCACAATAATGCAGGTGCTGATAACACTTTCTAATTATATCTGCTATCATAATCCTCTGCAAACATAAAGTCGATTGTCCTTGCTATCTTGTTAGTCCCTATAGTCACAACATCAACCTTCTGTCCCAGCTTATATGTCTTGTGTGTTGTTTCATTTATCATCTCATAATGGTTCTCATCAAATATATAGAAACATGGCATATCATTTACAGATACCATTCCTTCTATTGTATTCGGCAGTTCTACATATATGCCCCAGTTCGTCACTCCTGATATGACACCTGAGAATTTCTCTCCCTTAAACTGTTCCATATACTCAACCATTTTAAGCTTGTCTGTATCTCTTTCTGCTTCATCTGCCCTTCTCTCAGTTGCGCTTGTCTGTTCTGCCACGTCTGGAAGTACCTTATCATAATGTTCTTTTCTTTTTTCACTCATACCACCATGCAGACATTCCTTTATGATACGGTGTATCTGAAGATCCGGATAACGTCTTATAGGCGATGTAAAATGGCAGTAATATCTGGCTGCCAGCCCAAAATGACCCACACACTCTGGTGTATACTTAGCCTTTTTCATTGAACGCAGAGTGAGTCTGCTTATAAGATTCTCTTCATCTGAACCTGATATTTTTTCAAGCAGCTTCTGAAGTTCTTTAGGATGTATCTCATCTGTTACATGCATTGAATAACCGAAATTGTTAATGAATGTTGAAAGCTTAAGTATCTTCTCAGGATCAGGATTCTCATGTGTCCTGTAAAGAAATGGGACCTCCTGCCAGAAATAATCCTCTGCTACTGTTTCATTAGCAATAAGCATAAAATCCTCTATAAGCTTTGTTGCTACATTTCTATCATATGGCTCTATCTTTATAGGATGCCCTTTATCGTCAAGCACTATCTTTGATTCTGGAAAATCAAAATCTATTGAACCACGAGCGAATCTTTTCTTTCTAAGAAGTGCAGCTGCCTCCTCCATAAGCTTAAACATAGGTACAAGCTCTCTATATTTTTCTGTTTCGTTAACATCATTATCCTCAAGTATCTTCTTAACTGATGTATATGTCATTCTTCTGTTAACATTAATGACTGACTCACATATTCTATGTCCTACTACAGCACCTTTGGAATCTATATCCATAAGACAGCTTAGTGCCAGTCTGTCACAGCCTTCGTTTAGTGAACATATACCATTAGACAACTGGTGAGGAATCACAGGAATAACCCTGTCCACAAGATATACGCTTGTTCCACGTTTAAGCGCCTCTTTATCCAGTGCACTGTTCTCTGTTACATAATGGCTCACATCTGCTATGTGGACACCCAGATGATACATATCCCCATCTTTTGTCAATGATACAGCATCATCAAGATCCTTAGAATCCTCTCCATCTATAGTAACCATGACAACATCCCTGAGGTCCGTTCTTCCTGCCTTATCCTTTTCGTCCACTTCGTCAGGTATGCTCTTTAGCTGCTTTTTAACGCCGTCTGGAAACTCCTCCGGCAAGTCATATGCCTTGACTATCGACATTATATCTGTCCCTGGATCATCTATATGTCCTATAACCTCTGTAATCCTTCCCTCAGGATTCTTAGTATGTGTACCATAATCAGTTATCTTTACAACTACCTTGCTTCCTGTAACAGCACCCTGCTCATGCTCCTTTGATACGAATATATCACAGCTTATCTTCTGGTTATCAGGAACAACGAATCCGAAATTCTTATTCTTCTGATATGTTCCAACGAGAGTTTTAACCTCATGGTCAACAATCTCTATAATTTTTCCTTCTGCTCTTCTATCGCCTTTTTGGGGAAGGGTTACAACAACTTTGACTTTATCATGGTAAAATGCATTCTTTGTATCACTTGCTTTTATAAATATATCTTTTTCCTGTCCTTCTACAGATACAAAGCCAAAGCCCTTGCTTGTACTTTCAAACACTCCAATAAGTGCAACATTGTCAGGCTTCATATACTTTCCCTTTTTACTGACCCCAATCGTTCCTTCAGCAACTAATGCATCAAGCACCTCCTGTAGTTCGAATCTTTTATCTTTAGGAACGTTAAGAAGTATTGCTATCTCTTTGGTTTTCATAGGAACATATAATTCATTATTCAGTATAAGATCTGCTATATTTTTCTTTCTTTCCTTGAAAATTTCTGTCTTCATTGTTATCCACCTCTATTCCGTATTATATTTTACCAGCCTTATTTAATTATCATATTAACTACGATTATACAAAAACGCTCTTAAGATATATTATATCTTAAGAGCGTTTCATGTAAACACTTAAATTAGAAATTAATATTTAAAATGATAGCAATAATAACAAATAATACTGCAAGTATTTTTGTAAATGTTACAAGCTTTCCTTCCATTGAACGACCCTTGTTCTTGCCCCAGTATGTGTCTGCTGCACCACTGATCGCACCTGAAAGACCATTCTGCTTGCTTTCCTGCATAAGAACTACCACTGTTAAACATATACATACTAATATAAATATAGCCATTAATACTACTCTTATTGTATCAGCCACCGACATGCCAAACATATATCAAACCTCCTGTTAAATTGCAAAAATCACAATAATCATATAATACCAAATAAATAATAAATGTGCAACTAATATTTAACTGATATCATTATTTTTTAATAAGAAGTGACTTACCTGTCATTTCTGCTGGCTGATTCAGACCCATAATCTGGATAAGGGTAGGTGCTATATCGCATAAGCTTCCACCATCTCTAAGTGTGTATGAATCATCATAATTCACAAGGATAAAAGGTACTGGATTAGTAGTATGTGCTGTATGTGGAGCACCTGTTTCATAATCTATCATCTTCTCAGCATTACCATGATCTGCACAGATAAATAACACACCATCAACATCTTTAACAGCCTGTACCGCCTTTCCAACAAGCTCATCCACCTTTTCAACTGCCTTAACAGCTGCTGGAATAACTCCTGTATGTCCAACCATATCAGGGTTGGCAAAGTTGATTACTATAACATCGCATTTATCAGACTTAATAGCCTCTACAAGATCCATACCAACCTCTGGCGCACTCATCTCTGGCTTAAGATCATAAGTAGGAACATCCTTAGGTGAATTAACAAGAAGTCTGAACTCATCTACGTTAGGATCTTCAACACCACCATTAAAGAAGAATGTTACGTGTGCATACTTCTCTGTTTCAGCAAGACGAAGCTGCTTCTTTCCATTTGCCGCAAGGAATTCTCCAAATGTATTCTTAATCTCTTCCTTTTTAAAGGCAATAAGCTTGTTAGGAATAGTCTACTCATAGTCCTTACAGCATACGAATGTAGTTGGAATATATGTTCTTTCAAAGCCTGTGAATTTATCATCACAGAATGCTCTTGTCATCTCTCTTGCTCTGTCAGGTCTGAAGTTAAAGAAGATAACTGAGTCATTCTCCTTTACAACTGATAAAGGCTTTCCATTCTCTGTAATAACTGTAGGAACAACGAACTCATCTGTAACATTCTCTGCATATGAAGCCTCCATAGCTGCTACAGCGCTTTCAGCCTGCTTTCCCTCACCTGTTGTAAGTGAACGGTAAGCCTGCTCAACTCTGTCCCAGTTATTATCTCTATCCATAGCATAGTATCTTCCTGCTAAAGAAGCTACCTTACCAACTCCGATTTCTGCCATCTTTTCTTCAAGCTGTGCCACGAAATCTTTACCAGATGCTGGTGGAGTATCTCTTCCATCAAGGAATGCATGTACATAAACATTAGATACACCATTCTTCTTAGCCATCTCTAAAAGTCCATATACATGTGATATATGACTATGAACACCACCACTTGATAAAAGACCAAAAAGATGAAGATCTGAATTGTTCTTCTTACAATTCTCCATAGCTGCAAGAAGTTCTTCATTCTTAAAGAAATCGCCATCTGCAATTGCCTTTGTTATTCTTGTAAGATCCTGATATATTATTCTACCAGCACCTATATTCATATGTCCTACCTCTGAGTTACCCATCTGTCCATCAGGAAGACCTACATAACTGCCAGAAGCATTACCCTTAACAAAAGGATATTCTTTCATCAGCTTATCCATAACAGGAGTATCTGCCATAGCTATAGCATTGCCCTCTGTTTTGTCACTTAAACCATAACCATCTAATACCATTAATACAACTGGTTTTTTACTCATATTAATCCTCCATTCTAACGTATACCGGTATCATATACTACATGAACTGGAATCGTTGATATCCCATATATGTAGCAAAGCTGCCCAATATACGAATCTAATATCAATATCTTATTTCACCTGTAGTATGATAGCATAATTATTTTAAATATGCAATTAATGTTTTACTAATCAAAAAAGAGAACAACCACAAGACATCCGCAAACTGCTATATCTTATGATTGCTCCCAAAAAAGCTTTTTTGCAATTTTTTCAAAACCATTTTTAACAAGCTGCTTATTAACAACCCGCTTATTTAAAAAGTTAATCATACTGACCAACTACAATATGTATCGATATTATACTCACTCGTATTTAACTATATCACAGAAATCCGGTTTAAGGCTTGCTCCACCAACAAGACCACCATCTATATCTGGTTGTTCAAAAAGCTCTTTAGCATTAGAAGCATTCACTGAGCCACCATAAAGTATTCTCACCTTAGCAGCTACATCGTCACCATATAGCTCTCTTATGTTACATCTTATAGCCTCACATACTTCCTGTGCCTGCTTTGATGTTGCAACCCTGCCTGTACCAATAGCCCATATCGGCTCATAGGCAATAACACAATCAGCTGCATCATCAGGCGAAACCTGTGTAAATGCTGCATTAATCTGCTTTTTTATAAAATCTAACGTGATACCCTCTTCTCTTTGCTGGATAGTCTCTCCACAACAGATAATAGGTGTAATACCATATTCTATAGCCTTTCTTACCTTTCTGTTGATACAATCATCATCCTCGCCGAAGTACTGTCTTCTTTCTGAATGCCCTAATATCACATATGATACTCCTGAATCAACTAACATTCCAGGTGATATCTCCCCAGTAAATGCACCTTTTTCTTCATAATGCATGTTCTCTGCACCAACTTTAATATCTGTATCCTTAACTGCCTCAACAACAGGTATTATATCTATCGCTGGAACACAAAATACAACCTCTACAGCACTTCCAGCCACCTTATCACGAAGCTTATTTACAAGTCCGACTGCTTCTTTAGGAGTCATATTCATCTTCCCGTTTCCTGCTACTATCTTCTTTCTCATATTACAACCACGCCTCCATACAATATGTTACTGTTTAACGCAGGGTTATATCTTAAATTAATAATAAGATGAGTACTCACCCTTTACCGTATTCTTACATCTAATACACAATATACTCTTTCTTCAACTCTGCACAGTAACTATAATACATTCATAACAAATATATAAAAATTATTAAGAATGCTTATTAAGATATATGAATTATATCATACAAATTTACAAAAAGCCACTAATAATGTGAATATTTGAAATAAATACAATATTTATATTCCATTATCGTTACTACATCATATATTGTATTAAGCTGTAGCCAAAATTATGTCTATTTTTGCACAAAAAGGGACTGCATATATAATATACGCAGTCCCTTTTTGCCTAATAGTGCAGCACGATTATATGATATAACCATTCTGCTATATGTTTATGTCAGTAAACACATTACTTATCGTTAGCTGCAACAACACCTGGAAGTTCCTTGCCTTCAAGGAATTCAAGTGATGCACCGCCACCTGTAGAAATATGTGTCATCTTATCGCCAAAGCCAAGGTTATTAACAGCAGCTGCTGAATCGCCACCACCAATAATTGTAGTAGCATCTGTAAGCTGTGCTAACTCTTCTGCTACTGCGATAGTTCCCTTAGCAAAGTTAGGGAATTCAAATACACCCATAGGTCCATTCCATACTACTGTCTTGGCATCCTTAAGAGCATCCTTGTAAAGTTCGCATGTCTTTGGTCCAATATCCATACCCATATCATCATCTTCCTGGCATCCAGCTTCAACTACACGGAAAGGAGTATCGTTCTTGAATTCCTTTGTTACTACTGTATCAATAGGAATAAGCATCTTAACACCCTTAGCTTCAGCCTTTGCCATCATTTCCTTAGCATAGTCAAGATAATCATCTTCAACTAATGACTGTCCAACGTTGCCGCCGTGAGCCTTCTGGAATGTATATGACATACCACCACCTATAATAAGAGTATCAACCTTATCAAGAAGGTTATTGATAACTGAAATCTTTGATGAAACCTTTGATCCACCAAGGATGGCTACGAAAGGTCTTACTGGATTGTTAACAGCATTTCCAAGGAAATCAATTTCCTTCTGCATAAGATATCCAACTACAGCTGTGTCAACATACTTTGTAACACCTACGTTAGAGCAATGTGCTCTATGAGCTGTACCAAATGCATCATTAACGAATACATCTGCGATTGATGCAAGATCCTTAGAGAATTCTTCACCATTCTTTGTCTCTTCTGCTCTGTAACGTGTATTTTCAAGAAGAATAACATCACCGTTGTTCATAGCTGCAACAGCTGCTCTGGCATTGTCACCAACAACTTTATCATCTGCTGCAAACTTAACATTCTATCCAAGAAGCTCTGAAAGTCTCTTAGCTACAGGTGCTAAAGAGAAAGTCTTGTCAACTCCCTTTGGCTTTCCAAGATGTGAGCAAAGGATAACCTTTCCACCATCAGCTATTAACTTCTTGATAGTTGGAAGTGCAGCAACAAGACGT
>ENA-OQKF01001488-OQKF01001488.1-human-gut-metagenome-genome-assembly--contig:-NODE-1488-length-10433-cov-1.669028_pt1 | contig 10433 bp, 14 predicted proteins | sample MGYA00242617_ERZ504784 | MGnify/ENA primary metagenome ERZ504784 (study PRJEB26092, sample SAMD00036364) | human gut metagenome | host: Homo sapiens | study: EMG produced TPA metagenomics assembly of... | reverse complement strand
TGTTGAAAATGCTTAAGATGTTATGAAGACGAAACAACGGCTTTTTATTTGGGTGGCATACAAGGTTGTAATATATTACTTCTTAGTTGCTGGTTTTCCTTTTCTGTTAACAGTTTCGTTTTCAAAAGCCATTTCCTTTTTTTTTGTGTATTTTTCATGTGCTCTAAAAATATCCACACCTATAGCCTACCTTACGGCCATAAATGAAGGTCTAATTCGAGAAATGTTTATTAAAGATGGTGATGTATTAGAAAAATATCTGGAAGTGGATACTTTCTTGTTTGATAAAACGGGTACCATCACGACGAGTTATCCTTTGGTTGAAAAGGTTCTTCCTTTCGGAGATTATACTGAGAAAGATATTTTAAGAATAAGTGCATGTTTGGAGGAACATATCTATCATCCTATTGCCAATGCAATTGTTAAACAAGCTGAAATTGAAGGCATTGAACACGAAGAAATGCATGGCAAGCTTCAGTATGTTGCAAGCAAAGGGATTAAATCGCAAATTGATGGTCAATCGGTTGTCATTGGAAATTATGTACTAATGCAAGACGAACAGGTAAGAATTAGTTCTGAGCAGCTGGCCTTGATTGAGCAATATAAGACTCATTACAATTTATTGTTTTTGGCTTATAAGAAAGAATTAATTGGGATGTTTTGTATCCACACTCCCTTGAGAAGCGAGGCGAAAGTTGCATTGAAAAAGCTAAAGCGCCAAGGGAAAAAACTGATTCTGGCAACTGGTGATACGTTGGCTAGAACAGAAGAGTTGGTTAAAGATCTGCCATTTGACAACGTTTATACTGATTTAAAACCAGATGGTAAGTTTCAGTTGGTTCAGGAATTACAGAAAGCTGGCCGAACTATTTTGATGGTTGGAGACGGGTTAAACGACTCTGCTGCCTTGACGCTTGCAGATATTGGGGTTGTGATGAATGAAAGTGCTGATATTTCTAAGCAGATGAGTGATATTTTATTATTAGATAATCGTTTAGATTTCTTCGAGGAATTGAATTCTTTATCTGAATCGTTGCAGAAATTAATTCAAAGAAATATTCAAGAAACAGTTGTAATAAATGGAAGTTTAATTGGATTTGGGTTGTTAAATTGGTTAAGCCCATCTAATCTTTCGATATTGCACAATCTGACTACTTTAAGAATCGTCCTTCGTAGTCTTTCTATTAAAAGTAGGTAAGAGACCGAGAAGCTGAGGTTATAAAAACTAAAAGGAGTTGTCTCATTTGAGAATAACGGCTCTTTGTCAACTGTAGTGGGTTGGTGGAAAATTATACCCTGGAGAGGACCAAATTGGTTCTCTCCTTTTAAATATTGAAAAAACCATTGGCAGTGGACATACTTTAAGACTATATATTTCTGAAACTAGTTTCACAATACAAATATTGACATGCAATTATTAATTGGTGGATTTTAAGTTGACATCCATAAATTTTAATGTTAGAATACATTCAAAAATATATTTGAATGAGGTGTTTTATGATTCAAAATATTGTTACTTCAATAATCCTGTATTCTGGGACAGCCGTAGACTTACTTATTATCCTAATGTTATTTTTTGCCAAAAGAAAAAGCAGAAAGGACATCATTAACATCTATTTAGGACAATTTCTAGGCTCTGTTAGTCTAATATTCCTAAGTTTGCTTTTTGCATTTGTCTTAAATTATATTCCTAGTAAAGAGATTTTAGGTTTACTCGGTTTGATTCCAATTTTCCTAGGCCTCAAAGTTTTGCTTTTAGGAGATTCTGATGGAGAAGCTATTGCAAAAGATGGTTTGCGAAAAGACAATAAAAACCTGATTTTTCTAGTCGCTATGATTACTTTTGCAAGTTGTGGCGCTGACAATATTGGTGTCTTTGTCCCATATTTTACCACCTTAAATTTAGCGAATTTGATAGTGACTTTACTTACTTTTCTAGTCATGATTTATCTCTTGGTTTTTTCTGCCCAAAAATTGGCACAAGTCCCTTCTGTTGGAGAAACTTTGGAAAAATATAGCAGATGGTTTATTGCCGTTGTTTATTTAGGATTGGGGATGTATATCCTGATTGAAAACAACAGCTTTAACATACTAAGGACTGTGTTCGGCTAGGAGAAAAAATTATGAAAAAAGATAGTATATGCCAAGTGAATATTATAAATCAACAAAATGTTACAACCGCAACGAACTACCTTGAAAAGGAAAAAGTCCAAAAATCACTTCGTATTTTATCAAAGTTTACCGATAATAAACAGATAAATATCATCTTTTATCTCCTTGCTGTTGAAGAACTCTGTGTCTGTGATATAGCCTGTTTACTAAATCTCAGTATGGCATCTGCCTCCCACCATCTTCGTAAACTAGCCAATCAAAACATCTTGGATACTAGAAGAGAGGGGAAAATTATATATTATTTTATAAAAGATGAGGAAATCAGAGATTTTTTTAATCAACTAGGATAACAACTATTTTTACTACTTTACCATGATTATATATAGGACTTATCTATGAAATTTTTTGATGAAAATTACTCACAAGAAATACCTACTCGTATCAAATGTTTAAGAAAAAAGTATAATTTAAAGCAAAGCGACCTAGGTAATGCAGGTCAAGTTAGCCAAGTTGAAAAGGGAGGAATTTGAAAGGATTTGTATCTTTTATTTTTTGTTTCATTTATGCCCTATGCTACTGGAATAGTTAGTAGTCATTTCATGAATCATACGGCACAGCTCTTTTATGGACTGATCGTTATTGTTTCAACGGTAGCAAACTGGTTTTTACATAAAGTAATTGATAAACCCAATATAGATCAGAAAGAAATACTTGAAGCTACCGCACAATATAGGAAGTTATTGATACCTGACTTAATAATTAAAGGAGTGGGATTGATTCTATCCTTAATTCTCTATCCTCCGATTATGATGTATAGTGTTTTAATTGCGGCATTTTACATCATAACTTTAAAAACACTATCTGAAAAAAGAGTGAATAACTAAAAAACGGTGACCAAAGTTAGGTGTATTATTTTAATGCTTACAGACCTAAACTATTCCCCTATTTTAAAAATATTGATTCAGATTTTATGAAATTAAAAAGTAGATATTGTTCAGAAAATCCTTGATATTACGCTGTTTTTAGTCCAACTGAAATCCATACTTTCCAAACCAGGCTTGAAAAAAGCTCGTAAAGCATCACAATTTAGTAAACGTTAATTCGTTGCTGGACAGCAGAATACAAACGAAAACACTTTGCATCTTGCAAGGTGTTTTTTTCTATGAGAACTGGCGGTGCGCAATTAGGATAGCTCTAGCGACTTTAGTCGCATAGAGATATGCTATGCATAGTTGCCCCAAGAAAATAAGCGAAGCGACATTTGATTGGATGGCAACCACTGCACTCAAAACGTTAATCAATACGATTATATCAACGTTTCAACGTACTCACAGGTTTGCCCTATGGGTGCTTTTTTGTATAGATTTCTGAAAAATTGTTCAAAATCTTACTAGAGTTTTGTCTTCATCTTGAAATTCTGACAACAATGTGATATATTTATAACAGATAAGGTGTGATGTATTTATAACATGATGAAAGAAGGTGACGAAAATGAAAATGTCGAAGAACTTAAAGATAATCCTTTATATCGCTAGCGTGCTTATTGTCGTATGTTTAGTTTTATTGCTGGGGAATCACCTACCGATTCTAGCAAAAGGTGCTATTATGACGATGTCTTGGCTTCCTACGTATTTGGCTTGTACGATGCAATCGGTCCTCTCAAAATCAACCTATCAAAAGAAAGAGAAAAATATGTTTGGGATTACTGCAAAATTATATACAGTGCTTGTACTTCTCTCGTCATCGATCTATACAATTGGAGTTTGGCTTCTAACTCCTGGTTCTTTGATTAAGAATATAATGTTAGGAATTGGATTAAGTGTTCAATTGTTATTAATGTTTTACTTCTTATTCAAGAGAATTAATGAAGAACCTGATGAACGATTTTATAGAAATATTGCAAAGTCCTCTTCCATTTTGTTTACAATAGCAATCTTTATATTATTGGGAATTGCAACCTTGATAGCCGTCTGTAAAGTTTTCGTTTTGAATGCTGGATTTCTTTATATTTTGGTGGCTTTTTTACTCTTATTATTTGCCATTACTTACTTTATCATTGAAAAAAGGGGATGAAATATGGCGAAAGAAAGTAAAATAAAGACTAACTTGAAAGAAGTAAGGGAAGCTTATGGTATGACTCAACAAGATTTAGCAGATCAAGTAGGAATACGGAGAGAAACGATTGTTCACTTAGAAAATAACCGCTACAACCCTTCGTTGGAAATGGCTTTAAAAATAGCACAGGTCTTTAATAAACAAGTGGAAGAACTATTTCGTCTGAAATAAGAGAAGTAAAACAATCCAATTGATTTGTGTATTAGTTTTTTGGAGACTTGTTATTCTGAGAAGAGGTCTTGGTAAGAGGGAGTGTTTTCAAAGGAATTTTCTTGACTTCACCTTAGTTGAAACGCTTGTAAAAATAAGATAATAGTTTATTTTTCAAGCATTTTAACCCAATAATAGAACTTTTTAGGCCGAAATACTTTCAAAAATGCTAATGTTTCTCTAATCTATTCAATTTTGAGGTCTTGCATATTATGTAGTTATCATACAAAAGCGCTCAAAGTGAATGAGTACATTCATTTGAAAGATGGTATTGTTATATACTTCAAACATATTATCAGTAAAGGGTTTTATATGTCTATTAAATATCTCTTGATTTTTGGCCAAAAAACTTCACATAATAATGAATGTATATTTTACAAATTATGCTTTTATATATGATTTAAATTTGTATTTAAACTTAGCAGAGGACGTAATAAATTACCTAAAATAACATTAAAATTAAAAATGATTAATTATTACTGTTTGGTAACAGACTTCAAAAACCCTTTGTTTGTAGGAATTGTAGGATATATTAAAATTCAAAAAAATTTTTTAAAAAATGTTGACATATCTCTAAATAGTGTTATAATCTATAAATGTCAGGGAGGTCCTGATACTAAATATATAATAATCCATTAGAGGAGAAACAATTATGAAAAAAGTATTGCTTACATCAGCTGCAGTTCTTGCAGTATTCGCCGTAGCAGCTCCTGCTTTCGCTAACGATGGTAACGTTCACACAGGTAACCTTGATAATAAAACAGAAGTAACTGGTGGTGAATTCTTCACAAACAACGAAGGTGGACTTACTCAAGCTGCTAAAGATGGTCTTAACAACGTTGACGCAGATTCAACTAAACAAAAATTTGAAGATGCTGGTGAGCACATCGAACCAAAACGTGATGCTAACGGTAACATCATTAAAGATGAATTTGTAGTTACTGACAAAGATAACGCTAACAAAGATGCTAAAGAAGAAGCTAAAGCTGTTAAAGCTGCAGAAAAGAAGGCTCCAGCAGCTAAAGCTGAAGCTAAAGCTCTTCCAAACACAGCAGCAGTTAAATAATTAACTGTTATTGTTAAAAAAGAATATCACTGGAGCTCAAGCTTCGGTGATATTTTTCTATGGATAAAGAAAAGGATTTGACATTTCATGAGTAATCACAATCGTAAATCTAATGGATCTCGCAATAAACTGATTGCTGGAATTTCTGCCGTAGTAATTGCTGCTTTGGCTATCTTCCTTGGCTTCCAGTTTATGTCTCCAACAGCATCATCCTCTAATGGTGTTAAGAGTGTTTTAACGTCTAAAAAAGCAAACACTTATAAAGTTTCAGATGAGGAGAAAGCCTACCTCAAAAATAAATTTGATGGTCTTGAGGCAACAAACCCTGATACTATCGCTTATGTCTATGCACCAGGGACTAAATTGGATGAGCCGGTTGTTCAAACAACGGACAATTCAACCTATTTAGATAAAACATTCGATGGAGGAAACGTTCCATATTTGGGAACTGTCTTCATGGATACAGACAATAAGAAAGATTTCAGTGATCGTTTGACTTGGCTCTTCGGCCATGCTCGAGGCAGTAAGGTTGCTGATAGTCGTATGTTCAACGATGTTAACTACTATAGTGATCAGTCGTTCTTTGATAACCACAAATATGTTGTTATAGAAACCCCTCAACGTAAGTATTATTATGAAGCTCTGGCTATGGTTATCGTGCCGGAGGATACAGCATTTTATCGTACGTCCTTTAAAGATGATAAAGACTTTCAGGAACAATTGGATATTATTTATAATACAGCTGATGTTAAAAACAAGGATTTGAAGGTTAGTGCTTCAGATAAATACCTCGTTCTTTCTACTTGTCGTGAGGAAGATGAAACGATTCGTGCCAATCTCTACTTACGTCAAATTCCAGACTCTGAAATGTCTGATTTTGTAGCTAAACATGGTAAAGATTTGGAATACACACCAACACGCTAATCATTAACAAAACTCTACTTCATACTGAAGTAGAGTTTTTTATCTTGTCTAAGAAAACTGATCTTTTCAATCGTCGTGGAATTGAGATGTAACCGTTTATTAATCTTTTTTATCATCAATGGATAAGTTTTTTTGGTACACTAGAAGTATGAAAAAGGAGAGTATTATGAAACAGAGCCAGGCTAAAAAGCGTGACAATGCGATGACTAATAAGATTTTGATGGGGTTAATTGCTCTTGTCTTAGGTTTGCTTTTTCTTGAGATTTTAATTGTTCATAGTAAGAACGAACAGCAAAAGAATGCATCGAACACGGTACAGACAGCACGTATCATGGCTAATGGGGACTTGCTCTATCATGACGGTCTCTATATGAGTGCCCTGCAGGCAGATGGTAGCTATGATTTCACGGAGAATTTTACTTATGTGAAGCCGTGGTTAAAGCAGGCTGATTTGGTTTTGGGTGATTTTGAGGGAACTATCAATCCTGACTATCCCTTGTCAGGTTATCCTCTGTTTAATGCTCCTCAATCAGTGACCGCAGCTATTAAGGATGCTGGCTATGATGTTATGGATTTGGCTCATAATCATATCTTGGATTCTGGTTTAGAGGGGGCTTTTACAACGGCTGATGCTTTTAAAGAGGTGGGCATTGATCCTGTTGGTGTTTATGAAAAGCCAGTTCGTGACAAGGCGCCACTCCTCATCAAGAATGTTAATGGTATCAAGGTTGCAATACTTTCCTATGCTTATGGTTACAATGGCCTAGAGTCGAACTTGACGGATAAAGAGGTTGCAGACCACTTATCGAATTTGGATGAAAAACGTATGAAAGCTGAGATTCAGCGTGCAGAAAAAGAAGCAGATATCACGGTTATCATGCCTCAGATGGGTGTTGAGTATCGTTTGGAACCGACAGATGAACAGGTTAAACTCTATCATAAGATGATTGATTGGGTTGCCGATATTATCTTTGGAGGTCATCCTCATGTGGTTGAGCCTTCAGAGGTGGTTAAAAAGGATGGGCAGCAAAAACTTATTATTTACTCAATGGGGAATTTTATCTCTAACCAGCGCATAGAGACTATGGATGGTGTGGATAGTGCAGAGTGGACAGAGAGAGGTGTCTTAATGGATGTGACCCTTGAGAAAAAGAATGGTCAAACCACGATTAAGACGGCTCAAGCACATCCGACTTGGGTTAACCGTACGCCTAAAGGAACGACTTCGCCAGAGGGGTATCCTTTGTATACTTACCAAACTTATATTTTAGAGGATTTCATTAAAGGTGGTAAATATAGAAATAAACTAGATGAAGAGACCAAAGAACGTATCGATACTGCCTATAAAGAAATGAATGCCCATGTTAATTTAAAATGGAAATAAAGCTAAGATATCGCCTAAATTTGGCGGTATTTTTTGTTTATCGACAAGTTATCCACAGACTTATCCACAGGTGTGGATAAGTCTGTCAACTGTGTTGAATATTGATTTTTCAAGGTTTTAAAAGAAGGAAATTATTTAGGTTGTGAACAAGTTTATCCACAAGTAGTTAGGTCAAAGAGAGGATTTTTCATAAACGATAATGATTAAATGTTGCTGAAACATTCGTCTTTTTCAAGAAAAAAGAGGCAATTTTCATAAAAAATAGCATTTTTAATCAAAATATGCTAAAATTATACAAAATAAAATGATGGAGGCTTCTCATGAAAGCAATTATTACAGTTGTAGGTAAGGACAAAGCAGGTATTGTTGCGGGTGTTGCGACTAAGGTGGCAGAACTTGGCTTGAATATTGATGATATTTCTCAAACAGTCCTTGATGAATTCTTTACCATGATGGCGGTTGTATCATCGGAAGGCAAACAAGATTTTACACACCTACGTGCTGAATTGGAAGCCTTTGGTGAGTCATTGAACGTTAAAATCAACATCCAAAGTTCAGCGATTTTTGATGCGATGCACAACTTGTAAGATAGGAGTAGCTTAAAATGGATATTAAACAGGTCACAGAAACCATTGCCATGATTGAGGAACAGAATTTTGATGTTCGTACCATTACCATGGGAATCTCGCTCCTAGACTGTATCGATTCAGATATCGATAAGGCAGCGGAAAAAGTATATAACAAGATTGTATCTAAGGCTAAGGATTTGGTAACTGTTGGCGACGAGATTGCGGCTGAACTTGGTATTCCGATTGTTAATAAACGTGTATCTGTTACTCCGATTTCAATCATCGGTGCGGCAACAGATGCTACAGACTATGTACCTTTTGCGAAGGCGCTTGACCGAGCAGCTAAGGAAATCGGCGTTAACTTTATTGGTGGTTTCTCTGCGCTCGTTCAAAAGGGGTACCAAAAAGGTGATGAGATTCTTATCAATTCTATTCCACGTGCGCTTGCTGATACTGATTTTGTCTGTTCGTCTGTCAACATTGGTTCAACAAAGACCGGTATTAACATGACAGCAGTACGTGACATGGGACGTATCATCAAAGAGGCTTCTCAGGCAGATCCAATGGGTCCAGGTAAATTGGTTGTCTTTGCCAATGCGGTTGAAGATAATCCATTTATGGCAGGGGCTTTCCCTGGGGTTAGTGAAGCAGACGCAATTATCCATGTTGGAGTTAGTGGTCCGGGTGTTGTTAAAAATGCTATTGCCAATGCCAAAGGAAAAGTTTTTGGAGAGTTATGTGAACTTATCAAGAAAACTGCGTTTAAAATTACTCGCGTAGGTCAATTAGTTGCTTTAGAAGCGTCGGAAAAATTGGGGATTCCTTTTGGAATCATCGATTTATCATTAGCTCCAACTCCAGCAATCGGTGATAGTATCGCCGATTGTTTAGAAGGAATGGGCTTGGATAGTGTTGGTGCTCCAGGAACAACAGCTGCATTAGCAATCTTGAATGATCAAGTTAAAAAAGGTGGCGTTATGGCTTCTTCATATGTTGGTGGATTAAGTGGAGCATTTATTCCAGTCAGTGAAGATCAAGGTATGATTGATGCTGTAAACCGTGGCGCATTAACACTTGAAAAATTAGAAGCTATGACATGTGTATGTTCAGTTGGACTTGATATGATTGCGATTCCAGGAGATACTCCAGTCACTACTTTATCTGGAATCATTGCCGATGAAATGGCAATTGGTATGATCAATCAAAAAACCACAGCTGTTAGAATTATTCCTGTAATCGGTAAAAATGTTGGTGAAGTAGTAGAATTTGGGGGACTATTGGGTTATGCACCTGTAATGCCAGTAAACCAATTTGGATGTGCTGAATTTATTAATCGTGGTGGTAGAATTCCTGCACCAATTCATAGTTTTAAAAATTAAAAGACGTTAACTCGTCTTTTTCATTATATTGAAAGGAAAATGTAAAATGAATGATTTAATAGTTTTTAATCCATTGTATAAAAATAAAGATATTGCTGAGTGTTTTGCATTATATACTGAAGTAGTAGATGGGAAACTTGAAAATAGCAGTAAATTTGTTTCATTGTTAATTAAATTAGCTGAAAAATACAACTTGTACGATAATCTATTTAATAGTTTATTAACTTATTTGTTAATTAATAATGAAAATTCGTTTACTCTAGCATTAGAAAGAAAAAAAACAATAGCTGCTAATTTAAAAGAAATTGTTATGAATGATTTTAAGATTATTTTCAAAATGTTTAATACGGATTTTAGTGTCTTGCCATTAGCACAACAAAATTTGATAACAGGATTCACACCTTCAAAGCCTGTCATTAATATTGAACTATTCGAAGTTTCAAAAACATTACAGGACAATTTAACTGCCTGTAATGATGTTGAATCATTTTATAATGTATTAGAAAACTTCTTTTTAACGTATGGAGTTGGAAAATTTGGATTAAATAAAGCATTTCGTTATGAAAATGAGCAAATTAGTCCTATAATACATATAGGTAATGGGCGACTAGATCAGTAGATTGGTTATGAAAGACAAAAAGTAAACCTTACCCACAACACAAAGCCATTTTAAG
>ENA-OQKF01001484-OQKF01001484.1-human-gut-metagenome-genome-assembly--contig:-NODE-1484-length-10452-cov-3.481550_pt1 | contig 10452 bp, 5 predicted proteins | sample MGYA00242617_ERZ504784 | MGnify/ENA primary metagenome ERZ504784 (study PRJEB26092, sample SAMD00036364) | human gut metagenome | host: Homo sapiens | study: EMG produced TPA metagenomics assembly of... | reverse complement strand
GAGGTGGAAGTACGGTAACGTATGGAGCTGACTGTTACTAATCGGTCGAGGCTTTAACCAAAGAAGGCTGAAGTGTAAGAGATGTAGAAAGATTCTTGTATGTTGTTTTGAAGGTATATCCTTTATATATAGATTTAATATGAAGATTCAAGCATTCTTAGAGATAAGGATGTTTTTTTTATTGCATAGAAGATTTCGATGAAATCCCCTATGCAATAAAAAGCCCTCCGGCAGGATCACACTGTGGCGGCGGAAAAGATTGTTAAATCATAGTAAAATAGGTTGACGATATCAGAAAAATCTGATAATATAACTCAGAATGAAAACAAAGAATGTTGAGAGATATTAGTAAAGATGTGAAAGGAGGTGTATGTTCATGGATAGTTGCGATCGTATAGGACGAAGTTGTATGCGGTGTCAAAAAAGAAAATATAAGATTCGAATGCTGCTCTCTGTGAAGATACATGAATAGCAACATTTGTATTATGATATCCTTTTTGATACACCGCGAAACAGAAAGTTCTTTACATCACAACAGAGTATGTGATCTGCTTTAGGAATTTAAATCTGAAGCGGTGTATTTTTGTGCCTAAATATTGGTGTTTTGCAACCAGATTTAGGAAAAGAAGGAGGATATCATGAAAAATGCAAGAAATCAGCATAGAACAGATTATGCAAAAGAATTGGTCAAGATCGTACAGACAACGAAAGATAGAGAAGAATTAAAGAAAAAGATCGCAGCTTATCACGAAAGAGATATTGCAAATGCGATCGTAGAATCAGATAAAACAGTTAGAAAATGTATCTATGACATTTTAGACATTGCAGATATTGCAGAGATTTTTTCTTATATCGAAGAGGAACCAGGAAAATATCTGGAAGAAATGCCAATTGAACAGGCAGCGAAAGTTGTATCAAACATGGATTCAGATGATGCGATGGATCTGTTTGAAGAATTAAATGAAGAAGATAAATACAAATTATTAAAGAGACTGGATAAAGAAGCAAAAGAAGATGTTCAGAAACTGTTGTCTTACGAGGAAGATCAGATCGGTAGTTGTATGACGAATAATTATATCGTAGTAAGAAATGATGTAACGATTCGTGAGGCAATGAGTACACTTGTAAAGCAGGCAGGAGAACATGATAATATCCAGACACTTTATGTGATAGATGAGAATGGGATTTTTGCAGGAGCGATCGATCTGAAAGATTTGATCATCGCAAGAGAACATGATAATCTACAGGACATCATAAGCAGTTCTTATCCTTATGTATATGAACATGAAAAAATCAGTGAATGTATGGAAATCTTAACAGATTACGAAGAAGATTCCATCCCAGTACTGACACAAGATAAGAAAATCGCAGGAATCTTAACATCTTCCGATATTGTAGAATTGGTCGATGACGAGATGGGAGATGACTATGCAAAACTTGCTGGTTTAACAGAAGAGGAAGATTTAAATGAACCCACGATAGTTAGTATGAAGAAGAGACTTCCATGGTTGATCGCATTGTTATTCTTAGGAATGGCAGTATCCTCAGTTGTTGGAATGTTTGAATCTATTGTTGCGGTATTGCCAATCGTTATCTGTTTCCAATCCCTGGTACTTGATATGGCGGGAAATGTTGGAACACAGTCTTTAGCTGTAACAATCCGCGTATTAATGGATGAAAATCTGTCAGGTAAGAAAAAGATTGCTTTGTTATTTAAAGAAATGAAGATCGGTTTCTTAAATGGAGCGAGCCTAGCGATCATGGCACTCGTATTTTTAGGGGTGTACATCCATTTATTTAAACATTATGCATGGATTTCTTCATTCCTGATTTCAGGGTGCGTAGGAATTTCACTGATCGTTGCGATGGTGATCTCAAGCCTTGTAGGAACGATCATTCCAATGTTCTTTCATAAGATCAACATTGACCCAGCAGTGGCTTCTGGTCCATTGATCACAACTATCAATGATTTAGTTGCAGTTATCACATATTATGGACTTTCTGGTCTTGTGTTGATTCAGTTATTTCATATATAAAGAAGAGAGTGGCAAAAGTAAATTCTTGCCACTCTCTTCTTTATATGTTTGGTGCTTTATTTTTCATGAAAGGAGAAGTCGCTTTTTCCATTTTGTTTTACGAAATATAGTGCTTTATCAGCTTTTGTATAACATTCGTCAAAAGAATCTCCAATATTGCACATATATAGTCCGGCAGAAATGGATGCAGCATGAAGCTCAGGATCTTGTTCCTTTCGAGTATTAAATTTCTTAAAAATAGCAGTTATAACTTCTGTAATACTATTTTGATCAGCATCTGGCATAAATAATAGGAATTCATCTCCGCCAAGACGACAGGCAAGACATTCACTGGAATATTCTAATAATAAATTACCAAGAAGCTTCAATACACGGTCACCAGCTTTGTGGCCATAGATGTCATTGATGGTTTTTAAATTGTCCATATCCATAAAGACAAGACATCCGCTGTGGTGTTTCATCAACTGCGCAATGGCTTGCTCACCTTTATTTCTGGTTGGAAGCCCAGTTAAAAAGTCGAGATTTTCTTTGGCTTTTTGTGTACGGATCGTGCTCATGATGTCAGAAATGAATTGACTCATTTCGATTTCAGCTTCAGGAATCTGAGTATTCTCAGTGATACTTAAATGATCTTCTTTGACATGAATACGGTCTTCCCTTAATAGTTTTAAAAAGATATCAGTGATCTCAGGATCAAACTGAGTCCCTTTATTATTCTCTAATTCCTGTATGATCTTTTCTGGTGGAAGTTGATTTCGGTAAATTCTCTGGGAACTCATAGCATCATAACTGTCAGCAACCGCAACAATTCTTGCATGTAGTGGAATCTCTTTTCCCTTTAAACCGTCAGGATAACCATTTCCATCGTAACGTTCATGATGATTGCGTACAATTTCTTGTACGTGATCAATCAGAGAAATATTCTTTAAGATATTTGCACCAATGATCGTATGTTCCTTAATAATAGAAAATTCTTCCTCAGAAAGTTTGCTTGGTTTATTTAAAATGGTATCAGGAATAGCAATTTTGCCGATATCATGAAGATGAGCAGCATTTTTTAGATTACTAAGTTCTTTTTCATTCCATCCAAGTTCACGCGCGATCAAAACGGAATACTCTGCAACACGATGAGAATGTCCTTTCGTATATTCATCTTTTGCCTCGATCGTGGTGGATAACATTTGCATCAACTGCAGAGACATCTCTTCTATATTTTTTTACGTTTATCGAGTTCTTCCTGCTGCTGGCGTTTGATGATATCACGGATGATATGGATCGTATAGATCACATTTATAAACAGTAAGATCAAAATAGCGATACCGACAAATACACCAGAAACAGATACTTTGTAATATACAGAAATTGCTTCAAAAATCACAGAAAGCATTGTAATAAGCAGTCCAAAGAACAACAGGCAATCACTTCGACTCCGATGATTCCAATATCTGATCCAGAAAGTAAGAATGACAGCAAGGAAAGTAATAATAAGGATTGCGTGTGCTGCTGGCATTGTCTCAATATAATCTGCAACGCCTGTAAGATGCAGGATCGTACAGATGATAAAATTCAATAAAGCAATAAAACAGATCGGTTGAAAGATCTTTTTATATTTACCTTTCTGAAGATTATTGACATATAAGGAAATCGGCAACGGACATAACATGAGCATAATAAAACATGAAGTTGCAAGTCCAGATGCATTTGGAACAAGGATCTGCCGCATTTTTGATTCTCCGATCATCCAGACAGAACCCATAAGCATACACCATCCAAGATATTCCATATTAAACTTGGTTTTGTAAACAATTCCAAGGGCGATACTGAATAAGATTGTGACAATCGATGCAAAAAAGATAAATGATCCGATCACGGTTCCAGAGAAGTTATGATTGAAAATATAACTCCAGATCTGCATTTGATCTCCACAGTAAATCGTATTGACAACACCAGAGTAGTTACTCGTATATGTTGTAAGTTCCAGACAAAGTTCCTTTCCGGCATCTGCAGACGAAGTATTGCAGAATATATAACGGCTGGCAGAGTTTTTGCCAAATCGGTGCAGACTTTTTGCATTGTACTCTTTTCGAAGTTTTCCATCAATGTAAAAACGTACATCTTGAAGGGAAGAACGGATCGCGATCACATTCTCGTTATAATCATCTGGAAGTGTAGTAGTAATGATCATCGTCTGTTTTGCTGGAACTTTATAACGTCCAGGAACAGAAATGTTTTGTTTTGAGCCATCGGATTTCTTCCATGTAAAAGTACCATTGTAGATGATGGAATGTCCAGATTGGTCAAAAAACTGTTCATCAGGTCCTAAAATCTGAATCCCAATGAACCAGACAAAGATGATCATCATCAAAATATAAAATAGTCTGGAAATATTTTTATTAGTTTTGTATGGTTTTCTGATCAAAAATAGTTTCCCCCCTCCATTTGTTGATCGCATTGTATATCAAAATAAACTATACTTGACAGATCAATATTTTTTTGTTAAAGTAATCAAACAATCAATATTCCATGAGGGAGTAGTTCGCGTCATACAAAGACGTGATTTGTCAACAGACTCGGTAATGACTCGCAGATATCAAGCAAGTCAGCCTGGCAAATATTAAAGAATGAGACTCATGTATGTTCTTATAGTACATCTGGAACATACATGAGTTTTTCTTATGTACAAATAAAAAGACAATTTTGAAAGGAGAAAAACAAATGGAGAAATTTATCAACCAATCCCCATTATTTTTAGTGATCATCTGTCTGATCATAGGATTTGCATTTTTAATGAAAGGAGCAGACTATTTTGTAGAAGGAAGTTCAAGTGTCGCCAAACGTTTAAAAGTTCCTTCTATTATCATAGGATTGACGATCGTAGCCATGGGAACATCACTTCCAGAAACTGCAGTCAGTGTAACAGCGTCTATTGCCAATAATAATGCTCTGGCGATCAGTAATGTAGTTGGTTCTAATATCTTTAATATGATGTTTGTGATCGGAGTCTGTTCAATTTTAGCAACGATCGGTGTAAAAAGAGAAACAATTATAAGAGATATTCCATTATCTCTTGTATGTGCGACATTACTTCTCATATTTGGTTATCTTGCATTCGGAGATAGATCACATATGATCCTTGGACGTTTTGATGGAATCATTTTCCTTATTATATTTGCCGTATATGTTCTTATGATGGTTTTTCAGGCAATGCGTGCCAGAAATAATCAGGAAGTCGTACAACTTGAAACAATGGAAAATGAAGAATTGATGATCATGTCTTATCCAAAGAGTCTGTTATGTATCGTTGGAGGTGCAGCAGCCATTGCATTTGGTGGAGATCTTACAGTTGATGCCGCAAGCAGGATTGCCATAGATTTTGGAATGAGCCAGAATCTTGTAGGATTAACGATTGTTTCGATTGGAACGTCTCTTCCAGAACTGGTCACATCCATCGTAGCCGCAAGAAAAAATGAAGTTGATATGGCTGTTGGAAATGCAGTCGGATCCAATATTTTCAATATTCTGATGGTTCTTGGAATCTCATCTGCTATCAGTCCGGTAGCTTTGATCCGGGAAAACATAATCGATATAGTGCTTCTTATGGTATTTTCGGTTATGGTCTGGATCTTTGCAGGAACCAGGAAAAAAATTGAGCGCAAAGAGGGTATTATAATGGTAGTGGTATATCTGGTTTATTGCGCATATATTATTGCCCGCTAATAAAAGCAGAAAAAGCTTTCATCCATCCCGCAAAGGGAGAGATGAAAGCTTTTTTTGATTGGACAACAGGTAAAAATCAACGCTTATATAGTAAAACACCTTGCGGAACAGTACCTATTAAATAGTGATAAATATGCTGAAAAAATTAAAACATATTGCTCATAAAAATTTCCAGACCAATTGCAATAAGAATGACGCCGCCGAGAATATCCGCCTTGTTGGAAAGCCTGGTTCCGAAGCGTTTTCCAAGGGAAAGTCCGGTCATGCAGATAAAGAATGTGACTATGGCAATGATCAGGGAACAGACAAGAGCCATCAGCCAGTCATACTCTGAGATGGTGAATCCTACGGACAGGGCATCAATGGAAGTTGCAACACCCTGAATGAAGAGGGCTTTGAGACCAACTCCCGGAATTTCATCATCCTCGCCAGTTCCCCGGATACCATTGATCAGCATGGAGCCTCCGATATAGCCAAGAAGGATCAGCGCGATCCATGGAATAAATTTCTCAAATGCCTTGAAGTATTCTACAATGGTGTGGACGCATAACCATCCGGTCATTGGCATGATGGCCTGGAAAGCACCGAATGTGCCTGCAATGCCGCACATTTTTTTCATGCGCATCTTAGGCTCGTGAAGGCCGTTTGCCAGGGACACAGAAAAAGCATCCATTGCAAGTCCGACTCCAAGCAGGGCGCTGTTCAGAAAAAACACAAAACTGTAGTTCATTTTTACGTTCCTCCGTAATGTATTTTATTACTGGTTTCCATTTTTTTATTTGCTGTGGAAACAGATCTCTCGGCGAAGCTTTTTACAGCATGAAAAAAGACCCAATATATAACCACAGGCTATATATGGGTCATCTGCATTCTTATAAAAGGACAGACTCCATGTATAGCATAACGTTATACATGAGTCTCGCAATTTAATGCAAGCCAGATCGAAACACTGCTCTGAAATCTGCTGTTCATTCAGTGAACAGCAATCTATACAAACAGATTCATACGGTCGGTATGTTGACTTGCCACGCGTCTATGGACACGCTTGCTACTCCCTCACAGGGAAACCTTGTTTTGTAACTTTATCAGATAATGATAAAATTGTCAATAATTTTTCTCAATAATATTGACATCCTGATGATATTAGAATAAACTAACTCCTGTAACATTAATGATAAAATTTATCATTAGCAGACGAATTTTATCAAAAATGGTTGCTGCTTAGTTTTGAACAGCAACAAAAATCTTACATATGGGAAAAGAGGACAAGTACATATGACATTAAAAGACCTTCCCATCGGGAAAACTGCCACAGTTACAGTAGTAGGAGGAGAGGGTGCCCTGCGGCAGCATTTCCTGGATATGGGAATCATTCCCATGGCTGACGTGACCATGGTAAAATATGCACCTATGGGTGACCCTGTTGAAGTCAGGACACATAGCTATGAGCTGACTCTGCGTCTTGCAGATGCTGCCCAGATTCAGATTGATAATGTAAGGAATGAAAAAGAACAGAAACGAGGAAGCCGTGTCAGGGCGATTCCTCATCCAGGTCTGGGCGAGGGAGGTAAATATCATGAAAAAGCAGATGAGCATCCCCTTCCTGACAGTGAGCTTCTTACCTTTGCGCTGGCAGGAAACCAGAACTGCGGTAAAACAACCCTGTTTAATCAGTTAACCGGCTCCAGTCAGCATGTAGGCAACTTTCCGGGAGTTACTGTAGACCGCAAGGATGGTATTATCCGTGGGAAAAAGAATACTCTGGTGACAGACCTGCCGGGAATTTATTCCATGTCCCCCTATACCAGCGAGGAAATCGTAACCAGAAGCTTTATTCTGGAACAGCATCCAAAAGGAATTATCAATATTGTGGATGCAACAAATATTGAGCGAAATCTGTATCTTACCATGCAGCTGATGGAACTGGATGTTCCTATGGTCCTGGCATTGAATATGATGGACGAGGTAAGGCAGAATGGCGGTTCTGTACGTGTGAACCAGATGGAAGAGGCGCTTGGAATTCCTGTAGTACCTATTTCAGCAGCGAAAAATGAGGGAATCGATGAACTGGTAGCCCATGCGATCCATGTGGCAAAATATCAGGAAAAACCAAAGCGGCTGGATTTCTGTGATGCAAACGATGACGGCGGAGCCGTTCACAGATGTCTTCATGGAATTATGCATCTCATTGAATATCATGCACAGCAGGCGGATATTCCGGTGCGTTTTGCAGCCAGTAAGCTTGCGGAAGGGGATGAACTGATCCTGGAAAAGCTTGGGCTGGATCAGAATGAAAAAGAAACCCTGGAGCATATTGTAAAGCAGATGGAGACGGAGCGTGGGCTTGACCGGTCCGCGGCGATTGCCCATATGCGCTTTGACTTTATTGAAAAAGTCTGCGCTGAGACCGTGATTAAGCCTCATGAAAGCAAGGAGCATCTGCGCAGTCAGAAGATGGATAAAATACTTACAGGCAAATATACAGCCATTCCATGCTTTGCGGGTATTATGGCTCTGGTTTTCTGGCTGACCTTTGGCGTGATCGGAAAGGGACTTTCAGATCTTCTGGATATGGGGATTACCTGGCTGACTGCAGTGGTGGATCAGGCAATGCCTGCATGGAAAGTAAATAATGTGCTTCATTCACTTGTAATTGACGGTATTTTCAATGGTGTGGGAAGAGTGCTCAGCTTTCTGCCGATTATCGTCACCCTGTTTTTCTTCCTGTCACTTCTGGAAGACAGTGGATATATGGCCAGAGTTGCTTTTGTAATGGATAAGCTGCTTCGAAAGATTGGACTTTCCGGACGAAGCATTGTCCCAATGCTTGTAGGCTTTGGCTGTACAGTTCCCGGCGTTATGGCAAGCAGAACCCTGCCCTCAGAGCGTGACCGTAAGATGACGATCCTCCTTACTCCTTTTATGAGCTGTTCGGCAAAGCTTCCTATTTATGCTTTCTTTACAGCTGCCTTTTTCCCGAAATACGGTGCACTGGTAATGATAGCACTTTATTTCGGCGGAATTATTATGGGAATCCTGATGGCACTGATTTTTGGAAAAACCATGTTTAAGGGAGAAGCGGTTCCCTTTGTGATGGAGCTTCCTAATTATCGTCTTCCAGGTGCGAAAAACGTTGGCCAGCTTCTTTGGGAAAAGGCAAAGGATTTTCTTCAGAGAGCCTTTACTGTTATTTTTGTGGCAACCATTGTGATCTGGTTTTTACAGACCTTTGATCTGCATCTGAATATTGTGACAGATTCCAAAGACAGTATTCTTGCAGTACTTGCCGGATTTATCGCACCGGTATTTGGGCCTCTTGGCTTTGGGGACTGGAGATTTTCCACAGCCCTTGTAACAGGTTTCATGGCAAAGGAAAGCGTGGTTTCCACATTGTCCATATTATTTGGAAGCACAGCGGCACTGGTAGATGTGCTTTCTCCGCTGGCAGCAGTGTGCCTTCTTACCTTCTGTCTTTTATATACGCCTTGTGTAGCCGCAATCGCTTCTGTGAAACGTGAGCTGGGCGGAAAATGGGCAGCAGGAGTGGTGATCGGTCAGTGTGTGATCGCCTGGATTGCGGCATTTTTGGTAAAAATTGTTGGCTTTTTGATCGGATTTTGAGAAAAATGACTATTTTTCATTTTTGTTAAAAATAATATTGACTATTGGTCATTTTGGATTATACTATAGTACGAAAGAAATGAATTTAAGGAGATGACATCAATGGTCAAAGTAGGAAAATGGATAGCCAAGCATAAGGTCCTGGTGCTGTTGATCGGACTTTTGCTGGTAATCCCATCTGTGATCGGAATCGCAGAGACGAGAGTCAATTATGATCTGTTAAGTTACCTGCCGGATACCCTTGAGACAGTAAAAGGTCAGGATATTCTGGTAGATGAGTTTGGTATGGGCGCCTTTTCCATGGTAATTGTGGAGAATATGGATATGAAGGATGTCCAGAAGCTGGAAGAGAAATTCAGTGAAGTAGAGCATGTAAAGGATGTTCTTTGGTATGATGATGTGGCGGATATCACTCTTCCGGTAGAGATGATTCCTGAGAAGTACAGAAAGGTATTTATAAATGGCGATGCAACCATGATGCTGGTTCTGTTTGATAATACCACATCTTCAGATACTTCCATGGAAGCTATCACAGAACTACGTAAGATTGCCAACGAGCAGTGCTTCCTCAGTGGCATGACAGGAGTTGTTACAGATATTAAGAACATTGCCATGCAGGAGCTGCCGATTTACGTTGTGATCGCAGCAGTACTCAGTCTGATCGTTCTGGAGCTGACAAGCGGATCCTTTGTTGTTCCGTTTTTGTTCCTGCTTAGTATTGGACTTGCTATCCTTTACAACCTGGGAAGTAATATTATTCTGGGCGAGACCTCTTATATTACACAGGCACTTACTGCGGTACTTCAGCTGGGTGTTACCATGGATTATTCCATTTTCCTTCTGAACAGCTATGAGGAAAATAAGAAGCGTTTTCCTGGAGAAAAGGACCGTGCCATGGGGCATGCCATTGCAAATACTTTTAAGTCTGTAGCTGGAAGCTCTGTTACCACAGTAGCCGGCTTCGTTGCACTTTGTGTTATGACCTTTGCTCTTGGACGTGACCTTGGTATTGTTATGGCAAAGGGCGTTATTATTGGTGTTATCTGCTGTGTACCCATTCTTCCGGCACTGGTTCTGT
>ENA-OQKF01001475-OQKF01001475.1-human-gut-metagenome-genome-assembly--contig:-NODE-1475-length-10525-cov-2.446817_pt1 | contig 10525 bp, 9 predicted proteins | sample MGYA00242617_ERZ504784 | MGnify/ENA primary metagenome ERZ504784 (study PRJEB26092, sample SAMD00036364) | human gut metagenome | host: Homo sapiens | study: EMG produced TPA metagenomics assembly of... | reverse complement strand
TGATTCCCTGCTGTTTTTGTCCCGCGCGCTCGGATATACACCGCCTCTTGCTTCCCTGATCACTGTCCCCAGGTCTTCTGATGCCACTTCCTCGTCCATTTCGTGATGCTTTTTATAATTATTGAACATGGCAACACCTCCGGCCAGTACCATGACTGCCAGTACGCTGCAAAGGCCGGAAAGGACATTTACCGTACTTTTCTGCTGTACAGCCGCCGTTCTGTGCTCGTCCATTTTTTTGCGGAAATCACGGATCGCCCGGTCATCTGTCCTGCTTTCCTCCCGAAGGATATCCTTTCTGGCAATCATATAATCCTGCATCAGCTGGTTACGCTCATAATAAATGCTGTAGCCGCGCAGCTGATAAAAGCCATCTGTGGATGTGATGTAAACCGCTTCTTCCCCATCCAGACCGCTGTTTAAATACATCAGCTGGTTTTTTCCTGTAAAATACTGGCTGTGCTGCCGCCAGTAATTCAGCGGATTTAAGGTAATGCCTTCTCCTGCGCATAAAAACCAGCCCTGGACCGTTCTTCTTGGGAACATGGTCTCTACCTGTTGATATGCCCTTTTCCAGGCTTCCTCTGTAAATACCACCTTTTCACCGTCCTGAGGCAGCAGTTCCATCTCCATGGCACCATCCACAAATACATACGGCATGTCCTCATGGATCTCCCGGTTTCCAAGAAGCAGCCCCACACGGAGATTCTGCCCATTTCCTGGTTTCAGCCGCTTTAAATATGTATTCACATAATCTTCCACATAAAGCCGCAATACTGTATCACGTTCCCCGATCTGCCGGATATTTTTCGGCAGTTTGGGATAAAGCTCATATAATTCGCCCATATTTAACACCCCTTTTGCTGTTCCTATATGTTCTCACATAAGAATAGCAAAAGAGGTGCTAAATTTTTGTCATATTATGGCTGTATTTTCCCAAAATCGTTCGACAAGGGCAATGCTTTCACATATACAGTCTGCCATTTTCATCACCATAGAAAGCCTCACACTCTGGAGCATCACAGGATCATGATTGCCTGCACCGCCCACGATCCCAGTAATGGAAATAGCTCCTACTTCTCCCAGTTCCTTTGAAACGCCCAGTCCCGGCTGCAGTGCCCCTTTTCCCAATGTTGCAAATCCAACGTGATCCGGACTTCCTACGGATGCATCGATGGCCACTACCTCATGAGTTGGGAAAGGGTTGTGTTTGTGGGCGTCTGAAAGCTCTAAGTTCGTGGCATGGACCGGCTTATCCAGGGTTCCTATCACAGCCGCCTTTTTCAATCTGTATTTTCGACGCTTATGCCCCACCAGCGGCCCCAGACTGTCCCCTGTAGAACGATCTGTACCGATACACAGAAATATTACCCCTGCTTTCTGTTTTTCTACCATTTCCTCGGCGATCAGCTGGTTCAAATTCACCGCAAACCGCTCCGCCTCAAACTCCCCCATTGTATCATAATAAGAAATATCGCCTCTTCGCTGCATACGAAAAGACTTCCACAATCTCATCGCCAAGTTCTCCACCCCGGTATCCGTTTACTGTTTGCCTGTTTTCTTATAACCTAACCAGTACATCGTTTCGTAAATAACTGTACTGATTCCGTTTTTATAGTATAGGCGACAGTGATGAGTTTTATTCAATATTCTCTCGTATTGATAAGATTTTCTCTTGGCAGATGTTTTCACCTGTGATAAATTCCGCTTTCTATTTCTGCTGCCACAACATTGTGTATTCCTTTTCACCAGTAGCTGCATCTGATCCTTCACATTGAATATCGAACCCTTCTCTTTGGTAAAAAGAAAGGGCTCTGATATTCTTCTGATATACATTTAACCGTAATCTAAGTTTTTTATTCTTGATATAATCTAATAAAAGTTTACCTATACCACATGACTGCATTTCATCAGGAACAAAAATACCTTCAATGTATTCGTTACTTATTCCTACAAATCCTTGAATCATTTTATCATCTTCATACACATAGACTTCCGCTTGTGACATCATTTCTTTCACTAATTCATAATTACTTTTCCAATATTGCTCAGAAATAAAATAATGTGCTTTTAGATTGGTCTTTAACCATATGTCAGCAACTCTATTAATATCTATGTTCTGCATCTTTCTGATCATAACAAATATTCTCCATCAACTCCTGATTTCAGGGTATCATTTCTAATACTGATTTTATCGTACTTTTTAGTCTCAGTCCATCCTTTATACCCGAGCAATATCGCTTTCGTTTCCTTTTTGCCTGACTGTTAGGCTGTTTTCTTGAAATAAGCGTAAAAAATAGAGCATATAGATCAAATAGAATCAACGCCTTTTTGAAGTTCTGCATTCAGCTGCACTTTTGTCATTGCGCCAACTGCTAAAGGTTTTGAACCACAAAAAAGACACAGCAGAAAGCGTAAATTGCATTTCTGCTGTGTCTTCTATATTACATAGTATATTTTCTACATTACCTGTTTAATTAATCAAACAGCTTCTCTTTATAAACTCCGGCGCTGATCAGACCTCTGATGGCATCTACAACTGCCTGCTTGTCTTCTTTATAGGTAACACCGAACCACTTATCCGGTGTATCCAGAACACGGACCTTTGCTTTGCCTTCGTGTACTAACTGATCAATGATCTTTGGAAGGAGGTATTCTGCTTTGATATCACCTGGCTTTAAGTTATCTAAGAATTCAGGGAAGCCTTTTTCCAGTTCGTTTAAGAAGCTGACCGGAAGTCCCCACATATTCATGGAAACCAGCTGCTCAGGAAGCACCTTTACAGGATTTCCTGCATCATCTGATGCGTGAAGCCCATCTTCCATCATGCGGATATTATAAGTCTCTGTTACTTTTTTCAGAATGCCATTTTCCTCTTCGCAGACACCTCTGGTAACAGCGCCGTTGTCGCTTAAGGTATTCTTTAAGATAAAACCGCCCATGCAGATGTCATAAACATCTTCGTCCTCTTTCATCTCATTTACCATATATTCATGGATCTTGCAGAAGCCTTTTTTTCCGTAATAGTCATCTGCATTGATAACGAGGAATGGGCAGTCGATCAGGCCCTTTACAGTAAGAACTGCCTGACCGGTTCCCCACGGCTTGGTACGTCCTTCTGTCACTTCATATCCTTCTGGAAGAGCATCCAGCTCCTGGTATGCGTAGATGACCGGGATCTGTTTTTCGATCCTGTTTCCGATGATCTCCTTAAAATCCTTTTCCAGATCTTTACGGATAATAAATACTACTTTATTAAATCCTGCTTCAATAGCATCATGAATGGAATAATCCATGATGATCTCACCATTTGGGCCAACCGGTGCTAACTGCTTAATTCCGCCGCCAAAACGGCTGCCAATACCAGCTGCCATGATCACCAATGCAGTTTCTTTCATACTTTTTCTCCTTAAACCACGTATTTAATAAGACTTTTATAAAACCACAGAAATCCATGTTCTGCGCATTGGTTACACTATAGCACACTTTCTTTTAAAAGGCAAAACCAATACCCCATGAAAATCATTAAATAAGCCTTAAAAATATGGAAATCCTCAGCTAAACAGCACATTTTCAGCCAGAACAGACAACACCTTCTCCACTCTGCACACATCTTCATACGGAACATACTCATTTGGCTTGTGAGCCAGCTCCAGACTTCCCGGTCCATAAGACATGCAGTTGTGGTTCATCAAAGTCCCTGCGATCACTGCTGTATCTGTGTAACCGTTAAAGGAACCTACTACAGCTTCTTCTCCCGTTGTTTCCTTTACAGCTGCCTTTAAATTTGCCAAAAGCTCTGAATCATCATCTTTTTCTACATATGGTCTGTCTCCGGTAATAATATAACTTCCTTTAACTCCCGGTATCTCTTCCTCTGCTTTCCTGATAGCCCGGTCTACGATGGCTTTGGCTGCCGCTGTATCTGTAGGCGGGACCAGACGCATATCGATCCAGACTTTCGCACTGTCCGGAACTACATATGGACGGTATCCGCCAGTGATCTGTCCAAAAGTGACTGTAGAAATTCCCAGATCATGATGAGACGGGCATGCCTTGATCTCTTTTCTTATGCTGCTGATGGCTTCTGCCATAGCTGCGATAGCATCGGCGCCCTTCCATGGATTGCTGGCATGGGCAGTAATTCCTGTCATGGTCAGTTCAAACCAGGTCCTTCCCTTGTGGGCTACCTGGATCTGGCCGTCAGTTGGCTCTGTATCTAGGATCCAGTCATTTTTTGTGACCCATCCGGCCTTAATAGCAGCTTCTACACCACGCATAAAGTCCTCTTCATCTACGGAACAGATCATGGAAAATGGCTTTTCTGGCAGTTCGCCTCTTTCTCCCACCTTCTTTACCATATTTTTAAAGGCAGTTAAAGCACAGGCAAGACCGGATTTCATATCACAGGCACCACGACCATACATTTTTCCGTCACGGATCATAGCACCCAGCGGGGAAATATCCTCATCCCAGCCATCCCCCAGCATGACCGTATCCATATGGCAGATATAAATAAGTCCCGGTCCTTCTGTTTTTCCAGGTATCTTTGCCATTACATTATAACGTCCGGGCAGAACTTCCAGACGGCTTACTTGGATCTGGTCTGCCAGCTGGCCCCCAAAGTCTGCGATCTGTTTCTTGAACCAGTCTGTGATCCACAGACCGATCTCTTCTTCATAGGCTCCGGGATCTGAGCTGTCGATCTGCACCAGCTGTTTTGCCAGTTCCCAGGCTTCCTGTTTTTCTCTTTCCATAGTAATTATCTTCTCCTTTCTAAGCAACTCACACTCCAGCGCTTACCACAATCATTTTATTGTGGTTATATTAGCAAAAAAGGTGATTGCACTTGTAACCTTACCCTACTATTATAAGAGAGGGTTAAGGATATGAAAAGCCCACTTAATAAAATTAAGAAATATGATCAAGGAGCATTTAAGTCATTATGATGATGAAAGAAATAAAAAGTCCATTTTTGCGTACCATTTATGAATATGGATTAATTACCGTCAGTATCTGGATCATGGTAGTAGGAATCTACTTTTTCAAATTCCCGAACCACTTCGCCTTTGGTGGCATCACCGGTTTTTCCACTGTTGTCAGCCAGCTGACCCACTGGTCTGCCAGTGATTTTACATCTGTTACCAATACAGCCCTTCTGCTGTTCGGATTCTTATTCCTGGGCAAAGGCTTTGGACTGAAAACTGTATACGCAACCATGGTCATGTCCGTCAGCTTATCCCTTCTTGAGCGTTTCTGCCCATTAAGCGCACCGCTTACCAGCCAGCCGCTTCTTGAGCTGATGTTTGCCATCTTCCTTCCGGCTGTGGGAACTGCGATCCTCTTTAATATCGGGGCATCCAGCGGCGGCACCGACATCATTGCCATGATCTTAAAGAAATATTCCAGCATGAATATCGGTACTGTACTGATGTTAGTAGATATCGCCTCTGTTATCGCTTCCTACTTTATTTTCGGCGTGGAGACCGGTCTGTTCTCTACTATCGGTCTTGCCGCAAAATCACTGGTGATCGATGATGTGATTGAGAATATCAACCTTTGCAAATGTTTCAATATCATCTGCGATGATCCGAAACCTATCTGTGATTTCATTATCAATGATTTAAACCGCAGTGCTACTGTATACCACGCAGAAGGTGCTTTCACTCACCATGATAAAACCGTTATCATGACTACCATGAAACGCAGTCAGGCATTAAAGCTCCGCAACTATATTAAACGTGTAGAGCCTACTGCATTTATGCTGATCTCCAATTCCAGCGAGATCATCGGAAAAGGCTTTCTTGCAAATTAAACCTCTTCTGTATTCAGTTCCTTTGCTACTTTTTCAAGGTCTGCCCTTATGGATAATCCCTGAGGACAGACCTTTTCGCATGCCCCACACTTTTTACACAGGTCAGCAGATGCATTCTGCTTCTTCTGCTCACCATAGGCTTTCTTTGCTTTTTCTGCTTCATCAAACATAGCGCAGTTATTCCAGATGGAGAACATTTCCGGAATATTTACTCCAAATGGACATGGCATACAGTAACGGCAGGAGGTACATCCATTTTTCATCCGGCTGCGGATCAGGTCAGCAGCTGTTACAACTGCTGCCTCTTCCAACGCTGTCAGCTGCTGGAATTTTCCAAATGTGTCCAGATTATCCTCTAACTGTTCCAGAGAGGACATTCCGCTTAAGGTCACTTTTACATTCTCATGACTTCCTACCCAACGCAGTGCGTAAGAAGCAACAGACCGGTCAGGATCTGCTTCTTTTAAAACTTCCTCTACTTCTTCCGGCAGTTCTGCCAGACGGCCGCCCTTTACAGGTTCCATGATCACCATAGGAACACCCATTTTAGCTGCAAGCTCATAGCCTTTATCTCCCGCCTGGATCTGGGTATCAATATAATTGTACTGGATCTGGCAGAAATCCCACTGGCGATAAGTAAGGATCTTTCTGAATACCAAATATGTATCATGGAAAGAAAATCCCAGATGACGGATCTGTCCGCTTGCCTTTTTCTCTTCTGCCCACTGGATGATCCCTTCTTTTACCAGTTTTTCCCATCTGCCTGCATCTAAAGCATGGAGCAGATAATAATCAATATATTTGGTCTGAAGCCTGGATAACTGCTCTTTAAACAGTCTCTCCGCATCTTCTACAGAGTTTACCAGCCATACCGGCAGCTTGGTTGCCAGATAGAAGCTGTTTCTGGGATATTTCTTCAGGGCTCTGCCTAAAAACGGCTCACTTTCTCCCTTATGATATGGATAAGCTGTATCAATGTAATTGATACCTGCATTTATTGCTCTTTCGATCATTTCCTCTGCCTGGAATTCGTCAATGGTCCCGTCCTCTTTTAATGGAAAACGCATGCATCCTAAACCCAAAAGGGACACATTTTCCTCTCCGCCGATAAAACGCATGGTTCTGTACTTCATTCTCTTCCTCCTGTTTTTATATAATGTCCTCTCAGAGTCTTTCCTGCACTTGCTTTTGTGGCTGATTTTCCGCCAGTCGCACTCAAATTTCTGAGGCATACGCCTCAGAAATTTGGGCACAACTGACAAAAAATCTTCTCACAAAATCAAACACAGAAAGATTCCGATAGAACATAATGTTCTCTTTCCTTTTCCAATCCACTTCCTTTATTATAGCAAATTATCTGGCATATTTCTATTAAAGTGTTGCCCTGCGGCATGATACTATCTCATAAAAAACATGGCACAAAAAACCATTCGCATAAAACCCCCGTCATTGTAGCAATTCTGGATTTATGTTATACTGTAATGAATGCGTCAGCACAAGTTTACGAGTCTGTTTATATACTAATGCACTCAAAAAGATTCGGAGAATACATGCTACAGAAAAAGAGGGGGAACTACTATGGATCTGAAACTACAGGTCAAGCAGTCACAGATATTATCACAACGCATGATACAGTCTGCAGAGATCCTTCAGATGACATCTCAGGAATTAAATACATATGTAAATGACCTTGCACTGGAAAATCCGGTTATCGACATTGTAGAACCTGCTGCCGGGGACGATCAGAAAGAATCTATCGAACAGCAGCAGTGGCTTAATTCCTTTAACGAAGAAAACTATTATCTGTACCAGCGCCAGAATAATGATGATGACTATGATTTTAAAGACACCTGGAACATTAATACAGACGAAGGGGAAACATTAGCAGACTATCTTTGGTCACAGCTGGTCACAGAAAACTTTTCTGAGCTAGAGACTGAGATCATCCATTTCTGTCTGGACAGCCTGGACAACCGGGGATATCTCACTGAAATGCCTGAGGATATTGCCGCATATTTTAAAACAGATATTGCCACTATTGACCATATCTTAGATGAGTTAAAATCTTTAGACCCGTCCGGTGTCTGTGCTTTTAACCTGGAAGAATGTTTAAAGATACAATTAAAACGTAAAAAAATGCTCACACCTGTTATGGAATCACTGATCGATGACCACCTGGATATGGTGGCAAAGAACCAGATCCCGGCTATTGCCAGAACACTCCACCTTTCTTCTGGTGAAGCAGCCGGCTACTGCCAGATCATTAAATCCTTGAATCCAAAGCCTGGCGTATCCTTCAGCAGCCGTGACCAGCTGCGCTATATTATCCCAGATGTTACCATCGTAAAATTCAAAGATCATTTTGATATTTTGTTAAACGAGTCCATGTATCCGGGCATTGAGGTCAACAGCTACTACCGCCAGATGAACCAGGCACCTGACTCACAGGAATTAAAGGAATATCTTGGAAATAAGATCCGGCAGGCAGAATGGATAAAGCAGTGTATCACACAGCGCAGCAAGACCCTGATGGATGTATCAAGGGTGATCTTACAACTTCAGGACGCTTTTTTCTCACACGTCCCTAATTATTTAAAACCTCTGCGTCTGGCAGATATTGCAGAAACACTGCGACTCCATGAATCCACAGTCAGCCGTTCTTTGCGCAAGCAATATCTTCAGTGCTCCTGGGGTTTATATCCTATTAATTTCTTCTTCTCCAGCAACGTAGGAGCTTCTGCTTCTGAAAGATCAAACAATCCGGCAAAAGAAATAACTGCCCACAAAATAAAACAGTTCCTCCATGAGATCATTGAAGAGGAAAACAAGAAAAAGCCATACAGTGACCGCATTCTGGGGGAAAAGCTGGCGGAAAAGGGGATTTCCATTTCCAGAAGAACCATTGCAAAATACAGGGAAGAAGAAGGAATTCCGGATGCCAGCGGCAGGAAAGAATATACCTGATAAGCAGCCGGTAAAACTATAAAAAAAATTTAAAAATTTTTTATATAAAATGCTTGACTTTTTTTCTAAAAAAAGGTATGATATCACCGTTGTCGGTAATACAGATCATTGCTGACCGGGATGCCCAGATAGCTCAGTTGGTAGAGCAGAGGACTGAAAATCCTCGTGTCGTTGGTTCGATTCCGACTTTGGGCACTGTGCAGGTGTAGTTCAATGGTAGAACACTAGCCTTCCAAGCTAGATACGTGGGTTCGATTCCCATCACCTGCTTTAAAAATTAAATATTTTCATTTTATGCGCGAGTGGCTCAGGGGTGGAGCACCACCTTGCCAAGGTGGGGGCCGCGGGTTCGAATCCCGTCTCGCGCTCTTATTTTTTATCCCGGTTATGCCGGGATTTTTTTGTGTATTAATTGATTTCCAATATAATTGCAGTATAATGGTATTATAACATTTTAAGCCAGAGGGAGGAATAATACTATGAAAAAGCAGCCCTTATCGCCCTTGCAGCATCTATGACTATGGGGGCCGGATTTACATCATTGGCAGCTGGCTGGCAAAGTGATGCAAACGGCTGGTGGTGGAAGGATGATTTCGGCGGATATTATGCCGATGGATGCTTCAAAGAGCAACCAGAATGATGATTACAGCGGAACTTATGTAACTTCCTACGCAACCTATGTGCTCACATATAACAAGAGCACAAATTCTATTCATGAAAAGGCTATATATAGCGATGGCGAAGTCTTTGAGCATGATTATATATACAGCGACAGCTATAATGGAATCACATATTTTGATCTTGATTCTGACGAAGACAAAGACAGCATCATGTTTGCAGGTCCCGGACTTATGTATACATATGATGGTTCAGTCATCAGCAGACAATAATCTATATATATAAAAGGGCCGGTGTTCTGCCACATTTAGTTAGCGGACACCGGCTCTTTTTCAGGCTTTATATAGTCAAATCAGGCCAGAACCTTTCCTTCCGGGAACAGGCTTCTGAATACAGTTCTTACTAACGGACCTGCAACGATCAGCTGGAATGGGAGTGCCATGATAAAGTTTTTAGGGATATTAGTAAACCAGATGATAAGCAGCAAGCCCCACTGTCCGGAACGGACACAGGCTTCCATTGCACCATAGAAGGACATGATAATGACCATAGGAACTACCATGCAGGTAGAAATAACGATCACCTTCTTTAAAACGCTGCTGTCTCTGTTTACAAAGAAGCGAAGCGCAATTCCCTTTGCAAGACCAGATCCTACAAACCAACCCATGCAGAAGGCAAATACTACGGCGATGGGGAATCCCAGCCATCCTTCACGAAGCACCTCTGTGCTAAAGCCACCCATATGAAGGGTAACATTATACATGCTCATCCAGAGCACCATGGTAAAACACATCATTACACTGTAGATCAGACTTTCTCTTTTGTTCTGCGGCATTTTCATTTCTCCTTTTCACTTAATGTACTCTCGGAATCTTTTTGTACTTGATTTTATGAGAAGATTTTTTGTCAGTTGTGCCCAAATTTCTGAGGCGTACGCGGTGCGTACGTTGATGAAATTCGGGTGCAACTGGCGGAAAATCGGCCGCAAAGGCAAGTGCAGGAAAGATTCTGAGAGTACATCTTAATGAACTCCCGGAATCTTTTTGTACCTGATGAGGTATATGAAAAACCCTGCAAGGACATCTTAATCTTTTTTTTCGTGCATACGACCACAAACACGACACCCTA
>ENA-OQKF01001473-OQKF01001473.1-human-gut-metagenome-genome-assembly--contig:-NODE-1473-length-10553-cov-3.086514_pt1 | contig 10553 bp, 13 predicted proteins | sample MGYA00242617_ERZ504784 | MGnify/ENA primary metagenome ERZ504784 (study PRJEB26092, sample SAMD00036364) | human gut metagenome | host: Homo sapiens | study: EMG produced TPA metagenomics assembly of... | reverse complement strand
TGTTTGTGGTATATAAATTTGATGAAAATGGAGAATTGAGGTTAAGAGGTGCACAATTCTGGAATATGCCGTATGAAGATTTGGAAGGAAATGTAAGGAAAGTCTGGAAAGAAACCAAACAGATTTTGATTAATGGTTTAGAAGTTGAAAAGGTCAATGGTAAAAACTACAATAATTTTCCTAAGGCTTCTGATAATCCTATATGTCATGTTCGTCCACATGCAAGAAACGCCCAAGACGTAGATGAATTACCGGATGGACGCATGTTTCCGAAACAATGTTTTTGGTTAAATAAAGAATACATATTGTCGCAGTTAGACGAGAATTTTTTGGAGGAGTAAGATGTCAGGAAAAAAGAAAATAGCATATCCCATTGAGTTACCATTTACGATACAGGAACCTATATTATTAAATAATGCAATAGACAAGTATCAACTAAATAAAGAATTAATTGATCAATTATTAAATGCTTTGAAGGGGTCATTTCATGTCGGATATGTAAGACGTCAAAAGAAATATATACATGGTATAAGTGCAAACTCATTAAATGAGGCGATACGAGAAAAATTGAAAGGAATTCCAGGAATAGAAGGAGAAACTAATGTTGTATTTGGAACATTTCTTCCACCGGTAAAGGGAAAAGGAGAATTTGATTTTTCTATATATAATAAAGAAACAAATTTTTATAAATTGTGGGATTATTGTTATGGGGAAAATGCTATAAGAGATGGTGATTTAATAGTTGATAAATACATAAAAGACAATAAATTACGGCAAAAGTGGGATAAATTTTGTGTAAAACAAAAAAATGATGAACATAAAATAGAGATGAATTCAGCACATAACACATTTAATATCCTTGGTGAAATACAATTTGGAAATTGGGCAATGGTGTATAAAGACATGTTCAGACTTGTGTCTGCGATTAATAAAAATGCTCAAATAGACTTGTATATTTATATTGCAGCCACAGACAATTTGAAAAAAATTATTAGCGATGGCGTAGTGGGAGTCAATGCTGCTAGAGAAAGGTTTCAAGAAAATATTGATAATCATAACATAAATAAACCAGTAATGATAGTTCCTTTGGATATTGATTTTGACTTAGATACGTATGATTTTTCGGAAGCAGAGAAGGGGTATGATGAAATCAGTAGAGAAATACAGGAGTTGGAACAAAAAATCAGTTGTAACAAAAAGAAAATAACAGTTTTAAATGATAAAAAGAAAAATGCAGATAGTGAAAAAGCAAAAATAATAAAAGAAGAAATAAAGGATTTAAGAAATGAAAAAAAACATAATCAACAAGAATTAGATGAATTGAAAAATTTGTATAAAATATCAGATGAGATTGAAGAAATTTAAAAATGATCTTTACAAACTGAAAAAAATAAGTTAATATATTAAAAAGAACGATCGTTCGGCAATAAATAAAAGGAGTAAAACAAAGTGAAAAAGACAGTTTGCGAATTGTTTGCTGGAGTGGGTGGCTTTAGATGCGGACTTAATAATATAAAAACATCAAAAGATTATGGTAAAAAAGAAAAATGGGATACCGTTTGGTTCAGTCAGTGGGAACCAGCGGAGAAAAAGACACAATATGCACATGATTGTTATGTATATAGATTTGGAACATGTTTAGATAAAAATGGAGAGGATACAACTAATTACAATATTGAAGAAGTAGATAAATCAACAATTCCAGATTTCAATTTGTTAGTAGGTGGCTTTCCGTGCCAAGACTATTCGGTAGCATCATCTTTGGCGACATCAAAAGGCTTAGAAGGGAAAAAAGGAATTTTATGGTGGTCTATTAGAGAAACTGTGGAGAAAAAACAACCACCATTTATTTTGCTTGAGAATGTGGATCGCTTGCTTAAATCACCAGCAAAGCAGAGAGGGAGAGATTTCGGAATTATTCTTGCATGTCTCAGAGATGAAGGATATACAGTTGAATGGCGTGTTATTAATGCAGCAGAATATGGTTATCAGCAACGTAGAAGAAGAACATTTATTTTTGCATATAGGAATGATACAAAATATGCAGAAGATGTTGCTGATGCAATTCAATATATAAATAAAAGTAAACTGGAAGAAAACAGACAAAGTATGAACCGAGTTTTGGTTCATGATGGCTTTTTTGCAGAAACATTTCCAGTATATGATGTAGATTCTAAGCAGATGAAGATAGTAGAATTGCCGGAAGGAATTGGTGAACTTTCAGAAGAATTTGAATTTAACTTTGAAAATACTGGTGTTATGAAAGATGGAGTTGTGTATACGACCAAAACTATGCCAAAGTATGAAGGAAATGTAACTACATTGGGAGACATCATGGAAAAAGAAGAAGTGGATAAAAAGTATTTTATCCCAAAAGAAAAGTTGTATTATACAAATCCTAATATTACACATAGTGATGAAACTCATGGAAAATTACCAAAAGAAGAAAGACAGACTTGGCAATATATAAAAGGTGCAAAGAAATTAGCACGTAAATCATCAGGTGGACACGAGTATATATTTTCAGAAGGTGCAATTCCGATGGTCGATGATGAAGACAAGCCAGCTAGAACAATGTTGACCTCAGAAGGAGGATTTAATCGCTCCACTCATATTGTAAAAGATAAAAAAACAGGGAATATTAGATTGCTTACAGCAGGAGAGACGGAACGGATTCAGGGATTCCCGACTGATCATACAAAATATTGTTTAGTAAATGGAGAAACAGTGGAAATGCCATTGAATAAGAGGAGATTTATGATGGGAAATGCATTAGTTGTAAATTTGATTGAAGATATGGAAAAAACATTAGATAAGATTTTTGAAAGAGAATAAAGCTGGTATAGGTGTGCGCTAAGGTTCATGACAAATGAATTTTAGCGCATTTTACAACAAGTTATATGTTTGTTTGAGATGATGGAGTAGAAATTTAATATAATTGTTAAATTTGAAAAATTATGTTGGAATACTTTAGTCTTTAATCAATCATGCGTCTTAGATATAGGGATAATTCAAAATATTTAGTAATAAGGATATAGAGTTTGTAAAAGGTAGAATATGTATACCAAGAACTGCGAAATAACTTACGATAATTGGAGGAAGAGTATGTTAGAAGCAAAGAAGAATTGTGAAGAAAATGATGTTGCGCCAGCAGAAGCATTTCATCAATTTTCATTATTATTTAATGCAAAAAGAAAATTATTTGAATTTGTAAATAAAGTTGAGAATAATGATGAAAATTTAAGAAGTGAATGCAAAGAAATATATGAAATTATAGACAGTATAGTTTTTGGACAAGAAAATGATAAGTTTTTAAATACATTGTATAAAAATACTCAATTATATAGAGCAAGACGGGTTCGGTTGGAAGCATACTCAGGAAATGAAGGGATTGATATATTAGGCGATAAAAAGATAAGTGGATATGATGAAGTAAATTCAAGGGAACCTTTATTGGGAATTCCAGATGAAGGAAGAAATAATATAGCAGGTGTGTCGTATCTATATGTTGCATCGAACCCAGAAACCGCATGTGTAGAAGTGAAATCTCAATTGGGTGATGTAATTTCTTTGGCTACTTTTGAGACAAAAGAAGAAATAAAAATTGTAGATTTCACTTATAAAAAGGACATAGACAAAATAGAATATAAGGGGATGGATATAAACACTTTCTTTAGTCAATTAATGTTTCAATATAGCAAACCAGTAGGCGAAAAAGGCAAATATAAAGTGACACAGATAATATCGGACTATTTGAGAAAAACAGGGATAGATGGAGTTGCTTATAATTCTTTTTATTGCCCAGGTGGAGTAAATTATACCTTTTTTAACAGTCATCCAAAGAAATTGGAATTTAAAGAGAGTAGACTTTTAATTCATAAACAGGCACTTCATTCATTCTGGGATTTGAATGAAGAACAAGCATTATATTCAGATAATCGTTTAATTGAATATGATAAGAAAATTGCTGATGAACAAAGGAAAAAAATCATGGAGTATATTGGTAATGTAAAGAGAAAGAATCAATAATCATATAATTGAGGGTCATGTAGTATAAGCTATTAAAACATCGATGAAAAGGTGAAAATAAACATGCGTGTATTCATAGATGCTGATGCCTGCCCGGTGGTCAGCATAGTTGAGAACATATCAAAAAAATACAACATTCCGGTGACTTTATTATGTGACACAAATCATGTCCTGACATCTGAGTACAGTGAAGTGATTGTTGTGGGTGCCGGAGCGGATGCTGTTGATTATAAGTTGATCAGCATTTGTCATAGGGGAGATATTGTGGTTTCACAGGATTATGGAGTGGCAGCGATGGCGTTGGGAAAGGGTGCATTTGCTATTCATCAGTCTGGCAAATGGTACACCAATGACAATATTGAACAGATGCTTATGGAGCGGCATTTGAATAAGAAGGCCAGAAGAAGTTCTCATAAAAATCATATAAAAGGGCCGAAGAAACGTACTGAGGACGATGATGAGCGGTTTGCGCAGTCATTTGAGAAAATGATAAGGATGGCAGTGGAATCAGAAATGGGATGAACATGAAGAAGATAAATGTGACAGAGACAATCGTAGCAGATATACAATTACATATCGTACAGAATGGGTCGGGAGGTCCGGTTATTTTCTGGGGCATGTATCCGCATCAGGGAGGAGAAGTAGAACATTTTTGGGAAGCTTTGATGGAGCTTGTGCCGGAACAGAAATTTCTTTTAGTAGCATTTCAGGTGGAAGACTGGAACCGGGATTTTTCACCCTGGGAAGCACCGGCGGCATTTGGAACGGAAGCATTTGATGGACAAGGCGCAAGGACGTTGAAGTGGTTACTTGAAGAAGGAGTCCCATATATTGACCGGACATATCATGTGAAAGAACAGGAACACTGGCTGGCAGGCTATTCCTTAGCAGGATTATTTGCGTTGTGGGCGGCATATGAATGTGATATATTTTCTGGAATCGCGTGTTGTTCAGGTTCTCTGTGGTTCAAGGATTGGGATATTTACATGAGAGAACATACATTGAAGCGCAAATGCAGCGTATACTTGAGCCTTGGAGGAAAGGAAGAAAAGACGAAGAATGCGGTAATGGCAACTGTGGGAGACCGCACCAGAGAACAAGAAAAATTGTTGCTGGACGATCCATTTGCCGCGCGGGTAGCATTAGAATGGAATCCCGGACGACATTTGCCGGATTCTGGGAAGCGTCTGGCAACAGGAATCAAGTGGCCAATGGAAAAACGATACTAAATCAGACATGGAACGTTTAGGAATGGTTTCAAAAAGAAAATCAGCAAAGGTGATTGATTTCAAGGCATATGTACATAGAAAATAATTTTAGTATGAGGCTATGAAGTAACAGGAGAAAATGATGGGTGAATTTATTACTACATACACAGGAAAACATTTTGAACCAACAAATCCGGATCCGGAGTTAATTCGGATTGAAGATATTGCACATGCACTTTCAATGATTTGCCGTGGAAATGGACATGTAAAGACGTTTTGGTCGGTGGGACAGCATTGTATTTGTTGTGCCAGGGAGGCGGCAGCCCGTGGTCTGTCAAATCGAATGGTACTTGCATGCTTGCTTCATGATGCAAGTGAATGCTATATGTCCGATGTTCCAACACCATTTAAGAATGAACTACCGGAATATCAGGAGCAGGAAGAACATTTGCTTGGCATAATTTATGAAAAATTTTTGGGCTCAGATTTGACGGAGGAAGAACAGAAAGAACTCAAAGAAATAGATCATGCAATGCTATGGTATGACTTGGAACATTTACTTGGAGAAATACAATACGGAGAAATTCCAGAGTTACATATTGACTTAGATTATACGGTTCGTCCATTTGAAGAAGTCGAAGAAGAATATCTGTCACTTTTCAAAAAATATTCTGGAACATTTTGCATATGAGATTGGAAATGAAAGAGTATCTGAAATGCTTTCGAATGCATTGAGAAAAAGACATCCTTATAGAGCCTTTAAAGATAAGATAAATGAATTGGGAATCAGTCAGCTTTATTATGATTACAGAAGCCAGGCGTATCTTGATAAGGCAGAAGAGTGGTGTAGGGAGAATTCAGTAGCATATAGAAGAAAATAGCATGGGAAAGGAATTGCAGACAAAATGCTAAACATATTAGAAATCAATGATTTTTCTGCACCGGAGCTTGATATTTATGCGAGACGTACCGAGGCGCAGCTTTTAAATAAGGACAATCCGGAACTTATGCAGGAAGAGAAGCTGGCAATTATTCTTGAAACCGAGGGCGAAGGTTTGATGGATAGGACAATTTAGATGTGTGATTACACAGTCAAGATTCCGATGTCACATGACGTTGATTCATTAAATGTAGCAGCGGCAAGTGCGGTGGCATTTTGGCAGCTGGGAAAGAAGCAAAAATAAGTAAAAATTATTACGGAGGGATTGAAAAGATGTTATTTTTATATTATCCAAAATGTTCTACTTGCCAGAAGGCAAAGAAATGGCTGGATGCCAATCACATTTCTTATGAGGAGCGTCACATTGTGGAGGAGAATCCAACTTACGAGGAGCTGAAGCAGTGGTATGAGAATGGGGATTTACCGCTAAAGAAGTTTTTTAATACAAGTGGTATGCTTTATAAAGAGCAAAAATTAAAAGACAAGCTTCCTGACATGAGCGAGGAAGATCAGTTGAGGCTTCTGGCGACAAACGGAATGCTTGTGAAACGACCATTGATCGTGAAAGAAAATCTTGTGTTGACGGGATTTAAAGAGAAAGAATGGACGGAAAAGTTATTATAAGGTCTGGAAAAGGAGATTATAACATGGGAAAAATTATAAATATTTTACCAATGGCAAATAGAGAAGACAATCTGCAGGAAATCATGGAGGCGCTGCAGGAGGTAAAAGATGCGCTTGTGGAAGTGCTGGATCAGTATGAGGAGGAGGGAGCTGAGGAGAAAGCGGATACTTTGACGGAAGCATTGGATGCACTTGAAGATGCGTACGATGTAATCAATGACGTAGTAATGGATGAAATTTAGCGGTAAGGAGGACTCAGATATGTTGACGAATTGGAATCCGGCACGTATGCCGGAAAAGGATGAGATGAAGTTACGTTTATCTACAGCCAGAAAGCAGTTGTATGATTTACAGATGAAGATCAAGGAACATAAAATTCCGGTAATTGTGCTTTTTGAAGGCTGGGGCACATCCGGAAAGGGAAGCACGATCGGTAAGGTGATCCGGAATATTGATCCGCGCTTTTTCAAGGTCGTGACAATGTCCGAGCCGACAGATGAGGAACTAAGATATCCATTTTTATATCGATTTTTTAAGGAGATTCCAGAAGCAGGGAAATTCACATTCCTGGATTCTGGCTGGTTGGAGCAGATCTGCAGAGAGCATTTAGAGGGAAAAACAGATGAAAAAGAATATGCTTCTCGTATAGAAAGTGTCCGCAATTTTGAAAGACAACTGACAGATAACGGTTATCTTGTCTTGAAGTTTTTTATGCAGATAGAGAAGAAAGAACAAAAAAAACGGGAGCAGGATCTTCTGGAAAGCAAGGATACAAAATGGCGCGTTTCCCTGTTCGATCAGTGGGAAAATACACATTATAAAAAATGCAAAAAGGCATTTTCAAAGTACATGTCAGATACAAATGCATCTTCCGCACCATGGTATATCATTGATGCAGGTGACCAGAAGTGGGCAGAGCTGCAGGTGATGGAGACGCTGGTGAGCAACATTGAAGTGGCATTGCAGAATCAGGCGCATTCGGTGCCAATCTTGCAGAATGTATTTCCGCTGGAACCAATTCCACGTCTTGCAGATATTGATTTGCAGGACAAAATACTGAATGACGAAGAATACAAGAAAGAATTAAAACAGCTTCAGATAGAATTAGGAAAACTGCATAATAAACTTTATCGGAAAAGGATTCCGGTCATTATCACATATGAAGGCTGGGATGCAGCAGGAAAAGGCGGCAATATCAAACGAATTACCGAGGCGCTTGATCCAAGAGGTTATGAGGTACAACCGATTGCCAGCCCGGAACCGCATGAAAAAGCAAGACATTATCTGTGGCGTTTTTGGACGAAACTGCCAAAAAGCGGGCATATTGCGATATTTGACAGAACCTGGTACGGCAGAGTGATGGTAGAGCGCCTGGAAGGATTCTGCAGTGAAAATGACTGGCAGCGTGCCTATAATGAAATCAATGAATTCGAAAAAGAATTAAAAGACTGGGGCGCTGTGATTATTAAGTTCTGGGTACAGATCGATAAAGATACCCAGTTGGCGAGATTTCAAGAGCGGCAAAATAATCCGGAGAAACAGTGGAAGATTACCGATGAAGACTGGAGAAACCGGGAAAAATGGGATGAATATGAAGTTGCGGTGAATGAAATGCTTCAAAAGACGAACACAGAATACGCACCGTGGCATATTCTGGAATCCGTAGATAAGAAATATGCCCGGATCAAAGCTTTGAAAATTGTGATCGAAGAAATAAAGAAATACGTTTAATCTTCTAAACATACATCTCGCTTGCAACATGACCTCTGAGGGGGCGTTTGAACAAGGGATGAAACCTATATAAACCGATACACAAATGATGGAGGAAATTATTATGAAGCTTGTAGTTATTTACCACTCAGAAACTGAAAATACAAAACAGGCAGCAGAATGGATTGCCGATGGAATGAATGAAGTCTCAGGAGTAGAAGCCAGAGCATTTTCTATTGAAAAAGTGGATGAAGATTTTGTAAAGGAAGCAAAAGGAATTGTAGTAGGTTCTCCTTCCTATATGGCACAGATGACACCGCAGATTCATAATTGGCTGTTTGAAAAAGCAGGAGAGTTAGAGTTTCCGGGAAAAATGGGTGGCGCATTTGCAACAGAGCAGTACACACATGGTGGCGGAACTCAGGTCATTCAGTCTATTTTGACAATTGAGATGGTAAAGGGAATGCTGTGCTATTCAGGCGGTATGGCTTGTGGAAAGCCAGTGATTCATCTTGGACCGGTCGGAGTAAATAATAATATGGAAAAGTTCAATGGAATGGGAAATTATAAAGAGTATTTTAATATTTATGGGAAGCGCTTTGCACAAAAGGCAGTAGAGATATTTAATAAAATATAACAAGATTTCATATCAAAAAAATAGAATTGTAAAAACTGCACAAACAGTCCTTTGTATTATTGCTAATTATGTTAAAATAGTCTCTTGCGCTTTAACGCAAAAAAGTGTAAAACATAATATAGTTAAAGAAAAGAAATGCAGTGAAAGGGATACGTCACAAAAGAGAACGCGATTTCAGAGAGTCGTTGGGTGGTGCGAAGCGACAGAACGGATTTTGTGATATCACCCGGGAGCATCCCTCTGAAATACTTAACATATTTAACATCAGAGCTAAAGTAAGCAGGGACGTAATCTTCACGTTACAGAAGAAACTGTTTGAGAATGACAGTGATGAGAGACTGTAGTTAGTGATAAATGCAGTAATACAAAGTGGTACCACGGAAGATAAATCCGCCTTTGTTATCCGAAAGGATAGCGAAGGCGTTTTTTTATTGTATGGAAACATACACGCAAGATCGATAATAATTTCAGAAATGCTGATTGGTGTTCCTGAGATTAATATATAATCAAAATATAAAGAAAGAGGGATTATTATGAGTGGAATACTTATGATGATAATTGCCATCGTAGTGCTCGGAGGAGCATATCTTCTGTATGGCCGTTATCTCCAGAACAAATGGGGCATTGACCCGAATGCGAAAACTCCGGCGTATGAATTGGAAGACGGAGTTGACTATGTACCGGCTGATACTAACGTAGTATTTGGTCATCAGTTTGCATCAATTGCAGGAGCAGGTCCGATCAACGGACCAATTCAGGCAGCAATCTTCGGATGGCTTCCGGTTCTCTTATGGATTTTAATTGGTGGTGTATTCTTCGGAGCAGTTCAGGATTTCGCATCTATGTATGCATCTGTAAAGAACAAAGGCCGTACAATTGGTTACATCATTGAAGAGTACATTGGAAAATTAGGTAAGAAATTATTCCTGTTATTCTGCTGGCTGTTCTGTATTCTGGTTGTCGCAGCATTTGCTGATGTCGTAGCCGGAACATTTAATGGATTCGCAACAAGTGAATCAGGAGCAGTTACAAAAGTAGTGGCAAATGGAGCTGTTGCAACAACCTCTATGTTATTCATCATAGAAGCAGTGGCACTTGGATTTTTCTTGAAATATTCAAAATTTAATAAATGGGTAAATACAGCAGTAGCAGTTATATTACTGGTAGTTGCAATTGCACTTGGACTTAACTTCCCAATCTATGTAAGCCTTGGTACATGGCATCTTATTATTTTTGCTTATATTTTAATTGCCAGTGTAACACCTGTATGGGCATTACTGTAAAAAGCAAGCAAAAACATACATTTTTCGGCAGTTAATTTCCAGCACTTTTCGGCAGTCAAAAACCAGCACTTTCATAACCGCTTATATATCCCGGGGATTTCTCCCCGGGTTTTGTATTGCTA
>ENA-OQKF01001472-OQKF01001472.1-human-gut-metagenome-genome-assembly--contig:-NODE-1472-length-10557-cov-3.102685_pt1 | contig 10557 bp, 9 predicted proteins | sample MGYA00242617_ERZ504784 | MGnify/ENA primary metagenome ERZ504784 (study PRJEB26092, sample SAMD00036364) | human gut metagenome | host: Homo sapiens | study: EMG produced TPA metagenomics assembly of... | reverse complement strand
TGTACATCTACTCTCTGCTGCGCGTTCCGCGTTGTGTGGTCGTTCTTTTTCACTCGCTTATTATGGCGCGTTTCGCCACCGTGGCCTGGCTGGTGCTGTGTTATCCCTTTGCATGGTTTCTGTCGCGTCTGCCGCAAAAAGTGCGTCCACTGCTGCTCTTTTTGCTGATCGTGCCTTTCTGGACCAACTCCCTGATCCGCATCTACGGGCTGAAAATTTTCCTCAGCACCAAAGGCTATCTGAACGAGTTCCTGTTGTGGCTGGGCGTGATTGATACGCCAGTACGCATCATGTTTACGCCGGGTGCGGTCATTGTGGGTCTGGTCTACATCCTGCTGCCCTTTATGGTGATGCCGCTCTACTCCAGCATTGAGAAGCTGGATAAACCGCTGCTGGAAGCTGCGAGAGACCTGGGCGCCAGCAAACTGCAGACCTTTATCCGGATTATCATTCCGTTGACCATGCCTGGCATCATTGCAGGTTGTCTGCTGGTAATGTTGCCGGCAATGGGCTTGTTCTACGTGTCCGACCTGATGGGTGGCGCGAAAAACCTGCTTATCGGCAACGTGATTAAGAGTCAGTTCCTGAACATTCGCGACTGGCCGTTCGGTTCCGCCACCAGCATTACGCTCACGGTGGTGATGGGCCTGATGCTGTTGATCTACTGGCGCGCTTCACGATTACTGAATAAAAAGGTGGAACTCGAATGATTGGTCGACTGCTTCGCGGCGGTTTTATGACCGCCATCTATGCCTATCTTTATATTCCGATCATTATTTTGATCGTGAACTCGTTTAACAGCTCGCGTTTCGGCATCAACTGGCAAGGTTTCACTACCAACTGGTACAGCCTGCTGATGAACAACGACAGCCTGCTGCAGGCTGCTCAGCACTCCCTGACGATGGCGATTTTCTCCGCCACCTTCGCCACGCTGATTGGTTCGCTTACCGCCGTGGCGCTCTACCGCTATCGCTTCCGGGGTAAACCGTTCGTCAGCGGGATGCTGTTTGTGGTGATGATGTCGCCGGATATCGTCATGGCGATTTCGCTGCTGGTGCTGTTTATGCTGCTGGGCGTCCAGTTGGGCTTCTGGTCACTGCTGTTCTCCCACATCACTTTCTGCCTGCCGTTTGTGGTGGTCACCGTCTTCGCACGCCTGAAAGGGTTTGATGTGCGCATGCTGGAAGCCGCAAAAGATCTGGGTGCCAGTGAGATGACCATCCTGCGCAAAATCATCCTGCCGCTGGCGATGCCCGCCGTGGCTGCCGGATGGCTGCTGAGTTTTACCCTGTCGATGGACGATGTGGTGGTCTCCTCCTTCGTCACCGGCCCGAGTTATGAAATTCTGCCATTGAAGATCTATTCAATGGTGAAAGTCGGCGTCTCGCCCGAGGTGAACGCGCTGGCGACCATACTGTTAGTGTTCTCGCTGGTGCTGGTGATTGCCAGCCAGGTTATTGCTCGTGATAAAACAAAATCTCAGGGGACAATGAAATGAAAAAAATGCTTGCCGCTGCGGCACTGGTGCTCGGAATGGGTGCCGCGCACGCTGATGACAGCAAAACGCTCTATTTCTATAACTGGACCGAGTATGTGCCACCGGGCCTGCTGGAGCAGTTCACGAAAGAGACGGGCATCAAGGTTATCTATTCTACCTATGAGTCGAATGAAACCATGTACGCCAAGCTCAAAACTTATAAAGAAGGCGCGTACGATCTGGTCGTCCCGTCGACCTATTTCGTCGATAAAATGCGCAAAGAGGGCATGATTCAGAAGATCGATAAAACGAAGCTCACTCACTTCAACAATCTCGATCCGGAGATGCTCAATAAGCCGTTTGACCCGAATAATGACTACTCCATTCCTTACATCTGGGGCGCAACCGCCATTGGGGTCAACAGCGAGGCTATCGATCCGAAAACCGTTACAAGCTGGGCCGATCTGTGGAAACCGGAATACAAAGGCAGCCTGCTGTTAACCGACGACGCGCGCGAAGTGTTCCAGGTAGCATTGCGTAAGCTCGGCTACTCAGGCAATACGACGGACCCGAAAGAGATTGAAGCGGCCTATAACGAGCTGAAAAAGCTGATGCCTAACGTGGCGGCATTTAACTCTGATAACCCGGCAAACCCGTATATGGAAGGCGAAGTGAATCTGGGCATGGTGTGGAACGGCTCCGCGTATGTTGCCCGTCAGGCCGGTACGCCGCTGGAGGTAGTGTGGCCGAAAGAAGGCGGGATCTTCTGGATGGATAGCCTCTCTATTCCTGCAAACGCGAAGAACGTTGACGGTGCCCTGAAGCTGATTAACTTCCTGCTGCGCCCGGACGTCGCGAAACAGGTTGCGGAGACCATTGGTTATCCCACCCCGAACCTCGCTGCGCGCAAGCTGCTCAACCCGGCCGTCGCGAACGACAAATCGCTCTATCCGGATGCGCAAACCATCAGTAAAGGCGAGTGGCAAAACGATGTCGGTGACGCAAGCCGCATCTATGAAGAGTATTACCAGAAATTAAAAGCGGGCCGGTAAGCGGCCAGGCTTTCTTCCTCACTCCGTCTTAGCGGAGTGAGGAACGATTAACTGACGGCGTTCTCCCCGGCCCAGATCGTGGCCTTCCTCATCGCCTCTACGATGTCTTCCTCTGCCAGCCCCAGCGCGTGACTTATTCTGCTTGCCTCATCCCACTGCTGTTGCTCGTAGTAATGGCAGAGGCGTACCATGTCCGCTAACTGCCCTTCCTGATGACACAACGCATTACTCACGCTCTGCGGGACAGCAATTTGCGTCATCAGCTCTGCCATCGGCAGCTCAAGCAGGGTATCAAGCAGTGAGAACAGACCGCACATGAATGCATTCTCAGCCAGCATCGGCTCGTTCAGCTTTTCAGCAATCAGTTCACAGAATTTCCCGCGCATCATACTCATCGGGTAAAGCTCGGTGACGGTGTCGTTGGCTGCACTTGCCAGCACCACCACGGCCACAAACCTTCTGAGCTGATTTTCTCCAAGATACCTCAGCACTTCACTCAGCGTTAACTTGCTGAAATTACAGGCCCCCATGTGTTTAAAGGCGGTGTGCTTCATATAGCGCATGATTTTATAGGACAGCGTGAGGTCGCTTTTGATTAACGCCTCGATGATCCGAAAGTCAGGTTTATTGCGCCCTACTTCCATTTGCAGACGGAAAATTGCAAGCTGATTTTGCGATAGCCGTTTATATTTAATCACCTCCGGACGACAGAAAAAATATCCCTGAAAAAGAGAAAATCCGGCATCGCTGTATTGTTTGAATTCCTCTTTAGTCTCAATTTTTTCAGCCAGATATTTAATATGCCCGATCAGGCTTTTACGCTCACTCAGGTAATTTTGAATTTGCGCTAAGGTGTAATTCTGGACATCAAATTTGATGATGGAAATATAGGGCAAAAAAACATCCCATTCCGGTGCGAGAGTGAAATCATCGAGCGCAAAACAGTACCCGTGCTCATACATTTCTCTCACGGCCTGCAAAAGCGCCTCACCCGGGTCAGCATCTTCAAGGATCTCAATGACCACGTTGTTTTTGTCCAGCGCCTCAGCGCTGCGGTCGATAATCATCCGGGAAGGAAAATTGATAAACGACGTATGTTCCCCGGCGATGCGCTGGGACGGCACGGATAAGAACTGGTCTGATATCATTCTGGACGTGGCATATTCCGCCGACACATCGGGGAAACGGTTGGTCATTCCGTCTCTGAAAAGCAGCTCATAGGCCACGGTATTCATATCGAGGTTAAAAATGGGTTGTCTCGCGATAAATCCATACATATCCCATCCTCCTGAACGTCTTTATATTTATTAGCATCCCCTATCTGCACAACGATAACGAGCATTATCGAACACTAATTTGATTGAATGCACAAAATAAAAGCATCCACACTAATTAACGGGAATTAGCGATCAAAAATTTAAATTAAATATACCCGGTGCTCTACAGAAACATGGCGAAATATCCGATAAGTGATCTGTGCCTGCCCGACATGCACGTCATTACGGGAGTTGAGAATGAAAGACGCCATGGTCCGAAAACAAAAAATAAGAGTCAAGACGTTGATGCTATTGTCCATTTTCCTCACCGTGACGGTGGGCTTTACGGCAACGATCGGTTTTATGATGTGGCAGTGGATGGATCAGCAAGAAGTGCTGGCTAAAAAACACATCCGCCAGATTGCTGAAGTGCAGTCTTTGCAGGTCAGTAAACAGATGGATTCCGCCCTGGCGGCCGCGCGTGACATGGGAAACAGCGCTCAGGCACTGCGCGACGCGGGCATCGCTGATCGACAGGGGCTCAACCAGCTGCTAATCCATTATCTCTCAGCGCACCCTCAGTTTCTTTCAATGTCGATGGCCTTTGAACCTGATGCCTTCGATGGCAACGATGCCACCTTTGCCGGTCAGAGCGGTGAAGATCCCGCCGGACGTTACGCCCGCTACGTTGACCGCGACGCCACAGGCAAACCGGCATTACATCTGCTGACGGACATCGAAACGCCCGGCAGCGGCGATTATTATCTGCTGCCGAAGCAACGGCAAAAAGATGTCATCATCGAACCCTATATTTATCCCTACAATGGGGTGGACGTAATGCTCACCTCGATTGCCGCCCCCATCATGCGTGAGGGTCAGTTCCTGGGGTCCGTCACGTCGGATTTCTCACTCGCTACCCTGCAATCGATGATCGGGGCGATTAAACCGTGGAACGGTACAGGCTACGCCCTGCTTCTGTCGGCGGGCAACAGCGTGGTTTCCAGCCCGGATAAACGTGCCGTAGGCAAGCCTTACACCGGAACTGTCACAGGGGATGAGGTGATACGCACAAACGATCCTCAACTGAAGAAAGAGGCGTTTATCACCTGGCAGGCGATTACCATCGGCAATAGTCAGACGCCCTGGAAGCTGGCTATCGTCACCCCGGTCAGCGAAGTGATGGCCGAGGCAAGACAATTTTTACTGAAAGCCATCCTCCTGATGGTGTTAAGCATTGTGGTTGTCAGCCTGGTCATGGCGCAAATCTTTACCCGTAAAGTGGACCGTCCGGTGGGGGGCGAACCGTCAGATGCCGCCGGGATCGCGCTGGCCGTGGCCGGCGGCGACCTGAACAACGCTATCCCGGTGCGTCCCGGGGATACCAGCAGTATTTTTTACGCCCTGCACACCATGCAGATGCAGCTCAAGCGCATCGTGGGTAACATCAGCGAAGCCAGCCACTCCGTTCACGGTGGCACCAGTGAAATTTCGGCAGGCAATCTCGATCTGGCCTCACGCACCGAAGAACAGGCAGCGGCGATTGTCGAAACCGCGGCCAGCATGGAAGAGATTTCGGTCACGGTGAAAAATAACGCCGACAATGCGCACAAAGCTACCACCCTTACCGATCGTGCCGCGACCCTTGCCGGACATGGCGAGACGCTGGTCAACGATGTCGTGGTGGTGATCGGGGAAATTGACGAAAGCGCCCGTAAGATTGGAGAGATCAACAGCATTGTGGACGGTATCGCCTTCCAGACCAATATTCTGGCGCTGAATGCCGCCGTAGAAGCGGCGCGCGCGGGCGAACAGGGGCGCGGTTTTGCAGTGGTGGCGGGTGAAGTGCGCAACCTTGCCCAGCGAAGCGCCAACGCGGCAAAAGAGATCTCGCAGCTGATAGCCGAGTCTTCAGGCCGTGTCAGCAAAGGCGTTGAGCTGGTCAATGAAACCGGCGTCATGATGAAGCAGGTCATTGAGGCCGTGTCGCATGTGCATCTGGTGATTAACGATATTGTTCAGGCTCTGGATGAGCAGAATCGGGGAATTAGCCAGGTCAGCATTGCCGTCAATCAGATGGACAGCACGACCCAGCAGAACGCGTCCCTGGTACAACAGATCTCGGCAGCGGCCCTGTCGCTGGACGAACAGGCGAAATCGCTGGAGAAAACGCTGGCGTACTTTACGCCATAAACAAAAAAGGCACCCGCAGGACGGGTGCCTTTTCAGGCTATCGCGATTACAGCCCTTTCAGGAGCTTATCGACAAACTCCGGTACGACGGTACTGGCCAGGCCATAGTGCTTCTCTTCGAACTCGCTGCCCACCTGGCTCGGCTCCAGATTCAGCTCAACCGTATGCGCGCCGTGCAGCCGCGCTTCGTGGACAAACCCGGCCGCCGGATAGACATGGCCAGATGTGCCAATGGCGATAAAGACATCCGCCATGGCCAGCGCGCTGTAGATGTCATCCATACCAAGCGGCATTTCACCAAACCAGACCACATGCGGGCGCAGGCGCGACGGAAACTGGCAGCAGTGGCACTTATCTTCAGGCAGCACGTCCTCTTTCCAGTCCAGCACCTGACCGCTCCAGGCGCAGCGAACCTTGAGCAGCTCGCCGTGCATGTGGATGATGTTCTTGTTACCGGCCCGCTCGTGCAGGTTGTCGATATTCTGCGTTACCAGCAGAAAACGATCGCCGAGCGCCTCTTCCAGCTTCGCCAGCGCCAGGTGCGCCGGGTTAGGCACAACCTCTGGCTGCTGCAGCTGACGACGGCGGGCGTTATAAAACGCCTGCACAAGATCCGGATCGCGGGCAAAGCCTTCCGGCGTCGCCACATCCTCAACACGGTGCTCTTCCCATAACCCGTCCGCAGCGCGGAAAGTACGAATACCTGACTCTGCGGAGATCCCCGCCCCGGTCAGCACCACCACTCTGGGTTTATCCATCGCTTCTGGCATCATTCTGTCTCTGAAAAAGATCCGCTGGCGCAAGCGCTCACGTAAGCGGCGTTTATTTTTGCGAAAACGGCTGAGTCGACCTAAGCGACGCGACAGCATAAAAACCTCGTAAACTAATCGGTGAGATGAAGGAATGCGGCTCCGCGCATCCCTCCTGCGTCCCCGTGTCGCGCACGTTCAATACGCGGCACGCGGGCAACCGGCAATAAATGTCGGGGCAAACGCCCGGACAGCTGTTCCGTTAACGCGCTAAAGTTTGAAAGCCCTCCCCCAATCACCAGCAGATCCGGGTCGACGATGGTGAGAATATTTCCCAGACACACCGCCAGCAGATCCAGATAGCGCTCAACGTGCTCTCGCGCCTGCGCATCCCCCTGCTCCCACAAGGTAATGATTTGAGGGGCTTCAAGTTTCTGATGATAGAAGTGTTCGTAAAGCCATGCAAACCCACGTCCGGAGAGGTAGTTCTCAATACAGCCATGCTGACCGCAACCGCAGCGGGTCAGCGGGAAGTCGCGCCCGACGACCGCCAGGGCATCAACCGGCAGGCGGATATGGCCGAACTCTCCCGTAATGTAACTGCGCCCGGTAATCGGCTTACCGTTGATGACGATCCCTCCCCCTACGCCCGTGCCAAGGATCAGCCCCATCACCAGCGGATAGTGCTGAAACTCATCGTCCCAGGCTTCGGAGAGTGCAAAACAGTTGGCATCATTATCTAAACGCACGTCGCGTTCAAGCAGAGCGGAGAGATCGGCGCGCAGCGGTTTACCGCTGGCAGCAGGAACGTTGGCCGCATACAGCGTACCATCGTCAGTTTCGGGCATTCCCGGAATACCAATGCCGACGCTGCCTTTCACGCCAAAACGTGAATCAGCTTGCGCCACCAGCGCGGCAATGGCAGTTAAAAATTCATCATAGCTTTCGCGTGGTGTGGGAACGCGGGTTTCCCACTGCAGTTTGAGGTTTTTATCAAACACGCCCAGCGCAATTTTGGTGCCGCCAATATCAAATCCATAATACATCACGCATTCCCCTTTTTGATTTGGCGGCCTGACGACCGCTAAATCATGACGTAATTACTGGCCACTTAGTACCCTCGCCGGATCAATTCGGCTTGCGCGACGCGCCGGATACCAGCTTGCCAGCAGACTCAGTAAAAGTGCCGTTACCAGCACATAAAAAACGTCCAGCCAGTGCAATTCCGATGGCAGGAAGTCAATAAAATAGATGTCGCTGGAGAGGAACTGATGACCGATCAACTTTTCAATCCACTCAATAATCGGGGTAAGTTGCAGTGAAACAACTACGCCGATAATCACACCACACAGGCTGCCGAACAGCCCTGCCAGCAATCCATACCAGACAAAGATGGCGCGAATAAGACCGTCTTTTGCCCCCAGGGTACGCAGGACGGGGATGTTGCCGCTCTTGTCTTTGACCGCCATCACCAGCGTCGAAACGATATTAAAGCACGCGACCCCAATCACCAGCACCATCGCCAGATACATAATGGCGCGGATCATCTGGATATCACGGTACATATAACCGTAAGTGCCAATCCAGCTTTTGATGTAGACATAGTTATTGGTCACGCTGCCGGCATCACGCACCAGCTTATTGGCGTTGAAGACGTCGTTGACCTTAATGGCAATCCCCGTCACGCTGTCGGCCATGTCGAGATACTGGCGCGCATCTTCCATCGGCACCATCGCAAAGCTGTGATCGAGCTGGCCGCTTAACTGAAGAATACCGGTGACGTGCAGACGTACGCGTTTAGGCTGCTGCAGCTTGTGGTCGGCACTGGCGTTCGGGATCATGATAGAGACCCAGTCGCCCTGCTTAACCTTCAGGGCCTCGGCAACGCCTTTGCCCATAATAATTTGCTGTTCACCGGCCTTAAAGTTTGCCCACGCGCCGTTTTGCACATATTTCGGCAACGCGCTGAGGCGCTCTTCCTGCACCGGGTTCACCCCTTTTACCTGAATGGCGCGCAGGTTAACGCCGCTCTCGACCAGCCCTGTAAAGTTAATGTAAGGCGCGGCCGCCACGATGCCTGGCACTTTTTCGATTTTGCTCAGGGCATCGCTCCAGTGCGTCCACGGCTGATTCACCGGTTCGATTTCACCGTGCGGGACCACCGCCAGGATGCGGTTATTCAGTTCACGCTCAAAACCGTTCATGGCGCTAAGGCCCACGATCAGCACCGCCACCCCCAGCGCAATACCGATGGTGGAGATCACCGAGATCAGTGACACCATGCCGCCGCGACGACGTCCGCGGCTAAAACGCAACCCTATGAGTAACGATAACGGTGAAGCCATTACTCCGCCCCCATCAGGGTCAGTTCTGGGTTCAGATGACCGTCGCGCATCTCAAGCTGACGTCCCATCCGTTTTGCCAGCTGGAGATCGTGGGTTACCACCAGAAACGCGGTTCCCTGCGAGGCATTCAACTCACCCAGCAGCTGGAAAATACTGTCCGCGTTGCGGGCGTCCAGGTTACCCGTTGGCTCATCCGCCAGTACCAGGCGCGGATTGTTGACCAGCGCACGCGCAATGGCCACACGCTGGCGTTCACCGCCGGAAAGTTCAGAAGGACGATGATTACCGCGATGCCCAAGCCCAACCGCTTTCAGCATATCGCTGGCGCGGGTGTTAATTTCTGCGGGTTTCTTTTTACCAATCAGCAGCGGCATCGCCACGTTTTCCAGCGCCGTGAAATCCGGCAGCAGGTGGTGAAACTGGTAGATAAAGCCCAGCTCGCGGTTACGCAGCTCCGCTTTTGCCGCAGATGACATTTTGCTCATCGGCTGGCCGGAGAAAATCACGTCACCGCTGGTGGGTGTATCCAGCCCACCGAGCAGGTGTAATAACGTACTTTTCCCGGAGCCGGAACTGCCCACAATCGCCATCATCTCACCTTCGCCTACGCTGAAGCTCACATTGTGCAACACGTCAGTCTGCACAGTGCCTTCCTGATAGCGTTTGGACAGGTTGTCGCATTGCAACAGGATCTTATTCATAACGTAAAGCCTCAGCGGGTTGAGTGGCGGCAGCGCGCCAGGAAGGATAAAGCGTAGAAAGCAGCGCAATGGCCATCGCAGCCAGCGCAATTCCAATCACCTGTAACGGTTCGATAGCCACGGGCAGCGCCGCACCATCAAGCAGAGCGCCGATGATCGGCATTAAATTGTTAAGCTGGCTGGCGAGCAGCGCCCCCAGCGCCGCACCGAGTAGCGCACCGATAATCCCGGCACTGGCACCCTGCACCATAAATACCGCCATGATCTGGCGCGGCGTTAGCCCCTGAGTCTGCAGAATGGCGACCTCACCCTGCTTTTCCATCACCATCAACCCCAGTGAGGTGATGATGTTGAAGGCCGCGACCGCCACGATCAGGCTCAGCAGCAGCCCCATCATATTTTTTTCCATCCGCACGGCCTGGAACAGCTCGCCCTTGCGTTCACGCCAGTCCTGCCATTTGGTCCCTTCCGGCAACGTTTGCTGGCTGAGGGTATCCACTTTTAGCGGGGCGTCGAGCCACAGGCGCCAGCCGGTGATATTCCCCGCCGGATAGCGCATCAGACGTGACGCGTCCTGAATATTCACCAGCATCTGATAACCATCGACTTCGCTGTTGGCGGCAAACGTGCCAACCACCGTGAACAAGCGCTGGCTTGGCAAACGTCCCATCGGCGTAAACTGACTGGCCGACCGCACCATTACGCGCCGCTGGTCGCCACGGTTCACGCCACACTGCCCGGCCGGTTGCGCGCCGAGGATACCGCGATTTTTTCAGGCTTCCAGGTCG
>ENA-OQKF01001470-OQKF01001470.1-human-gut-metagenome-genome-assembly--contig:-NODE-1470-length-10559-cov-62.125767_pt1 | contig 10559 bp, 10 predicted proteins | sample MGYA00242617_ERZ504784 | MGnify/ENA primary metagenome ERZ504784 (study PRJEB26092, sample SAMD00036364) | human gut metagenome | host: Homo sapiens | study: EMG produced TPA metagenomics assembly of... | reverse complement strand
TGGGCGGCACCATGCCGCTCGCGCTGGTCTTTGTCTTTAGCTTGGCGCTGCTCATGTACCTGTTCTCGGTGTCGTGCATCACGCACTTTATGGACGTGGCACGCAGCCGCCATCCCAAGTCGATGGTTCTCGCAAGTTCGGTTGAGCCCATGGCGTTTAACGTTGGTATCTCGTATGGCACCGCAGTGGGCGGCGCCGTGGTAAGCGGCGTTGGCATTGCGTACGTGGGCGCAGTGGGCGCCGCGTTCTCGCTTGTGGCCTGGGCGCTCACGCTGGTGACGATTAAGCTGGCACGCTGGGAGCGCAAGCGGGCGAGGGCGTAGGCGTAGATGAGATACTCGAGCTCGATGGTGGTGATCGAAAGGAAACCGCATATGCAACGTGTACTGTTTATCTGCTATGGGACATCTGCCGCTCGACGATGTAACCGCTGATTATCAGGCGTATTAACCATTCAAATCATCTGGTCTACTACCTTTTTACTACTCATTAGAGGCTCAGGCACGACAGGCCAGATGGTTCCGCTTTTCACAACAGCCTACTTTTTCGACCGTTCAACAGGTCAGTAGATTAAATAGCTTATCAGCATGCTAGAGTTGTACCTGCTACACAGCTCTAGCATTTTTTAATGCTTGCGCTTCACAACTGAAGACACTCAACCAGCGACAAGGAGGGGTATTTGCCCTTTCTCCTTGCTGGTTCGTGCTATTGCGAGGCGCTCGGAGCTGTGTAGCAACTGTGGGTGGATACTCCTCCTTTTCGTGCTGCACATTCCGCACTTCGGATGAGCCTCCTTCCACAACGTTTACCAAGTGTCGGAGGAAGGAACGCACACCATGAAACAATCTGCTCCCCTTGCCGCGGTTGTGGGGCTTACCCTAGCTTTAAGCGTCACTGGATGCACCGACCCTTCGGTGTCTGCAACGATGAAGTCCATTGACTCTATCGGAACCGTATCAATCGAATCAAAGGATGCCATTGACTCGGCGAACAAGCAGTATGACTCCCTTGATAAAGAGCTTAAAAAAGAAGTTGAGAACTACGATGAACTGAAGAGCGCAAACAAACGTTACGACCAACTTCTCTATAGCGAAATCACCAAGGAAATCAGCCATTCTCAAGAAATTCTGAGTTCATATTTTGCCCAGCAGTTCGATACCAAAGAAATCGAAGCTGCAAAATCAGATGCGCAGGCCGCACTGGATGCTTCTGATACCGATGGTTACTACAAAGTCTACAAGGCATTGAAAAAAGCCGACAAGGAACTTGATACCTATATTAAGGACGAAAAGAAGAAATCCTACAGCATGGAAACGTACGGCGGAGATAACCCCTTCAGGCTGGAAGAGTCCGACCTTCCTTCAGAATGGTCTTTCAAGCCGATTACGCTGCAGTCTTCCACTCACCCCAGCTGGGTTATGAGCGAGAAGAAGGCGACCGACCTCCCCACATACGTCTATTTCTTCATTAACCAAACTTCCCGTGAGTACACTTACCAGCTAAACCAAATCCCCACCAAAGCAATCAAAGTGCAGGACGAGGATGGAAAGATGCAAACCGCCTTGGTAAACACCGAAGTTCAGTTCACGGGACAATTCGACCAAGTTGTCAACGTCGATCCCAACAAAGAATTAAACGAACGTCCCGCCTATTTCTTTGCAAGGGCAAAAGACAACGCAATCGTCCTCGCCCTCCAAAACTATGACGGCGAAGACCATTACGTTCTGTATACGTCTGGAAGTTAGCACGGGGTTGATTTCAGCATATCGGTTGCAATCAACGACTCCGTTCTTTCAGTTTGCTGTTCGTGTCTCTGCGGCAAATCGATAACCCAGATGATTGTGCTACTGCCTTGAAATCCCAACCAAAGACCCCACCGCCCCATTGTGATACATGCATGCACCCCACAAGGATGAAGCAGCTCTCGCTTAAGCTTTAAGCTGATATTGAGAAAAGGAGCCAATAGATGAGCGATTCACGCACCTTCTCAGAAACGACGAACCATATAAAGGAACTTAAGTTTTTGCTGGATCAAGGCATCCTGTCTCAGGATGAATATGAGCAGCAGAAAAACGCACTTCTCTTCCCAGACGGCCTACCGACTCCTGCGGCTGAGGCTCAGCCCCAGCAAGCTCTCAATGCAAGCCAAAACTCCGATGAGAAGACCACCGCAACCGACAGCCCAGCTGAAAAGAAAAATACCAGCAATAAACAATTTGACGAAATCATCGCCTTTAAAAAGCTCCTTGAAAACGGCGTCATCACTCAAGACGAATTTAACCAGAAAAAGGAAGAGCTACTTGGAATCAGCCCTTCTACTCCCAGCCAAAAAAAGACTGCTGTCAAACCTACCATCAAGATTCTGGTTTCAATAATCATTGCATTCGCAATTGCCCTTCTTATGGTGCTCCTTCTGGGCCAAAGCTATGGGACTAGTGCCTTCATTGCACCAGGATTTCTTGGATCATTTATCGTTGTGTTTCTACTTATCCATATGGCATGGAAATAAAGGGCACTCATTCTCAACCTAAAGATAGGAATTCACCGTGTACGAAGAGCTTAAAGAGCTTAAGGAGCTCCTTGATATGGGAGCCATCACACAAGAGGAGTTCGACGCGAAGAAGACCGAGCTGCTTAGCGTCGCCTTCAGTGAAAAAGATTTGACAAATCCCGCCGTCCCCTCTTCAACCTCCGATTCACTTACGCAGCAGAAATCTAAAATGGCAGCACCGCCGATAACAAGCGACACCGTTACTCAAAATAACAAGTTTGCGACGCGCTTTAAAAAGACATTGCTGGCTATGCTTGCCGTCTGCCTTCTTTGTGCCCTATGCATCACCAGCTGTGCTTGCATATTGAATTCTTTCAATGATTCGTCAAGCCCCTCTTCTTCTGCCGCCTATGACGAAGACGATGAGGGCTACGATGACGATGATGATTATTCTTCTCACTCCAGCTCATCATCGAGCACATTATTAGATGAGGACGATTGGGTTGATACGGATGACGGCAAAACGTATCTAAAGTCTGACTCGGAAGACGGTGGCACAGACTATATCGACACCGATGGGGAGTACGCCATTCATAAAAATGCTGATGGAACTGGAGCAATTGCTGACGGCAATGGCAACAAAGCCGTGGATAACGATGGAGACGGAAAGCTCGATTCCTATTCAACCGATAATGGAAAAACTTGGAGCAGTCTCGAATAGAATTGATCCAAAGGCAGTTCGGGGAAAACACCCTTCTGCATTACCCACCGAGCATTTCATGTTGAGCGGCACGATTGCAGCCAAAACTACAACCCCAGGGGGCCACATCAAAATCGGCCCCCTTTTTTATGCCGTCAATCTCTCGAAACACCAGCCCGACCTATGGCGTTATATAACGTCTGCCTCGAACAACCGACTGCCTCGCATATTTCGGTAATGGAGTAATCCTTGGACTGCCACATCTTAATTGCAGTATCCATATCCCTACGAGGCCTCCCCAACTTCTTGCCCCTGCGCCTCGCTGCCTCTAGGCCATCGTTCACTCTGCTACGGCACATTTCTACTTCAAGTTCGGAAAATGCAGCAACGATAGTAAGAAAAAATCTTCCCTGTGGTGTGTTTGCCTGAAATCCTTCTTTAAGACTCGTTAAGCCAACTCCCATTTCTTCCAGCTTATTAACGAGACTCAACACCTGCTGGGTTGAGCGACCCAAACGGTCAATAGAGACACACACCAATTCGTCCCCATCCTGAAGCTCGCTCAGCAACCTTTGCAACTCTGGCTTATTTTTTGAAGTACCGCTGACGCGTTCAAGAAAAATGAGTTCACATCCTGCATCTTTTAGCTGATCTTCTTGACGGTCAAACTTCTGGGCATCTTTGCCAGTGCTAACCCTGCCATAGCCATACTTCATTTGCCCCTCCTTTTTAGACTATATTATTAGACTAATTAAACTGGGCAAACATTGCAAGAAACAGCAGTCTAAAAATCAAATGTTTTTTAGACTTCGTTCTCTTTTGACAAAACTTTTTCTGCCCACATTCTGCTTAGTTTTAAGGCTGTTTGAATCCATCTTCTATTTCTTTTGTCAACTATCAAACAAGATTTTCCATATTTTCTCTTGTTTTTCTTCACATTTCAGTTATACTCATAAACAGTTAAAACGTTTTATCAATTTGTTAGGAGGCCTCATGCCTAGGCAAAACAACCCGCCACTTTTCAAGATATGCAGCAAATAGCCAGCTAGTAAAAAACGTAAGTCAAATAGCTCAAAGGCAAGGAACAAGAGACATGTGTCTCAACACCGTTAGACAACAAAAAGCAGCTTTTACCTGCTCAAAGACCTATTTACTCTTTGAAAGGAGTCAAATATATGGCAGAGATCAATTCCAAGGCGACCGATTCACTCCCCACGACTATTAACGAAGGCAAGCGCAATTTGACCATCTTCTCCTATGGTGTCCAACTAAAAAAGGAGCATAAGAGCTCTTCAACGATTGCCGATTTGATGCATCAAGCAAATAAAACACGCTGCAACCCTCCAATGGAAGACGATGAAATCAATCACCTAATCCGCAATGTCTTAAATTGGGACTCCAATAAACCGCTAGGGACTGACCGAAAAGGAAACCCTCCTCAGCAAATACCCACCAGTCTTTCTGCTGCCGAGCAGGCCGCTCTCCAACTTGAGGCGCTATTCGCAGTTAATGATTTCATTACTTTCAACACTCGCTTTAAGAAAAACGATGAGGGCAAATGGGTTCCAAACGGCAAACCCATCTCTATAATGGCTTTTCAAGTTATCGAGAAATTACATAATGCAAGCTCGCTTGAGGAAGTATTCCCAGAATACAATTCGCAGGCTGGAATTTTATTCTGCGTAAATCCTACGGAGTACGGTAAGCGTCGAGACGATAATGTCACTTCATTTCGAAACGCCCTTATCGAGTACGACGATATCTCGAAGGAAGAGCAGGTAAAACGACTGCTCGACTCTGGCCTGCCCATTCTGTCGATGACAGATTCGGGTAACAAGTCTGTTCATGCCATAGTGCGTGTCGATGCATCAAATGCGAAAGACTATAAGCGCAAGGTGGCAGAGTTGCACAGTGCTCTTGAGGCAAAATATGGCAGTCCCTGCGACCCTGCGAATAAGAATCCGTCAAGGTTGACCCGCCTTGCTGGTGCCACTCGCGGTGTGAATACTCAACAGCTTCTCTATACGGAAGTCAATGCCAATTCATATCTTGAGACATTTCTAGAAAAACATACCAAGAAGCAAGCGGCTGAGAAGGACGATAAACTTGGCTTCAACGAAATGGGTGACTTACTGATAAATCAACAAGATGCTTGCTTCGTTGAAGGAACGCCCGCAATCAAGGTTAAGGGTAACTATGAGTACGGTCAGAATGCCATCTACCGTGCCATTTTGAACAATCGAAAGGATGCAAAAGGTAGTTACCGCAAGGAGGTGATGGACTACCTTCATTTGATGGCTCCAAACAAGCGTCAAGCGGATCCAAGATTCATTCGTTTTAAAAACGGCGTGCTGGATATCGATACAGGACAGCTAGTGGATAACCCATGCGATTATCTACTCCTTAACGAGATCCCACACAATTGGAACCCCAAAGCAAAATCTGAGCTTGTAGATTCTACTTTCTACAGTATCGCCCAGAACAACGAGGCTGTCGTCGCAAACCTCTGGGAGATGTTCGGGTTGGCTCTCTATCGCGGTCATGACGTTTCGCGAATGATATTGCTTCAGGGCTCTGGAGCAAATGGTAAAAGCACGTTACTTGACATGCTTAGGCATATGCTCGGAGAAGACAATTGCTTCTCTCTATCTATCTGCGATTTGGGCGAGAAATTTCAGCTCGTTCCCGCAATGGGCAAGCTCGCTCTAATCGGAGATGACATCTCTAACGACTACGTCAATGGAAAAGCCTGTGCCGTCATGAAGAAATTCGTGACTGGAGACACAGTGAACGATCAGTACAAGGGAGGCGCAACGTTCCAATTCAAGCCTTATGCGACCTTGATTTACTCATGCAATGAGATACCAAAGTTCGCAGACGGAACATACGGTTTTGAAAGAAGAATTCACCCGATACCTTTATCGGCAAGGTTCACTCCCTCCGATAAGGGGTTTGATCCACGCCTCGGTGAGAAGTTGAAAAATGAAGTCTGCCTAGAATACGCCATTGCAAAAGCCGTGGAAGCTCTACGCCGATGCAGGTCAAAACTATCATTGACGGCAAATTCGTTATCTCAAAAAATGGCAAACGACATCATCAATGATAACGACTCGGTACGCGCTTTCCTTGATGGCACGAACTCCAGCGCGGCTTCGATTGTGGGGAAAACCAATACAGATATTTTCTCTTCGTACGATGCTTGGTGTAAAAACAACGGCATCGAACCACTGGGAAAAAGCGCCTTCTCAAAGAAGCTGTGCACCCATGCCGACCTGAGCACAAAAAGCTCAAATGGCGTCAGGGTTTACGTCGCGCGAACACATTAGACCACTATTGTATCATTAATTTAATATATACATGGTTTATTTTTTTCGCTGGTATATTGCTATATAGCACGTTTAGAACGCTATTTTGTTAATTATTTAAATTAGAAATTAAAAATAATAGATACCGAAAAAACTAGTAGGGGGGGGTGAACGACTGGCATTGAACCGTGCTACGTGTTCTAAATTGACCGATGAAAACTATCCACACGCAAACAGGGTCGTTGAACCAATCTCAAATGAACTAACCATGACAGCTAGCTGTTTTTTAACAACAGGTATGGGGGCATATTTACACCTTGAAAGCGCTTTGTCTTCCCGTTTAGCCACTATGTAGTTGAACTCAACATGACAGGTAGATGAAATCCCACCGTCCGCTAGCCCCTACGCCAAATGGATTACTTTCAATGTCAAATTCCTGTTGATATCGAAAAAGCCGTTAACTGCCAAGAGCGCCTTGAATCTAGAGGTTCTGAGAGATGCAAGCAGGAGGCAATACCGTTCGCGTCTTTGTATCGCATGAAAGCTCATCCCCTTGATACAATCTCATCTACCACACCGCAACATCCATATATTTGGATGGAGCTTCACAATGGCATAGCTGCCGCTTTGCGTATGCAAACAGGCGAATTGGAGGGCACCCGCCTTTCAAGGTCTGTTCGCATATGCATGTGAAGCCTTGCGGTGTGGTAACTGTGGTAGGTGTCCTCCACATCGCTTAATTGCAGTGACGTGCTTCTCCCCTTCCACGGTTGTCGGGATACCTTTGGAAGGAGAGCGGATGAAGAAGCCAACGAACAAACAACTAGCCCTCTTAGTTACGATTGCCCTCGTATTAGTTTGTGCGATTGCTTTAGGGTCTACCCTTGCCGCAGCACCGAACTCGAGTGCAGCACTCAACATTTTCCACACTCATAAATGGAAGAAAGCGACCTGCACCCAACCTAAGACCTGCAAGGAATGCGGGGCAACCGAGGGCGATCCGCTGGGTCACAAACTCGAGGACTGGAAAGACGATGGATTCGACTCCACGTTCTCCGAAAGGATCTATGTCAAAACATGTTCTCGCTGCGAGAAAGCAATTGAGAAAAAAACAGAGAAGGTTACCTCGTTTCTGGAGAACGAAAAGCTGACCATATGCCCAGACACCTACTCGAAGGTTTTCGAAAAAAGACTTCGAGAACTTAACGACAGCGATTTTACAGTGCACGAAGAATACGACTACAAACTGACTGTCTATTCAATTAATGACTCGAATGACGAGATGGCGGGGCAGCTCTCTTTTTCACTGAAGGACAAGAACCTCGACCCAACCCTTCTCTATACAGAACCTCTCAACTACGGCATCGTTGTCATGCTCGACAACAACCAAAGTAGCTATGACAAAAAGATGGCACGCTTCCTTGTGGCGATGATTGAGGCATGCGACCCGTCACTTGACTGGGATTCGGTCGGTGAAATCGTCAAAGAAATCGATGAGCAGGGCGCGGCAAGCAGGAACGGCTTCACCTACAGCAGGACAAAAAACGGTGGGTATACCCTTCTGCAAGCATCCATTATCACGACCGTAGCCGCACCCACGGAAACCAAAACGCCGCTTGACCATGACACCGTTAATAAAGAGCTTGACCAAGTACGAGAGCGATTGAAATATATCGGACAGACCGCTCAATACGTTAAAAAGGCAATTCCAAGCGCGAAAGAGGATGGGGCCGATTTACGCGAGAAGGTCACCTTCCTCGGGATTGATGGAGAATTTCTATACGATATCGATAAAGATACTGGAAAAGTAATTAACTTCTTTTTCAAATGGTCTTTAAGCGACTACGCCTCCGATAGAGATTACATCGTCAACACCCTCGCATCCTATTTCGGTAACGATTACAAGACCAAAGACATATCCCAATACAACAAGGGCAACGACATGTACAGCTACGATTGGTGGGAAACCACCGATGAGAACTGGAGCGTCCACCTTGTCTTGACAGACGAAGACACCGAGAACGAGGGCGGCAGCATTGCATTCACTCAATTAGAGAACTAGACTCTCCCCTTCGCCTAATTAAAGAAATAGCGGCTGCGCAGCGCCCCAAGCATTGACGCTGCGCAGCCTTTTGTATTCATGCGACCTATAAAGTCATTGAAACTATTAGGACTCAATCAAACTGCGATTTCAATTGATGCTCGCTCAACCTGTAGCAAAAATGCACGCTGAGAGCGAAATTCGGGCTTGGAGTTGCACCGATGGGCATTTACTCCAAACCCATCCCCAACGGGGCAAATAGACCTCATTTCTTTCGATTTAACCCAATAAACGAACCCTTTCACCATGGCATAGACAACCCCCTAGCTACAATCATGTTGTCGTGCTTGAGTCTCTGAAAGGAGATCCAAGCTATGTCGAATAGGAAAGATAACAAGGGTCGAGTTCTCCATCGCGGAGAAGGCCAGCGCCCAGACGGTCGTTACTCATTCAAATACACCAATTGGATGGGAAAAACCTGCTTTGTCTATTCGTGGACTTTGACAATTCACGACCAAACGCCGCACGGCAAAAAGAGAGACCTCTGCTTAAGACAAAAAGAGCAGCAGGTTCAAAAAGACCTCTTCGACCACATTGCACCTGAGAACATGAACGTCATGACTCTGGTTGAGAACTACCTTGCGACCAAGGTTGCGGTACGAAAGACAACCGTTAGCGCCTATAAAACCGTCACCAATTACCTGAAAACAGACAGCTTCAGCAAAGCCAAAATATCAAACATTACGGTGTTAGACGCAAAGAAATGGCTTATCCACCTTCAACAAGATGTTGGAAAGGGCTATAGCAGCGTCTGTAGCATCCGAGGCGTACTCAGGCCAGCCTTTCAACTTGCTGAGGAATGCGGCCTCATCAGAAGAAACCCTTTTAACTTCGAACTTATCAATGTTCTGGTCAACGATACGGTATCCAGAGAATCGTTAAGCGTTAGACAAGAACGGCTATTCCTTGAGTTCATGCGCTCAGATCATCACTTCTCGCGCTACTTTGAGACTTACTTCATCTTGTTGAACACTGGACTCAGAATTTCTGAATACTGCGGCCTGACCCTTGATGACATTGACTTCGAAAATCACTGCATATGCGTTCAAAAGCAACTCCATCGTGCGAGAGATATGCAGTATTACGTTGAAGAGCCCAAGACGAAATCTGGTATGAGATATATCCCTATGACCGCTTCTGTCGAAAAGGCCTTCCACAGTCTCATCGAACAGAGGGCGCAGCCAAAAGAAGAGCCTGTTATTGATGGGGTAAGGGGCTTCATCTGCCTAGACAAGAATGAGATGCCATGCGTTGCCCTGCATTGGGAGCATAGGCTCAAACGCGCCGTCATTAAGCACAACCGCATCTATAAGGAAGAGCTGCCTCATATAACCCCGCACCAGCTCAGGCACACTTTCTGTAGCCGAATGGCACGCGCTGGCATGAGTCCAGCAAAGCTCAGATACATTATGGGGCACTCAGATATCAACACCACCTACAACGTTTACACCCATCTTGGGCTTGAAGATATTCAAGACGAGATGCTTGCTATTGAACAAAACCGCAGGTAGACATTGGTAGTAAAAATTTGAGCCGTACTACGTTTTTACTACTTTTGCTTCTACTTTTGACTGATTTCTGGCCTTAATAAAGTGGATTTCCTTCCCTATATTGGAAACTGATTTTTAGAGCCATTCAACTCTTTGAACACAGTAGAGGCGTTGGAATTAAAGGTCTTATCTTGTTATTATCGCAGGTAGATATTGATATTTGAGCGCTACTTCAAACTGGCCAAGAAATAAAACTTGGCATGCGCCCGGCTTCGACTCTTTAGCAGCCTTCTATATGAAAGGTATCGTTCTATGCAACGCGTACTGTTTATCTGCTATGGGAATATCTGTCGCTCGACGATGGCTGAGTCGGTGTTTACCGAGCTGGTGCGGCGCGCCGGGCGCGCGGGCGAGTTTGTCATTGATTCCGCTGCGACCTCGACCGAGGAGATTGGCAACCCGCCACATCACG
>ENA-OQKF01001469-OQKF01001469.1-human-gut-metagenome-genome-assembly--contig:-NODE-1469-length-10566-cov-3.745761_pt1 | contig 10566 bp, 8 predicted proteins | sample MGYA00242617_ERZ504784 | MGnify/ENA primary metagenome ERZ504784 (study PRJEB26092, sample SAMD00036364) | human gut metagenome | host: Homo sapiens | study: EMG produced TPA metagenomics assembly of... | reverse complement strand
TTTTCACCTTTTTCCATTGGCGTTGAAGGTACTTGAACATTAAAATCGGTATATATTTTATCCAATACAAGTGGATCCCAATATCTATTTTTATAACAAATTTCACGTGGTACTGAAATTTCGTCGAGCTTTATTATTATAGCCGCCACCTGCTTTTGAGTAAGTTTTATGCCTACATCTTTCATTCTTCTTTGCGAATCTTTTCCATACTTTAAAACCGACTGACGTATATATGAAATAATATATCCATATTTTTTCATTGTTGCATCTACAGGTTTATTGCCTCCAATTGCATTCTCTATTTCTTCCCGATATTCTTCAAATTTTTGTTCATAACTTGATGGTAATTCTTTTGTAACATCCTCAAATAATTCCATCTGTTCATATCCTTCAGTGTCAGAAAATTCGTCTTCGTCCATTACAAATGTTCGTCCAACATAGTCTTTGAGTAACCGGCCAGCCCTTCCTCGCAAATTTGCCATTTCATAATTTGTTAGTTCTTGTGAATCTTTGTTTTTACTTACATACAAATGCGGATTTCTTATAAAAACGTTTTGTGCCGGCAAATTTACTCCTTGAAGTAATGTTGTTGTGCACACCACATTATTTACCAGCTTATCCGATATTGCCTTTTCAAGTGTCCTTCGCACATGCATTGGTAGCTTTCCGTGGTGATAAGCTACACCTTTTTCAAGTGTTTGACAGAGAGCATAATTATCTCTTATCGTTTTTTGATAATAATATATAAGTTCTTCGATTTCATCTTTTCCTACTGAATCTAATGCTAACGCAATTTTCCTTGCGGTACTTGATGTTGGTGCAAATATAATATTTTGATTATCCACGCCAATGCTATTTACAAAATCACTCAAAAAGCTTAAATATTTATCTGTATAACGCTTTTGTCCATATCCTTCAATCGAACTAACATTCTCAATTTCTTTTACAATAGGTTCCTCTGTAAGAGCACAATACTGTTTTAAAAAATATTTTTTATCAATTTTCTTAATGCTATATGTTATATTTAGAACAGGACTAACATCTGTTGTATGATCTATGGTTTCAATGCCAAATATACTCTTACCAACTCTATCTATATCTTCAATCCTAGGACCTGATATAATAATTTGCTGAACATTAGCCTTATAACGAAACTCCACTAATGTGTCAAATAATATCTTAGATCGTTGATCTGTATCTTCCTTTATTCGCTCTATATTTTGAATTTCGTCAGCTACTAAAACAAGTTTTTTTGAAAAAGCTCGCTCTGAGTCAGAAAAAGCTGCAATTGCTTTCTCCTGTGTCAAAATATAAATATTTCTTTTATCACTCATTTGATTTTCATCAAACGAATTAGATATCCAACAATTTTGTATCCCGGCATTTTTTAATTCTCTATTAAAATCCTCTGTAACCTGATTAAGCAAACTCAATGTAGGAACTATATAAACGATATCAATATTTTCTGTAAGTAAACGATTTACTAATTTTAATAAAATTACAAATGATTTTCCTGCCGATGTAGGAGCCGATATCCCTATAATCTTATCTTTATCCATACTATTCCATATTTTCATTTGAAAATCGGTTAGTAAATATGTTTTTCCAGATACGATTACTTCGTTCTTTAACTGATTGATTGTGGATAATATTTCATCTATCCTGCTATTTAAATGACTAAAACTGCACTCATCTTTGTTAAAATTTTCATCACAAATTATTGCCGATGTAGGATAACCGATTCTTGATAAAAATTTTATCACAATACTTCTTACATCATACATGCTATGATCAATATGTTCCCACATTAAATCTATTAGTGTAATAACATAATTCACAGAAGGATTTTCTGTCATAATAGTTTCATAATCAAGAACTCGAATGGTATCATATATCAGATTAATATCAACTGTCCTTGTTTCAAATATAAGATTTGCTTTGTTTGCTATTTTGTAAAAATCAATTTCAAGCCAACGTCTAAGGACCAATATTTTCTCTTCTTCCACAATACTTCTCCTTCCTGCTACAACATTCTCTGAAATCTCTCTGCCAATTCCTTTAAATCCCAAACTGGGAAAACAATATATGTAATTCTTTTCAAAATAGAATTATTATCTATATCTATTTTAGAATTATCGAAATTTTTGTACCTTTCTTCTATTATGCTTTCTATTTGGGCTTGTATATCCTTCTGATTTGTTTTATTTATCTTTGAAATCTCATTGTATGTAATTATGCTAACCAAATGAATCTCTACAGGATCTAATTTGTTATTCAAATAATCCTCGGCAATCTTGTTCATTTCATCATCCAAAAAATCTTCATGCACATATGATTTCAGTTCTTTTCTATATTGATTATATGTGTTTAAAATGCTATCCAATGCATCCTTAAACGCCTCGTTAAACTTATACTTACTTGTATATGTTTTTGCTTCACCTAATATTATGATATGTTTTCCATTCTCTATTTTGTAATGAATTGCATCTGCTCCAAATCGTTCATGATCTGCTGATGTCATAATAGGCATCTTTCTTAATAAAGGAACTGCATTCATACAATGTTGGATCAAATGATACAATAACAATTCTCCCATCTGTCCTTGTATAAGAAGTTTATCATCATTGTGATTCGCTCTGAATTTATTTCTTGCTTTTCGGCCAATCTCTTGACTCGCAGCCGCATCAGACTTCCCTTTTTCCATAGATTTTTTCTTTAACTGCTCGAATTTAGGAGCACTATATATCCAGTCCACAATTGAATCAACTAATTCCTCAAGAAAATCATCTCTCAATTCATCAATATCCTGATATTTAATATATGTACCTATATGATCCTTATCATCAGGAAGAATGTCATATCTTTGTGTGATGACATGGATATAGTTAAACAATGCATCATTTTTTATTAATCTTTTTAATACATCTTTTTCTTCCAAATGTATAATCCTCCACTACAAATACAAATCCCTAACCAGTTCCATAACTTTCTCTGTCAGCATCTCCAAACACATTCCTTCAGCCATAGAACCAATATCCTCTTTATTTTCAAAGCACTTCTTCAGAATTACCTTAACCACTTTTTCATCCTGTAGTTCCTGTTCCGACAAGTCTTTTATTATCTTCTCTATTTCAATAGCAGCATCTGCTATCTGACCACAGCGAACATAAGAGTCCCCTATATCTTCTGCTACCATGCCGCCATAGGTTTCTTTTTCATATGGATCAAATCCATAAAATGCTTTACTGGCAACTGGGCAAATTGCATCATAAATGATTTTGGCTCCGAGTTCTCTTTTTATCTGTTTTGGATATATCAGATTTCCTCGTTCAGCTTTCATCTCAAGCTTCTTATCTGCCATTTTACTGGCATTTGTAATTCTTGTAAGATATGCCAGCATTCGTTTTGCAAAATTCTGGCTCTCTACTTCCTGTATTCCAACTACCGGAATATATTTTCCAATCTCTCTTTCATCAATTGTTTTGTTTTCAAGATAAATATCATACATCTCTGATGCACATAACTTAACAACCGCGGTATTTTCCAGTTTCTAATCTCCAATCTGATGTAACATATCCATCTGCACCCAGCCAAAATCCTTATCAGCAGTTTCACCCGGACAGAAGAACATATTTTGCACATATCGGTATCCCTGTTTTACGATAAAATCATCAAACGCAAGCTGGTACAAATACTGCTTTGTCACATCTCCTACTCCCGGTTGTCCCGAAATTTTTGCTTTATTATCCTTAACTTGATAATCTATGCAGTAATATTTAGCGTCATATATGCCAAAGCAATAATCCTTCTGTTCTTCGTCAACAGGATATATACAGACCAAATCCGGCTTTAATGTTTCTACCTTCGGATCTTTCACCATAGGATATTCACTTTTTCTCCATCTCGGAGCTTTTATTACATCTCTTAATGTAGTTTCTTTTGTATCTGTCTTATTAGTCGTTTCTTCATATAACGGCAAATCTGCGATTGCCGTATCAAGTACACTTCCGAAGTTTTCAGCACACACTTTTTCCCATACCAGATTGAAACTATTTGTGCCATATAGACTATAACTTATATCATCCTTATCTGTCTTATCATTCGCAATGTATGTATAAATAGTCTTCAAAAGATTTTGCTTTCTAGTAACATACTGTGATTGTATTTCCGATTGCAATCTATACAAAATATAATTATCATCTCCGAAATCTGATAGTTCTTCTTGTGTAAGATTCACTTCCGATAAATCAAACAACTGTAATAATCCAACATTTTTCAATTCATTGCTACAGGTTGTAAGCACACATTCATGCAATCTTCTGAAATAATCAAGATCATTATCCACAGTATTTTTTGTCTGCAATTCTACATAATATGGTTTATTATTTTGTATAATAGCAAAGGTTTCGTCTATAGTCTTGTCCCATAAAATCTCACCTTCTCCATTTGTCTCAATTATTTCTTTTTGATTTGTGTAAAGTCCATCAGCATAGTATTCTTCAAGTAAATGCAACGCAACCGCTAATCTATTAAATATTCTGCTATCATCCTCACCATTGAATAAATAAATTAGCTGCTCCGACGAATTATATTTTTTGATTACCTTTAACACCTGCTTTAATTCGTCAAATGGTTTATCTTTAGTTTCAATATATTTTGGATAACATTTGAATACATGCCCTTCAAGTACAACAACACCAACATAATCAAACACATACTCAATGTCACTGGAATTATCCACAACATCCGTCAAAACAATATCTTCATTTGATAAATCATCAAATTCTGGTTTTGTTCTTTTTACAGCTTTAACAACTCCATACTTTTTGAGAATACCAACAAGGCGTCTGGTTTCCTCTAAGTCAGCATTTTCCTTTTCATATAGAATGTCTGCTATATTTTGTAATGTATAGTGTTTTCTTTCCTTGAAGAAACCTTTCGCCATGCTATAAAACCTCTTTTCCTAAATGTTATCTGTTTCTTAAATGTCCAATATCTGCAATTCCAAAAATATGTTCACCATCTTCCTCAAACGCTTTGCATATTTCCGAAAATATCATTTTCCCTTTCTTCTGAGCATAATCAATAAATATTTTCTCTGCCCGCATTTTCATGACATCCTCAAACAAGTACATAATTACCTTGCTTTCAAATGCTTTCATATAAGATATTTCTTTTTTATGAACCTCCGCCAAGATGTTATTATCTTCATCCGAACGGATTTCTTCGTCTGTTGCCAAAACTCTGTCCTTTTCGTCTTTATTAGCTTTTATATCATCCAACATATTTTTTGAAATAAAGAATGGCCCTAACAATTTATCCTCATTCACTTTGCAATTATCAATGAGAATACTGTTAATTCTCGTTCTCAAATCATTCCAATTTACATAATAACCTTGTTCTGTATTCGCACACATAGGAATTACATACTTTTCTATTTTAGCAACCTGCTCCGGTTCATTGACACTTATGTACTCAAATTCCCATCTACGCTTAAATGCGGTATCCATTGGAAACACTCCCTGATCAGCACTATTCATAGTTGCCCATATATACATATTTTCTGGAATTTTCATTTCAAGGCACATCTTTTTTTCTTCATCAGATAATTCATTTATATCTTTATCTTTCAGGCAGTCCAAGTTTTCCAATAAATGCTTCTTTATATCTTCACTTGTGGCTATCGGATATTCACTTACTCCATTTTTTCTATCGAGCAATTGAAAAACATCCCCAAATACCGCTGCAACATTTGCCCTGTTAATTTCTTCTATCAACAATAAAAACTTTTTCTCTGGATTATTCAATGCATTTACATATGTTCTCATAAAAGGTCCTGGAACATATTCATACTTTATGTCTGTAGGATTTTCACCCTGAATAGGTTTGTATGTTCCCACAAACTGAGCATATGAATAATTAGGATGAAAAGTCACTCGCTCCATATTTTCGCCAAACAGTTTACTATCTTCTTCCAATTTATGACTTTTTCCAGTTCCTGGTGCGCCAAAAATAATTCTGTTTAGAGGTTTATCTATATAATCCGAATTATGTTGACAATATAGTTCAGTCCTAACATCTTCAATATTACCCTTTTCATACCCATGAATCCTTCTATATTCATTCAAATAAAAGTATATAAACTCTGGTCGAAATCCAACCATTTTTCTTTCTTTATCAATGCATATTCCATTTACTTTTGCTTTATATAAAATATCATTTACAAAAGTTCCTCTTATACTTGGATTCGTTTCATAATTTATATGTGAGTCAATCGGGTATCCAACTATTATGGCATCGTTTACAGAATCCAGTTCTTCATAAACATAAAACCCTAATATTAGTGTTATGTTATCCTGATATTTTCTTGGATCTTCTTTACTCAACTGTATCTTTTTCTCATATGGACTTCTTTTTTCATTTCTTATTCTTGCTGTAAATAAATCCAATATGTATTCTTTATTTTCCGGACTAATTAATTTTGCCACTCTATGAGTACTCTGTTTACTCTCTTCATAATAATTCCACCCAAATTGGCTAAACATATCGTTAACGAGATCATCTAATCTATTACTTAAGGCCGCCTGTCCCTTAACAATTTGTCCGTCATGATTAATTTCATATCTAACTGCTTCATCACTCATTGAAGTATTCCTCCTTTATCCGTTTTGCAACAATTTCAGCCATCTTGGAAGGTACAGCATTTCCTATTTGTCTCCATTGTTCTTTAAAGTCTCCAACCAGTATATATTCATCAGGAATTGTTTGAATACGCTTTGCTTCCTCAATTCTCAAAAATCTATTTCGCCAATGGAAAGGACCTTGATTGTTTGAAAAACTTGCCTGCAATGTCCACGAAGGTCTATCTGGACTTAATTTTAAAAGAAATGTCCAATATCTTGATTTCCATTTGAATTTAGGTTCTTTACATCCTCTTTTTTCTGTATAATACAAATAGTTATCTCCCGGCGGAATATTCACAAACAACTCATAATCCTTAGACCCTGGTCTTTGCAGTTTTTCTTCTTCTGTTATATTATCAAATTCACCAATAGCATCTCTACATGTTACCCAAGGTAATGTACCATCAACTTTTGCATTTTCTGAATGCGTTTCTAATGGAAAAGTAAACTTATCCCCAAAGTCCATCCTTACACCAACACATATAAATCTTTTCCTTGTTTGCGGTATTCCATAGTTTGCACAATTAACTACTTTATAACTGATGTTATACCCTAATTCTTTACTTTTTTCTTTTAAAAATTCAAAAGCTTCCGTATGTGTTTTAAAAGTAAATCCATCAACATTTTCAAAGAAAAACAGTTTAGGTCTAATTTCTTCTATTGCACGAAAATACTCTGGTACTGCAAACCCCGCTTTTTCATCATCAAATCCATCAGCCTTTCCAACTAAATAGTGGCGGGTCTGACTGTATGGAGGACAAGGTGGTCCCCCTATAACACAATCAATCTCTCCATATTTTTTTCTTATCTCACCAAAATTAATTTTTCTTACATCATCACACACTACTTCATCAGCCATTTTATTTTCTTTTAATGTTTGACATGCAATATTCCATACATCAGATGCAAAGACTGTATGAAATCCTGCATTTCTAAATCCTATATCAAGACCTCCTGCACCTGAAAAAAGACTAACAACTTTAGGTTTATCCATTATATCCACCTACATAATTCCTCTATTATTTTTTTTGCCAATAATGGCGGTACTGCATTTCCAATTTGCTTTCTCGCAGAACGTTCACTTCCATAGAACACATAATCATCCGGAAAAGTCTGAATAGCAGCACATTCTCTAACTGACAGTCGTCTATTATTCCAATGAAATGGTCCCTCCCAATGTCCAGGACTTGCAATAATTGTCCACGATGGCTGCAAAGGATGCAATTTTAATAATGAACTCCAATATCTTTTTCCTGCTACAAATACAGGCTCAGGATATCCCGCCTTTTCCGACAAAGCTATATAATTTTTTCCTGGTGGTATACAAGTCAATTCATGTTCCCATTTTCCTTCTGTGCCAACCTGTTCATTTTCATAATATACTGCATCATCAAATTTTCCTATCCAATCTATCACTCTTTCATATGGTAATAATTTTGCATTCTTTTTTCGAGTTTTCTCATCACCGTGTGTCTGCTCTAATTCCGCATTTATCTTCTTTTTAGTTGCAATAAAAAAAACTCTCTTTCTCTTTTGTGGAATTCCATAGTCTGCTGCATTAATTTTGAGCATAGAGTAATTATATCCCAATCTCTCCATATTATTTACAATCATATCCACCGCTGGTCTATTAGAAGGATGCAAAATACTTTCTACATTTTCTAACACAAATCCATCAGGCATAATTTCTGAAATCAATCTAAAATATGGTCCTATCATATTTCTAGGATCATCGTTTGCTTTTCTATTTTCATTTTTTACCCAATATCCAGCTTTCGAAAACGGTTGACACGGAGGTCCCCCAACCAATAATAATTTACCTGGATTATTTTTCTTGATTATATCAATATAATCTTTTCCTTGTACATTTGCTATATCTTCACAAAAATGCTCAGTGTGTGAAAAAAAATAATTCTTGCTCAAAGAATTAACACTGTCCTCATAGAAATCCAAACTAGACAGTACTTTCACACCAGCTAGCTGCGTTCCTATATCCAGTCCCCCTCATCCCGAAAAAAAACTAATTGCCTGAATATCTGAATTTTTAAATAAATCCATTTTATCGTTACAAGTATATCCCTTATGTATATATGGAATTAAAACATTTCCTTCCTTGTCTACCTCAAATTCTTCTAAAAACGCTTCGAGTTGATGCTTAGTTATATTTTTTAAACTTTCTTTTTTTAAAGTATATATCATTTTTTCGCCAGTCATTATGCTTTTCTCCATATTCCACGTTTAATATTTTTTATTTTGCCTTCTTCTCTTAATTCTGTTCGTATCCACCTCATTCGATAGTTATACTCCGTCCCAACCCCACTTTCATCTTCTTTCAAAAGATAGTCATCTGAAAGTTTAAGTACCTTGGATACCTGTTCATTTATATATTTTGTAGTACACTCACAATTTGCCTTATCTAACACTTTCAAGGTTGCCTCTTTCAATTCATTTTTTGTCGGAGCATAAACAATATTCTCTTTCATAAAATCCTCCATACTACAATGCACTCTTTCCACTTTTAACCCATTCATCCACCTCTGAAAATTTAAATTTCCAAAGTCGTCCTACTTTATGGGCTGGTATATCCGTTTTTTTAATCCAGCTTCTAATCGTATCCTTTGTTACACCTAAGTATTCTGCCGTCTCTTCTAAGCTAGACCATTTTTCATTTATTTCTGACATATTTTTCCTCCGCTTTTATCAAATTAAGCATAGCTACCCTAATTTATCTCATTATAATACATCTTCCTTTATTTCTCAACATAATTTTATCGTTTTAAATATGATTTAGTAGTATTTAATAGCTATTACTTTTTTACATTTCCACCCATATAATACTCGCAAAATCAAGGGCATCGCAACCTCTGCCACGATGCCCAACATCCTATCTTCCACCTTTTATATTATCCTGCTTCTTCTCTCGCATCCCCTCCTCATATATCTTCTCATACAATTCATACTTCTCCTGCTGCCCCAGATGCACACCTTTCCTATCCAGCACAGCACCAAATACCTTAATTCCTGTATAATAATCCATATCTATCAAATCAAACACCTCTGATAAAACATACACCGGATACCTGATTAGTTGCTCTGGATTGACACCCCACACATCCATTCTCTGCAGGATTTGTTCCACCTTCCGGCTAATCAGATGCTCAGCTTCCTCTCTCGCACTATAATCTGCCAAAAGCTTCGCTTCCTCATAGATTTCATCAAAGCCTGCATTCATGCCAACTGATTCAAAATATGCCTTTACCACATCAAATGCGTTTTCTATATCATTCATATCACAGCCATAGCAACGCACCTTTTCCGCCACACTGAGTCGCATATAATCATCCTTGTCAGATGGAAGCTCATTCTTTTTATCCGTATCAGATGTCGTTGCATCCAATTCTCCAAAAGGTGCATCTTCACTAGTCTCCACAATATCAGCAGACTCACTTACCAGTCCTTCTAACAGTTCAGTTCCGCTTGCGTCCAGACATTCTGCCATAACATTCTCGGAAACAGCTTCAGCTACATCTTCCCCCTTACAGGTTTCTTCCATATCCATTTCCGCAACAGACGCTCCAGTCATTTCCGCTTCCTGCACCCGATACGGATTCTCCGGTACTTCCATCCTATACATCTCTGTAATATCATCCAGTTCATCAACCGGTATGCGAAATTCCAATTCTGCCTCTTTGAGACTTCCATCCCGTTCAAGACATCTGACTACCGCTTTTAGCTTATCCCGGATATCCTTCTTTTGAAGTTTCAGTTGCTCCAGCTTTTCCCGGTAGTCATCCTCAGATGCTTCAAAGGCAGACGCTTCCTCCTCTGTCTTTCATGACCTTTTCCAAACCGCCCTGTCCCGATACATCTCTTTCTGCGCCTT
>ENA-OQKF01001467-OQKF01001467.1-human-gut-metagenome-genome-assembly--contig:-NODE-1467-length-10575-cov-26.410892_pt1 | contig 10575 bp, 10 predicted proteins | sample MGYA00242617_ERZ504784 | MGnify/ENA primary metagenome ERZ504784 (study PRJEB26092, sample SAMD00036364) | human gut metagenome | host: Homo sapiens | study: EMG produced TPA metagenomics assembly of... | reverse complement strand
GTGCGACTAGTCCCAAGCCGATCGGACCTGGTCCGGTGCGTATTCACTGTGCGGGCGGCATGACCGCACCCAACTGATTGGAGTGAACCATGCGCAAACTGTTTTCCCGTCAGCTCATCGAGGCCCGCCACGAGATGCTGAGCATCTACGAGGCCGTCGATCTGGCCCTCCACGATGCCGTTAAGGCCTATGTGACCGACGACCGCAAGCTCGCCACCAAGACCAAGAAGCGCACGCTTTCGATTGACGCGCGCTGCGCTAACTTGGAGGCCGTGTGCTACAACCTGATCGCCACGCAGTCACCGGTCGCCTCCGACTTCCGCCTGCTTCAGACGATCATCTACGTCGACTTTAACCTGCAGCGCATGACCGATAAGGTCCGTCAGATCTGCCGCGCCACGCGTCATATGATCAAGGCCGACATCTCGCTGCCCAAGGAGCTTGTCGGCACGGTTGAGGCCGAGGCTGAGGCTGTCTACCAGGTGCTGGGCTCTTCGCTTTCCGCGCTCGTCACCAATGATATGTCCATCATCTGCAACTTGGCCGTCGAGGACGAGCCAGTGCACGCCGCCTACGAGAAGTTCTTCCGCACCTTTAACCGTATGGATACGGGCGACTTTATGGACGACGGCAGCAACTATGACGACCTGCGCCGCGCCATCATGGTTTCGCGCTACCTCGATCGCATCGCCTCGATTTCCATCGATGCCGCCTGCCGTCTGACCTTCCTGTTGACTGGTCAGCGCATGAATGCCGGCGATATCGCCCGCACTGATGAGGATGAGCTCGAGAGCATGCGCGTGCCTTCGGGCGAGGGTGTTATCATGAGGCCCGCCGTCGACGCGCGCTACGTTGCCAAGGTGCCCGTTAACGAGGTCAGCGAGGGTCTTCGCTATCTGCTCGATCATCTTGAGGACGAGGACGATGGCGAGGACGACGAGGAGTAAGTAACCCCGTTCGTCGAAAGATTGTAAATACCTAAGTGAGCGCGGCCTTGCACATGCGGGGCCGCGCTCTTGCGTTAGCATGGGACTACTTGTTTGGCTGTCAGCGGAGGCGATTAGCAATGGATAACTATTTGGACTTGATGCGCGCTCGCCGCGAGCAGATTCTGGAACGTTTTTATGCGGCGCTCGATCGCGCGGGCCGCCCCCACGACGCCGCGCGCCTCATTGCCGTGTCCAAGACCGTTGGTGTCGATGAGACCGTTGCCGCCATCCAGGCGGGGTATCGCCATTTTGCCGAGAACCGCCCGCAGGAGCTGGTTCGCAAGCTCACGGGTCTGGCGGAGCATCCGGAGCTGCCCGAGGTGCGCTTCGATATGATCGGCAACCTGCAGACCAATAAGATCAATGCGGTGCTGGGCTCAGCCGAGCTGATTCACTCGGTGGGTTCGCTGCATCTGGCGCAGGCGATCTCGAGCCGTGCTGTCCGCAAGATTGAGGCAGGCGAGCTCACTGGCCTCCAGCGTGTGCTCATTGAGGTCAATGTGAGTGGTGAGGAGTCGAAGGGAGGCTTTTCGCCCGATGAGATTCGCGCCGCCGCGGGTGAGCTTGCGGAACTTGAGGGAATTTGCGTACAGGGGCTTATGGCTATGGCGCCCCGGGGGAATAAGGATGTGGCACGCCGCACCTTTGCGGGGCTTCGTGAACTGAGGGATGAGCTGGAGGCGGCGCATCCCGATTTGAACCTGCCTGAGCTTTCCTGCGGTATGAGCGAGGACTTTGAGCCTGCCCTTGAGGAGGGCTCTACGCTCGTTCGCCTGGGCAGGGTAGTATTTAGCCCGGAGTTTGCAGTAAAATAAGGCTCTGAAGTGCGCACTGATTATCGGGGCGCCTGCACTAAACCGCGAGAGGACACAACCATGGGCTTCCTTGACGAGATTAAAAATAAGATGCACCTGGGCGGCCAGCAGGGTTACGACCAGGGCTATGACCAGGATGACGACTACGGCTACGATGACGGCTACGATGATGGCTATCAGAACAACGGCTACAGCGGCGCCTCGGGCGAGGGCTTCTATACCCAGGACGAGCCGAGTAACGGCCTGCTGGGCCAGACGCGCCGCGGTGAGGCCGAGTCGGTCGCCGTGTATACGCGCTCCGGTCAGCTGGTCGGCGATGACTCCCGCCATGCCACGACGTATAACCCGCCTTCGCGCTCGCAGGACAGTGTTGCGAGCGGTTATCGTCCTGGTGCCTATGACACGCCGTCGAGCTACGCCGAGAATACCCGCGCCCGTGCCGCCGCTGCACCCGCGCCTGCACCGAGCGATGCCTCGGCCTATGCGAGCAATATCATCAACGCCACGCCGCAGCTGCCGGCCTATGTCCTGCGCCCCGAGAGCTATGACGACGTGGAGACCGTGGTGCGCCGCGTTCGCACCAAGCAGCCTGTCGCACTGATTTTTGTGGGCGTACGCACCGAAGTTGCCAAGCGCGTCTTGGACTTCTCTTACGGCTTTGCCTGCGGTCTGGGTGCCACGGTCAAGGAGGTGGGCGACCGCGTGTTCATGGTGCTGCCCGCCGGTTGCGAGGTCAAAGATTCCGATCTCAAGAAGCTTCGTGCCGACGGCTACCTTAAGTAAAGACAAGACGAGGAGATTCCCATCAACATCTACACTATCGTCCAGCTGGTCAACACGCTGTTCAACTTCTATTCCACGCTCATTGTCGTCTACTGCTTTATGACGTGGATTCCCATGAAGCAGGGTGGTTTGCTTCAGGATATTGCCGCGGTGCTTGATAGCGTGTGCGGTCCGTGGCTCAACCTGTTCCGTCGTTTCATCCCGCCGATGGGCGGTATCGATTTTTCGCCGGTCGTTGCGATTATTGCGTTGCAGTTGGTGCAGAGGCTGGTTCTGCAGCTTCTTATAGGTATACTCGTGTAGAACTGACTTAGTAACTTACGTCGGGCGTGTAGCGCCGAGGCGATGAAAAAGGAGACTTGTTATGGCTATTACCCCTGCAGACATCCAGGCTCAGACTTTCTCTGAGGCCAAGCGTGGCTACGATCCTGCTGAGGTCGACGTCTTCTTGGAGACGCTGTCCTCCGAGGTTGACGCTATGCTCGCTAAGATCGTCGACCTTAAGGGTCGCCTGACTGCTACCGAGCAGCAGCTTGCCGATGCGCAGGCTCAGCTTGCCCAGGCTCAGGATGCCACCGCCCAAGCCGTTCCTGCCGCCCCCGTGGCTGCTCCCGCCCCTGACTTCTCCGCTCAGGAGCGCCAGATTTCCGCTGCCCTGATCGCTGCCCAGCAGACCGCTGAGACCATCGTCAACGATGCCAACGAGAACGCTGAGCGTATCCGCAACGAGGCTGACGCCAAGGCCCGCGAGGTTATCCGCCAGGCTCTGACCGAGAAGCAGGCCGAGCTCGAGGAGATCGATCGTCTCAAGGCTTCCCGTGAGGAGTTCAAAGCCGAGTACCTCAAGCTCATCCAGCACTTCATGGACGATGCGCAGAATTCCTTCCCGTCCGACCTTATGGCCTCCACGCCGGTCGGTTCTGCCGCTTCTCCTGCGGTGACCGTTCCCGCCGCCGAGCCGCTGCCTGTCGCTGATCCGGTTGTTCCCGTGGCTGACCCCTTCGCCCCGATCGACAACTTTGCCGCCGACGACCTGGACTAGCGCCAGAGCTACAATCTCGTGTCCTTAAGAGGAGCTCGCACCTGCGGGCTCCTCTTTTGTGGCTGCATACGGGTTGGGAAACAAAACGCCGAGCTCTGCGTGTGATAGGGCAGAACTCGGCAAAGGGCGCGTGGTAAAAAGTAGATTTTAGGGCATGTGCCAAAAACTACTTGAGGAGGAAGTCGGAGAGGGGAATGGTACGGGCCTCGCGATGCTCGGGATCGGTGATGTGGTCGGCAGGATAGCCGCAGACGAGCATGTGATAGGGATAGACGCCCTCGGGTAGGTTGAACCGCTCTCGGGCTAGCTCGGGCTTAAAATGGCATACCCAACACGTTCCCAGGCCTTGCTCCTCGGCCTCCATCATCATATGATCGCAAACAATCGAGGTGTCGATAGCGCTGGAGTTCATCTGGTCATAGGGGCGAACCCAAGCGTCGTCGGTAACGCTGCAAATGAGGAAGATGAGCGGAGTGCCAAAGATGGACCCATCACGAGCAAACCGAGGCTGACAAGCAGCCGCCTTCTCCAAAAGCTCGGGCGTATCCAACACCATCACACGGGCTGGATGGTTATTGCAAGCAGAAGGAGCAATACGCCCAGCCTCAACAATGACATCCACCACAGCCTGCTCCACAGCCCGATCCTCAAAAGAACGACAAGAATACCGAGCCCGAGCCAAATCCAAATACCCCATACGAGCCTCCAAAGTTAATAAAACAACCCAAAACTAAGCAAAAGGGTACCCAAAGCAACACTCAGCCAAACGTTTAAGGCGGTCCCAAAGTTTCCAATCGGGCCCCAAGGCCCTGCCAACAAAAGCCCCATCGCTTTCAAAGTATCAGCCAAAGTTCCCAATGGTGGTACGTAAGGGAGCGGGCCCGACCACTAATACCTTTTGAGCGACTCTGCTTGCAGCCGGAGTGAAAAAGGTATTAGTGGTCGGGCCCGCGACCGCAGGGACACGTACCCCCAATTAACTGTTCTTCATGACAATCGAATCCACGACATCAGCCACATTCTCGCAGCAGTCGGCGCAGTACTCCAGGAAAGCGTAGACGTCACGCCAGGCGATGACCTCGAGCGGGTCCTTGCCATTGACGTGCAGGTTGCGCATGGCGTTGATGTAGAGCTCATCGGCCTCGGACTCAATGGTGTTGATCTGGATGACCAGCTCGCGCAGGGTCTTGGACTTGCGGTAATTAGGCAGCTCGACCATAAGGTCCTTCATGGCGCGGCAGGCGTCGGTCACCTTGTGGGCGATGACAATGGCATCGGGGTGGATGCTCTGGATGTTGGTGAAGTAGACGCGCTGCACGACGCCCTCGATACGGTCAAGCACAGTGTCGAGCGAGCAGCTCATCAGGTCCAGATCCTCGCGCTCAAGCGGGGTGATAAAGGCAGTGAGCAGGGCATCCTCGAGCTCATGGTGCTTCTTGTCGGCCGCATGCTCAATCGCATGCATCTCTTCGAGCATGCCGTGGATCTGCGCGGGATCAAAGTTCTCAAAAATCTTGATGAGCAACTCTGCGGCCTGGACAGCAAGGTCGGCGCAGGCGACGTAGTTGTCAAAGTAGAACGAATCGGGTTTCTTTGCCATGAGTGGGTCCTTTCGAGGCGAAGACGGGTGGGCGAGGTATTGCGGTCCGGATGGACGTTCGGTTTGACTAGATGAACATCATGAACAGCTTGGCCATGACAAAGCTGATAAGTCCGCAGGCGGGGAAGGTGAAGAACCAGGTGAACATCATGTCCTTGACGACACCGAAGTTGATCGCCGAGAGGCGCTTGACGGCACCGACACCCATAATGGCGCAGGTCTTGATGTGCGTGGAGGACACGGGGATGCCGGTGAGCGTGGCAAGCAGCAGGTTTGCGGCGCCCGCCAGGTCGGCGGAGAAGCCCTGGTACTTTTCGAGCTTGACCATGCTCTGACCGACAGACTTGATGATGCGCTCACCGCCCACGCTGGTGCCGATGCCCATGGTGGCCGAGCACAGCAGCATGATCCAGATGGGGATGCCGGCGTCGCCGACGCTCGTCTGTCCGCTGGCAAAGGCGACACCTAAAAAGAGCACGCCGATAAACTTTTGTCCATCTTGCGCGCCGTGCATAAAGCTCATGGCCGCGGCACTTGCGATCTGAGCATATTTAAAGAAGACATTGGCACGTCGCCTGTTGGCGGCGGCGAAAAGAATCGAGACGAGCTTGCACAGGACCCAGCCCATGATAAAGCCCAGGCCGATGGAGAGCGCCAAGCCGTAGATGACCTTCATCCACTCGTGGACGTTGACGCTGCTCGCGCCGCCGAGGGCGATTGCGGCACCGGTCAGGCCGGCGATAAGGCTGTGGCTTTGCGAGGTGGGGATGCCAAAACGCGATGCCGTGGCGCCGTAGACGACGATGGAGAACAGCGCCGCGCAGAGGCACGCGAGCGCCATGGTGCTGTTTCCGCCAAAGTCGACGATATGTGAGATGGTGTTGGCGACGCTCGCGTTAAAGTGCGTCATGATGAGCACGCCGAGGAAGTTGAATGCGGCGCTCATGAGAATGGCTGCGCGGGCGGGCATGCAGCGCGTGGTGACACAGGTCGCGATGGCGTTGGGCGCGTCGGTCCATCCGTTGACGAAGATAGCGCCGAGCGCGAGGATCACGGTGACGGCAAGGACTGGGTTCGACACAATTTGGCCGAGGAAGGCTGAGAACGTTACGTCCATATATGGGCTTTCTCGAAGTTTGCAGGCACGTTACAAAAACATGATAAATCGTATCACCTCCTGCGGGTTTCTTTACCGAGTTCTGATGGGAGAAGTGAATTTTTTGGCACTAACATTGAATATTTGCCCTGTTGACCGCGGGTGTTCTTTTTGCTAGCACGCCATGAGGACACGTGCGCGCCCCAACATCCCAAAACCACAGCCTGTTCGCTTTACAATATGCAAACATGCGTTCGATAATAGGAGGCATGGAATATCGACAGACAGATGGTAAAACTCGACGCGTGCACAAGCAGTATGTGGACGTCGTGGCCCGCATCCTCGCGGGCGGACAAGTCGTGCCGGTTACCGTCTGCTGGGTCGACGGTCGCTGTTTTACGATCGACGAGATTGTCTCATCCACCGGTTTTGGCCTAACGGTTCACGGCATTCGTACGGCAACCTATAAGGTTCGTTTTGGTGGGCATGCGACCGAACTGTATCTGGAAGAACAGGCGCGCGAGCGACCGGATGGCTCGCAGGCCCATCTGATGCGTTGGTGGGTGTGGGCATTCGACCGTACGCTCGAGAGCGGGCGCCGCAGGTAAGAGCGCGCGGCATTCGGGTACAATGGCAGGAATCTTGTCACCTACGGCGCTGTCGCGGCGCTTTTGAAAGGACGATATTATGAACGATATCCAGGGTTATCAGAACGGCCCCATTGAGACCGGCGCAAGCCGTGCCAAGGAGATGTCGCCGCGTGCGTACAACCTTGCCATGTCTGCCCTGATCTTTTTGGGCTTTTGCGCCATGGGTGCCGGTGCTTACTTTACGAGCACCATGGCGTTTGCCCGCATGATGATGAGCGGCGCCGCCTTGCCGCTGGTCTTTGGCTCGTTTATTTTGACCATCGTCGGCATGGTCATGATGTCGGCCGCCGCGGGCAAGCAGTCTGTGGGTCTGTCCCTTGTGGGCTACGTAATCTTTGCGAGTACCTTTGGCCTGACCGCGTCGTTTGGCCTTGCCAATTACGACCTGCCCACCATCAACACTGCCTTTATCGCCACGGCCGCCATCACCTTTGTCTTTGGTGCGCTGGGCGTGACCTTCCCCAAGTTCTTCCAGCGTGTGTACGGCATTGGTTTTGGCATCCTGCTTGCCACGATTCTGGTCGAGATCGTGCTGATGTTTATGGGCGTCTCGCAGTCCATCACCGACCTGATCGTGATCGTGGTGTTCGCCGGCTTTATTGGCTACGACACCTATGTGGCCACGACGGTGCCGCCCACGCTGCCCAACGCCGTGCTCATGGCATCCAACCTGTTCGTGGACATCATCAACGTGTTCCTGCGCATCCTGAACATCCTTGGTCGTCGCGACTAGTGCCAAATTGCAGCGGTGCTTGCGCACGTGTAAATCGATGCGGAAGGCGGTCCTTCGGGGCCGTCTTTTTTGTGCGTGGCGGGGTATCATGGATGGAAAAGCCGATAGCGGCAGAGACCGAGAAAGGTGACCACTTATGGCAGACGTTGACAACAGGAACCGTAACCGCAGGCCCAATCGCGCGGGACAGTCCAATCCCAAGCGCGAGGCCCGTGCCAAGGCCGCCGAGCGTCACGTGGTGATTGTGTCCGAAGCGTGCGCCAAGGATATCGAGCGCTCGCTTGCCGGCGTGCGCGAGTTCGATGGCATGCCTGCCGGATTTATCGCGGCGATGAAGGCCAAGGCCCAGGCAGCTGCGGCTGCCGAGGAGCCGGTTGCCGAGGTTGTGGAGGCCGACGCTGCCGAGGTTGAGGCTGCCGAGGTGGAGACCGCGGTTGAGCCCGAGGCGGCACCCGAGTCCACCGAGTCGGCTGACGAAGCCGAGTCCGCGCCCGCGGAGGAGGCTGCTCCGGTCCTGCCCGAGGTCACTGTGCTTGATGCCCCCGCCACGCAGGCCATTCTGGATAACGGCCGCGGCTATGCGCAGTTCTGCGACATGGCCGTACTCGCCTTTGCCTCGTTCACCAACCCGGGCGGTGGCTACATCCAGGGCTATCTGGGCCAGGAGGCTACGCTCTGTGCCGATTCGTATCTGTACAACGTCCTCGATAAACAGCGTAAATGGTACGGCGAGAACCGTCGCCGCAACATTAACTGTGAGCTGTACCGCAACCGTGCGCTGGTGGTGCCCGCGGTGCGCTTCGACCGCAAGCATGTGCACGCCTATGCCGACGTAATCGTCGCCGCTGCACCCAACGCCAAGCGTGCTCGCCAGGAGTACCGCGTGAGCGACGATGCCTTGCTTGACGCCCTGCGCGACCGCATTCGCTTTGTGCTTGCTATATGCGATGAGCTGGGCCGCGAGAAGCTCGTACTGGGTGCTTGGGGCTGCGACAACAACGGCTTTGACGCCGAGACCGTGGCCGAGCTCTTCCGTAAGGAGCTCGCGTCGGGCGACTTTAAGGTCAAGCAGGTCTTCTTTGCCGTGCCCTCTACGCGTTGGGACGAGGATTTTGCCAAGTTCGAGCACGTGCTGGCAAACTTCCCCGAGCGCAACGAGGAGTCCTATGCCCAGGTTGCCGCTCGCGCTGCGGCTGCTCGCGCCGCCGAGCAGGCCCAGGCTGCTGCCGAGGACGACGAGGACGAGGACGATTGGCGCAAGTACCTGTAATCGGTACGTGCCGACAGATAGGTCGAGCCGGCGGGAGGGCTGCTCCCGTCGGCTTTTTACTAAAGGAAGGGCTTACGATGAAAAACGTTCTGTGCTTTGGCGACAGCAATACCTATGGCTACGATCCGGCAGGTATGCGCGACGGCACCGCGGTGCGCTATGAGCAGGATGTGCGCTGGTGCGGCGTGGCACAGCGTGACCTGGGCGAGGGCTGGCATGTGATTGAGGAGGGGCTCAACGGCCGCACGACGGTGCGCGACGATATGTGCCATCTGGACACTAACCTCAACGGCATTCGCGCGCTTCCGATGCTGCTCGAGGCTCATAAGCCGCTGGATGCGATCGTGATTATGCTGGGCACCAACGACTGTAAGACGGTCTTTAACGTGACAGCTTCCGATATCGCCCGTGGCGCCATGGCGCTGATTCGCGCTGTCCGCGCGTTTCCGTGGACCGACGCTGCGCCTTGTCCGCGCATTCTGCTGATGGCGCCTATCAAGATCAAGCCGCAGATCGCCGATGTGTATATGACCGACTTTGACGAGCATTCCGTCGAGGCCTCGGAGCATTTTGGCGAGTACTACGCGCATGTGGCTGAGCAGTTTGGCTGCGACTTTTTGAATGCTGCCGACTTTGCCGAGCCGGGCGATATCGACTATCTGCATATGATGCCCGAAAGCCACGAGAGCTTGGGCCACGCCGTGGCAGCCAAGCTCCAAGAGATGCTCGGAGCGTAGCGTGACCCAAAGCAGTACAAAAGTTCCCCTTGCGGCGGTTTGTTTCGTTGGTTTGCCTTGATCTGTAACAGTTGTAAGGCCGAAAACGGGTTAGATGTTACAGATTGAGATTATTTAGGTCGATATCGGTCGGTTTTCTCGATCTGTAACATCTAGGGTCGATGTTGCCAAGTTACTGTTACAGATCGAGATGCTTGTGGGAACCGCCACAAAGGTGCCTGTCCCCTTTGTGGCGGTTTGGGATGGGGCTTAGTACTGCCACATGTGGTTGACGGGGCCGGAGCCTTTGCCCATGTCAAAGCCAGCGGCGAGAGCACCCGTTAGGTAGGCCTTGCCGGCGTTGACGGCATCGGCAAGATCCATGCCCTGGGCCAGCGCGCAGGCGATGGCGGACGAAAGCGTACAGCCAGTACCGTGCGTGTTGCCGGTCTCGATGCGCTTGTGGCGGAACCACGTGGTGAGCGGATCGCCCAGATGGTTGCCCTCGTCATCGAGCGGCGCGGGCTCTGCTAGCACATCGTTGGCCTCGTTGACAAAATGCCCGCCCTTAACGAGAGACGCGCAGCCAAAGCGACGGGTGAGAAGCATGGCGGCATTTTGCTGCGTGCGCTCGGAATCGACCTCATAATCGAGCAGCGCCATGGCCTCGGGAATGTTGGGCGTGATAACGGTCGCCAGCGGGAACAGGCGGCGGGTGAGTGTCTCAGCGGCATCCTCGGCAATGAGGCGAGCACCCGAGGTGGCGACCATGACGGGGTCGACGACGATATTTTGTGCGTCCCAGGCGCTCAAGCGGTCGGCGATAACCTCGATAATCTCGGCAGAGGAAACCATGCCGATCTTGACGGCGCTGGGTCGAA
>ENA-OQKF01001461-OQKF01001461.1-human-gut-metagenome-genome-assembly--contig:-NODE-1461-length-10597-cov-3.429799_pt1 | contig 10597 bp, 7 predicted proteins | sample MGYA00242617_ERZ504784 | MGnify/ENA primary metagenome ERZ504784 (study PRJEB26092, sample SAMD00036364) | human gut metagenome | host: Homo sapiens | study: EMG produced TPA metagenomics assembly of... | reverse complement strand
ACTTAAACGAGCGCGACTTGTCAGGGTGTAAGATAACCTGCCTCTTGCGCGAGTCTAATGTTAGCGGCCGGCGTTCGTGTGCCGAACCGTTCCCGGTATATGAGGACGCCGATGGCATGCCTCATGTGTTGCCGGAAGAATGTCTGCCCCTGTTACGGCCGGAAGTGGATAAACTCTTGCCTACCGAGACGGGCGAGCCTCCATGAGGACACGCCGTTAAATGGGCTTGGGACACGGAAAACCAAAAAGTCACCGAGGTATCGAAGATCGATAACCAGACGATCTTCCCGCTGGAACTTTGTACGATGCCGGGCTTCGCCGGTTCTTCCGCTTATTATTTGCGCTATATGGACCCGCGTAATGATAAAGCCTTGGTCGCTAAAGACGTGGATGAATATTGGAGAAACGTGGATTTATATATCGGTGGTACGGAACACGCTACCGGCCACTTGATCTACAGCCGTTTCTGGAATAAGTTCTTATTCGACTTGGGTATCGTTTGCGAGGAAGAGCCGTTCAAGAAATTGATCAACCAAGGTATGATCCAAGGACGGTCGAACTTCGTGTACCGCATCAACGGAACCAATAAATTCGTTTCCTTGAACTTGAAAAACCAATACGAGGTCACCCCTATCCACGTAGACGTAAATATCGTATCTAACGATCTGTTGGATATAGAGGCTTTCAAGAACTGGCGTCCGGAATACAACGACGCGGAGTTCGTATTGGAAGATGGTAAATATATCTGCGGATGGGCGGTCGAGAAGATGTCCAAATCCATGTTCAACGTAGTGAACCCGGATATGATCGTTGAGAAATATGGTGCCGATACCCTACGTTTGTACGAGATGTTCCTAGGCCCGTTGGAGCAATCCAAGCCTTGGGATACGAACGGTATCGATGGCGTACACCGTTTCTTAAAAAAGCTTTGGGGTTTATTCTTCGGCAATACGGATACCCTGCAAGTTACCGATGCCGAGCCTACGGCCGACGAATTGAAATCCTTGCATAAGCTGATCAAGAAAGTAACGTTCGACATCGAGCATTTCTCATACAACACGTCCATTAGCGCTTTCATGATTTGCGTGAACGAGTTAACGAGCTTAAAATGCAGCAAGCGCGCCATCTTGGAGCCGCTGATCATCTTATTGGCTCCGTTCGCTCCCCACATCACGGAAGAGCTATGGCATCAATTAGGACATGATACGACCATCTGCGATGCCCAGTGGCCGGAACATAACGAAGAGTATCTGGTAGAAAAATCAGTTACCTACGTCATCTCATTCAATGGTAAAGCCCGTTTCAACCTCGAACTTCCGGCAGATATCTCCCGTGAAGACGCTGAGAAGGCGGCCTTGAGCCATGAGAACTCAGCGAAGTGGATGGAAGGCAAGACCATTAAGAAAGTTATTGTCGTTCCCGGCAAAATCGTTAATATCGTAGTGGGATGAACTTAAAACTCACAAAAATCTATTTTTCCGTACAGGATTATCTAATGATCCTGTTCGGAACTTTATTATACGGATTCGGATTCAACGCCTTTATCCTTTCCAACGAGATCGTGACAGGTGGGGTAAGTGGTATCTGTGCGTTGATCTTCTTTGCCTCCAATGGATTGATCCCGGTATCCGTATCTTATTTTGTCATCAACGTAGCCTTGTTGGTGGTAGCCTTAAAGATCCTTGGTCTAAAATTCTTGATAAAAACTATTTTCGGAGTTTTCTCACTCTCGGCTTCTCTCTCTCTCTTCGAGTGGCTGCTGAAAGGACAACCTATACTGCACGACCAGCCGTTTATGGCTATCATAATCGGAGCGTTTATGTGTGGTGCCGGACTAGGATTGGTATTCTCGGCGAACGGTAGTACCGGAGGTACGGATATTATCGGTGCGGTAATCAATAAATATAAGAATATATCGATCGGACGTATCCTTCTGTTTTGCGATTTCTTCATCATCAGTTCCTCTTTCTTCCTGTTCCATAACGTGGACAAGATCGTTTTCGGTTTCGTGGAGATGGTCATAAGCAATTACGTTCTCGACATGGTATTGAACGGTAACCGCCAATCCGTACAATTCCTCATCTTCTCCCAGAAGTACGACGAGATAGCGGATCGCATCATCCATGACTTAGGCCGTGGCTGTACGATACTGGACGGCGAGGGCGGTTATTCCCGCAAACCCGTCAAGGTAGTCGTACTCCTCGCCAAGAAATCCGAATCCGTCTCCATCTTCCGGATCGTGAAACGGATAGACCACCAAGCGTTCATCTCCCAAAGTATCGTCCGAGGGGTATATGGTGAGGGGTTCGATCAGATAAAGACTTAAAAAAGAATATACAAACAATTTAAAGCATTTCCATACGTTATATATCTACCGTATAGAAATGCTTTCTTATTTAATAGATTACGAAATATGAAACTTGTATTCGCGACAAATAATCAGCACAAACTGGACGAGGTCCGCAAGATAACCGCCGGATACGCGGAAATCATAAGTTTATCCGATATAGATTGCCATGACGATATCCCCGAGACGGCAGATACCTTAGAGGGAAATGCTTTGCTAAAAGCCCGCTATATCAAGGAGAAATTCGGATATGATTGTTTCGCTGACGACACGGGATTAGAAGTCGAGGTATTGAATAATGCTCCGGGAGTCTATTCGGCTCGTTACGCAGGAACAGGGCACGACTCGGAAGCTAATATGAACAAGCTGTTGTCCGAAATGAATCATAAAGAAAACAGAAAAGCACGTTTCCGCACGGTCATAGCTCTAGTCCTTGACGGAAAAGAATATACCTTCGACGGTATCGTGAATGGCTCTATCACTACCGAAAAACGCGGAAATAGCGGATTTGGATACGATCCTATATTCATGCCTGATACCTATACACAAACTTTCGCCGAGATGGGTAACGATACAAAAAACCAGATCAGCCATCGTGCGAAAGCCGTCATGAAGTTAACATCATTTTTATCTGATTACAATTGTTAATATGAGACATATACTTACTATCATTCTATTTTCATTCTTTTCATTCACTGTATTAGCCGCGAATTTTAATACAACCGGATGGAAAACGTATCTTTCTTACAATAACACAAACAGCGTAGAGGAATCGAACGACCAAGTATTTGTGGTAGCGGAAGGATCTCTTTATACGTATGGAAAAGATGATAATAGTATTAAGCAATATTATAAAGGAAACGGATTAAATGATAATACGATTTCTTTGATCCGCTATAATAAACAAACAAAATCACTCCTTATTATCTATGATAATTCAAATATAGATATACTTGAGGGAGGAGTGGCGACAAATCTACCTTATCTGTCGACCAGTACGTCCATAAGAGACAAACAAATCAATTCAGTATTGGTACACGATGAATATGCCTATTTATCGACAGCATTTGGTATCGTCGTGGTCAATATGGCCAAAAAGGAAATAAAGGATACCTACAAGCTTTCCTTAAATATAACATCGTGTGCCATACAGAATGGCAATATATATGCCTCTACAACCAATAAGGCAGAAGTATCTTCGGGGATTATATACGCCTCATTAAAAGAGAACCTACTGGATAAGGCAAACTGGAAGCCCTATGGATTATCAAACCTTTCCGATAGTCATACGATCTCAGCTATCGCTTCATTCAAGAATACTTTGTTCTACTTGGTCAGTCAGCAAGGTATCTTCTATGAAAACAATGGAGAGCTTTCCCGAATAATAAATAGCTCAACCCTAAAATACATGAAAGTAATAGGCGAAAAATTAGCATGTATAGATAACTCAAGGGTTTTCATCGTATCCGATACGCAAAAGTTTGACCAAATAAACTTAAGTATCAATGATATCAGTACCTATCAAACAGACAAATATTGGATAGCGGAAGGAAGCAAAGGGCTACGTTCTATCCAACGGAAAGGCTCAAATAGTTTTGAGGCTCTTAATGAACCTATCATTTTAGACGGACCTTACAGCAATAGCGCATTCGATATTGTTTGTAAAAATGATAAAGTATATATGATCATAGGAGGTAAAGACCTCCTAAATGGTAAGCGCTTCGACAAAGGAGGTTATATTCTTACATACGATTATGATAAATGGTCTTTTATCGATCCTAAAGAAGCCCAAAAGAAACTCAATTTACCAAGAAATCCACGAGACTATACAAGTATAGCCGTAACGACCGATGATTCTAATGATGAGATCGTATACGCCTCTTCCATGGGTGATGGCGTTATCCAATATAAGAATGGAACTCCCGTCCAGTCATACAATGAAAAGAATGCCTTTAAAGAAACCGCAGGAGGCTATGGGTCCGGTTATTGTTATATAGATGGACTGGCCTTTGATAAAAATGGAAATTTGTGGATGACAAGCTCAGAGGTTAACCATGCGGTACTTGTTCTTGACAAAGCAGGAGCATGGCATCGTTTGGATATCGAGCAACTTAGAGGAGTTTATACAATAAACGATATACTTATAACCTCCACGAACGATAAATGGATTTATGTGCCTCGTAACACCCCTAAACTTGTAATGATACCGAATAGCGAGTCTTTAGACGAAGTTTCCTCGTATGAGTTTACTACACTTATTGATACCGACGGAAAAGAATTGACTCCTAGTAATTATACATGCGTAGCCGAGGATAAGGATGGATATATCTGGGTTGGTACGAATCGGGGGGCCGTATATTTCACTAAACCTAGGATCTCTTCCGCTGAGGATAAAGCCGCTACACGTTGTACAAGGGTAAAATATACCAATGAGGAAACTGGCAATCTCGCTTATTTCTTAGATAACGTTGTCGTCACGACCCTAAAAGTAGACGCAGGTAATCGAAAATGGATTGGAACCAAAGGAAATGGCGTTTATGTTCTAGATAATGATAATGAGACAATCGTTTATCAATTTAATACGACCAATAGCCCGCTCCTTTCCGATAACATATACGATATAGAGATAAACGATAAGACCGGTGAGGTTTTTATCGGTACCGATAAAGGACTAAATTCCTATCAAGGAGAAGCTTCGGAAGGTAAATCTGATTACTCGGAGATCTATGCATATCCTAATCCGGTACGTCCCGAACATATGGATAAAGTAACGATTGTAGGATTAATGGATAATTCGAATGTAAAAATCACGGATTTAAACGGAAATATTATTTATCAAACTAAATCCTTGGGGGGACAAGCTATCTGGAATTGCCGGAGCGCAAACGGATCACGTGTAGCGACAGGCGTATATCTTGTACTAGCTTCCACAGAGGAAGCCTCAGAGAGCGTCGTAACAAAAATCATTGTAGTCAAATAGAACAATGAATCAATCAGAGAAAGTTTTACTCAACTCCAGATTAATAAATCAAGTAAAAGAAGCGAATAATTTTGATTTTATTCGCTTCTTTCTTGCGTATTCTGTCATGTTCAACCATTTCAGCACACTGACAGAGACAGATCCTTTTTGGTTTGTTAGCGGAGGATTTCGAGTGAAAGGTTTCTTTATTATTAGTGGATTTCTTGTTATGTTTAGCTTCTTACGTACGCCTAATACCCGGATTTTTTTCCGTAAACGTATTCAACGTATTATGCCCGCCTACAGCTTGACTATTTTATTATGTGCCTTAATCGGATTATTCCTTACCTCTTTATCCTGCAGGGAATACCTCACCTCTTCTAGCTTATACACCTATCTTATCTGTAATTTACTTACATTTAACTTTTTATCGCCGGATTTACCCGGCGTATTCGATACCAATCCTTTACAAGCGATGAATGGGTCTTTATGGACTATCAAGGTTGAATTCATGCTATATATCACCATACCCATTATCTATTGGTTACTGAAAAGATACAATAAATTGGTATGCCTACTTCTTATTTATATCTTATCTTTCATCTACTCGACAACGTGTAATTATTTAGATGATATGACACACAACCCTATTTATGAATTCATGAAAAGACAATTCCCCGGACAAATGATGTACTTTTGTTCTGGTATTATCATACTTGCCTATTTCCCTATTTTTCGAAAATATATGAGATATTTGTTCCCTGTCAGCCTATTTCTTTTATTGGGTAGAGAGTATCTGTTGCTGAGTATTTTCGAGCCTATCGCTCTAGCCTCTATCATTATCACGGTAGCTTATGGATTCAAGTGGTTACATGTATTCAATCGGATGGGAAATTTCTCGTATGGTATCTTCTTGATTCATTTCCCGATCATCCAGATATTCATTCATTACGGACTTGATCAATATAGCTTTATATTGACATTGGCTCTTACCACTATCCTTAGCACCGGATTAGGTATGTTATCCTGGAAATACATAGAGAAACCTTGTTTATATCATCCTAAAAAGAAAAACCAGATGAACGCAATGCTCGGATGATCGGATCTGTTATCTTCTCCGCTCCTTTCGCAGCGATTAATGCCAAGAACCAAATTCCACCATCCGTAAAAGAGGGAAACAACTACGACTGCAGAATTTATTTGCAATCGTAGTTGTTTCCCGAAGACAAACCAATATAGTAAAGATACAATATCAATGCTTTATACCCTCAAACATCTCCGAGCGATCTTCTTTCGCTTGGGTGGATTTAGCCTTGAAACTATTAAATGTCCAACTCAACGTCAACGTGATTTGTGGATATTTGGGTTTGATACGTGTCAGGGAGCGTAAATCTGCCGTTTGGATATCGCTGATATATTTGGCAGAACGGAAAATATCCCGGAAAGCTAAGGTGGCGGTTAGTTTTCGGTTACATAGTTGCTGACGGACGGCTACGTTCGCATACCAATAAGCGTCCGTACGGCCCTGCGTCGTTACGGAAGGGCCTACAAAACTACCATCCAATTGGATACGGGTGTATTTCCCCAGATTAAACAGGTTATTCCATAGGATATCGTAATTGGTGCTTGAGGTCGTATTTCCACCGGCGGCCTGTTCGTTCTTCACCTTATAGTGATAAACGTTTCCGTTGACCGTGGTATTCCACCAGCGCACCGGATGCAGGCTGACGCTTAGCTCGATACCTGTCGAGTAATCATGTCCTACGTTCGCCATCGAATCCAAGGTTACACCAGCTGAATAGGGAACACGCAACCGCTCGATCTTATCCTTCCGATACCGATGAAAGGCGGTGGCGGATACCGTGTTTTCCCCGAAACTCTTCCGGTAGTTCAATTCAAAGGAGTTGATGTACTCCGGACGTATATCCGGATTACCGATCTCGGCCGTATAAAAGTCGCGATACGTGATATAAGGCTCCATATAGAAAAGCTGCGGACGTGTGGTACGACGGGAATAGGAAGCCAACAAACGATGTTCATTCGGGAACGTATAGCCCAAATGCACCGATGGGAAAAACTCAAAACGATTCTTCGTACGATCCGCTCCCTCCACGGAACTTCGCAAGACCGTATGCGTATGCTCTCCCCGAACGCCGGCTTGCACCTCTAAATTCTTCCACGTATGGGAAAGAATCGTATAGATAGAATTCACCCCTTCTTGAAAATAAAACGTGTTGTAGATATCGTCACGCCAAAAGAACGTTTGTCCCTTGGGGTCCCACCATTCCATATTGTAATCGCCGTCTTCCAGATAAGAATAATATTGGTAACCCGCCTCTAGCTTACCTCCTTTCCCGAAAGGCAAGGCGTAATCCAGATTGATACGCATCGTTTCCCGATGCTCGGCCTCATAAGCACGGTGCCCCTGTTGGCGTTGCCCTTCCAAAGACATCAAGTCATTAAAGAAATATTCCAACGCATGACCGCCATATTTGTAATAGGCGCTACCGGAAAGCTCGTGCCCCTTATCGTTGAACTTATGCTGTACCGCCAGACTTCCCAAACCTATATTCTCATCATTATCATAATCATCTATGCTTCGATAATCTTCCGTCACCGGAGAGCCGCCCGCTACCGAACGGGTTTCCTTATAGTTCATCTCTCCCTTACGCTTATTTCCGCCATAGCCGCCCTCCAGATCCAACGCGATGGTTGTCTTGGGAAGATTCAGGCTCCAACCGCCTTTCAGCGTATAATGGTAACTGTCTCCCGTACGAGGCCCTACGGAATGCGAAGTCGTTGTTTGATCGCCAACCACCGTCTTCTTCTCTTGATCGAAATCACTCTTACGCATACGATCCGTCCACTGTCCGCCGATGTACCAACGGGAACGCTGATGTTGCTGTGCCAACAAGAAATCGACATGGCGGGAAAGCCACGTACTTCCCGAGAGATTCACCATCCCGCTCAATCCTCGCTGGGAATGCTTCTTCGTGATAATATTGATAATGCCCACGTCGCCTTCCGTATCATGCTTGGCGGAGGGCGTCGTGATAATCTCTATATTCTCTATATGCCCGGCCGGGACTTGCTCCAAAGCCTGTGTACCCGAGAAGACACTCGGCTTACCATCTATGTAAACCAAAAAGCCGCTGCTTCCACGAAAAGTAACATCGCCTTCCGCGTCTACCCGTATGGAAGGCGTATTCTCTAATATATCCACGGCGGAACCGCCTCCTCCCATCATATTGGAGGAAGCCTCGACCACTTTCTTATCCAACTTATAAACCAATTGGCGTTTCTCAGCCACTACCTCCACTTCGGCGATACCTACCTCCAAGGGACTCATCATCAACTTACCTAAATCCACCGGAGACGAGGCATCCAAGATGATATCATTCTTTGTAAACACATCATATCCCATCAGACGGACCATGACCACATAATTACCCGGAGCCACCTTAGTAAACGAGAAACGTCCTTGATCGTCCGGAAAAGTCTGTTGCAAAGGTTTTTCACTTCCCATCGCAAACAGAAAGATATCCGCATAATTAATCACTTGATTCGTAGAGGCATCTATTAACTGCCCCTTAATACGGGCATCCGGAGAAGAAGCCCACGAGAGCGCACAAATCACCCATAATAAGGCCAACATTAGTCCTATCTTTTTCATGATATTGAGAATTACAATTAGATTTCTACGCAAAAGTAACTAAATTCAGAATGTTACGGTAATTAATAGCGATCATTCTTGATATATTCTTTCCCGGGATCGTCCGAGTTCGAGTAGCGAAGCAAATGGTTTCTTCCTAAGGAAACAAAAGTTTCTATATGGGAAAACAGAAGTTTCTTCAGTACAAAACTTTAGTTTTCTTCTATGAAAACAAATGTTTCCTATGTGTAAAACTTTTGTTTTATACCATAAAAAACCACAAATACTTATATATTAATATTTTATCTATATAAAGAAAGGAAGAAAAACGGACTGATTATATACGTAGAGTGTAGAAAATTCCTTTGATGGCATGGCAAAGACACTTACTAAAAGCGGGAAATGATGGTAGATAAAGACTTACTATTGTAGATGTTTTCCTATCTACAACAATAGGATAAATATTTTAAATTCAAATGATTATAAGGATAGTTGTAGATATTGTACATAATTTTGATTATTTACATATAATAGACCGGGCTTAGCTTTTATATCACTCAAGTCCGGCCTATCGGTTGAGACCTATCCCGCATTTGTTTGGATCAGAGTCCCAGCTTCTCAGAGATCTCCAACATCTTCTTGATCGGTTTGATCGCCTTCTTCTGTACCTCCTCGTCCACGAATATCTCCGGCATCTCGAACTTCAAGCAATTATATAGCTTCTCCATCGTGTTCAAGCGCATGAAATTACATTCGTTGCAAGCGCAAGTACTGTCGTTCGGAGGAGCCGGGATGAATTCCTTATCCGGACTCTGCTTGCGCATCTCGTGAATAACGCCACTTTCCGTCGCTACAATGAATTGTTTCGCGTCGGACTTAATGGTATGCTTCAGCAAAGCCGCGGTCGATCCTACGAAGTCTGAGACCTGTATAACCGGCTGCTTCAACAACGGCTGAAGATATTCCTGAGCGGTCTTCTCACGCACAGAAATATCTTTATAGCCTGCCAATAACTTCTGGTATCTCTCAGCAAGAGCTCTATCATCACGCTTGTCAAGGATATGCCCCCCCATGCTGGAGGCGTAGGAAATCTTCGGCTTGTTGTGTACAAAATTCAAAAAATATGCGTCGCTGTAGTCCCAAGCATCCATGTTCCAAATCTGATCACTACCAGATACAAACACATCATACTGGGATTCCAAATCATCCATCTGCGAAGAATCCTCATAGAATTTCGCCGTAAGCTTCAATGACGAATGCACCAGAGAAGTAAAGTCGTCATGTCTACGCTGGATTATTTTGTGATGCAATAGCGCATAAAAATTTTTGACGATATCTTTCGGCCCTGAAACTTTCTTGTACACGTCATACAAATACTGTTGACGTGGCGTCGAAAAATCGATAATGTCACACTCATAGCCAAGCTGTTGAATCTTACGCTGCGTCGCAAATGCCTGCAGAAATGATCCATTGTTATGCGCAGCATGATATGTGATAAGAGCGGCTTTCTTCACATGAACTCCTTAATGTTTTCTTTTGTTACGCAGCTATTTCTATTTACCGAGCACAACTGGGAAGAAACGATTCATCATCGCCGAAATGGGCCAACAACATAAAACTGATACGAACACGATTAATA
>ENA-OQKF01001457-OQKF01001457.1-human-gut-metagenome-genome-assembly--contig:-NODE-1457-length-10607-cov-2.364218_pt1 | contig 10607 bp, 9 predicted proteins | sample MGYA00242617_ERZ504784 | MGnify/ENA primary metagenome ERZ504784 (study PRJEB26092, sample SAMD00036364) | human gut metagenome | host: Homo sapiens | study: EMG produced TPA metagenomics assembly of... | reverse complement strand
AGGATAACAAGTATATATGAGATTGCAAGAAACAGGGGCATGGCTCGGCTATTTGCCCATGGGGATGATTATTTTTCTTGTGCGTTCCCTGGTGTTGCCAGGTTCAGGGCCAATATGTTCAAACAGAGAGGTTCTCTGGCAGCAGTCATCCGTTTAGTACGGTTTGAACTGCCGGATGCAGGCCAGTTAAATCTGCCGGATGTGATCATGGGAATAGCAAAGCTTACCAGAGGCATGGTGCTTGTAACTGGACCTGCAGGAAGCGGTAAAAGCACTACACTTGCATGTATCATTGATGAGATCAATAAAAACCGCAATGCCCATGTTATTACGTTGGAAGATCCTATTGAGTATCTTCACAGGCACAAAAAGAGTGTTGTTACCCAGAGAGAGATCGCAACGGATACGGACAGCTATGTTTCAGGCCTTCGGGCTTCCCTGCGCCAGGCACCGGATGTGATCCTGCTTGGGGAAATGCGTGATCATGAAACTATCAGTATTGCCATGACTGCAGCAGAAACAGGTCATCTGATCCTGTCAACATTGCATACACTGGGAGCAGCCAATACCATTGACCGTGTGATCGATGCATTTCCGCCAAGCCAGCAGCAGCAGATCCGCACCCAGCTTTCCATGGTATTGGATGCAGTGATCTGTCAGCAGCTGGTGCCTACACTGGACGGTGGGGAACGCCCTGTTTTTGAGATTATGTTCTTAAATAATGCTATCCGGAATATGATACGTGAGTCAAAGACCCACCAGATCGACGGCATTATTTCTACATCCCAGGAAGAGGGGATGGTATCCATGGACAATAGCCTCCTTGCTCTTTACAGACAAAATGTGATCAGCAAGGATACAGCCATTATCTACAGCAGCAATGCAGAACTGATGGAGAAGAAGATGGCAAGAATATAAAAATTGTAAAAATCTGGAAAAACCGGTAAAAATTTGAAACTGCCCCGGAAATTTCTGGAAACTCCTTGCTGGATAGAGTGTGTTTGTTCAGGAAGGAGTTTTTATGAAAACAGATAAAAGAAAGATAGTTATTGTAGGCACGGGAATGGTAGGCATGAGCTATGCATACTGCCTGCTAAACCAGTCAGTGTGTGATGAACTGGTATTGATAGATGTGGATAAAAAACGGGCAGAAGGCGAAGCCATGGATTTAAATCATGGACTTGCATTTGCTGGTTCCAGCATGAAAATCTATGCCGGGGAATATAAGGACTGCCAGGACGCAGATCTGGTGGTCATTGCAGCAGGAGTGGCCCAGAAACAGGGGGAGACCCGCCTGGATCTTTTAAAGAGAAATACCAAGGTGTTTCGTTCTGTTATCGAACCGGTGACAGCTTCTGGCTTTAACGGCATATTTCTGGTAGCTACTAATCCAGTGGATATTATGACCCGCATTACATGCACATTGTCTGGTTTTAATCCCCGCCGGGTTTTGGGAAGCGGTACTGCCTTGGATACAGCAAGACTCCGGTATCTTTTAGGAGAGTTTTTACAGGTTGATCCCAGAAATATCCATGCCTATGTGATGGGAGAGCATGGAGACAGCGAATTTGTTCCCTGGAGCCAGGCGTTTCTGGCAACCAAGTCCATTTTAGAACTTGACCGGGAACTGGAATCTTCCCTGACCACCCATTTATTCCGTATTGAAGAAGAGGTGCGCACGGCGGCCTACAAGATCATTGAGGCAAAGAAAGCAACTTACTATGGCATCGGTATGGCACTGACCCGCATTACCAAGGCTATTTTAGGGGATGAGCACAGTGTTCTTACGGTATCTGCCGTGCTCAGAGGCGAATATGACCAAAGGGATGTATTTACCGGTGTTCCTTGTATCCTGAATCAGAACGGGGTACAGAGGATATTGCCGTTGTCATTAACGAAAGAAGAAAAAGAAAAATTTGACGCATCCTGTGATATACTAAGAGAAGGCTACGAAGGTATCTTATAACACATTTATTTATGAAATTGATCCTGTTGTCCGCCTGCGCGGGCTGGTTCAGGATGAATAGATATACATGAGGAGAAAATGAAAATGAAGGTTTTATTATTAAACGGAAGTCCAAGAAAGAACGGATGCACCTACACAGCATTGAATGTAGTTGCAGATGCATTAAAGGCAGAAGGAATTGAAACAGAAGTATTCCAGGCCGGTAATCCGGATATGGAAAATGTAAAGGCAGCAGCAGCTAAATTAAAAGAATCTGATGCATTAGTAGTAGGTTCCCCTGTTTACTGGGCATCCCCAAGCGGTCAGATCATCGAATTTATGGACCGTCTGGCATCAGTAGCAGGAAAAGATATGCTCTATAAACCGGCAGCTGCCGTAGCTTCCGCCAGAAGGGCCGGAACTACTGCTACTTTAGATGTGCTTACCAAATATTTTTCCTATCACCAGATGCCGGTCGTATCTTCCTGTTACTGGAACATGGTACACGGAAATGCACCAGAAGAAGTAATGAGAGACGAAGAAGGAGTCCAGATCATGCGTATCCTTGGAAAGAACATGGCATGGCTGTTAAAATGCATCGAAGTAGGAAAGAAAGCTGGTGTGGCTGTTCCAGTGGCAGAGGATAAGGTCAAAACTAATTTTATCCGGTAATCAGATAAAGTATGTAAAATAAAATTGGGAGATGGATCAGAAGTGGTTCATCTCCTTTTTTGATAATCCAAAAATCCCCCTTGCCTAAATGAATATAAAATGCTATAGTAAAACTAAGCTTGATGTTTCTATTAGTTCTAAAGGCATTCGCCATTTTCTTTTGCAAAAAATCTTAGAAATCTTCAATGCTTAAAATCCAACAACAAAGCAGAGAGGATTCCAAGATGATAAAGGCAAAAGGAATCCTCCAAAGAAGTAAGGAGGACAAAATATGGTAAAAAACAGAAGTGTGAAAGAAACAGGGATTATTACAGATGTACCAAATGCAGCACGGAATTACAAAGACCGTATCTTTCGTATGGTGTTTAGGGAAAAGAAAGCACTTTTAGCATTGTATAATGCTATGAATGAAACGGACTATGAAAATGAGGACGATCTAAAAGTAACCACATTGGAAAGTGCCCTTTATCTAGAAATGAAAAATGACGTTTCATTTGGTTTATATGATGAATTACTGCTATACGAACACCAGTCAACGAAAAATCCTAATCTTCCCCTGCGCAACCTGTTTTATGTATCGGATGTGTATTCAGAGCTGACAAAAGACCTGTTCTTGTATGGAAGCGTTCCGGTACAGATCCCGGAGCCGAAATTTGTGGTGTTTTACAATGGTCTGGAAAATATGCAGGAAAGAGAAGTCTTAAAACTGTCCAGCTTATATGCGAAGAAAGCGGAACACATAAGCCTGGAACTGGAAACATTAGTATTAAATGTAAATGTAGGCTATAATAAAATATTAATGGAGCGATGCAGACAATTAAGCGACTATGCCCAGTTTGTAAGCGAAGTCCGGAAACGGCTGAGTAAGAAAATACCACTGTCAGAAGCAGTGAACGAAGCCGTAGAGGACTGCATCCAAAGAGGGATTCTTGCAGAGTTCCTGAGCAAAAACCGTGCGGAGGTGATCAAAGTGAGTATTTATGAATATGACGAAGAAAAAGTAAAGCGGATGTTTAAAGAAGAGTGCATGAAGCTTGGAATGGAGCAGGGCAAACAGCTTGGAATAGAGCAGGGCAAACAGATTGGAATAGAACAAGGAATAGAACAAGCAAGAGTGATTTTTCGTCTGTATATCTCTGGAAAATCAGAAGAAGATATCGCCAGAGAAACTGGTGAAACCATTGAAATGATCCATAAAGTTTTGAAGGGATAATGATCATATATGGATTAATACATAGGGAGATGAACTTGATGTGGTTCATCTCCTAAAAAAATATTATAGTATTTTTTGATTGAAAGACATAATAAAAAAGCAGAAACCTTTGATACCCAAAAGCTTCCACTCTTTTTTAAGCTGCTGACGGGAATCGGACCCGTGACCTCCGCACTACCAATGCGACGCTCTACCGACTGAGCCACAGCAGCAACTATATGAAATTTGCCGGTTCTGATGAAAATGAAAAGCTGCTGACGGGAATCGGACCCGTGACCTCCGCACTACCAATGCGACGCTCTACCGACTGAGCCACAGCAGCATTTCTTGTTCGTCAGAAGCGAACCTCATATATACTATCATGAGGGATAGCTTTTGTCAACGGGAAAATGAAAAAAAGTTCAAAAAGTGCTCAAGCAAGCAAGCTTGCAATATACTTTCTCATTCAAACCGGTGCATGGCTGAACTATAAACAAGTAATAATGATACAAAAGCTGTGACTTTACTACAGCCGGAAACTGTGATATGATTTTAAATAATTATGATGACAGATCACGGAGGAACATTTATGGCAGAGAAAGATATGGTAATAGAGACCGAAGAAAAAGAGCCGGTTTCCAAGAACTTTATAGAGCAGGAAATTGACAAGGACCTGGCAGAAGGGGTTTATGACCATGTCCAGACCCGTTTTCCACCAGAACCAAACGGTTATCTGCATATCGGACATGCCAAGTCTATTCTTTTAAACTATGGACTGGCACAGAAATATAATGGTAAATTCAACATGCGTTTTGATGATACAAACCCTACAAAGGAAAAAAGCGAGTTTGTAGAGTCGATCATGGCAGATGTAAAGTGGTTGGGAGCAGACTTTGAGGACAGACTGTTCTTTGCATCAAACTAGTTGGAGAAAATGTATGAGTGTGCTGTTTTTCTTATTAAGAAGGGAAAAGCATTCGTCTGTGACTTAAGCGCAGAGCAGATCAGAGAGTACAGAGGCGATTTCAATACTCCAGGTAAGGAAAGCCCATACAGAAACCGTTCCATCGAAGAGAACCTGCGTCTTTTTGAGGAGATGAAGGAAGGCAAATATCAGGATGGCGAGAAAGTTCTGCGTGCAAAGATCGATATGGCTTCTCCTAATATCAACATGAGAGATCCGGTCATTTACCGTGTGGCTCATATGCACCATCACAATACAGGTAATAAGTGGTGTATCTATCCGATGTATGACTTTGCTCATCCGATCGAAGATGCTGTAGAGCACATTACCCACTCTATCTGTACTTTGGAATTTGAAGATCATCGCCCTCTTTATGACTGGGTAGTAAAAGAGTGTGAATTTGAGAATCCACCTCGTCAGATTGAGTTTGCAAAGCTGTATCTGACTAATGTGGTTACAGGAAAGCGTTATATCAAGAAACTGGTAGAAGATGGTATTGTAGATGGCTGGGATGATCCGCGTCTGGTATCCATCGCTGCACTGCGCAGAAGAGGTTATACACCAGAGTCTATCAAACGTTTTGTAGAGTTAGTTGGCGTTTCCAAGGCAAATAGCTCTGTTGATTATGCGATGCTTGAATACTGCATCCGTGAAGACTTAAAGCTTAAAAAAGCCCGTATGATGGCTGTTTTAGATCCTGTAAAACTGGTGATCGATAACTATCCGGAAGGCCAGGTAGAAGAGCTGGATGTTCCAAACAACCTGGAAAATTCAGAACTGGGAAGCAGAAAGGTTCCATTCAGCCGTGAAGTTTATATCGAAAGAGAAGACTTTATGGAAGAACCGCCTAAGAAATATTTCCGTATGTTCCCGGGAAATGAAGTACGTCTTATGGGCGCTTATTTTGTAAAATGCACTGGCTGTGAAAAAGATGAAAATGGAAATGTAACTGTAGTACATGGAACCTATGATCCTGAGACAAAGAGCGGTTCCGGCTTTGAAGGCAGAAAGGTAAAAGGAACAATCCACTGGGTAGCTGTACCAACTGCAAAGAATATCGAATGTCGTCTCTATGAGAATATCGTAGATGAGGAAAAGGGCAAGCTGAATGCAGACGGAACCCTGAACTTAAATCCAAATTCTCTTACAATCTTAAAAGAGTGCTATGGTGAGCCTGCTCTTGCACAGGCGGAAGCCTATGACAGCTTCCAGTTTGTAAGAAATGGTTATTTCTGCGCGGACTGCAAGGACAGCACTAAGGAAAATCCTGTATTTAACAGGATCGTTTCTCTGAAGAGTTCTTTCAAACTGCCGAAATAATGAAATGAAGCAAAACAATGAGGCTCTCTGGAAACAGAGAGCTTTTTACGTTGTGAAAAAGGAGACCATCATGGAATTAATGGTGCCTATTGAAAATAAAGACGATACGCCTCTTTATGAGCAGATCTACACCTATATTAAAGGAGAGATCCGCGCAGGAAGGCTTCGCGCCGGAAGCAGACTGCCTTCTACCAGGATCCTTGCAGGCAATCTTCATGTAAGCAGAAGTACCACCCAGTTGGCTTATGAACAGCTGCTGTCTGAGGGGTATATAGAGGCACTTCCCTGTAAAGGTTATTTTGTCTGCCAGATCGAAGAATTGGTAGAGGTAAAATACCAGGGAGAGCTAGAGGAAAAAGAAGAGCAGGATGACCTGAAGCTTTTTCCATGTAAAGTGGATTTTTCTCCAAGAGGTATTGACCTGGACAGCTTCCCTTTTAATACATGGAGAAAATTGAGCAAAAATACCCTGGTAGATGATAATAAAGATATGTTTGCAGTGGGAAATGCACAGGGCGAATACAGCCTGCGCCAGGCCATAAGGGATTATCTTCATTCTGCAAGAGGTGTCCACTGCCGGCCGGAACAGATCTTAGTAGGTGCAGGAAGTGAATATCTTTTAATGCTTCTTTCACAGCTGATCGGGAGAAACACAGGAATTGCCCTGGAAAATCCTACTTATAAGCAGGCGTTCCGTGTATTTGAAAGTTTGGGACATCCAGTTTTTCCGGTGTCCATGGATCGTTGGGGAATGAACGTAAGAGAACTTGAAAAAACACAGGCAGGTATTGCTTATGTTATGCCGTCTCACCAGTATCCAACCGGTATCGTTATCCCGATCAAAAGAAGGCAGGAGCTTTTAAAATGGGCAAAAGCAGAAGAAAGCCGTTATCTTATCGAAGATGATTATGACAGCGAGTTCCGCTACAAAGGCCGTCCGATCCCTGCTCTCCAGGGAATGGATGATAGCCAGAAAGTGATCTACATGGGAACCTTTTCACGTTCCATTGCGCCTGCGATCCGAGTTGGTTTCATGGTCCTTCCAGAGTCTCTTTTAGCCTTATACAGGAAAAAAGCGGGATTTTATGCTTCTACTGTATCCCGTATAGACCAGAATATCCTGACGCATTTTATTACAGAAGGTTACTATGAACGCCATTTAAACAGGATGAGGGCAGTTTACAAAGGAAAACATGATACATTGTTAAATGGCTTAAAAGAACTGGAACCGGTTTTTGATATACAGGGAGAATACGCCGGGATCCATGTGCTTCTAACCCACAAAAAGGGAATGCCGGAAAAAAAGCTGGTGGAAACAGCTGCAAAGGCGGGGGTACGGGTATATGGAATGAGTGATTTTGTGATTGGAGAGGGAAAGAACCGCTTTCCGTCTACTGTTATATTAGGTTATGCCAGCCTGAAAGAAAAAGAGATCATCCAAGGATGCAGACGGCTGGTGCAGGCGTGGATATGATACAGAAAGTGATAAGAACATGAAACTGACTGAAAAACTGGAAAAAATTGGAAATAAAGCAACAAAACAGTGGGTGGCAGTGGCAGCTGCTTTTATACTGGTCTTTCCGGCGGCAGGAGCCTTTGGGACAGGAAATATGCCAGTGGCAGGAAGCCCGGCTTCCGGACAGGAGAAAGCAGAGGACACTGATATAACACAGGTAGGTAAAAATACGGGTGATAGTCTGTCTGAAGATCAACAGAAAACAACAGGAACTGAAGAGACAATAGAAGAACAATCAGATCCCTTACAGACCAAATACGAAGCAATGTCCCAGGACCAGAAACAGCTGTTAGAAGATCTTCGAAAGTCCATGGAAACAAAAGACATGACCCAGACAGCCAAGCTGTTAGATAAAAAGCAGGAAGTTCTGGCAGAGATGTTTTATGGAACTTTTGAAGGAATGCGGTTTCTTTATGACGGAAACGGTATTTCTGAAAATATAGAGGGTACAGGTCTGGTGTTTACCATGCCAGAGATCCTGTTTTACGGAAACTTTGAAAATGGACAGCCTCAGGGGAGCTGTCTTGCCCTGCAGTTTATTAATGTAGACAGCCCCAGATATAATTATTCTGATGGTATCTGGGAAAATGGCAAAATGAATGGTCAGGGAACAACCGGTTACTGTTATTACGAAAATGTTCCCCAGGGAGAGTATGCCTGGGCTGTAAAAACAGGAGTTTTTGCAGATGACCAGATGGAAGGGGATATCACTTATGAGATCAAGGGAAGTGATGAGGCTATATCCCACTGGAACATGCTCATTTCCCAGGGAAAGATACAGTTAGATGACCGCTGGACCCATTTGGATGATATGGGAGAATACCAGCTGATGTCCTCAGATACAGTCAGCCATGCTTATCTCATTGCAGATGACCAGTTAGAGCAGCTTGTGTGGATGAACCTGTTAGGCTGGGAGTGAAATACAATGTAAAATATGGACAAATGCAGGGGAAATAGATTATAATAAAGTCTAAATGAGAAAACGTTTAAAAGCGGAAAAACTTCCCGCAAGATTAAGTACAAAAAGATTCCAGGAGTACATAGGATGTAAAAGGAGAAGCAGATGAAGTTCAGTGCCGTTTTGACGAAAAAACAGGCAGAAGAAATGCTTGTTTATTTAGGAGATTTATTTACAGAGGTCAGACTTTTAGATATAGAAGCAGTTAAGCATCTGGAAAAGAATTCCCTTTCTTTAAGGGCATTTTGGGAGAAATGTCAGAAGACAAGGCTGGAATATATAGATTCCAGGGTGTGCCAGAAGATTTCACGTTATGTGGAAATCGATGGACAGCCCCATGTGGTGGAGATCTTAAATGTTCTGGACGTTACAACAGAATCCTTTGAAAACGTAAGGGAACAGTTGACCGCAAAAGTGCGAGGCTATGACGAAGAATTGTACCTGGATGCCCTTACCGGTGCCTACAACCGCAGATATTATGAAAACCGCATCCGGAAAGTGAGAGGTCATGCAGGTGTGGCTATGATCGATCTGGATGATTTTAAGCTGTATAATGATACCTGTGGCCACAATGCAGGAAATCTTGTTCTTAATACAGTAGTAGGGATCATCCGTGGATGTATATGTAAGACAGATATTCTGATCCGCTATGGCGGGGATGAATTTCTTCTGATCCTTCAGGATGTAGATGACGAGATTTTTTCAAAAAAGTTAAAACAGATCAGGGATATGGTCTGTGAGGCAGAAGTTCCCGGATATGCCAGGCTGCGCCTGACTGTAAGTATTGGAGGTGTCCTTGCTGATAATGAGACCATTGAAAGTGCAGTAGCACGGGCGGACGGTCTGATGTACCAGGCAAAGAACCGGAAAAATATGATAGTAACAGAAAAGTCAGGTATAGACAGTGCGGAAGCCAAAGAACGGCAGCAGATCCTGATCGTAGATGATTCCCAGATAAACTGTGAGATCCTTGCGGAAATCCTGAAAGACGAATACCGGATATTGGAGGCTGCAAATGGAGAAGAATGCATTAATCTGCTAAAACAGTACGGAACCGGGATTGCTCTTCTCCTTTTAGATATTAACATGCCTGTGATGGACGGATTTGAAGTATTGGCCCTGATGAATCGGAAGCACTGGATCGAAGATATACCTGTGATTATGATCTCTAGTGAAGATAGCGCATCCTATGTAAGAAGAGCTTATGAAATGGGAGCTTCCGATTACATCAGCCGTCCTTTTGATGTACAGGTTGTACACCAGAGAGTGTCCAATACCATTAAACTATATGCAAAACAGCGTCGTCTGATCAGTCTGGTAACAGACCAGATACGGGAAAAAGAGAAGAACAACCAGATGATGATCAGTATCCTAAGTAAGATCGTTGAATTCAGAAATAGTGAAAGCGGCAGCCACGTTCTTCATATTAACATTATCACAGGTATGCTGTTAGAACGCCTGATGCAATAAACAGATCAATATCATCTGCAGTGGTCTGACTAGTTCATGATCACAACGGCATCTGCTCTTCACGATATTGGAAAGATAGGGATCGATGAAAAAATATTAAATAAACCAGGAAAGCTGACTAAAGAAGAATTTGAGATCATGAAGACCCATACGCTTATTGGCGCTTCTATGTTGAAGAGCATTGAAATGTACCAGAATGAAAAATTGTTGCAGGTAGCTTACCAGATCTGCAGATGGCATCATGAGCGGTATGATGGAAAAGGCTATCCAGATGGTTTAAAGGGGGAGGAAATCCCTATTTCAGCCCAGGTAGTGGCCATCGCCGATGTATATGACGCTCTTGTGTGTAAACGTGTATATAAGAAAGCATTTTCCCATGAAACAGCCATTCACATGATCTTAAACGGGGAATGCGGGGCATTCAATCCTCTTCTGTTAGAATGTCTTACAGACATCCAGAATAGATTGAAAGAGGAAACCAAGTCAGGTTTCAATAAAAAAGAAAATGAAGAGTTCTTTCCAAACTTGTCAGAGGAGATAAAAGAGGAGACGAAAAAGTGAAAAGAAACA
>ENA-OQKF01001451-OQKF01001451.1-human-gut-metagenome-genome-assembly--contig:-NODE-1451-length-10649-cov-2.859913_pt1 | contig 10649 bp, 14 predicted proteins | sample MGYA00242617_ERZ504784 | MGnify/ENA primary metagenome ERZ504784 (study PRJEB26092, sample SAMD00036364) | human gut metagenome | host: Homo sapiens | study: EMG produced TPA metagenomics assembly of... | reverse complement strand
GATGCGTCATAATACGTTGTTGTTTTTGCCTCTGCTATTTGCAGTCCCCCTGTCAAACACAATCCCAGCGCAAGCACACATACCAGTGCAAACCCACGCAGGATTTTTATTTTTTTATTAAAAAAATACATGTTCCACTCCACCCTTCTCCGACGGAAACAGGCGGCTCCACGTTCCATTGGACCGCTGTAACATTCTTAATCAATCGCTGTAACCTTGTAATCTTTCTCTTCTACCGTTTTCTTTAATACATCATCTGCCACTTCCGTGGATGAGGTCACAACGGCAGTGCCAGCCTCATGGCTGACTTCTGCGGATGTTACTTCCGTAAGTTCCTCTAGTGCTTTCTTTACGTTTGCCTCACAGTGTCCGCACATCATTCCTTCAATATGCATTGTCTTTGTCATTACTTTTTCCTCACTTTCGCTTGTTTTTATTTCTACCGGTTCTGCTGCCGGTGCAGCATCTTTATTTGCTTTTCCGTGTACGGAAAACAGGTTCAGCCGTAATGCGTTGGTCACGACACAAAAGCTGGATAAGCTCATGGCTGCCGCGCCAAACATTGGATTTAATTTCCACCCAAATATAGGATACCACACTCCGGCTGCAAGTGGAATCCCTATTACATTATAAAAGAATGCCCAGAACAGATTTTCATGGATGTTCCGCAGCGTTGCCCGGCTTAGGCGGATGGCCGCCGGAACATCCCGCAGACGGCTCTTAACCAGGACAACGGATGCCGCATCGATTGCCACATCGGTTCCGGCACCGATGGCGATTCCGGTATCTGCTCGTGTCAGTGCCGGGGCATCGTTGATTCCGTCTCCGACCATGGCTACTTTGCCCTGTTCCTTCAGCTTACGGATCTCTGCCTCTTTGCCTTCCGGCAGTACACCGGCTATGACTTCGTCCACTCCTGCCTGTGCACCGATGGCTTTTGCTGTGCGCTCGTTATCTCCGGTCAGCATAATGACACGGATTCCCATGTCACGCAATTCGGCCACCGCCTGGGGGCTGTCCTCTTTGAGCGTGTCTGCTACGGCAATCAGACCGGCACAGGTATGATTTTGGGCAAAAAGCAACGGTGTTTTTCCCTCTTCTGCCAGCTTTTGGGTCTGATCGAGCAGGGTGGAATCTACAGTTACGTTCTCTTTCATGTAAGAAACGCTTCCACCGAGCAGCAGATCTTCCCCACGCACCGCGGAAAGACCATTTCCCGGAAGTGCCTGAAAATCATGTACCGCCGTCTGGGAAATCCCCGTCGCTTTGGCATGCTCCATAACTGCTTTGGCCAGCGGATGTTCACTCGAACTCTCCAGATCTGCAGCAAGCTGCATGAGATCACGCTTCGTATAGCCTTCTGCCGGTAAAATATCGGTCACGCGCGGCTCTCCTGTTGTGATCGTTCCCGTCTTATCCAGTGCTACGATCTGTGTTTTTCCAGCATTTTCAAGTGCCACCGCATTTTTGAACAGGATTCCGTTTTTAGCGCCCATCCCATTTCCGACCATGATCGCTACCGGGGTTGCAAGTCCAAGCGCACACGGACAACTGATGACGAGCACGGAAATACCGCGCGCTAATGCAAATCCGATATCTTTTCCGGCAATCAGCCAGACGATGATGGTGATCCCTGCAATGATGATGACCGTCGGTACAAACACACCGGATACTTTATCGGCGATTTTTGCAATCGGCGCCTTGGTGGCTGCCGCATCCGACACCATTTTGATGATCTGGGAAAGCGTGGTGTCTTCTCCCACACGGGTTGCCTCACAGCGCAGGAACCCGGACTGGTTCGTCGTTGCCGCGCTGACGGAGGAGCCTTTCTGTTTATCGACGGGAATACTCTCGCCGGTGAGTGCTGCCTCGTTGACCGCACTGCTTCCCTCTAGGACAATCCCATCGACCGGAATGTTTTCGCCAGGACGCACGACAAAGGTATCTCCCTGCCGCACTTCGGTGATCGACACGATAACTTCCTTCCCATCCCGCACTACGGTCGCAGTCTTCGGTGCCAGCCGCATCAGGCTCTTTAAGGCATCGGTCGTCTTTCCTTTGGCATGGGATTCAAGCATTTTTCCGACGGTGATGAGTGTCAGAATCATGGCCGCGGACTCGAAATAAAATTCATGCATGCGCAAACAGGGCATACGTACTGTATCCAAACGATGCTCCGGCGCCGAGTGCCACCAGTGTATCCATATTTGGTGCGCCGTGGAGCAGGCTGGTAAAACCGCTCACAAAGAACTTCTGGTTGATCACCATGATGATGATGGTTAAAAGCATCTGCAACATTCCCATTGCCACATGATTGTCTTTCATGGCAGCCGGTACCGGCCAGCCCCACATCATATGTCCCATGGAAAAATACATCAGCACGACAAGAAAGATGACCGATGCGATCAGACGCTTGCGCAGTTTCGGTGTCTCGTGGTCTTTTAATGCTTCTTCCTCTTCTGCTGCGGTCTGTTCTTTTTTTGCGCCTTTGGGTGCTGCGCCGTATCCGGCTGCGACAACTGCATTTACGATTTCCTGATCGGTTGCCGTGCCTTCCACTCCCATGGAGTTGGTCAGCAGGCTGACAGAGCAGGAAGTCACACCCGGCACTTTGGAGACGGCTTTTTCCACGCGGGCGGAGCATGCCGCACAGCTCATGCCGGTCACTTCATATTGCTTCATAGTTGCCTCCTACATTTCTTACTTCATTAATTTTTGTAACATCGTTACTAATTCGTCTACTTTATCGTCCTCGCCGTTTCGGATGCCATCTGCGACGCAGGTACGGATATGTTGTGCCAGCAGGACTTTATTAAAACTGTTGAGTGCCGCATTGGCAGCCGCTACCTGTGTGATGATATCCGGGCAGTAACAGTCTTTTTCTACCATGCCTTTGATACCGCGGATCTGTCCTTCAATGCGGCTCAGGCGATTGATCATATCTTTCCGTTCCTTCTCGGAACGCTCTTTTTTCTTACAGCATTCACAAGTATGTTCTTTTTCCATTCGGATTATGTCTCCTCTCTCTCCGATACCCTGTATGGGTATCCTTCTGCATCGCATTATATACCCCCTGTGGGTATTATGCAAGAATTATTTTTCTCAATAAAAATGAGTGTCTTCCGGTTTTTGGAAAACACTCATGTATTATTTATTATTCCTCTATGGATACAAAAGGAAATTCTTTTGTGAGATTTCGATCCATCTCCATCATATGCAGAAGACGGCTTGCTGCACCTGACGGATGATTGATTCCAGATTCCCATGCCTCCACAGTCTTACAGGAAACACCAAGATAACTTGCAAATGTCTTTTGCGACATTCCGGTTTCGTTACGAATCTTCTTTACTTCGCTGGCATTGTATTCCTTAACAGGAACAACTGTCACGACACGGCGCGGAAGTTTTTTTTCTTTACTTTTTGCATCCTCAATGGCTTCCTGTAATCCAGCCACAATACTTTCATATACATCGCTCATATTATTTCTTCTCCTATAACTTCAATTTCAATTGTTCAATTAAACTTTTGATACCATTACGTTCAGCTTGCGACAGATTTTCTTTTTCATTTTTAGAATACACGGTAATCAAATAAATAACCTCTTGAACCACAAAATCCACATAGCAAACACGGGCACTGCCACTTTTCCCTTCATTTGCAAAAGGAATTCTGATCTTTCGAAGTCCTCCTGTTCCCTTTATTACCGGATGTAAATCAGAATTTTCCAGCAATTCTAATTCCAGCTTTCTTAAATCTTCATCCTTAAACCCAAGTTTATCCCAATTCCTGGAAAATTCGCGTGTCTGTATAAATGTTCTGACCATCTTTTCTCCTTTACATTACCCTATTCAATAGTAGTATGTCAAGTTATCATGTAACCCTTCATTCTGTTTTTTAAATTTCATGGAGTCGTGGGAGAATCCCCCGTGATTTGTTCCTGTTGACATTTACTAATATAATATTCAGAAACAATATAACTTTATGAAATAACATTATCAAACACGTTTTTACCTGTCAAGAACAATTTCTATTATTTTCTCCAAAAGTGTGGTATGCTCTGTCATAGATTATATTTAAATGAGGAAGAAAACATTGAAAAAATTAGTACAAAGATTATTATTCGGAATCGGCATCCTATCCCTTGGCATCACGTTCACCGGTTGTCATGCCAGCCATTCACAGACGGATTCACAGAAAACTATTTCCAGACAGACAGAACCGCAGGCCGGACCAACAGAAACGGAAACTTCTTCCACGCTTTCTCTGATTGACGCTTCCGGCATGACATTAGAAAGCCGGATCCACACATCGGACGGTTACACAAGAACCAAAGAAGCCGACGGAAGTCTTGCAGAGTTTTTGCGAAACTATGCCATGGAGCCTGATCAAAGTCCCGTTCTATTATATGACGGCAGTAAAAAACGCAATCAAAAGGCTCATGTTGCCGTATTTGATCTCCCACTTGAACATGAGGATCTCCAGCAATGCGCGGATTCCGCCATCCGGGTATATGCAGAATATTTTTGGAGTACAAAGCAATACGATCGCATTGCTTTTCATTTTACGAATGGATTTGACGCCCAGTATACGAAGTGGGCAGACGGTTACCGTATCCGTGTAAACGGAAATAATGTAAGCTGGATCAAAAGTGCACAGCCGGACACTTCCTACGACAGTTTGAAAGACTATCTGCGTATCGTTTTTTCTTATGCCGGTACCGCCTCCATGGATACCGAAGCACAGCCGATCCCGCTATCTGATCTGCAGGTGGGAGATGTGTTTTTAAAAGGCGGAAATCCGGGGCATGTTGTGATGGTCGTTGATCTGTGCGAAAATGCAGACGGCAAAAAAGCCTTCCTGCTTGCACAGGGATATATGCCGGCACAACAATTTCATGTATTAAAAAATCCGGCGCACGAAGATGACCCATGGTATTATGAAGATGAAGTCACCTATCCGTTTCACACGCCGGAATATACCTTCCAGAAGGGAAGCTTAAAACGATTAAATTATGGGATTACCCACACTGCTCCTGAATAAGCCTGTGGATTTCCTCTGTGTCTTTATCCAGTGCCACTTCCAGTTCCCCATACAGCAGATTCTCTGCCAGTTTAAAATAACGCCCATCCACCGCCGTAACTTTTCTGCCCTGCCGGACACGCTCTTCTTTCCGGTCGCAGATCAGTTTGATGATCCCCACCAGACGCTCCGGATCATTGCTGGTGATAGTACAGTTTTTTAGAATCTGTATCTGAAAAATCCAGATGCACCAGATCCTTTACCTCACATACTCCGTTTGCAGCTTTGACAATAAATTCTCCTATCTGATACAAGATAATTCCCCCTTTTCCCTGTATTTCTAGTGTACCACAAGGAAAAGAGGGCATTCAAAGGTCGAATTCAACGAAAATTTCTCATTATGAGGTTGGGGACGTTGCACAATTTTTATAATCTCAAATCCTCCATGGTACTTTCATCCTTTAAGATAATTTTTACTATTCTTTTTGAACTACAGAATACATCCATCCGTAATTCGAATAATGCGATCACATCGATGTGCCACCTCGTCATCATGCGTTACTATAATAATTGTTTTACCAGTTCTGTGAATTTTTGCAATCTCATCCATAATCTTAATGCTGTTTTCACTGTCAAGAGCCCCTGTAGGTTCATCACACAACAGTAGTTCCGTATCTGCAATAAGAGCCCTTGCAATCGCACAACGCTGTTGTTGACCTCCCGAGAGTTCTGATGGATATTTTCGAAGAAGATCAGATATTCCCACACGCTCTGCGGCATCTTCAATAATATGTTTCCTTTTCTTTACCGACCTTGCCAAAAGTGGTACTTCTAAGTTTTCGTAAACTGAATATCTTTCAATTAATGCAAAATCCTGAAACACGAAACTTACATATTTTTTTCTAAATCCATGTAAATCTTTTTTACTCAATTTAGATACAGGTATATCGTTATACAAATAGGAACCACCTGTCACATCATCCATGGCTCCTATTATATGTAATAATGTACTTTTCCCAGAACCGCTTGCCCCCATAATTGCACACAATTCATTATCTTGTATTTTCAAATTTACATTTTTTAATGCATGTGTTTCATTTCCCTTTCCAAAATACGTTTTCTCAATATGCGATAAGCGGATCATTACAAGCCCCCCTCTTTTACAATCATCTGTGGTGAATATTTCTTTATAAGGATAACTGGCAAAATGGATAGAATAAGTACAAGTATAAGCATTTCTTCAACTAAAATTTTTATAATATGAGCAAAGAAAATATTCTGTATCATCTGATATGTTTCATAATTATTCACAAATAATCTTGTAAACATGACATAAATTCCTGCTCCCGCAATTATCAACGCTATAAAGCTTTTCAATAAATTTTCCATTATATAAATAATGACTAAATCCTTTTCTGAAAATCCACATATATATAAGACACCATACTGTTTTTTATTTACTATAAAAGAAAGCGCACACATGCTCAAATTTATAATGATTGTTCCAATCAAAATGACGCCAACCATTCTGGAAAATATCATTCTGATCTTTTCGTTTTCTATTTGGGCATTTTTTAAATAACTATTTAAAGATGAGAGCTGTATCTGTATTCCATTTTTATCAGCCAGTTTTTTTAACTCAGATTTCATATTATCTGGCTTTTTATACGATTCATATATCCAAAATCCGGAAGATGGATATACATCCCCGAAAACTAACACGCGGTTATCCATATTATAAACTGCCACGGTAGTTCCTGCTGCTGCTCCAGATGCTATTTCCCCGGAAATAAAATTCTGGTGTTTTTTTAAAATTCCATCCACTACATATACATCATCCTTCCCATCCTCCTGTTTTACCACATATTGTGTTCCAACCTTAACTTTTTTAAAATTATATCCCAAATACAAGTGATATATATTTTTATTTATATCTGTCATTTCTGCTTTTTTAGAAAATTCTAAATTGCATAACCCAAGGACCGTCTGATCTGCCCATATCCATGTTAAATTTCCCTGTTCATTTCCCTGTAATCTGGCTAATTCCGGAAGTCTGTCTGTTTCTAATGAAGAAATTGATCCGATAAACTTTACCACTTTTTTATCCATCGCTTCATTTATAAAATCCTGTGCTTTCTGTGAATAAAAATCTCCATTTTCAACATATAACAATCCAATATTATCAATAGTTCCCGTCAAAACCTGCTCACACTGCTTTTGAGAATAACTAAAAATATTATTATAAAAGCTTATTACCCCTATAAGAAAAATACTCATGGTAATAAAAACAACTAATATAATAGAAATTTTCTTATTCAGGCGAATTTGATCCCATGCAATAATTATCCATTTCATAACACACCATTCCAATCCTTTTCGTCTTATCCGTCTACAAGCTTTTTTGCTCTATGTGTCACATAAAACAAGAATAATATATATACACATCCGATTTCCACTACGATTATCTCAATCCATTTTTCTGTTACCATATACGTGTAACGATAAAAGAAATGATAAATTACAGCTATTATTATTCCACCAATAACAGCTCCCATATATACAAATGACAATTCTCTAAAAATATTTTTTAAAATTTTAAAATGATCATATCCAAATATTCTACAAATTTTCCATTCCTTTTTTCTGGTATATATCCATAATTCAGAAAGTGCATACACACAAAGGCTACCAAATATTACAATTGCAAGAGAAGAATAAAGCATCATTTTATTTTGAAATAACTGTAAATAGTTTTCCCTTGTCTCCATTTGATCCTGATTTTTATTTACTTCCATACAATGAGAAATTTTTTGAATACATTCATTGCTATATTTGTGTGAAAATACTAAATATATGTTTTCAAATTTTGTTTCTCTTTGATTTATTGCGTGTATGATCGTTTTTTTCAAATGTTCTGAGATTGTTCTCCAATCAATTTTTATTGTGTTTTCTTCAAACATAAAATTCGATTTTAAATCATAATTCTTCTCATGATTTAACCACAATTTCACTTCTTTCCGTTCAAAAAGATCTCCATCCTTCATATATATTCCCGTCATATACGCATTTGCATCGCATTCTTTTAAAATATGACTCAGTTGGTTTAATTGATGCTCTGTGATTTGCTTTTCATTTACAACATAAATCTCTTCGGGTGTCCTGTTTTCTATATATCCACTTACCAGTAATTGTGTACAAATAAACATCATAAACAAAAACAAACTCATGCATAGCATTAAAAGGCCATTGTCTATGGATAAATATTTTTTCATTTTATCCCCCCTGTTAAAAAAGATTCCTACAGGGAAAGTCTTCCCTGCAGGAATCCATATTAATCTGTAGCATGAATTTCATAGGTAGATCCTTCAAAATCCATTGCTGCATATCCATATGTGTTTCCACTCCCCGCACTTACATTAGTCCCAGAAACAGATGTACCATATGTCGCATTTAAAACGCCTTCCGCAACACGCTTATTAGGTGTTCCTGCTCTATATGTCATTGATAATTTATTATTTTGCTTTCCAGATAACGTGAAAGTATAACTCACTTTATCTGATATTGTTAATGGGCCTTCCACAAATCCAACATATTCTGTTGCATATGCATTATACTTTGCACTTTTAACAGACTTATTATTGCTACCAGCAAACACTGGAACGGTCATAGCACATAAAGCAATTGCCATCATACATGCGGATCCCTTTCTACCAAGTTTTTTCATTATTATCGCCTTTCCTTTACTATTAAATCCTATATAATTTTTCTTTAAATTACAATTATACATGTATTATTGTATTGGTAGCGTATCATAGGCATTTTATTTTGTCAACCAATATTTTGTACTAAATAATATTTACTTTTCGTATATAATATGCTATAATTTCATATATCTTGGAGGTGTCATATGGCATACAAAAATACTCTCCTTACGGGTATCACAGACTTTCTAGTACTATCAATTTTAAAAATAAAGGGGGATTGTTATGCATATGAAATAAGCAAATATATTACAAGTGAATCAAATAAGCTACTCTCTATTTCCCCTAATACCATATATACCGTCATGTATAAACTGGAAAATGAACACATGATCAGCGAATATTCGGTTCTTGTAGGGAAAAAGCGTACACGTGTTTATTATCATATTGAAGCTGATGGAGAAACCTATCTGGAAGAATTGCATGGCGACTATAAGAACATGATATCTGCTGTATCTTCAATTTTTGATTCGCTGGAGAAAGAAGGCAAACAACATGACTAAATTATGCAGGCAATACATATATCAGGTAAAACTATTACTTCCAACAGTCGGAAAAGCAGAAAAAAAATATTTGGCTACGCTAGCAAATAATCTGGAAGATTTTTGTAAAGATACTTCTCCTAAAACAATCCATGACTTGTACAAAGACTTCGGCACACCTGTAGATACCGTAAATTCTTATATTTCAACACTCACTGCTGAGAATTTAATAAAACGAATTCAAATAGGTAAGTATATACGAGGAGGTATCATAACCCTAATTATAATACTAGCTGTCATAGCTTCTATTTTTGGAATTACTTCCTATCGAAGTTTTCAAGTATTTAAACAAGAAGCCATTTATTTTACTAACACGAATATTTAAATAAGGAGAAAAATTTATATGAAACGAAAAATTATATTATGCTTAACTTCTGCTCTGTTTTTATTATGTTCAACCCCGATTTCGGCTAAAGCTAATATTATTACAGACACTTATCATAATACACCATACACCATACAACACGTCATAACTGATGCTGTTCCTTCACCTAATATAATAACAAACTTCGATCGAGCATCCCATAATATTACAAAGACTAAAACGACTTATATGCGCAACTCTTCCGGAACAGTATTATGGAGTGTTTCTATTACCGCAACATTTACCTATGATGGCACAACCTCTCGCTGCATTAGTTGTTCACCAAGCGCAACTGCGCCTGCTACAACTTGGTCAATTAAATCCATATCCTCTTCCAAAAACGGGAACTCTGCCACTGCATATGCAACAGCAACACATTCGTCACCTAGTTCTTCAAAAGACTTCACACAAAGTGTTACTATTTCATGTAGTAAAAATGGCACTATTTCCTAAGTTTTAAAGCCCCTGCACACAACAGGGGCTTCTTTTTTCACGATTCCTTCCACAGATGAAGATGCATTTGCCTCGGAGGTAATGTTTACCGGGTTTTCTGCCGTGACAACAGCCTCATATTGCATGACCGGTTTATTTTCATCTGACTGACTGCTGGTTTCGTGCATCAGTTATGTAAACATTCTTGCGCGGGATAAAATATACTTCCAGCTTCCATACTGCTCCGTTCCAAGTCCACCACAGGTACTTGTAAGCCCCTGACCAACATCGATTCCACCCGGATAAAAATAGACTTTTGCTGTCTGGGTGTGAACCACGGCATGAGCCTTGACCCCATAGTTTTTAAGGCTTTGTGGCATCTCACGGGGCACCCATTCTTTCGGGATCGCGCGTCCATAGGTCGCATATACTTTCCCCTTCGTGTTTTCCTCACTGCCGTACAGATATTACGACAGAACTTTCTCCTTTCCTCCGCCCAGTAGCGGAACAAGGTCATACACATTCTCTCTT
>ENA-OQKF01001447-OQKF01001447.1-human-gut-metagenome-genome-assembly--contig:-NODE-1447-length-10663-cov-19.019552_pt1 | contig 10663 bp, 13 predicted proteins | sample MGYA00242617_ERZ504784 | MGnify/ENA primary metagenome ERZ504784 (study PRJEB26092, sample SAMD00036364) | human gut metagenome | host: Homo sapiens | study: EMG produced TPA metagenomics assembly of... | reverse complement strand
CGTCGGATATTCGACGCCGTTGAACGTCCAACGGTGTTCCCCGCCACGGTCTTCGTTTCGGTGGCTTCTGGTCACCTGACCCTCCTTGCGGTAGGTCAGGTGTTGCAACGATCACTAGAACCCGCCGTAATCGTCGGTGTCAGGGGGGGCTCGCTCCCCCTCTCCAAGCAAGAACAACGCAGTTTCATGCGAAAAAATGGCTTTCGGATATCGATACTGCAATTCGAACAGCGGATCGGACTCCGCATTCGGTGAAACATATAAGCCCTTTGCCGCTTTCTCAAGCTTGGCTTCACGCACGAATCGCGAAATCTCCGTGCGGGAAACTCCTCGACGCTCCATTTCCGATACCGGAAGATATCCCATATGCTCCTTCAATACGCTTTCCGCTTCTGTCGCTCTAGTGGACATGGGCACTCCTTCAGATGTTGCGGAGCTCGGAGAGTTGCCTGAAGAAAAGTTTTGCTATCGCCTAACCTAATGCGTTATTCGACTCCAACCGTTGCTCGACTTCGAAATGCTCGAATACTATGAGCGAGTTGTCGTTCAACGGAAAGTTTGGGTTGGCGAATTCATCGCGGTATTCCGCCGAATTCCAGAAAGATTCGTGTGCGCTCCGCCATTGGGCCGCCGTGACGTCGCCTTCACCCTCATCGATGGCGTACCGGTCAGTGACTTTTCCGAGCGGAATCACGTCAACCGCAGTGGTGACGAGTACGGCTACGGGTCGTTCATCGGAATCCACCAACACCGAATGCGCGCCAACGCACGGCAGCGGTTCGACCTCTTCCTCATATTCAATCATCAGCGCAGCGGTGGCGGTTTTTACGCCGTCCAGAATGAGCTTCACCAAGCGATCGCGTTCAGGCCCAGGAAACATAAACTCCGCTTTGGGCAAATCACTGGTTTCAAATGCCGTATTGACGCTCATGCAATGCTCCAGATCGTCTTTATGTTCAATTGTGCTGTGCTTTTCTTACTCCCATCATAATAGCCCGAATTCCATGAGTTTCCGGCGCTGATCCAGTGGCCTCCATTACGGTCAATACAACCTGATGCCAAGCAATCACATGACAACAAGTGACACTGTACTCACGAACCGGCCTACTATGGGCGGCATGACGATTCGTATTGTTTCGATTGAGCCGCCATGGTTTGAGGAAAAGGCCCAAGTTCAGTCGTGCACGTGGCGCGAACTCAATCAGGGGCATATTCCGCAGGAAATCGTGGATGCGATCACTCCCGAATTCGCGCTCAAACTGACGCGCAGCCACGCCAAAGACCCCAATCAGGTCGTATTGGTCGCTTTGGAGAACAACCACGTGATTGGTTTTGCTGAGCTTCTGCAAACGCCGCGTTCGCCAATCAAACGGTCCGAGGCTGCGGAACTGGCTTCGCTATATGTGTTGGAATCTTGCCATCGTCATGGTGTTGGCCGTGCTTTGGTTGAGGCGGGCCAACGCGCCATCGGCAACGATCGGCTCGCCTTGTGGGTCGCCGGATTCAACACCAACGCCCAAGGTTTCTACCGTCACATCGGCTTCCATGAGACCGGCCTGACTCAAACCGAAGACATGGGCCCGGAACTCGAAATGATCAACTACTCTGACGGCGTATTCCAGTGAGCAGCCCGACCTCCCACACGCGTCCGGCGCTACCATGAAGCCATGTCTTTGAACAGTGAGCAACGCGCGGCGACTATCCGCGAATTTCAGGAGAACATGAGCCGGCTGGGTCTGACCGCCGAACGGCGGCAGGGATTTTGGCGTCAGCGGCAGCAGAGTGGAGCAAATCATCACCCTCAAGTCGGGCGTGCTGGAGTATCCGTGGATTATCCGAGCCTATCTGCTGAGCAGATCTGAGACACAGGGCGTGGAACTCACGCCGTTCATGGCGTTACGCGGAAATCCGCACGATTATTGGTTCCTCGACGGCGACTTTATCGACCGAGGCGAAATCGATTAAAACCGATTGATAATCGGCCATTTACACGCAAGAGGCGCCGTCAATCGCCTCGCGCATAGAGGCCATCGCTCTCCGTGCAGGTGGCGATGCGTGTGTAGTATTCCGTCTTGTCCTCATGGTCGATACGTGCGCCGCAATGCTGCTGCACCGCAAGACTTGCCGGATTGGTTTTGTGGACACTCAGGTAAGCCTCCTTGATGCCGAGCTCGCGGGCCTTGGCAAGCGTGAGCTTGAGCCCGGCGGTCGCGTAGCCGTGACCGCGGTATTCGCGGGCGACACCGTAGCCGATGTGGCCCGGACCGTTGCGCAGGAAGTCGGTGAGCCGGTGACGCAGGTTGAAGATGCCCACATAGTCGCCCTCATCGTTGACGAGAATGTATTTGGTGGCTGGCACCCAGCCGTCCGGCAGGCCGACGCCAAGCGACTCATCACGCAACCCTCGCACGTATGCGGCGAATTGTTCACGGTCCATGCCAGCCGCCGGGTTCTCGAATCCCGTCTCCTCCGCCGGGAATTTCGCGAACAAGTCAAACGCGCGTTCCTGGTCCGCCAGCCATGTCTCGATCAGCCGCATTGGTCACACTCCTCCTGTTGACACAGCAGACCACACTACTACTGTGCTCGGCCAACGGCCGCAAGCCTTATCTAGGGTGTGTTTACAGATAGGCAGCAAGTGTCTGTCAATGCGTTTATCGCAGGATATACCAGGTTACTTTCCCCGATACACGGCAGCGACGCCGAAGACAAATTGTATGATGAACAATCCCAGCAGGAAGATCAGAGCTCCTGGCCGGTACATGCGGTAGAAGTCGACCATATCCGGCTGCGCCAAAGGCGCTGCCATGATATACACCAGCGCAGCGAACACGGCGCCGAGCGCGGAAACAACCAAGAACGCGCCTACGGCAAAACGCAGCAGGCCACGATCCGAGGTCCTCCGGCGCAGACCACGGCATCCCCACGAAGACGAATACCGAGATCAGCAGGTAGAACAGCAGCCCGTACGTGGGCAGCATGTCGATAATCAGCAGATCGTTCATGGCATATCCTTTCGTGGCGCAATCCCATTCAACCTGCGCATGGCCAAAAGCGCAACATCGTGTCAAGTAATCGCATGATAGCAGGTTTTGTCCGGCTGCGACCGTGGCCACGATGAGCGGCATGGGACATGATGACATGACCGGGGCTGCGGCGCGGTCGATCCGTATCGCCCGTATTGGACAATGATCCGTTCGCCCTGGATGCGATGTGCGCGATGATCTCGGCCGTATCCAAGGACTTCCATGTCATGTGGGGCACGGGTTCGCCCGCGGTGGCGATCGAGCACTGCCATAACCCGCATACCAGGCCGGACGTGCCGGTGTCGGATCCTAAGGAATCTGTTGGTGTCGCTGCAGCTCATTGCCATTCCCACTGAAGAGATGATTGGCGAAAACGATACTCACTACCTATTCATTAGGCTTCAGCTCGTGTTCGAGCACAAGTTTCATCTTGCTGTTATCCATCAACCATGCGTGTAGGTCTCGGTCCAGGATCATCGCCAGAGCGAAGCACGCCTGCGTCGCATTCTCCAATGCAATCCGTCGATTCTCACCCGGCAGAGGTATGCCGTTGACAAGCGGCTCATGGTGAGCGACCCGATTACGCAGGGCATGCACTGTTTTTACGATATCCAGCGCGTACTTTCTCGTCCAGCGTTCTTCCACTGCACGGGCATACTGGCGCCCATTGGAGAATGTCTTATCGAGTCCTTTGCGCCATAAATCGTTCTCATAATCTGCACGGCGCTGGTCTGGCCACTTCGTGTGGATTGTTCCGCCGTCTTCCAAGAGATTGCGCCAAAATCCGAATGTCAATGACGCTATGAGATGGCCATGCGTATGATTTTTTCGCTGGTGCGGGGTGAGATGGTTCCACGCTTCACGAATCTGGTACTGGGTTCGGTCATCGAATTGTAGCCCTGCCATATACCAGTCTTCAGTGCCATTCTGCTCCAGAGCGAGGAGGGAGAGTTGCCGGTCCATGCGGTTGCGCAGAGCGACCTCGAGGATGGCGATGTCGCCCATACAGGCGCTGGCCATGTCGTGATCCCACAGGTACAGCTCTAGCGCTGGGCATGAACGTCTTTGAGCCTCATAATTGTAGGTGGCAAGCCGTTCATCGGTAATGCACGCGCGCAGCGCCTTCTCCCGCGGACTTCCTTTCCTTGGAGTCCGTGAGAGGAAATCAGTTGTTGAATTTGACTGTCGGCTCATGGCTCATTATGATATATCAAGAATTCCCCCAAAGGGCCTCTCCGGACGGTCTTCGACTCAGCCGTGATGCACTGGGGGTTTCTTTTTTATCTGGATAATCGGGGCTTGGTTGGTCTGGGCTCTTCTTCAGGACAATCGCATATGTTTCGGGAGTGCTCAGCTTTCAGACGAGGCATTCGAAGAAATGCCATTCCGAGGAATCGGCATCATGGATGATGATCAGCGTGCCGCCCTCGTTGGTTATCTCCTTATGAGGCCGGTCGTAGAGCGCATCGAGCTGTGTTCCCAGGTTCAATCGCAGGGTCGCATCCGCTTCCTTGATTATGCGGATGTTCTCCTGGGGCAGTTGGCCACTGGAGTAATCCCTGCCGTCCAGAATGGTGCCGTCGACTTGTTCTGGGTCAGCGGCGACCTTCACGTACCGGTATCCGTCCCCATGAAAGCTTTCCTCGTCCTTGCTGACGATTGCCCGCGCATCCTCGGAAAATGAGATCGAGAACGTCTGCGACAGATTCGAAACCGGACTATAGCCCTAGTATCGAGTCCATCCGAACCATACTCCCGCCACTACCAACGCCGCGATGCCCAAAGCGATGATCGTTCCGGCCCGGCCACCGGCGGAAGGTTCACCTTTCCATACGCGGTTTCCCATCGTCGGCCTCCTAGCCTTAGCCGTAGGGTCTGCTAGATCAAAGTGTGTATTACTGATTAGCGTGAGGTCGCCGCCACTACGTGAGCGGTCGAAAACCTCATGCCACCCGGCAAATCCGAGAAGCGGTCGGAGAACTATTCGAAGCCGTCAGCTAATCCAGTGTTGAACGTACGCGACGACACCCAGAAACGCTCCTATACCCGCTCCGAGGAAGACGAATCCCCATCCCAACCAGTCAGCAAATCGATTGACCGGGGATTTCGCAAAGCCCTCCATCACCGAATTCGTTCCAGTCGAGCCCTTCCCTGATTCATGGTTGTCCTCCTCGGCATCCCTACATAAAACCCGTTAGTCCAATTCAACTATATCTGTTTTTCGCCAGCTACAGGAGAGAATCGACTATAACTGATTTCCATGCGCTTCTTCAGAGAAGACAAGTCTGTTGGACACTTTGATGGACTAAAGGCCAGAACACAATGGCGCTAGATGGGACAAAAGGTACATTGGTCCTATGGCTAAGCGCAAACATATCGGCACCGTAATTCTCACGATACTGGTCGCGGCTCTGCTGGCGTCGGGCGTTTCCGGCTGGCTGTTCTGGCAGTCGGTACAACGGGTGATCGGCGAGGCGCAGCAGGCGGGCGAATATGCGGCTGAAGCACAGCAATCCGTCGGGCAGGGCGACTTCAAGCAGGCGCTTGAGCAGATGGACAGCGCTGGCAGTCACATCGTCGCGGCGCGAGACGAAACCCAGGGCATGCTATGGCAGGCCGCCGAATACGTGCTGTATTACGGTTCGGACGTGAAGGCGGTGCGCGGCATGCTGGATGCGGCCGCCGACGCCGCGACCAACGCCCTGCCCAAAATCGACAGTGCCGCGCAGGGCACGTTGGTGGACTTCAATATCGAAGAGCTGCTGTCCGGCATGAACTTCTCCGACGGCACGCTTTCCATTCCCAAAATCGCTTCCATCAAGCAGGACCTGTCCGACGCCGGTGCGGTCTTGAAGCGCGTCAAGACGTCGATTCATGCGCTGCCGCAACCCCGCACGGAACAGATCACCGAAATGGTCAACCAGGGCAAGCAGGTAGTGGACCAAATCGATGAGACTTTCGACACCTTGAACACCATCGTCGAAAAGATTCCGGGCTGACGTTGGTTCGTTCTTGTCGTATATTGGCGTAACCTCCGCATAAGGCTAGTCCATACAAATTTTTAATTAATAGGTTGTATGCTTTTTATTTTAGGAACGTTGGTAAATATCATAATGAGTGGGTTGGCTAAATTACTGCTTACTTGCACCATTCCCAATAATGTACCTATTGTTATACGTCCTGTAATAATGAAATAGGCGGATAAAAACAAAACAACTATCTGAACCATAAGAGCAAGAAAAGAAGATAGTCCCTCATTTAACGCAAGCAATTTATCTACATTGTATTTAGAATGGATAGTTTCACAATTTTCTTTGTTAAATCGCTGAATTACATATTGTTTCATGGAATAGGACTTAATGATTTCAAATCCAGATAAAATGTCTTTTAAACTACCTGTGAAATCTGCCAGTTTAGAAGAAAATGTATTTTGTCTTTTTTCCAATTTCCCTCCCAATAAACTCGGAATGAGAAACATGATAGCAATCGCTACTATAACGCATATAGTCACGATAATATCAAAGTAAATCATTAACACGAAAGAGGAAATAAATATAACTGTATATTGTACTATTTCAAAAAAAGGAAGTAAGAAATTATCCTCTATCATTTTTACATCATTTGTAATAATTGATATATAATCAGCAGTATTTCTTTTCTCAAATTCTTCTATACTATAATTAACTGTTCCACGAAATACATCAGAACGAACTTGACGCATAATTCTGCATATAACTTTTTTGCTAAGCAAGGATTGAAGATAGAGAAAAATCCCTAGCATTGCAAAATAAACAATCGAAAATAAAATCATTCCCGTAAATTGTTGCATGTTTTTTCTACGGCTATATCTAATAATCGTTGCAAAAGGACAGCCATAAACACATATCCTAAAGAAGCAATTACACTTGTTAAAATGGTTAATAAAAATAAAATTTTATTCTGTTTAATATAGAGTTTCATAATCTTTCTCCTTAATATAAATTATACATGTTACATGTATGTATATGTCTGAAAATAAAATTGCCTTACGACAATCTTATTTTCTTTATGAATTTTTTTTGCATAATTCAACAATTTCATCATCAATTATTGGAAGCCCTAACTTATCTGTAATCTCTTTAATCATTAGAAACTTTTCCCACATTTCCTCTGATGTCATTGGATATATCGTAGGTATTGACCAAAAGTTAGTTAAAAGAACAAATAGCTCCGCTAATAATTTTGAATGTTCTGTTTTTATAGAACCGTCCTGTATTCCTTCTTCTATCAATTCTTGATACATGGGAACCAACTCTTGATTGCTTTCAATCAATTTTTTTAAAAAAGCAGGACTTCCCATGAGTTGCATGGACGCTATACTTAGTTGATGATGTTCCGTTTCATCAAATGAAGTTTTTAAGACAAATTTTAGTTTTTCCAATCCGTTCAGTTCTTTATGATTTTTTGCTTTCTTGAAAGGATTTGTTTCATAAAACAGTTTTTCACATAAAGCGTCAAAAACTTCTTCCTTTGATTTAAAATGATGATAAAAAGCTCCTCTTGTCAATCCACCCATTTCACTTATGATATCTAATACTGTTGTTTCTTCATATCCTTTTTCTAAAAACAGTTTTAAAGAAGCATCTAGTATTTTTTGGACAGTTTCCTCTGGATATTTATTTCGTGGCAATTTTCCACCTCCTTATACATGCACCCTACATGTATAGAATATCATGCAAGGTGCATGTATGTCAATAATTTATACAATCTTCCAGTTATTATTCTTATGTAGCGTCAGCTCATATTGTGATACCTGTGTCGCTTTTGTCTGATTTACCATAAATCAACTTTTATCCCTTTTTCCTCTTGATTACCCACCACAGAAAAGAAAAAGTCCTGTCAAGAGCCTTGCCACCATTGGTGGTGCTTTGCACTCTTTACTGGGCTTTTTGTTTGCTGTATCTTTCATGCAAGAGGAAAATTAAAGTCCTCTGTTCCATTTCTCTTTTAGATAATCGTCATAGTCCGCCTCATTGAAATCTGATTGTGGCGAAGTGTCGGGAATGTTGTTTCTGTTGTCAATATCCGCAAGCTGACGGAATATCCAATCATCATAAGGGTCATGGTATTTATACTCTTTGGGCTGTTCTCTGTATCGGTCTAACCCTCGCATTTCCTTATGCACTTTCATTATGCGTTCCAATTTCTGACGCTGTATCAACTGCTTGATTTCCATAAGTTCTTCCAACTCCGTAACCTCATTGGTAATGTAGTTATGAATATACTGTATGAGTTTATATTCCATGTAAAATCTACATTCTCTTTCGTCATTGAAAAATTCATTTTCAGACAGATAATCTAAAGAAACATTAAAATTCTGTTCCCGTTTGATAACGTCCATGATATATGGCTCGGTGTGGTCGATATACTTCCATTCCCCTGATAACAATTCATTGGGCGTTACACCCAGCACGTCCATTATCTTCTCTAACGTATCAAAGGTAGGATAATTCACACCACGTTCAATCTTGGAAAGGCTCTGCATATTGATACCGATTTTGTCCGCAAGCTCCTGTTGTTTCATTTTCCTGTGTTTTCTTATGGTTTGTATGTTCTCTCCTAAGAAACTGATTTTCTTTATATAACCCTCCATAACTTAGTATAACCGCTCCTTTCGTTGCTTTTCATGGTATTTATAAGCATATCATACTTAATATATATCCAAAAGTCAACAAAAACTTCTTGACAAGTAATTCTAATGGCGTTATTATCGTATCAGATAGAGTGATTAAGCACGCTAGGGTCAATCACACGCTTGAGTAAGCATAGAAAAGATATATTTTCACTTTGATAGCATGAATAGGCATGGACTATCAGACTGAAAATCGGGTTTCTGACTGGGGCTGTTCCGTTTAGCCACGAGCCTTACAAGGCTCGTGAGCGTTAAGAACGGATCAGACACAGGAAGAAAGGGAACGCCTTTAGGCGTTCGTAAAGGGCGTATATGTAACACCGCCCTGCGTATACATGTCATAGTACCTAGAAACTGTGATAAATAAAGAGAAAGATGCAATTTATACCCCGCAAAAAATCGGGGCATACGAAAGGAGTAATGAAGTATCGCAACACACGAAAATTTATCCGTTAAGATTGATTACATCAGCATTGTATTTGATACTGCAACCGCAGAAGATGTTATCATGCACATTTTAGGTTTACCGACTGACATTTTTAATGTCTATCCGGCAACTGTTAAATTTAAGACTTATCAAGCACGCTGGCAGATTGGAGATATTTATGTATCGGGCGACGCAAGAAAGACAGAGGACACCCCACAAGGGTTAGGCTGTTATCTCGTTATGACTGGCAGAGGTTGTGATGATATTTTCCGTATTCTTGACAGTAGGAATTATACCTTTGGGGATATGTTCAAACATTGTGAAAGAAGATACGGACTAGATAACTTCCACTTCACAAGGCTTGATATTGCCATTGATGATAAGAACGAAAAGCCATTCTTTACCATAGAGCAGATAAAGAAAAAATGCGAAAAAGAGGAATTTATCTCCAATAGTGAGGGCTACCACTTTGATGAAAGCAAGTTTGACGATTTCGACACCGCAAAAACTGTTTATATCGGTGCTGGAAAATCGGGATTGTCCTACCGCTTTTATGACAAGGATAAGGAAGTCTGTTCAAAATATAATAAGACGCTTGATGAAGTCGGCAGTTGGAAACGGACAGAAATGCAACTGCGTGATGATAAGGCTCATGCCTTTGCCATGACATTTAAGGACAGACCGCTGGAACTTGGGGAACTGGCTTTCGGACTATTGGCAAACAACCTACGCTTTGTCGTAGCAAACAGAAATGAGAGTAATAAGAGCAGGTGGAAAACGTATCGGTTTTGGGAACGCTTTTTAGGGGCTGTGGAAGTCTTGAAACTGCAAGTACCCAAACTGCATAATTCCCTTGAAGAAACACAGCAATGGCTCACAGAGGGTGGCGTTATTTCCGCTGTCAAAAGTTTTTACTTCTTGGAAGAACATGACGCATTAGGTGGATTGGAACGAGTGGGAACTATGCTTGACAAGGCAAGATACAGCACTTCTCTTTCCAGCAAACTGACCGCTCATTTACAGAGGATAGACCGCACCGACCTTATTCCTTATATCCAATATGATACGAAACATGGGAAAGGGGGTATCTGATGAATAACAACGCTATTCCCGTATGGGAAAAATACACCCTTACCATTGAAGAAGCGTCTAAGTATTTCCGTATCGGAGAAAACAAGTTAAGACGCTTGGCAGAGGAAAACAAGGACGCTGGCTGGCTCATTATGAATGGCAACCGCATACAGATTAAACGCCGACAGTTTGAACAGGTCATTGACAAATTGGACGCTATCTAGTGCAAATGAGCCTTGTATGTGTTATGATGAACACAAGTCATATCAAGGCTCTTTCCAACAAGGAAAGGAGCAGACACCATGAAAGAAAAAAGACGGGATAACAAAGGACGTATCCTACATACTGGAGAGAGCCAACGAACAGACGGGAAATACTTATATAAATATGTGGACGCATTTGGAAACACAAAATATGTGTATGCTTGGAGATTGACACCCACAGACCCGACACCAAAGGGAAAACGGG
>ENA-OQKF01001446-OQKF01001446.1-human-gut-metagenome-genome-assembly--contig:-NODE-1446-length-10666-cov-4.397096_pt1 | contig 10666 bp, 8 predicted proteins | sample MGYA00242617_ERZ504784 | MGnify/ENA primary metagenome ERZ504784 (study PRJEB26092, sample SAMD00036364) | human gut metagenome | host: Homo sapiens | study: EMG produced TPA metagenomics assembly of... | reverse complement strand
CGCAAGAGGTGCAGCTAAGGGTAAGAATTACCGCGACAGAGAGAGCGCACTGATCCACCTGGCACGTCTTCATAATATATATAAGGGGTAATTGCGTGATGAAAAAGATTCTGCTTGGTATCATCAGATTCTATCAAAAGTATTTATCAGGAGCAAAGGGATATTCTTCCTGTAAGTATTATCCGACCTGTTCCAGATATGCGATAGAAGCAATTGAAAAGTACGGGGCCTTTAAGGGAGGTCTTCTTGCTGCCTGGAGAATCTTGCGTTGCAATCCTTTTTCAAAAGGAGGATATGACCCTGTTCCTTAAAAAGAATTACAAAATCCGATGGAGGAAAAAGAGATGGTAGGAAATTTACTAAGTGCAGCAAATTGGCCGATTGTCGGACAGATCTGCTGGGTATTAGGTAAAGTCATGAATTTTATCTATACGATGTTAGATGGCGCACTTCCAAGTGACACCGGTCTGGTTGGTATATCTATTATCCTGTATACGATTCTTGTATATACCCTGATGCTGCCGATGACAATTAATCAGCAGAGATCATCTAAGATGCAGGCCGTTGTACAGCCGGAAGTCATGGCTATCCAGAAGAAGTACAAGAACAAAAAAGATCAGGCTTCAATGCTGAAACAGCAGGAAGAGATACAGCAGGTGTATGACAAGTATGGCGTATCCATGATGGGAGGATGCCTTCCGTTACTGATCCAGATGCCGTTTTTGTTCGCATTGTATCCGGTCATTTACAGAATTTCTGATTACGTACCAAATATTACAGCTCAGGCAAATAAGTTTCTCACAATTCCGGATATGACAATCACTCCGGGTAACATGCTTAGCATGGCAAAAAGCGGAGAGACAATGGGATATTCAGCGGCAGCGCTGGTTATCACAGCAATTTTACTTCCGGTATTATCTGCATTTACACAGTATCTGAATATGAAACTGTCTATGGCAGTAAATGGTTCTAACAGACCGGCAGATAAAGATGACCCGACAGCAGCAACAATGAGAACTATGAATATGACAATGCCTCTGTTCTCACTGGTTATGGTATTTACATTACCGACTGGTATCGGTATCTACTGGATCGTCAGTGCAATCGTACGTATGGTTCAGCAGGTATTTATCAATAAACATCTCAGTAAGATATCAGTGGATGACATGATCGAGAAGAATAAAGAAAAAGCGCAGAAGAAGAAAGAAAAACGTGGCGAAAAAGCAGAGAAGATCAACGCTATGGCTCAGACAAATACAAAGAGCATCAAATCTTCTGCAACACAGAGTTCTTCTATGTCTGATAAAGAAAGAGAAGAAAAACTCGAAAAAGCAAGAGCAAATGCGAAACCGGGAAGTCTTGCTTCAAAAGCCAACATGGTTAAGAATTTTAATGAGAATAAGTAAGGGGGCATATATTCATGGATTACATTACTGTAACAGCAAAGAATCTTGATGATGCGATTACAGAAGCGTTAGTTCAGTTAGAAGTAACAAGTGATCGTCTTGATTATGAAGTTATCGAAAAAGGAAGCGATGGTTTCCTTGGATTCGGTAGAAAACAGGCCGTTATCAAAGCCCGCAGAAAAGAAGAGCCTGTAGTCGAAGTAAAAGCTGAGAAAAAAGAAGAGAAACCTGTAAAGGTCGAGAAGGCAGCAAAAGTTGAGAAGACAGAGCATGCAGAGAAAAAAGAATCAGTAAAAACTGAGACTAAGAATGAATTTAAGAAAGAGCATAAGAAAGAGAAAGATTTCAAAAAAGATCCGAAAAAAGAAGTAAGAGAAGAGACAGAACTTGCAAAAGTTGAGCCGGCTACAATTGAAGCTTGTGAGAAATTTGTAGAAGATGTTCTGAATGCCATGAATATGGAAGAGGTAAAGGTTACTTCTACAGTTGATGAGGAAGGTGCACTGAGCATCACTATGGAAGGTAAGAACATGGGTATCCTGATCGGTAAGAGAGGACAGACACTGGATTCTCTTCAGTATCTTACCAATCGTGTAGCTAACAAGATGCAGGATGGATACGTTCGTGTAAAACTTGACACAGAGGATTATAGAAGAAGAAGAAAAGAGACTCTTGAGAATCTTGCAAAGAACATTGCAAGCAAGGTAAAGAGAACAAGAAGAACAGTTGCACTTGAGCCAATGAATCCATATGAGAGAAGAATCATTCACTCAGCACTGCAGTCTGATCCGGCTGTATCTACACACAGTGAAGGTGAAGAGCCTTACAGAAAAGTCGTTGTAACACTGGCAAGAAGATCCGGTGGCTCTCATAATTACGAGAAATACGACAAATAGAAGATAAAATTGCAAAGCAGGGGTTTAAAAAACCTCTGCTTTTTTGTACAATAAAATAATGATGCCAGGATAATTCTACGATATAGCCTCCGGCAGGGCGCACATTGTCCGGTGGACAATGGTTTTGCGCCGACCGAAACGGAGTGTAGACTTGCAGAGGTGCGCAGTAGAAGTATGTCATGCAATTGCATGACGCGCACCTCGCAGCAAGAATGCCGAGGCATTCTTTAATGAGGTAAAGAAGTGCGAGAGTGCACAGCACGAAACAGTTCGTAAGGCATCATGTGTACAGGTGAAAATAACAGGGAGGATATAGAATGAGAAATGAGTCTGGCACAATCGCAGCCATATCTACCGCCATGAGTACTTCCGGAATTGGAATTGTCAGAATGAGTGGAGAAGAAGCTGTCGAGATTGCAGAGCGCATATATAAAGGGAAAAATGAAAAAAAGCTGTCAAAACAGCCTACGCATACCATTCACTACGGGTATATTGTAGACGGAGAAGATACGATTGATGAAGTGCTTGTGATGCTGATGCGTGGACCGCACAGCTATACAGGAGAAGATACTGTGGAAATCAATTGCCATGGTGGTGTGTATGTTGTGCGAAGAATTTTGGAGACGGTGATAAAATATGGCGCAAGACCTGCAGATCCAGGCGAATTTACAAAGCGCGCATTTTTAAATGGAAAGATGGATCTGTCCCAGGCAGAGGCGGTAGGAGATCTCATTTCCTCAAAAAATGAGTATGCACTTCGAAGTTCCGTCAGCCAGTTGAAGGGGAATATTAAGAAAGAGATCCAAAAAATACGTGAAGAAATTCTGTATCATACAGCATTTATCGAGACAGCACTAGACGATCCGGAACACATCAGTGTGGACGGTTATGGCGAGAAACTTGAAGTTGTCGTGGAAGATCATATGAAGAGCTTGAAACATTTATTATCCACTTGTGATGATGGAAGAATGATCAAAGAAGGAATTAAGACAGTCATCGTAGGAAAACCAAATGCCGGAAAATCTTCCCTGTTAAATGTGTTATTAGGTGAAGAGCGTGCAATTGTAACTGAGATTGCCGGAACAACGAGAGATGTACTGGAAGAGCATATGAATCTGCAAGGAATCTCATTAAATATCGTAGACACAGCAGGAATCCGTGATACCGAGGATGTGGTAGAGAAGATTGGTGTAGACCGTGCAAAGGAAAATGCAAAGGATGCCGACCTTATCATGTATGTCATTGATGCTTCAGCGCCACTGGATGAGAATGACGATGATATTATGCGTATGATCTATGGTAGAAAAGCTATTATTCTGTTAAATAAAGCGGATCTTAATACAATTCTTGGAAAAGACGAGATAAAGAAGAAATATTCCGAGATTAATCAGTTAGAAAGTTGTGATATTTTTCCTGCAATTATAGAGATATCTGCGAAAAACGGGCAGGGGATCGGTGAATTGGAACAGACATTGAAAGAGATGTTTTTTGAAGGAAAAATATCTTTTAACGATGAAATTTATATTACAAATGTGCGACATAAAACAGCATTGAACAATGCTTATGAGGCATTAAAAAAGGTAAAAGAAAGCATAGATATGGGTATGCCGGAAGATTTTTATTCTATTGATCTGATGGATGCCTACGAAGAACTTGGAAGTATAACCGGAGAGACGATAGGAGAAGATTTGGTCAATGAAATATTCAGCAAATTCTGTATGGGAAAATAAAGACGAATATGATATTGCAGTAATTGGAGCAGGACATGCAGGCTGTGAGGCAGCTCTGGCGGCTGCAAGAATGGGATTTAAGACAGTAGTATTTACCGTCAGCGTGGAGAGTATTGCCATGATGCCTTGTAATCCGAATATTGGAGGAAGTTCAAAAGGACATCTTGTCAAAGAAGTTGACGCTCTTGGCGGTGAGATGGGAAAGGTCATTGATAAGACATTTATTCAGTCAAAGATGTTGAATCAATCAAAAGGACCGGCAGTACATTCACTGCGTGCCCAGGCAGATAAGGAACAGTACAGCAGAACAATGAGGAGAGTGCTGGAAAACCAGGAAAATCTGGATGTCAGACAGACGGAAGTGGTAAATATCCTGACTGAAGAAGTCTGTGAAAGTGGGAAGAAAAAAGTTATTGGTGTTCAAATACTCTCCGGGGGTATATATCGAGTAAAAGCAGTCGTATTGTGTACCGGAACATATCTCCGTGCGAGATGTGTATATGGTGAGGTTAGTAATGCAACCGGTCCGAATGGTTTGCAGGCTGCAAATCATCTGACAGAATGTCTGAAGAATCTTGGAATTAACATGTACCGTTTTAAGACGGGAACTCCGGCAAGAATCGATAAAAGATCTATAGATTTCAGTAAAATGGAAGCGCAGTATGGTGATGAAAGAATCACACCATTTTCATTTACCACTAATCCGGATGATATTCAGATTGACCAGGTGCCATGCTGGTTAACCTACACTAACGAAAAAACACATGAGATTATCCGTAATAATCTGGATCGTTCTCCATTATATTCCGGAATGATAGAAGGAACAGGACCGAGATATTGTCCATCTATTGAGGATAAAGTAGTAAGATTTGCGGACAAGAACAGACATCAGGTATTTATAGAGCCTGAAGGAATTGATACAAATGAAATGTACGTCGGAGGTATGTCCAGTTCTTTACCGGAGGATGTCCAGTATGATATGTATAGATCTGTTGCAGGTCTGGAACATGCCAAGATTGTAAGAAATGCATATGCAATTGAGTACGATTGTATAGATGCAAGACAGTTAAAGCCATCACTGGAATTCAGAGAGATTGAAGGGTTATTTAGCGGGGGACAGTTCAATGGAAGTTCCGGTTATGAAGAAGCTGCATGCCAGGGATTGATTGCAGGTATCAATGCAGCAAGAAAGCTTCAGAAAAAAGAAGCAGTTGTACTGGATCGATCTCAGGCATATATTGGCGTTTTGATTGATGACCTGGTGACAAAAGAAAGCCATGAACCATATCGTATGATGACATCCAGAGCGGAATACCGGTTACTTCTAAGACAAGATAATGCAGATCAAAGACTGACGGAGATAGGATACGAAATCGGATTAATTTCACAGGATAGATATGAACGTTTAAAATTAAAAGAAAAACTGATTGAAGAAGAAGTATCACGTGTAGAGCATGTGCATGTAGGAACAAGTGAAAAGGTTCAGAATTTACTTGCGCAGTACCAAAGCACACCGTTAAATTCCGGAATTTCACTGGCAGAACTTATCAGAAGACCGGAATTAACTTATCAGGTACTTGCTACAATCGATGAGGCAAGACCGGAATTTCCAAAAGATTTGTCAGAAGAAGTCTCTGAGCAGGTAAATATATCAATTAAATATGATGGATATATTAAACGCCAGAAAAAACAGGTAGAACAGTTCAAAAAACTTGAAAATAAGAAAATACCAGAAAATATAGATTATGATCAGGTGAAGAGTCTTAGAATCGAAGCAGTTCAAAAATTAAAAGAATTCCGTCCGGTTTCTATTGGACAAGCTTCTAGAATTTCCGGAGTATCACCTGCAGATATATCTGTATTACTTGTATATCTAGGCGGCAGGTAAAATAATTCGAGATCAGTATATTGTGCGTATTTTGCAAAAAGAATGCCGAGAATATTTTTAAATTAATATATTAAGAACTGAATTAATATGGATAAATAGAAGAATATAGAAGAATGAAAATAGTTAGGAACAGATATGAATAATAAAGAACAGAGATTAATCGAAAATATGAAAATGATATCTGTAGAACTTACAAATAAACAGGTATCTCAGTTCATCAAATTCTATGAAATGCTTGTAGAGTGGAATAAGGTTATGAATCTCACAGGGATTACAGAATATGATGAGGTAGTTATGAAACATTTTGTGGATAGCTTGTCTATTGTAAAAGTAAATGGATTTGATAATGTAACGACTATTATTGACGTAGGAACTGGAGCAGGATTTCCGGGTATTCCACTAAAAATAGTATTCCCAGAGATAAAAATCACATTATTAGATTCATTGAACAAGCGAATTAAGTTCTTAAATGCTGTTATAGATGAACTTGAGCTGGAAAATATAGAAACAATACACGGAAGAGCAGAGGACTTTTCGAAGAAAGAAGATTACCGTGAACAATATGATCTGTGTGTTTCCCGTGCAGTAGCAAATCTGGCGACTTTATCAGAATATTGTCTTCCTTATGTAAAAGTAGGTGGATGTTTTATACCTTATAAATCCGGAGAAATTGATGAAGAGTTAAACAACTCAAAAAAAGCAGTACAGATATTAGGCGGAAAAATCGAAGAAGTGGTAAAATTCCAGTTGCCAGATACAGATATCGGAAGATCATTTGTAAAAATAAAGAAGAACAAGAATATTGCAAAGAAATATCCACGAAAAGCAGGCTTGCCGGCGAAAGAACCATTATAAGATTGAGATGTTTCACGTGAAACATTATATAAAAGTATAATAGTAATAGTAAATAGAAAAAGGACTTTCTCAAACAGGTCATTTCAATTCATTGCTGCGTCGTATATCAGCTGGGAGTCAATCCCCCAGCTGATATAGCCTCCGGCAGGATTGCAGAGGTGCGCAGTAGAAGTATGTCATGCAATTGCATGACGCGCACCTCGCAGCAAGAATGCCGAGGCATTCTTGAATATTATATCAAAAATTAAACTCGTCTCAAAGAGACTCAGACAATAATTTTTGATATAAAACTATACTCGCAATGAATTGAAAAACAACCTATGTTTGAAAAAGTCCTTTTCTCTTATATATCGTAGTCACTACTTATATATAAGAATGTTTCACGTGAAACATTGAAAAGAAGTGAAGATAAGCATATTCATTTCAATTCAGTGTTAAGTCGTATATGATTATATCAAAATTAAATTCGTCTCTACGAGACTCAGACGATAATTTTTGATATAAAACTATACTCGCAATGAATTGAAAAACAACCTATGTTTGAAAAAGTCCTTTTTCTCTTATATATCAGCCACTGCTCTTACATATATAATATGTTTCACGTGAAACATTAAAAAGAGTAAAGCACAGATTCGTTACTCTCGACACGAGAATAAAAGTAATGGGAGCGTAGTAGAAGTATCTCATGCAATTGCATGACGCGCACCTCGCAATAAGAATGCCGAGGCATTCTTGAATCTTATATCCTTATTTTCACAAATTCAGACAAAAAACTATGTTTCACGTGAAACATTTGTGGTATACTATAACTTGTAACGAAATGTAGAATGAAAGGTGAATTAATAATATGGGGAGAATTATTGCCGTAGCTAATCAGAAAGGCGGAGTTGGTAAGACTACCACATCTATCAACCTTGCAGCTTGCCTTGCTGAAAAAGGGAAAAAGGTTCTTGCTGTTGATATGGATCCACAGGGAAATCTCACCAGTGGTCTGGGTGTAGATAAAGATTCTGTGGAAAAGTCTATTTATGAACTGATTATTGGAGAAGTTGATATCAAAGAAGTAATTAATAAAGAAGTTCTTGAAAATCTTGATATTATTCCGACCAGTATTGATTTGTCAGCAGCAGAAATTGAATTGATTGGTGTAGATGATAAAGAATATATTCTTAGAAATGCAATTGATCAGGTAAAAGATCAGTATGATTTTGTAATTATAGACTGTCCACCATCTTTGAGTATGCTGACGATTAATGCTATGACTACGGCAGACTCTGTTATTGTACCGATTCAGTGTGAGTACTATGCATTGGAAGGACTCAGCCAGTTAATACATACAGTTGAATTAGTAAAAGACAGATTGAATTCAAAATTGGAAATAGAAGGTGTCGTATTTACAATGTATGATGCCAGAACGAATCTGTCTCTTCAGGTAGTTGAGAACGTAAAAGACAACCTACAACAGAATATATATAAAACTATAATTCCTAGAAATATTCGACTGGCAGAGGCACCAAGTTACGGATTGCCAATTAATAAGTATGATCCAAAATCAACAGGAGCAGAAAGCTATATGAGATTGGCTGATGAGGTTATCGAAAGAGAAGAATAAAAAATAAGGAGGTTCCCATGGCTGTTAAGAAAAAAGGATTGGGAAAAGGACTTGATAGTCTGATTCCTGAGAAATCAAATAAGCCATTAGCAAAAGAGCCGGCTGAAGAAAAGAGGGAGTCTGAGTCAGGTTCGGGTATTCAAATGATGAAAATCAATATGGTTGAGCCGAATCGAGATCAACCGCGTAAAAAGTTTGATGAAGATGCAATTCTTGAACTGGCAGATTCGATCAAACAATTCGGAGTACTGCAACCGCTTCTTGTAAGAAAGAATAAAGATTATTATGAGATTATTGCAGGAGAGAGACGTTGGAGAGCTGCCAAACAGGCTGGAGTCAAAGAAGTCCCTGTTATTGTAAAAGAGTATACAGAACAGGAAATAGTAGAAATCGGTTTAATTGAAAATATCCAGAGAGAAAACTTAAATCCAATTGAAGAAGCAATGGCATTTAAGAGATTGTTGGAAGAATTTAATCTGAAACAGGATGAAGTGGCCGAGCGTGTATCAAAAAGCAGAACTGCAGTCACAAACTCTATGCGACTTCTGAAATTGGACGAGCGTGTTCAGCAAATGATTATTGATGACATGATCTCGACCGGACATGCAAGAGCATTACTTGCAATTGACGATAAGGACGAACAGTATAATCTGGCAAACCGGATATTTGATGAAAAATTAAGTGTACGTGATACAGAAAAGCTTGTAAAAGAAATCAAAAATCCGAAACAGCCAAAAGAAACAGTAAAGACCGTAAATGATTTCATTTATAAAGACCTTGCGAATAAGATGAAAGAAGTTATGGGTACAAAAGTTAGAATAGCATCTAAAGGGAATGGAAAATGTAAAATAGAGATAGAATACTATTCTGATGAGGAATTAGAACGAATGTTCGATATGATTATGAGCATTGGAAAGGAAGAATAATATGGAAAGCAAGATACTGAATGCACTGGGGATAGATCCAGCATTTATTTTCCTGTTTATGCTGATTCTATTCGTAGTTTTGTTTATACTATATGTAAATGTAACCATGAAATACAATCGTTTGAAAAACAGCTATGCAACATTTATGAAAGGGAAAGATGGAAAATCCCTTGAGCAGAGTCTGAAAGATAAATTCGAGGAAGCAGAGGCGGTTCTTAAGTTTACAAAGCAGAACAGAACAGAAATCCGTGAGTTAAATCGTAAATTAGAGACAAATTACCAGAAAGTCGGAATTGTAAAATACGATGCATTTAACGAGATGGGTGGAAAACTGAGTTTTGCACTTGCTATGCTGGATGGAAATGACAGCGGCTGGATCATCAATGCAATGCACAGTCGTGAAGGATGTTACACTTATGTGAAAGAAATCGTAAAAGGTGAAAGCTATGTAGAGCTTGCTGAGGAAGAGGCAGAGGCACTGGATAAAGCCATCTTCCATGATATAGAAAAGATTGAAAAAAGCGAGATTATTGAAAAATAAGGAGGATATGAGAGATGTTAGATATCAAATTTGTCAGAAATAACCCGGAGGTCGTAAAACAGAATATCAAAAATAAATTCCAGGATGATAAGCTTCCACTGGTTGATGAAGTTATCGAATTAGATCAGAGAAACCGTGAGATTAAACAGGAAGTAGAGGCTCTTCGTGCTGATAAGAATCAGATTTCCAAACAGATTGGTGCATGTATGGCACAGGGAAAGAAAGAAGAAGCAGAAGAGTTAAAGAAAAAAGTTCAGGAAAATGCAGAACGAGTAGAGGCTTTATCTAAAGAAGAAAAAGAAGTAGAAGCTAAAATCAAACAGAATATGATGATTATTCCAAATATTATCGATCCTTCTGTACCAATTGGAAAAGACGACAGCGAGAACGTTGAAATTGAAAAATTCGGTGAGCCGGTCGTACCTGATTACGAAATTCCATATCATACAGATATTATGGAAAGCTTTAATGGAATCGACCTTGAAAGTGCCGGAAAAGTAGCCGGAAATGGATTCTATTACCTTATGGGAGATATTGCAAGACTTCACTCTGCAGTTATTTCTTATGCAAGAGATTTCATGATCGACAGAGGATTTACTTACTGCATTCCTCCATTTATGATCAGAAGTAATGTAGTAACAGGAGTTATGAGCTTTGCAGAGATGGATGCCATGATGTACAAAATAGAGGGTGAAGACCTGTATCTAATCGGTACAAGTGAGCACTCCATGATTGGTAAATTCATCGATACAATGCTGACAGAGGATCAGCTTCCACAGACACTTACAAGTTATTCTCCATGTTTCCGTAAA
>ENA-OQKF01001442-OQKF01001442.1-human-gut-metagenome-genome-assembly--contig:-NODE-1442-length-10689-cov-3.025469_pt1 | contig 10689 bp, 10 predicted proteins | sample MGYA00242617_ERZ504784 | MGnify/ENA primary metagenome ERZ504784 (study PRJEB26092, sample SAMD00036364) | human gut metagenome | host: Homo sapiens | study: EMG produced TPA metagenomics assembly of... | reverse complement strand
GTATGTCTTTCCTCTGTTCTCGCATCCTGCTGATAGTCCAGTTATGGGTGCAGATCTCGGCCCTCTTCAGAAAGCCGATGCCACCAATGAGGATCAAAAGCATGAATACGAGGTTGATCAGTAGGTTTTCGACGTATCTGCCCAGAGATACAAACGGCTGGCTGGAAGTTCCCAGAAGGTCAAAACCGGCATTGCAAAATGCAGATACAGAGTGAAAGGCTGCCATCCAGATGCCTTTGATGCCATAATCACGGAAGAAAACCGGAAGCATGGCAGTCATGCCGAGCAATTCAATAAATAATGTACCCTGTACGCTGAATTTGGTCAGGCGGACAATACCGCCGATTTTCGGTGCAGAAATTGCATCCTGCATTGTACTGCGCTGCATGAGCGAAATTTTCCGTCCGGATAAAATGGCAAAGGAAACAGCAACGGTGATGACACCCAGCCCGCCGGTCTGGATCAGCAGCAAAATAACTGCCTGACCAAAAGAAGACCAGTAACTGCCGGTGTCCTGTACAACAAGCCCTGTGACACATACCGCTGAAACAGAGGTGAATAGTGCCTCATGAAAAGGAGTCTGTGTACCGGAAACCGAAGAGACCGGAAGCATCAGCAGCAGTGCGCCGACAAAAATGACAGCGGCAAAGCCCAGTACAATTAATTTAAAGGAGGAAAGTCTTTTCTTCCTGTGAACCACTTCTGACATATGTTTAGATTTCTCCTGTATTTATTCTATGTATTATAGCATCATCTACATAATAACGCATTTGTGAGGATATACGAATTTACAGTAAAATTTTTGTAAACTATTATGCGTTTGTATCAAAATGCGAAAACAATGGTGGGATTTGTAAGAATTGCAGTTGTAAATATATAATAACGGGGATCAGAATTTGTATGGAAGATGTAGAAAAAAGAATGGTATCAGAAACTCAAAAGGATACATGTTGATTATTTACAGGACAGAGAGAAAGTTTATTACCTTGTTGTAAAAAAGTTATATAATGAAACAAAAGTTATATAAACTTATATAGGGCATAAGAAGTTGTATGAGCAATCCATTTACATTGTATCATTAAGTGGTACAGCGGTGCAGACACATTACTATGAAATTTTGCCACGATTCGCAGAATTTGTGAAGTACCGATGTGCGGAAGAGTAGAGTTGTTATAAGTAAAAAAGATTTGAGGAACAATTATGATTCAAAGAGAAAACATGCTGGAACTGACGCGGCGCATGACTCCGGCGCGGTCGCATATTGACCGGATCGCCGGCGCGTATTATGATGCAGAAGGATATATAGACGGCACATTCAACACGCATTTTTAAAACTTTCCACAGCAGAAAAAACGAAAAATCTGGAACTGGCGAAGGCAGTTTTACAGGCAGAGACCAACAAACAGCTGAAGGATTACCGGAAACTGGGAGAAAACCGGGAAGTATCTGGCAGCTTCTGGATGGAATCAAAAAGTCCGGGCTGCAGAACGATGCGTTTTTGGATCTGCTTTATGAAATGATCGGGGAACGTGTTGCACCGGGAAAAGTAAAGTTATTGTTTTTTGTTTCATGGAATGTATGATGTATCGATGAAAGGAACCGATAAGCAATGGCAGGAAGGTTCCGAGGAAGTATATAATTATCTGCTGTGTGCCGTGGGACCGCTTGAGGGAGAATATGAGCCGGGACTGCCAGAAGCAGGATTTTTATATCCGGCATTCCGGCAGAGAAGTACGGCATGTAATTATATAAATCTGTACGAAAAAATTAAAATATGGGATATAGGAGGGAAAAAGTTATGAAAAGATCCTGCGAAAAACAGGGGAGTGGACATATGTAAAAAAATTTGATGAAAAAGTCCCTTGAGAGACTGAAAACGGGATGTATACACCAAAAATAAGACAAAAAGTCCCGTAGGGATTTCTAAATGGGACATAATTGCAAAGAAAGTTGCTATATATCCTGAAGAGATAAATTGCCGGGATATCTATGTAAAGAAAAATTTTATATGTCCCAACAGAAGGGAGGTGCGGGATATATGAATTTACTTTTTTCCGATATATCCCATTGTTAAAAAATATAAAAATTTACTTTACATGAGAATGAAGTTGTGTTTTAATAACGTCATATTAATGCACAGAAAGGAGAGGTTTTTATAACAATTTATCATCAGATTCTTTCGGAGAAGAGAAGGCTTACGAAAGAATTACAACAAATCAGTGAAGAACTATTGCATCTTCCTGATGGAAAAATTATTTGTGTTCACAATGGAAACCGGGTGAAATGGTTTCACAGTGACGGTCACACACAGACGTATATTCCAAAGAAACACAGAGAGTATGCACAGCAGTTGGCATACAAAAGATTCTTATTGGAAAAACAGACAGAGTGTAAAAAAGAACTGTATGCATTAGAACTTTATCAACGACATGCAGTTGGTGAAAATAAAAAGTCGGACAGGTTTCTTTCAGAAGATCCGGCGTATCAGGAATTGCTCTGTCCATTCTATCAGATGGTTACGCAGGAAGAACTTATATGGAGTGATACTTCCTATCCTAAAAATCCCAATTATCCCGAACAATTGAAGTATAAAAGCTGTAAAAATGAATATGTACGATCCAAGTCAGAAGCATTGATTGCAATGAATTTATATATGGAAAAAATTGCATACCGTTATGAGTGTGAATTAAAAATCGGGAGGGCAGTGTTTTATCCGGATTTTACAATTCTTCATCCGCTGACAGGAAAAGAAATTTACTGGGAACATTTTGGGAAGATGGACTTGCCTGAATATGCAAAGAATGCCGCGGATAAGTTACATATGTATGCGAGAAATGGGATATATCCGGGAGATCGGCTGATTACAACATATGAGACTATGGAGCAGCCGCTGGATACTGCAATTGTGCAAAAGTTAATTACTTATCATTTTAAATAATTCTGAAAGGCAGGAAAATGAGAGTATTTTGCTCTGGAAATTTATATACAGGGTATGTTGATAAACAAATAAGTATCATCTGATAAAGATTTTGTGGCGGTATTAAAAGGTGGGACATATGACAAAAAAGGCAAGGAAACCTCCCACAGAAATCCGAAAGCAGGACATATGCAAAAAAAGGCGAGGAAACCTCCCACAGAAATCCGAAAGCAGGACATATGCAAAAAAGGCGAGGAAACCTCCCACAGAAATCCGAAAGCAGGACATATGCAAAAAAAAGGCGAGGGAACATCCCACAGAAATCCAAAAACGGGACATAATCAGAAAGAAAATCTGCATATGTCCCAACAAAAGGAAAATGTGGGACATAGTCAAAAGAAAATCTGCATATGTCCCAACAAAAGGAAAATGTGGGACATAGTCGAAAGAAAAAGCTCCATATGTCCCACATCCTATTTAAGTTTACCTGAAATAAAATTTGAATAAAGTTTGTGAAGTAATGGTGTAAGTTTTTCAATTTTTCGCGATGGTCAATAAATCAACCACCATTTTTACAAGGTTTAATCAAACTCAAGTTCTTCATCTGTAGATTCTGAAACAGACGTTTTGTGAATATACCGGTTCATTAAATTTTTCGGAACAGAGATGTCTTCTTTTATCAGTAAATCCAGTCATACAGGGGACGTATGATATAAAAAGTCTTGCGACCTTCCAATAAAGACTGCGGACCTAATGGGTCAGCAGTTCTTCATAAATCCCCTTTGTCTGGGTATCGTCTACACCGCCCATATAGTAAGTTTTCCCATTTGCGGAAAATTGGATGAACGCATCATTTTCTGGATTTAAGAAAACATTGACATCCTCCCCTCCGGAGATGGTAAATGTGCCTTTTTCCAATGTATCCATGCTGGTGCCGTATGTTCTGGTCCAGTCCGGCAGATCACTTGCGGTAAGAAGTGTGGGATCTTTGATTTCACTAAGCGGAATCTGATAATCTGTTTTCAGATGCTGTGCGCATAGTGTGTGGTTTTGGATCACCAGATCAATGGGAGTAAATTCCTCCTGAATCAGCCATATGCATAACAGAGGGCAGGAAAGCATCATAATGGCACTGAAAAAAGTAAGTCCTTTTCCGAGGGATGTGGCCATATTTACCGTTGTCCCGATGCCGACGCGCTGTTCTACCATCGTATGGGGATCGGACGGATTGTAGTAGAGGATGCCGCCGATCCAGTTTCTGTCATCATTTTCATCGCTGGTCAGATTCCGTTTCTGTGCATAGCTTCGGTCAATTTTTTTCAGCTTTATCATGCAGAAAATGCACAGCAGGAGTAAAAGCAGTGTATAAACAATCATGCCGGCGATGGAACATATTCCCATGTGTCTGGCAGACAGGGTAAGGATCTCCAGAAACAGGATCAGTGCCGTGTTCAGCCAGCAGGAGATCAGCCAGAAGTTCTTCCAGAGGTTTTTCTTTGCGCGTGCATAATTGATATTCACGTCACTGTCCGTACTGATGACGGAAACCGGCTGGCGGTCTATCCATACAGCTACAAGCCAGAAGACCAGCCCACAGGAGGCACCGATCAGACAGGAAATCCCAAGCCCGCTGGACTTTGGAAGCAGCAACAGGGCACTTGCGATACTGATGATATTTGGCAGGAAAAATGGGAGAAAACGGACTTTTCTTACGGAGCCTGCCTGTTTTAATTCCACATAATGTTCCGGCTGCCGGTCTTCGTACAGATGGTTTTGCGTTTTCCATGTTTTCAGCCGGTGATTCGCACGCATGATCGGCAGGGAAAGCAGAAAAATCGCTGCCAGAAGCCAGAACATCCAGATGGTAAGCTGAATGGACATATGGGAGGTCAGCAGACTTACAAATGGAACAATCGCAAGGAGAATGGCGTAGTAACGCATTTCCTTTTTAAATTTTTGCCGGATGTCTGCAACGGTGGCATCTTTTATCCATTCTTTTTTCATGTTTACGGCAAACAGGCGTCCGTTCTCATACTTATTTTGTGTGGAAAATAAAAACAGTATGATAAAGACGATCGGATACATGGTTGCAAAAAAGATAATATTCATAATCATAACAATCACCCCTTATAGATGCGTTTGCATAAGTCGAAAAATTCTGTCTGCGTCATGCCGCTTACTTTCGCTTCGGAAATGATCTGGCGCAGCAGTTCCTGGGATTTTTCCGACAATTCTTTATTCGTTTCAAATTCCTGCCGCACGCGGGCACCGCTTCTGCGGTCGGTGTAGATGTAGCCCTCCTGTTTTAAGAGGGTGTAGGCTTTGCTGACGGTCATGGAGTTGATACCGATCTCCTCTGCCAGTGCCCGCACGGTGGGAAGTTGTTCGCCCGGAGCAAGCCGCCCGTCCGAAATGCCGAGCACGATCTGATTGCGGATCTGCTGGTAGATCGGAATCTCGGAGGCATCATTGATGGAAATTACCATGTTTTCTCCTTCCGTAAATATCATACAATATTTTGTATTAGTTACAATAATACAAACAATACAAAATGTCAAGTAAAACAAGAAGAAATCTCAGGCATTGAAAAATAAATAAAAAAGTGCATAATAGGTTATAGAAGAAAGGGAAATTATTCTATGAAAAAATCAATGATCTATCGTGTATTGATCTATATTGCAGGATTATTAATCCTGGCGATGGAATCTAATCATTTTACAAAGGAAAAACTGACGGCACTTGCCGGAATCGAGGAGTAAACAGGCGGTTACTTTTCCAGTGGAATTACTGCAAACAGGGAGCGTTCCTTGTTGTAGGTATGCAGTAAACCATCTGGAAAATTTCAAACCGCAATCTACATAATCAATTCTAAAAATATTCGTTTTCTATATAGCATAAAATAATCAGAAAAATCTCAGGAGAATAATTATTCAATCAATTTCATTTCAGTTTTCGTGAACTCAAGTCAGGGCATATTTCAAGCGTGGTGGTGACGAAAATAAGACTATACTATTGAATCAGAAGCATCTGATACCCATCTTGTACTATCTTTTTTGGTCAGTCAGTTGTTATATATATAGTTTTTGATTGTGTGTTGTTTAAACTGACACCTGTGGATGTCGAAGCAAAAATCGTATGATGTTTATAAGCAGGCAAATATGGATGCATTTTCCTAGAATATTGCGAAGAATAATATAATACTTTACACAGAGATTTTAATTTTCTGAAATGAACACGAGTACAAATATTGCAAATAGTAAAAATGCACAAAAAACTAATGGGAAATATGACACTACAGACAAAAATGCAAAAGAATATTGACATTAACAAGAACAGGTAATATATTTGATTTACAAGATAAATGTACACGTGTACAACACGACACAGCAAGAATAGTTGAAGGTTATTTGCTTGACGAAGTAGAATAATTGGACATATTTCAGAATGGAGGATATATGAATAAGTTTAAAAAGTTTATGGCATTGGGATTGGCGGCAATGATGGTTACATCACTTGTAGCCTGTGGTGGATCAACAGGTAATGCAAAAAATAAGAAATCAGATTCATCAAAAGGGACAACAGTTACTTTCTGGAATAGCTTTACCGGAGCTGATGGAGATATGCTGGTAAAGATGGTTGATAAATTTAATAAGGAAAATACTGATGGAATCAAAGTAAAGATGGATATTTCATCAGATTTTGACAGCCAGTTATCAACAGCATTTGCAGCTGGTGAAGGGCCAACAATGATTCTTAGCTCAAGTGCTTACAGATTTACATATGGGGACTATTTGCAGGATGTTAGTGATGTGTTTGATAAGACAGATTTGAATAAGGATGATTTTATTCAGTCATATTTGGATTATTGTTCTGATGGTGATAAAACATATTTCGTCCCATTCCAGGTAGTTGGATACTATATGTACTGGAACAAAGATCTGTTTAAAAAGGCTGGTCTTGACCCTGAGACACCTCCTACATCATGGGATGAGTGGCAGCAGGATGCAGCAAAGATTTCTGATTCAACCAAAAATATTTACGGCTCAGGAATTTCTTATGATTATGCCTACCAAATTGCACACATTATGCAGAGATTTGGGGGATTGGCTGTTACTGATGATAATGGAACGTGGAAGGCTAATTTTGAAAATAATGCGGGATATGAGAATTTCCTTAACATGTACAAAGATATGGTGGACGATGGCGATAATCCTCTTGAAGCAGATACGGATTCAATGATGAGTGCTGGACAGGTTGGAATTACTGTTGGAGGTCCTTGGGTAACAGCAGGACTTGACACTGCCGGGGTGGATTATGGTATCGGGCTTATTCCACAGGGCGATGCAGGAGATATGAATTCTGTTGAGGTTATTGGATTTGGTATTACAACAGCAGCAAGTGATGCCGAAAAAGAAGCTGCTTATAAATTCATCGAGTGGTGGAATACCCAGGATAAAGATGGAAGCAGTCCTGCTTTAGAGTGGTCTCTTCAGAATGGATTCCCGGCATATACATATTCAGTTCAAAATAACAAAGAATATAAAGCTAATAAGAAACTGAGCGCCATGTCGGCAGCTAATCCGGAAGCTCCTACAGATTTTATAGTTGATTCAAACTTCCCTGGCATTAATTCTGTATTATCAGATGTTATTCCAGAGATGATCAACTCAGTGGCATTTGGTAATTCATCGGTTGAAGATGCGTTAGCAAAAGCTCAGAAATCGACCCAGAAGATAGTTGATAAATACAACAAATAGCAGGAAACATAAATAGCAAAAGAAGGGGCGGCTTTAATAAAAGGTCGCCCTTTCAATAGAAAGGTTGAAGTAATAGATGGAAAAAATAAGAAAGTATTGGAATAGACCATCCAGAAGTGCATATGTTTTTATCGCTCCTTCAATAATTTTATTGATATTATTCAATATAATTCCCTTAATTATGGCATTTGGTTTAAGCTTTTTTGATGTCCCTATTACGATGAATCATGCTACATTCGTAGGATGGGATAATTTTGTAGAAGCATTTCATGATCCACGCTTTATAAACAGTTTAAAGGTTACTGCGATTTTTACAGGCATTGAGGTACCTGTGCAAGTATTAGGGGCCTTGGTAATAGCAGCATTTATTAGCAAAAATAATAAGAGAAATAAGTTTTTACGTGCAGTGTACTTTCTCCCTGTTATTTGTTCTGCAACTGTAATAGGTATTATGTGGAGAATGATTTTACATTCAAATATAGGCTTTATAACGGCTGCTTTACAGTCAATGGGATTAGGAAAAATTAATTTTATGAATACTCCGGGACTTACAATATTTGTAATCTCGTTTATATCAATATGGAGAAGCTTTGGTATTTCGACAATAATATATGTTACTGCAATCCAGCAGGTATCACCTTCATTATTTGAAGCAGCTCAAATGGATGGGGCGGGAAAAATTCTTCAGTTTTTACATATAACAGTTCCTTCCATACGGCCTACATTCTGGTATATCATGATGACCAGATTTGCAGGTGCTCTTCAGATTTTTGATATCATATATGTAACGACAAACGGTGGACCAAATTATACTACAGAGTCAACTGTTAGTTATATATATTCAAGAGCGTTTTCATCAAATTCAAGCATGGGATATGCATCGGCAATGTCGGTAGTACTTTTCATTATTATTATGTTCATTACTGTCTTGATGTATAGAAGAATGGTAAAGGAGGACTAACGGTATGAAAAAGAAAAAGACGATAAGTATTGGGAAAGTATTCTTTAATGTACCGGTTGCTTTGATATTGATCATAATTGCTTTGCTGGTTTTAGTGCCGGTCATTTGGATGACATTTAGTGCTTTCAAGACAGAAAGAGAGATCATTTCATGGCCACCTACATTTATTCCTAAAACATTTACACTTGAAAACTTTGTGGACGTGCAGGGGCGAATTAACATTATTCGTTATATTGCAAACTCTGTAATATATGCAGGTGTAACAACTGCTTTAGCTGTTGTCGTAAATAGTATGGCTGGATATGCATATGCATTTTACGAATTTAAAGGTAAAACAGGAACATTTTTGATGACATTGGCAACAATGATGGTTCCTTTTCAGGTAATTATGGTTCCGTTATTCCTTGTTGTATACAAGATGGGAATGTATGACACTTATTGGGGACTTATAATTCCGAGAGTGGCAGTTGCTGGTTCAATATTTATGATGAGAGCTGCGTTTACGGGGATACCGAAAGAAATGGCAGAGGACGCCAGAATTGATGGCCTGTCGGAATTTGGAATATTCTGGAAAATTATGCTTCCGCAGGTAAAACCAGCGGTAATAACATTGGTTATTTTAAGTGTTAATGGCTCTTGGAATGATCTGTTATGGCCGATGATTGTTACAAGCAGTACAGAAATGAGAACACTTGCAAATGGATTAGCATTATTTATAGGACAAAATACTATTGAATATGGTGCTGCTTTTGCAGGAGCACTTGTTTCATTACTGCCGATGTTTGTACTTTATATGTTTGGACAGAAGTACTTTGTTGAAGGCATGAGCAGTGGTGGATTAAAAGGATAGGAGTTGAGGAAGATGGAAACTACAAAAGTAGTATGTAATAAAGAATTTCAAATTGACAGAGTAGATTCTAGATTGTTTGGCTCTTTTCTTGAGCATATGGGAAGAGTCATATATTCTGGAATATATGAACCTGACAACAAGAATGCTGATGAAGACGGCTTTAGGCAGGATGTGATTGATCGCGTAAAAGAAATGAATGTAACAACAGTACGTTATCCAGGTGGTAATTTTGTTTCTGCATACCATTGGGAGGATGGTGTTGGGGCTAAAGAAAAGAGACCGCATAAACTTGATCTTGCATGGAGGTCAATTGAAACAAATGAATTCGGTACAAATGAGTTTATGAAATGGGCCAAAAAAACAAATGTTAATCCTATTTTTACGGTAAATTTAGGAACACGGGGTGTTGAAGATGCTGCACATTATCTTGAATACTGTAATTTTTCTAGCGGAACACAGTATAGTGACATGCGTAAATCTCACGGTGTAGATGAGCCATACGGAATAAAAATGTGGTGTTTGGGGAATGAGATGGACGGAAGCTGGCAGATAGGACACAAATCAGCGGAAGAGTATGGAAAGATTGCGGCTGAGACCGGAAAGGTTATGAAGTTGATAGATCCTGATATAGAACTGATTGTATGCGGAAGTTCTCTGTCAAGTATGGATACATATCCTGAGTGGGATATGGAAGTATTGGATAAAACTTATGATGTTGCAGATTATCTGGCACTGCATCAGTATTATGCAGGACAGGAACAGGGAACAAAAACTTTTCTGGCACAATCGGTTGATATGGAAGAGTATATTCATACTATTAGATCTGTTGCACAGGTTATCAAGCAAAAAAAACGTTCTAAAAAAGATATGAAGTTTAGCGTTGATGAGTGGGGCGTATGGGCTGTGCCAAGCAATACTGTAAATAATGAAATTGATGAGACACCATGGCAGATAGCACCCGCAATCAGTGAACAGATTTACACCCTTGAAGATGCGTTATTGTTTGCAGAGATGCAGATGGTAATAATTAGAAATGCAGATGCAATTAAAATTGCATGCCAGTCTTTACTTACTAACATAAGTGCTTGCATAATGACAGACAAGGGTGGGGGGAATGGGTTACAGAATATATATTATTCATTATATAATTTCGAAAATTACGCTGAGGGAATGGTTCTAAATTTAAGGAGTACTGGGCCAGTAT
>ENA-OQKF01001427-OQKF01001427.1-human-gut-metagenome-genome-assembly--contig:-NODE-1427-length-10766-cov-3.406523_pt1 | contig 10766 bp, 9 predicted proteins | sample MGYA00242617_ERZ504784 | MGnify/ENA primary metagenome ERZ504784 (study PRJEB26092, sample SAMD00036364) | human gut metagenome | host: Homo sapiens | study: EMG produced TPA metagenomics assembly of... | reverse complement strand
CAGTTATCCCTTTCTTTTTCCCACCTCTTTTAATTCAACGTGTTACTGTTCCCTCCGTGACCAGTAACACGCTTCGCGATGCAAAAGAATCATGCTTTGCATGATTTCGCGCCGCAATTCTCTGGTTTTCTGTGAACTTTATTGACACTTTTCCACGTTAACGCTATAATATTGATTAAATATCGTTTGCTCTAGAGCGTGTTTGAAAAAGGCTTTCTGCAAGATGTGCGTCACAACTTGTGGAAGATTTTTTTATAATTATATTGTGGGTTTTTCCCCGGCGAAAAGGAGGTATCTTCACTAAATGAAACAGATATCAGGCAATAAGCTGCTGGTAAAAGCACTGAAAGAAGAAGGTGTTGAGTACGTTTTCGGTTATCCCGGAGCATGTACCATTGATATCAGCGATGAATTATACAAACAGGATGATGTCACCGTAATCCTTCCACGTCACGAGCAGGCACTGGTTCACGCAGCCGATGCTTACGCACGTACCACTGGAAAAGTTGGCGTATGTCTTGTAACAAGCGGTCCTGGTGCTACCAACCTTGTCACAGGCCTTGCTACAGCCAATTACGACAGCGTTCCTCTGGTGTGCTTCACCGGTCAGGTAGCACGTCATCTGATTGGAAACGATGCATTCCAGGAAGTTGATATTGTAGGAATTACCCGCAGTATTACCAAGTATGGAGTCACTGTACGCAACCGTGAAGATCTTGGACGTATCATCAAGGAAGCCTTCTATATTGCACGTACCGGACGCCCTGGACCGGTTCTTATTGACCTGCCCAAGGATGTAATGGCTGAACTTGGCAGTGCAGAATATCCAAAGAGCGTAAATATCCGCGGCTACAAGCCAAACACCAGTGTCCACATCGGACAGCTGAAACGTGCGATCAAAACACTTTCCAAGGCAAAGAAGCCTCTCTTCCTGGCAGGCGGCGGAATCAATATTTCCCATGCCAATAAGGTATTCCAGGAAGTAGTGGAAAAGACCGGTGTTCCGGTTGTAACTACTATTATGGGACGAGGTGCAATCCCTACCAACCATCCGCTTTTTATCGGAAACCTTGGCATGCACGGTGCCTATGCAGCCAATATGGCTGTAAGCAACTGTGACGTACTTTTTTCCATTGGAACACGTTTTAACGACCGAATCACAGGAAAGCTTCATGAATTTGCCCCTAATGCCCAGATTATCCATATTGACATTGACACGGCCTCTATTTCCAGAAACATCCAGGTAGATATTCCAATCGTTGCAGATGCAAAAGATGCCCTTGCAAAAATGTCCGAATACGTTTCCGACTATGCCAGCAAAAAATGGAACAGTGAGATAAACAGCTGGAAGCAGGAACATCCTCTTGTAATGCGTCCAAATGACAGATTAAGTCCGGTTGACATCATTAACCAGATCAACTGCCAGTTTGAAGAAGCCATCATTGTCACGGATGTCGGACAACACCAGATGCTGGTTTCCCAGTATGCTGAGATCACACCAGGCAAACAGCTTGTTATGTCCGGAGGACTTGGCACCATGGGATACGGTTTTCCCGGTGGTGTAGGCGCAAAGATCGGTAATCCGGACAAACCGGTTATTGTTATTTCCGGCGACGGTGGAATGCAGATGAATATTCAGGAATTTGCCACAGCTGTTCTGGAAGAGCTCCCACTGATTCTTTGTGTATTTAATAACGAATATCTTGGTATGGTTCGTCAGTGGCAGAAGCTTTTCTATGGCAAACGCTACAGCATGACCAATCTTCGCTCTGGTGCCCTTTCCCGCCGTACAAATGGCGAGGAATACCCGAAATATACACCGGATTTTGTAAAGCTGGCAGAAAGCTACGGTGCCAAAGGGATCCGGGTTTTCAATAAAAATGAGGTTGCCGCAGCCTTTGAAGAAGCAAAGAAAAATACCAAAGTTCCGACTCTGATCGAGTTCATCATTGATCCTGAAGAAATGGTTTATCCGATGGTAAAGCCTGGCGGAACACTGGAAGATTTAATTATGGATTGTTAATTAACAGGAGGTTTATCCAATGGCAGATAAAGGCATGAAAAAAAGATGGATTTCCCTCTACGTAGAAAACCAGGTAGGTGTTCTGTCCAAGATTTCCGGACTTTTCTCCGGCAAAAGCTATAACCTGGACAGCCTCACCGTTGGTACTACAGAGGATCCTACCGTTTCCCGAATGACCATCGGAACTGTAAGCGACGATGAAACGTTCGAACAGATCAAGAAACAGCTGAACCGAATGGTAGAAGTCATCAAAGTTATTGATTTCACCAATATGTTCGTCCGCATGAAAGAGATTCTTTACATCAAGGTTTTTAACTGCTCTTCTGAGGACAAGGTTGAATTATTCCAGATTGCTGAGACTTTTAAGGCCAGAGTCATTGATTACGGTAAAGACAGCCTGCTTCTGGAATTCGTACAGACAGCGACCAAAAATGATGCAGTTGTCAAACTGATCAAAGAAGAATTCGGCCGCATCGAAGTAGTCCGAGGTGGAAGTGTAGGAATTGAATCCATCAGCATGATGGAAAGATAATTTAAACGATGATGCCCCTCCTGTTAAAGGAGGGCATTTTGTAAATTTTACGAGGGGATAATCCATTATGAAAAAACAACAAATACCATTAAAAAATTCACTGATTCTCCTTTTGACAGCAACGATCTGGGGAATCGCCTTTGTAGCACAAAGTGAGGGCGGTGAAGCTGTCGGCCCTCTCACTTTCAATGCCACAAGAAACATTATCGGTTCTCTGGTGCTGATCCCGGTTATTTTACTGCTCAATAAAATAAATCCACAGAGCAATTCAGCTGATTTCACAGAATCCGACAGACAGCCAATGGCATCCAGCGGTTCAAATCCATTTTCCCGCAACAAAACCTTAATTGCCGGCGGCATAATCTGCGGTATCTGCCTGTGTCTTGCTTCCAACTTCCAACAGTTTGGCATCCAGTACACCTCCGTTGGAAAAGCAGGTTTTCTCACTGCATGCTACATTATCATCGTCCCGATCCTTGGACTTTTTATGAAAAAGAAATGCAGTCCTTTTATCTGGGTTGCGGTTGTAATGGCACTGATTGGTCTCTATCTGCTTTGCATCACAGACGGCTTTTCCATTGGAAAGGGAGACTTTCTGGTCCTGATCTGTGCTTTCCTGTTTTCCCTGCACATTCTGGTCATTGATTACTTTTCACCAAAGACAGATGGAGTAAAAATGTCTTGCATCCAGTTTCTGGTCTGCGGAATCCTCACCGCTATCCCAGCCATAATTCTGGAGCATCCCAATCTTTCTTCATTCAGTGGTGCCTGGGGCGCTACTCTCTATGCCGGCGTTATGTCCTGCGGTGTCGCCTACACCCTCCAGATCGTGGGCCAGAAAAATATGAACCCAACCGTAGCCTCCCTGATTCTCAGTCTGGAATCCTGCATCTCTGTCCTCGCCGGCTGGATTATCTTAGGACAGAAATTAAGCACCCGGGAAATCATCGGTTGTGTGGTAATGTTCGCGGCTATCGTTCTTGCCCAGCTGCCGCAGAAAGAAACTGCCAGTGAAAAATAACGCGCTCTAGAGCCTGTTTGAAAAATTCTTGCAGAAAGCCTTTTTCAAACACGCTCTAAATCTTCCAAAACCCAAAGTAAGAGGTAACGCTTGAACCTTCCAAACGTTACCTCTTACTTATTTACCCCATATCACCCATTATACAGCTGATAATATTTACCTTTCTGCGCAATTAACTCATCATGAGAGCCTCTCTCAATAACACGTCCCTGCTCCAGAACCATAATACAGTCACTGTTTCTGACTGTGGATAACCTATGTGCAATTGCAAATGTAGTTCTGCCTTCCATCAGCTTATCCATACCATCCTGTACAAGCTTCTCTGTACGGGTATCAATAGAGCTGGTAGCCTCATCCAGGATCAGAACCGGCGGATCTGCTACTGCCGCCCTGGCGATTGCAAGCAGCTGTCTCTGTCCCTGGCTTAAATTAGCACCATTATTGCGACGCATAGTATGATAACCATCCGGCAGTCTTCGGATAAAGCCATCCGCATTCGCCAGCCTGGCAGCTGCAATAACTTCCTCATCTGTGGCATCCAGTTTTCCATAACGGATATTCTCCATAACGGTAGCAGTAAACAGATTAGTATCCTGAAGAACGATACCCATGGAACGTCTCAGATCACCCTTTTTGATCTTATTTATATTGATGCCATCATAACGGATCTTACCATCCTGAATATCATAGAAACGATTCAGAAGATTGGTAATTGTCGTCTTACCGGCACCCGTGGAGCCGACAAATGCAATTTTCTGTCCTGGCTTCGCATACATCTTCACATCGTGAAGCACGATCTTGTCATCACGATATCCGAAGTCAACGCCATCCAGAACAATATCACCTTTCAATTCGATATAATCTGTTTTGCCAGTGGCTTTGTGAAAATGCTTCCATGCCCAGCGTCCTGTACGTTTCTCGGACTCAACCAGCTTACCATTCTCTTCTTTCACATTTACCAGGGTCACATATCCGTCATCTACCTCCGGCTTCTCGTCCAGAAGGTCGAAGATACGCTTCGCTCCGGCAAGTGCCATAACAATACTGTTAAACTGCTGGCTTACCTGGTTGATCGGCTGGCTGAAGCTCTTGTTAAAAGTAAGAAAACTTGCCAGGCCGCCAAGAGTAAATCCACCCACACCGTTTACTGCCAGCACGCCTCCAACAATGGCGCACAGCACATAGCTGATATTTCCAATCTGCGCACAGGTAGGCATCAGCACGTTTGCAAATTTGTTGGCATTATTTGCGCTCTCAAACAGCTGGTCATTCAGCTCATTAAACTTCTCAAGGCTTTCTTCCTCATGGCAGAATACCTTTACAACCTTCTGGCCTTCCATCATTTCCTCGATGTAACCATTTACAATACCAAGATTCTTCTGCTGCTCCATGAAATACTTGCCGCTGAGTCCTGCAAGATTCTTACTTGCCACCAGCATCACTCCAACCATGACCAGAGTCACGATGGTAAGAGGCACATTCAAAATAAGCATACTTACCAATACACTGACAATGGTAATCACACTGGAGATCAGCTGTGGAATACTCTGGCTGATCATCTGGCGCAGTGTATCAATATCATTGGTGTAGATAGACATGATATCGCCATGTGCATGTGTATCAAAATATTTAACAGGAAGTGTTTCCATGCGCTCAAACATCTCATTTCGAAGATTGCGTAGGGTGCCCTGACTGACATAGATCATCAGACGGTTGTACGTATATGTGCACGCCACCCCAATTGCATAAAAACAGGCTACACGAAGAATTGCCATTGCAAGAGGATGGAAATCCGGAGTCTCAGATTGAAGCATAGGCATGATATACTGGTCAATCAAAGTCTTCATAAACATGGTTCCCTGCACATTGGCAAGAACACTTACCACAATGCCGATCACAACTACAATAATATGGATCCTGTAGTTCTTAAAAATATACCCCATCAGTCTTCCAAGCATCTTGCCCGGATTCTCTACCATAGGGCCTGAACGGAAGGCTGCCCCGCTGCGGCCTGGCTTCTTTATCGGTCTTTCATTGCTCATGCCTGCTCACCTCCTCTATTCTCATCAAAATCTCCACCACCCTTTATCTGTGAATTATAAACCTCCTGATAAATGGCATTGGTTTTCATCAGTTCCTCATGAGTTCCAAATCCGCTGATTTTTCCCTCATCCATGACAATGATCCTGTCCGCACTCTGAATACTGGAAATACGCTGTGCAATGATCAGCTTGGTAGTATCCGGAATTTCTTCTGCAAAAGCTCTTCTGATACGTGCATCTGTGGCAGTATCTACCGCACTTGTGGAATCATCCAGAATCAGTACTTTGGGTTTCTTAAGAAGAGCTCTGGCGATACACAGACGCTGTTTCTGACCGCCGGAAACATTGGTTCCGCCCTGCTCAATATAAGTATTGTATTTGTCCGGCATTTTCTCAATGAAGTCATCCGCACAGGAAAGCTGACACGCTCTGCGGCACTCTTTCTCCGAAGCCTCTTTATTTCCCCAGCGCAGATTCTCCAGAATGGTACCGGAAAACAGCACATTCTTCTGAAGTACAACTGCCACCTGGTTACGCAGACTATCCATATGGTAGTCACGCACATCCACACCTCCAACTTTCACTGATCCGGAGCTTACATCATAAAGACGGCTGATCAGGTTTACCAGACTGGACTTGGCGCTTCCGGTTCCACCGATAATACCAATAGTTTCTCCTGCGCGGATAGAAAGATTGATATCCTTCAGCACCGGCTCCTTACTGTCCTTCTTATAGCTGAAATCCACATGGTCAAATTCAATACTTCCGTCTGCAACTTCCATAACCGGATCCTGCGGATCATGAAGATCTGCTGTTTCATTGATAACCTCAGTTACACGCTCTGCACTTGCTGCGCTCATGGTGACCATAACAAATACCATGGAAAGCATCATAAGGCTCATAAGAATATTCATACAATATGTAAGAAGACTCATCAATTCACCTGTAGTCAGACTGCCGCCAACGATCATATTCGCACCCAGCCAGCTGATTCCAAGAATACATGCATATACTGTAAACTGCATAACCGGCATATTCATAACTACCAGTTTCTCAGCTCTTACAAACATTTCGTAAACTTTATTGCAGGCTTTCTGAAACTTAGTGGTCTCATATTCTTCACGTACATAAGCCTTCACAACGCGGACTGCGCTGATATTCTCCTGCACGCTGGCATTTAAATCGTCATATTTCTCAAATACTTCCCGGAAATACTTAGTCGCCTTTTTCATAATAAATACGAGAAAACATCCAAGAAAAATAACGGCAATAAGGTAAATGCTGGCAATTCTTGCATTGATCATAAACGCCATCGCCATGGCACAGATCAGACTGGCCGGGGCACGGGTACACATACGCAAGATCATCTGGTATGCATTCTGCAGGTTGGTCACATCTGTAGTCAGACGTGTGATCAGACTTGCAGTACTGAACTTGTCAATGTTTGAAAATGAAAATGTCTGAATGTTAGTATACATTGCTTTACGAAGATTACGGGCAAAACCGGAGGATGCGTATGCTCCGTATTTTCCCCCAAGAATACCGGTAACAAGTCCTGCAACAGCAAGAAGCGCCATAATGGCACCTTTTCTGTAAAGATAACTGATATTACCGGCTTCCACACCGTTGTCGATCATATCTGCCATTACAAGAGGAATCATTGTCTCCACCACAACCTCCAGTATCATAAATACCGGTGTGAGGAAGGAGGCCTTCTTAAACTCCTTTACCTGGGCAAGTAATGTCTTTATCATCAGGTTCTCCCCTTTCTTTTTTGTTAGTTTTCATCCCGCAGACAGCACTCTCTTTGGGCATTTTCCCGGATCATGTCCAGAACTTCCAGGAAGCATTCCAGTTTTTCCTGGGGAATATCAGACTTTAACACATCCTGGATCCTGTCAAAATTCTCCATAATTTCCATCTGAAATTCCATCCCCTTTTCCGTAAGCACCAGACGCTTCAACCTGGCATCTCTTGGAATAGATTCTCTGGTAATAAGCCCTTTCTTCTCCATTGCCTGAAGGATTCCTGACGCAGTAGAACGCGCCATCTGAAATTCTGCTTCCAGGTCTTTCTGAAAAACAGCTTCTTCTGAATGCCGGTACAGATAACCAATGATCCAACCCTGCATGCGGTTAATTCCGGCTTTCTCATCCACCTTGGACTGATATGAATTCACCAGACGTCCAATTACCTGATTGAGAGTCCGAACCTCATACCCTATTTGCCGTTCCGCCCTGCAGCACTCATCAGGACCAGTTTTCTTCTTTTTCTCCATCTTTCCCTTCTTTCATATACTTCCATACAAAATAGTTCATGTGCGAACTGTTCGGGTTCGAACTGTTCGTGCACGAACTAATTATAAGGGGCATGTTTCTGAATGTCAATCCTGTTTTTTCAATATCCGCTTTGCTATTTGCTCGCGGAGCGTTTTTTGTGTAATAGGAAATTACTCCGTAATATTCCTATTACACAAAAAAATACCAGAAGCAAAATTCCCATTGCTCCTGGCATCCCTTTTTATTTCGAATAAAAGCTCCACTCCCTTTCATCCACAGGCAAGTCTTCCATCTGATAATTCTCAATCCGGATGAAACTTCCCATCTCGATTTCCTGAATCATACGCTCAATTCCGGAAAGCTCTCCCTGGACTTCCATTTCCACTCTGCCATCCCACAGATTGTCCACCCAGCCGGTAAGATCATTGGCTCTCGCCGCATTTTTGGCACGGTAACGAAATCCAACGCCCTGCACCTGCCCGGAAAAATATATGTGTTTTCTCACTATCGCCATCTTTTGTCACTCCTTATGTACCTTATGATATACGTCAATACCGGCAGATGCAAGAATTTTTATTATTTTCCCTCAAAAATCTGAGCAATCGGGGAATCCGATGACAAAATAACGGTCTTGTTTTCTCCTTGCATAGAAGCTTTCAGTGCTTCAAGACTTCTTACGAAGGAATAAAATTCACTTCTCTCATCTTCCCCATAAGCCTGGGAAAGAATTTTCATATATTCCTGTTCCCCTTCTGCCTTCAAAATCTCAGCCTGCTTCTTCGCATCTGAAATCTGAATGGTCACTTCCTTATCTGTCTTGTTCTGGATTACTTTTGCTTCTGAATCACCTTCTGCTTTATATGTAGCAGCAATATTATCACGCTCTGAGATCATTCTCTCATACACAGCTGCCTTATTATCGTCCGGCAGATCCAATTGCTTTGTTTCAAATTTAATCAGCTCTATTCCATATTGTTCCATATTATCTCCAATGGCTTTCATTACCATATCCGATAATTCTCCGTCCCGGCTTGTGATCACTCTGTCCTGGGAAAGACTGCTGATCACATTTTTTGTGGCATTATATACGGCCGTATTAATTCGGCTTTCGCTGTTTTCCAAAGAAGAGTTCAGAGTCTGTGCAAATTTAAGGGGATCTGTGATTCTCCACAAAACATAGCTGTCACTGATCATGGTTTTCTTGTCCTTGGTAATCACATCAGATGCTTCCAAATCATATAACAACGTTTCCTTTGGTAAAGACTGTGTTCTTTCTATCAATGGAATTTTAAAGCTGATTCCCGGTTCGCAGATCACTCTGTCAACTTTACCAAACTGACGGATCAGCTTGTATTCATTTTGTTGGGTTATAGTTATGGAAGAACCGATTATTACTGCTCCGAGAATGCCTGCTATAAGTGCCGCTTTTTTCATTTTCATAATTTTTTATCCTTTCTATCAGATACTTATCTTAACTTCACTTAGTTTCTTCACTTGTATCTTCTTCTGTTTTCCAGTCTCCGGCAAAAGAATCCAGCGGCAATATCTTTTCCACGCCGCTTCCGTTGTCAATCACAATCTTCATACCAGGCAGCACATCTTCCATGGTTTCATAGAACATTCGCATTTTTGTGGTCTCCGGATTCTTCACATATTCCTCATACATTGCATTAAATCTTGCCACCTCAGCTTCTGCCTCATTGATCCTCACCTGTTTTTGTGCCTCCGCATCCTGAATAATCTGGTCTGCCTGGGCCTGCGCTTCGGGAAGCTTTTCGTTCCTGTATTTATTGGCATTGTTAAGCGCCGTTTCCTTTCCCTGTTTCGCAGTTTCCACCTCTTTAAATGCTTTCATCACTTCTTCAGTAGGCGGCTCGGAATCTTGTATTGTTATGTTAACCAACTGAATTCCAAGATCCTGTTCCTCCATCTGATTCAAAATCATCTCTTTGATCTTGCTCTGGATTTCTCCTTTTCCGGTGGTCAGAACCTCATCCACGTTATAGCTTGCTATTACAGTTCGGATACAGCTTTGCGCAATATTTTTTAAAATCTCTTCCGGCTGCTCAGAGGTGTAAAGGTATTTTACAGGTTCTGAAATTCGATATTCTACAAAGAAATCCACATCAATAAAATTGTAATCCGAAGTGATCATGATTCCTTCATTTTCCACCACCGCATTGTTCCCCATACTGTATCCTATTGGAAATCCCTGGATCGTGGTATTTACCTTCTGCACCTGCTGTACAAAAGGGACTTTGAAATGTAATCCCGTTTCATTCACTGCCTTTGGCACTCCAAAGGTTGTGAGTACTGCCTGTTCCTGCTCCTGAATCTGGTAAGTTGTATCCAGAGCCAATCCCCCTGCCGCTATAAGCCCAATAGCACCGATTGCCAGATATTTCATTTTTCCATTTCGCTTACTCATTTTTCTCCTCCATCTCTCTTACTAACAATAGTTGTAAAGCGTTCAAAAAGGGAAAAAAAAGACTTTTATCCCAGGCACTGTTATAATGCCTGAAATAAAAGTCTCGCTGATTATCTCATAATGCGGGTAGTTTCATCTACCGTTCTGACGCATTTATGCACCATTCAGAAAAAATGGATTTCCTTTTATCTCTTCATGGCCGCTACTCCCTTTTCTTTGAGCGATATCATATCATAAGTATTCATGAAAATCAAGATGTTTTTTTATGTTTTTCAGTTCTTATTAATGCCTTGTTGCTGTTCAGGGGCTAACCCTGTGTTACTGTTCACTCCGTTCACAGTAACGCGCTTCGCGATGCACAGAAATCATGCATTCGCATGATTTCGCGCCGCAATTCTCGGGTTTTCTGTGAACTTTGTTCACAAAAAACGCCTCGCGGAA
>ENA-OQKF01001425-OQKF01001425.1-human-gut-metagenome-genome-assembly--contig:-NODE-1425-length-10776-cov-2.525120_pt1 | contig 10776 bp, 10 predicted proteins | sample MGYA00242617_ERZ504784 | MGnify/ENA primary metagenome ERZ504784 (study PRJEB26092, sample SAMD00036364) | human gut metagenome | host: Homo sapiens | study: EMG produced TPA metagenomics assembly of... | reverse complement strand
TACATCAGAAAAGACGTGGAAGAGAGAGGTTTGAGGCGCTCCATGGGACCGAACTTTCGGAAATGCGAAAGAAGGAAGGACTGTAGAGGGAAACGGGACTGAACGCACACCGTGAAGGATAAGTCGGTGCGATTCTGCTGGCGAGAGGGCAGTGTAACCGGCTGGGATTTGACAAAGCAAAAGTGATGTTAAAGATCGGAGTGACGAAAACACTCTATATTTTTGAACAGCTGATTAAAAATCTGATGCAGGTAAAACATGAGGCAGGTGTGTGGATTCCGCTTTATATTATGACCAGCGAAAAAAACGATGTACAGACGCGGACCTTTTTTGAAGAACATGATTTTTTCGGATATGACAGCAGTTATGTGAAATTTTTTGTGCAGGAGATGGTTCCGGCGGTCGATTTCGATGGAAACATATTGATGGAATCGGAGGATTCTCTCGCGATGTCTCCGAATGGAAACGGTGGATGGTTTAAATCCATGCTCCGGGCACATCTGGATGAAGATATCCGGACACGTGGGATTGAATGGCTGAATGTTTTTGCCGTGGACAATGTATTGCAGCGGATTGCGGATCCGGTGTTTGTCGGGGCAACGATTTTGTCTGGATGTGTGTGTGGTTCGAAAGTCGTGCGTAAGGTTTCTCCGTATGAACGTGTGGGTGCAATGTGTCTGGAAGATGGAAAACCATCGATTGTCGAATACTATGAACTGACGCCGGAGATGGCAGAGGCTGTCAATGAAAATGGTTCGCTGCTTTACGGGTTCGGTGTGATTTTAAATTATCTGTTCCGTGTGGATAAGCTGATGGAGATTGTAAAAACAAATCTTCCGATGCATATTGTAGAGAAGAAGGTTCCGTATCTGGATGAAAACGGTCAGCTGCAGAAACCGAAGGAGCCGAATGCCTACAAATTTGAAACACTCATACTGGATATGGTGTATATGATGGATAATTGTCTTCCGTTTGAGGTTGAGCGGGAAAAGGAATTTGCACCGGTGAAAAATGCGCTCGGAACTGATTCGGTAGAGTCTGCCAGAGAACTGTTAAAGAAAAATGGCATTGCAATTTAACAGGGATTTACAAAATTTACAGAACTTTGTCACAATTTGAACACAGTTGACAGGTAGAATTCTCCTTAGAAAACAGGAAAGGAGTTTTTCATTATGGATAACAACTATTATAATAATATGAATCAAAATCAGAATCAGAGTACACAAAATAATCAGAATGGATACAATCCGTACAATAGTAACAGTCAGGGACAGACATACCAGAATACATCATACAATGCGTACAATCCGTATCAGCAGCCGACAGGAGGCCCGGCACCCCGGAAACCGCGTCGCAGGTCCGGATTCGGAGCTACCATTGGTAAGTGTGCGGCAGTTGCTCTGGTCTTTGGTCTGGTAGCCGGAGGTGTATTTACCGGAGTCAGCTATGTAGGAACCAAAGCGCTGGGAGTTTCCGGACAGAATGTACGCAGTTCAAAGAGTTCTTCTTCCGCAAAAGTCAGCCAGACGAGTACCGGCAATGCAGCGGATCTTTCCGATGTTTCCGGAATCGCAAAAGAGGCAATGCCGAGTATTGTGGCAATTACAAATACCGGAACAGTATCCTATCAGACATTCTGGGGGACACAGCAGCAGCAGAGTGAGAGTGCAGGATCCGGTATTATTATCAAACAGGACAGCAAATATCTTTACATTGCGACAAACAATCACGTTGTTGCAGATGCCGATTCATTGAAAGTGCAGTTTGTGGATAACGAAAACGTAGAATGAAAGGTGCAGGGAACCGATGCTTCGGATGATCTGGCGGTAGTCAAAGTAGCATTGAGTGATATTAAGGATTCTACATTAAAAGAAATCAAGGTAGCTACGGTAAACGAGGATACCGATACCCTGGAAGTTGGTCAGGGCGTTATCGCCATCGGCAATGCACTTGGTTACGGACAGTCCGTTACCAACGGTATTATCAGTGCGTTAGGAAGAACCGTTACCGTGCAGGATGAACAGACCGGAGAGACCGTGGTCAATAACAACATGATCCAGACCAATGCAGCAATTAACCCTGGCAACAGCGGTGGTGCGCTGCTGAATGCAAGCGGAGAGGTCGTTGGTATCAACTCTGCAAAATATTCTGATACGAGTGTAGAGGGATTTGGTTATGCAATCCCGATGTCAGATGCCATGCCGATCGTTGAACAGCTGATTGAAAAAGGACAGGTAGATCAGTCCAAGGCTGCGTTCCTCGGCATTCAGGGACAGGATATTTCTTCCAGTGTTGCCAGTGCTTATAACATGCCGCAGGGGGTATATGTATATCAGGTTGTCTCCGGATCACCGGCAGAAAAAGCAGGACTTCGTCAAGGGGATATTATTACAGAATTTGACGGCCAGACAATTACAGGTATGACGCAGCTGAAACAGCTGATTGCATCCCATAAGTCGGGAGACGAGGTAAAGATGACCATTGAGCGGTTAGGAAATGGTTACAAGGAAAAATCCATTACTGTAACACTGGCTGCACAGTCAGATTTTGTCTCAGAGAGCAGTTCCGATAATTCCAATGATTCTCAGAACTCACAGGATTCCGGTAACTCCGGCGATTCCAGAAACTCGGAAAATTCCGATAATTCCGGCAAATCCGGTTTCTTCGATGGATTTGGTGGATCAAATAATTAATGACAAATTGCATAAGATGAGCTATAATAGATTGTCCGAACATAATTCGGGCAATCTATTTTGTATTTTAAAGCAACACTGCCTGTGGCAGCAGGATAATGCCATGGGGTAGTTGCAGTTTTAGAAACAGGAGTCAGACAAAAATGAATAGGATAAAAGATTTGATCATTCAGTTCTGTAAGTTTGGTGCGGTCGGAGGATTGTGCTTTGGCATTGATTATGGACTGATGATCTTTTTGACAGAGACACATATCATGCATTATTTTGCATCCAGTGCCGTGTCGTTTACCGTATCCGTTATTGTGAATTATATCCTGAGCATGCGTTTTGTTTTTACTGGAAAGGAAGACATGACGAAGGCACAGGAGATGGTTATTTTTGTGGCACTCAGTATGATCGGGCTTGTGATGAACCAGATGATCATGTGGTTTGCCGTAGAACATTTAGGAATGTTTTATGCAGTAGCAAAAATATTCTCCACCATGTTAGTTACTACGTATAATTTTATCTCCAGAAAAAGATTCCTGGAAGCATAAGCCGGGGTTGGAGAGTTAGGAGGATGTATGAAAAAGAAAAGAATTGTAATCGCATTGGGACATGAAGCTCTTGGAAGTACACTGCCGGAACAGCAGAAGGCAGCTGCGCGTACTGCAAAAGCAGTTGCGGATTTTATCCGCGAAGATTATCAGGTGGTTATTACACACAGCAATGGACCGCAGGTTGGCATGATCCATACGGCAATGAACGAATTCTGCCGTCTGTATCCGGAATATACAGCGACTCCGACATCTGTCTGCTCTGCGATGAGTCAGGGATATATCGGATATGATCTGCAGAATGCCATTCGTACCGAGTTATTAAACCGCGGAATCTATAAGACAGTTTCTACGGTTCTGACACAGGTTGTCGTTGATCCGTATGATGAGGCATTTTATCATCCAACCAAAGTGATCGGTCGTGTGATGACAAAAGAAGAAGCAGAGGAAGAAGAAAAGAAGGGGAATCATGTGACAGAGGTGGAAGGCGGATACCGCCGTATTGTGGCATCTCCAAAGCCAATGGATATCGTGGAAATTGATGCAATTTCCGCACTGTCTGATGCCGATCAGGTTGTCATTGCCTGTGGTGGATGCGGAATCCCGGTTCTGGCACAGAACAACCGTCTGCAGTGAGCCAGTGCTGTCATTGAGAAGGATCTTGCAGCCGGAAAGCTTGCAGAACTTCTGGATGCTGATATGCTGGTGATCCTTACGAGTGTAGATAAGGTTTGCCTGAATTATGGCAAAGAAGACGAGGTAAAGCTGGATACCCTTTCTCTTGCCGATGCAAAGAAATATCTTGCGGCAGGAGAATTCGGAGAAGGAACCATGGCACCTAAGATTGAAGCTGCAATTGACTTCATTGGAGAGTCTGCGATCCGCTCTGTTCTTGTAACCAAATTAAATAAAGAAGCAGGAGAGATTACCGGTGGTATGGGAACTCTGATCAAGAAATAGTAGTTTTTTGCAGGAGGCACAAAATGAATCGAATTAAGAGTTTTACAATCAATCACAATCTTCTGATGCCGGGATTTTATATTTCCCGTGAAGATGGGGATGTGATTACCTATGATCTGCGTACGCGCAAGCCGAACGCAGGAGATTATATGGACAATGCAACCATGCATTCCCTGGAGCATATGTTTGCTACCTATATTCGCAATTCCGAGATGGGAAATGAAGTTGTCTATTTTGGACCGATGGGATGTCAGACCGGATTTTATCTGCTGGTTCGTAACAGCAGAAGTCCCAAAGAAGTGTTTGCCATGACAAAAGAGGTTTTGAGACAGATTTATGATCATAAAGGAGAGGTATTCGGTAAGTCTGCAATTGAGTGCGGACATTATGAAAATTTATCTCTCGCAGCGGCAAAGGCAGAAGCGGCAACCTATCTTGCTGTGCTGGAAGAACAGACAAATATGGATTTTACATATCCAGAATAAAACAGATTGCAGGAGGAAAAGATACATGAGAATCGGAGTAATTGGTGCGATGCAGATTGAGGTGGATAACCTGAAAGCATCCATGAGCGATATCAGCACGAAGGAATACAGTGGCGTTACCTATGTGTGCGGAACCATTGGAGATAAGGAAGTGGTTGCAGCAGTGTGTGGAATCGGCAAGGTGTTTGCCGCAATCTGTGCGGAAGCAATGATTCTGGAGTTTCATGTGGATTATGTGATCAATATCGGCGTGGGTGGCACACTTTGCAAAGAACTTGGGGTAATGGATGTTGCTGTGGCAGATAAGGTAGTGCAGCACGATATGAATACGACACCTCTGGGAGATCCGGTTGGACTTCTTTCCGGTATCAACGAAGTGTATCTGCCGACAGATGAAAAAATGTGCAGACTGCTGGGCAGCTGCCTGGCAGAAAAAGGAATTCACTATCATGTCGGAACGATTGCCACAGGGGATCTGTTTGTCAGCACACCGGAGCAGAAGACAAAGATTCATGAGAGGTTTGATGCGATTGCCTGTGAGATGGAAGGCGGATCTATCGGACATGTCTGTTATGTAAATAAAGTTCCGTTTGCAATTTTACGTTCCATTTCTGATGGAGAGGGAGCTTCTATGGATTATGCAACATTTGCAGAGAAAGCAGCACTGCAGTCAATTCTTGTGGTGATTGATTTCATTCAGAGAGCGGATGAGCTGCAGGCATAAATTGCGTCTAAATTTTTGGAATGGTACATATACTCTACAAAGACATTTGATGGAGTTATTATGTTCAAAAAAATACATCGTGAATTAAAAAAAGAGTCATGCAGGAAGATCGGAAACGGTTTTCTTGTCATGGCTCTTATTTGCTGTCTGATGTTTGTCTCGTATCAGGCGACATCTGCAGTGATTACAAGTGCTAAGGTCGGGGATCGTGAACTTCCGATTTACTGTGTAGACACAACAGAAAAGAAAGTAGCACTCAGCTTCGATGCTGCATGGGGAGCAGAAGATTTTCCGCGTATCATGGATGTTTTGGATAAACACAAGGTAAAAGTGACATTTTTTATGACCGGAGGCTGGGTAGAAGATAACCCTGATTGTGTGAAAGAACTGGTGAAGAGAGGCCATGATCTGGGAAACCACAGTGAGCATCATTATGACATGACGACAATTTCCCAGGAGGAAAAAGACAGTGAATTAAAAACTGTGCATGATAAAGTAAAAAAACTGACCGGTTATGAGATGTATCTGTTTCGGCCGCCTTATGGGGCTTACGACAATGATGTGATCAAGACGGCGTACGCCATGCATTATTATCCGATTCAGTGGTCAGTGGATAGTCTGGATTGGAAGAATTATGGTGTGGATTCTATTATCACGACGGTTTGCAATCATAAAGCACTTGCACCGGGGGCGATCATTCTCTGCCATAATGGGGCAAAATATACAGCGGATGCGCTGGATACCATGCTGACGAATCTGGAGGAACAGGGATACAAGATTGTGCCGATCTCAAAGCTGATTATGAAGGAAAACTTTCATATGGATGCAACAGGAAAACAGATTGCGGATAATGCCGAAAAACAAAAGACGACGGAGGCGGTAATACATTGAGTTGTGTATTTCCCGGCTTTTTGGTTATTGAAACCAACAGATATACGGATTTCCCTTTGCGAAACATTTCTGTTCTACATAAAAACCTGCTGAAAGAACCAGACGGGACATATAAAGGATAAAGGTCGAAAAATATCCCAGTGAATAAGGAAAGTGGGACATATAGACAGGAGAGTGACAAAAATGTCCTGCTGTGGCAGCGGTATGGGACATATAGACAAAACGATAACAAAAAAGTCTTTCTGAAACAGTCAAATGGGACATATAGACGTAAAGGTGATAAAAAAGTCCTATTATGACATTTACAAGGGACATAACAAACAGTTTTTTTCGTATATGTCCTGACTGACGAGAAAATGGGGATATAATATAAAAATTTTCCTCTATATGTCCTGTTTTTTCATGAAACTCATATTCTAGAAGTCAGAGAAGGGATTATGGGCAGAAAATATCAGAGAACGTAACGATACATAATATTTGCTTCTGGATAAAAACAAATTTCACATTGACATATCTTTTCGGGGTGGGGTAGAATCAATATGTAAAAAATATTATTTAAAATAAGGAGGAAATGATTATGAACAAGCTGAAAAAAGCGGTGGTAATGGTTTTAGCATTGGCAATGGTTTTAACATGTGCCATGGTAACACCGGTGCAGGCTGCGGGAAAACTGAACAAGAAATCGGTTTCTATTTATGAAACAGAGACAGTTTCACTGACTGTGAAAGGAGTAAAATCCGTAACTTGGAAAACTTCCAATAAGAAGATTGCCACTGTTGATAAAAAGGGACTGGTAAAAGGCGTAAAGAAAGGCACCTGTACTGTTACAGCAAAGGATACAAAGACAAAAGCTGCATATTCATGTAAAGTTACCGTAAAAGCAGCAAAATCACTTGGAATTGCAGCAAAGGATATTAGTGTATTCACTGGTGGAGAAACTATTTCTTATCCGGGAGAGGAAATCAAGGGCGCAACTTATGTACTGGATGGAAAGAAACTCGGGAAAAAGGATTACAGTACATGGACAGATAAGGATGGAGAGCGTGTAGTTTCTTATGTTACACTTACAAAGAAACTTACAGATGGAAAACATACCTTTGCTATCCAGAAAAAAGGTTATAAGACAGTAACAAAATCCTTCAAATTTACAGCATTAAAGGTTGATGGAATGTTTCCGGACGGAGAAGAGCCTTGGGTATCTGACGGAACCCTGTACGTTATCTGTACACCAAAGCTGGATGGAAAAGATTTTGTGATTAAAGTAGATGGTACAGAAGTAAAACCTAAGGATGCTTTTTTAAATGGAGATGGTGTATTTGTTATCTGGGTGGATGCTACAGGACTTTCCGCAGGAGAGCATAAGGTGAGCGTTACCGCAGAAGGAATTCCGGATGGAGAAGCTTCATTTACAGTAAAATAATATATCTGAATTTCAAAGGATATGAATCATTGTCAGGAGGATGACTATGAAACAAATGAAAAAACTGCTTGCATTTGTACTGGCATTTGCGATGATCATCACGATCTATCAGCCATCAGCGGCATATGCAGCAACCCAAAAAACAAGATTAAATGCAAAGACAATGACACTTCAGGTGGGACAGAAAAAGACCCTGAAAGTAAAGAATGCAGGGAAAAAGGCAAAATTGAAGTGGTCCAGCAATAAGAAATCCATTGCAACCGTTTCCAAAAAGGGAGTAGTAAAGGCAGTAAAAGCCGGAAATGCTGTCGTTACCTGTAAGGTAACAACAAAAAATGGCAAGACAACCAAACTCACTTGCAAGGTTGCGGTTAAGAAAACAGCAAAAGTTACCAGCTTGACCGTTGGTTCTCAGAGCGAACTGGAAAAGGCTCTGCAAAACAAAAATGTTACAAAGATCACAGTTGCGACACAGGGAGCTGTTACATTTACGGTACCGCAGGGCAATTACAGTAAGGTGGATCTGGTGATCAACGCGCCGAATGCGGATGTTGTGAATAACGGAAAATTCAAGTCTATTGATATTCAGGCAATCAAGCCGAATACCTACCGCGAGAATGCAAAAGGAAATGTTATTACGGTCAGTGCAACCGGTGATGCACGTGTGATTGTTGAAACCGGTGCTACCGTTGCAAAAATTATGGTTTCCGGATCAAAGGGAAATGTAAAACTGGTGGTAGATGGAACCCTTTCCGGCATTACGATTGATGCTCCGGTGAATGTGACTGTAGAAGGAAAGACAACCGCAGCAGTACCTGTTACCGTAAATGAAAAAGCGGCAGGTGCAAATGTAACTTCCAGTACACCGGTAGAGGTAAAGGCAGCAGCGCCGATCACACTGAACCTGACCAAAGGTGCAGAGGGAAGTAAGGTAGAGACCACATCTGATAAAGCAGAAGTCACCGTAAAGAATGAGACAACACAGGCAGTAACGGTTACGACTCCGGCAGGAAGCAAGGACGTGGCAAAGGATACCACTTCAAAAGTAGATAATGCAGGAAAAGTTACGGATGTAGCAGACAATACAGATGCCAATAATAATGGCGGTGGCGCAACAGGGGGAGGTTCATCTTCTGGAGGGGGAATAACTCCAGTTCCTTCTATTGGAAAAATAGGGGAATTTTCTGTAATGGGAAGAAATAAATTATCTATTTATCCAGATGATGTGAAAATCGTGCCGGAAACAGTGGCAAATGAGAATATTACGGTTACAGATGCAAATGGCAGAAGTATCAGAGCAGCAGAAATCAAAAGGGATGCTGATGGAGAGAGTGGATATTATGTCACATTAGCGTCTGATATGGTAAACGGAACGTATACTTTTACTATGCTTTTACAGGGAAAAACTTATACACAGGAGTTTACATATAACGATAGTGTATGGAGTGTTATGGATGAGGCGCAGAAGGTTATAAAGGAGTATGAACAGTCGAAACCAACTGCTTCAGTTTCTGCTTTAAAGAATCCTAAGATTTGTCAGAAGGTTTTACTTGATGGAATTATGGAAAAGTTTAATGAAGATCCGGCACTTAAAACCCTTGATTTGGAAGTAAATTATGAAGAAAAGTATACAGTTAATGGATCCGAATTAACCGCTGCTATGTGGATTGCAATCTACGGAGATAATGATGCAAAATATGAGTTATATGATGATGTGACATTTGTATGTACAGAATCTGAAATTCAGGTATCTGCGCCTGAAATCAAACATATTTTGAAACATTCTCTGGTGGTAGCAGTTGAGCCAACTTATGAATATGCTTGTGTTACTAGCGGTACAGCAATTTCCGCTATAACAGAGGATGAGTGGGTACAAGGAAATGAGTCGGATGATTTTGGATGCTATGAAATGTCCGGTCTTAAAGAAAATACAGAGTATGTTGTATATAAGAGAATTATTGATGTAGATGAGTATTATGGAAGTTCAACAGCTACAACAGGTGGGGAAGAAACTATTTGTCTTGCGGAGGCTGATGAGAACGCAAAGAATGTTAATGTTGGAAATGTTAAGGCAGGTGATAGAATTTCTATTCCGCTGAAAGGATTGAAGGTTGTATGTTATGCAAAGCCGAAGGACGGTTTTGAACATGGAGACTTTGATTTTCGGTGTGATGATGAAATGAACAAGTTGCTTTGGGATGGCTATTGGTCGCTGAATTCTTATGATAAAGATAACAATTTGCTTGTTACATTTACTGTTCCTGAACAACTGGAATCAGGAAAGGTATATACAGTTAAAATATGTTATAATTTTGAGTGTAGTAAGGAATCAGATAATCCTGATGAGTGGGGAGATCTTATTGCACAAAGTGATGATTTGATATATACGGTTACGTTTACTGTAGAATAATTGAATAGGTGCTTAGTGAAAACTGTCCATCCATAACGGGTGGGCAGTTTTTTTACTTGCAGAAAAAATTTATTATTTTTTGAAGGGGATCTCAAAAGTATAGGGGGGGCCTAAAATTTTTTGGGAGCAATGAAATAGAGAGAAAAATAGATTTATAAAAATTTAATTTGCTATCAGAATCAATATCTTTTACAATAAAATCACATACGTTCTTTTGGGGAGATTTTTTGACGGGGATTTTTATGTAAGAGGAGGTTTTATTTGAACACAGAGATAAAGAATGCCATACAGGCAGCTGATAGCGAGGCACAGTATGATGAAAGCGCAAAGCGTCTGTTAGCACAAAAGTATGTATTGGCTCACATTTTAGTTAGAACAGTGGAAGAATTTCAAGGGATGGAAATCGAAAAAGTAGTTTCCCTGATAGAAGGAGATCCATATATCAGCAAAATACCGGTTGCATCCGGACTGACCAACAAGGACAGGAATGTGGAGGGGAAAAGGATTGTAGGACTAAATACAGAAGCAGGAGAAAGAAATGAAGGACTGGTTCGATTTGATATTATTTTTTATGTGCGAATGAGAAACGGGTTGGCACAGATGATTATCAATGGGGAACCCCAAAAAGATGAACACGGTTCCTATCAGATTTTAAAC
>ENA-OQKF01001422-OQKF01001422.1-human-gut-metagenome-genome-assembly--contig:-NODE-1422-length-10781-cov-2.932326_pt1 | contig 10781 bp, 5 predicted proteins | sample MGYA00242617_ERZ504784 | MGnify/ENA primary metagenome ERZ504784 (study PRJEB26092, sample SAMD00036364) | human gut metagenome | host: Homo sapiens | study: EMG produced TPA metagenomics assembly of... | reverse complement strand
GGCATTAATGAATGCGCGGCAGATCATGGTCGACACCCACGATTCGATTGGGCTGGGTGAAGCCGGTCCCACGCACCGGGCCGTTGAGCAGCTGGCGAGCCTGCGTTTGACGCCAAACTTCAGCACCTGGCGTCCTTGCGATCAGGTCGAAGCGGCGGTTGGCTGGAAGCTGGCGGTTGAGCGCCACACGGGGCCAACGGCATTAATTCTGTCGCGGCAAAACCTGGCCCAGATTGAACGCACGCCGGAGCAGGTAAAAAATATCGCCCGCGGCGGGTACATCCTGAAAGACAGCGGCGGCAAACCAGATGTCATCCTGATTGCTACCGGTTCTGAGGTGGAAATTACCGTGAAGGCCGCGGAAAAACTGACCGCCGAAGGTCATGCGGTACGCGTGGTATCCCTGCCGTCCACCGACATTTTTGATGCTCAGGATGAGGCCTACCGTGAATCGGTCCTGCCCTCTAACGTCGCAGCCCGTGTGGCCGTCGAGGCGGGTATCGCCGACTACTGGTACAAATATGTCGGGCTGAAAGGTGCCATCGTCGGGATGCGTGGGTACGGCGAGTCGGCGCCTGCCGACAAGCTGTTCCCGTATTTTGGCTTTACCGTTGAGAATGTGGTTGAGAAGGCGCTGAGCGTAATTTAGCGCGTGATCCACAACGTGGGCCAGGCATCTGGCCCATTCCAGTTATCGCAGCTGGGCTCTTCTGCATAACGCACCAGGCGGAAACGCTGGCCGTCAAAACGCCAGCGCGTCTGGACCCCACAATCGCCAATACCGCGCCCCAGCGCGAGCGTAGTCAGCTCGCGCGTTTTCTCATCAAAGCGGGCATTCATCAATTCGATTTCACTGCTATCGTCTGCAGGGGTGAAAGGCAGACGCAGCCTTACACTGCGGGAAGAAAACGGCTTTTTGCGCGATACCAGCCAGGCCAGATCGACCGTGTTATACGCCCCCGCCTCACAGCTAATAATCAGCAATGCTTTTTCATCGGTTAACGCGGTGACGCGCACTTCACGGCGGTTAGGATCGAGCGAGCACTGGCTGTTGTTCATCCGCCAGGTGCCATAATCCAGCAGGTCGTTCAATTCGGCGTGGGAGAGCGGCGTCGGCGTCGGATTGACTACCGCCACCTTTTTTAAGGCGGGTGCAGGCGGCACGCTTAACGGCGGATCGTCACCTTTTTTAATCCAGGCCGTTTCACTCCCGACACGTTTCTGCTGCGCGTCAATAAACAACAGCGCGGCTTTCAGGCCGTTCAGAGAGATAACCTGGTCACCGCCGCGCAAGGTCAGGGCTTTTCCTTCCTGGATATTTTTCAGAAACGCCGTGATGGTGGCGGCATCATCACTTTTCAGATGCCACGGGGTTAACTGCCAGTGCTGCCGATCCAGCTTGAGAGGAACCTTATCCAGCAACAACCGTGGCGCAATATCCGCTTCTTTCACGGCAGGGTCAGCAAGGCCGCCGAGATCGATACGCAGCGTAGCGTCGGTTTTCGCGCCGGCACTGCGGCTGAGCGTCATGACCAGCCCCCGGTGTTCACCGGTATTGCGTGCGAGGCAAAAATTCTGGTTATTGCAGGTCACCTGCCAGTCAGAAAATAATTGCTGGGCAGGCGCAGCCCACACCTGCGAGGAGGTGAGCACGCAAAACAGGCAGAGAAGAGAGACGCAATAGCGCATGAATGGCACAATCCCGGAACGAAAACGCTTAACTGGGCTGTATCTTCGTGTTCCCGCCCGGGTTGCTCAATCGGATTTATCGGATAGATTTATCCGAAATACAATCTATCACCGTTCGAAAGAGGCGTTCATCAGCCCGGTCGTTTGAAGATACTGTAGTAATATCACAGCTTTACCATCCCTGATTTCCCCGGCATGCATCATCTCCAGCGCCCGGGAAAACGGCAACTCCAGCACTTCAATATCTTCATCTTCCACGCCACCGCCGCGGTGAGTACGCTGCGCATCGCTGTATTCCGCGATGAAGAAGTGGACGATTTCCGTCACGCCGCCAGGAGACATAAACAGCTCGAAGACTTTTTTGACCTCTCCCACTTCAAAGCCAGTCTCTTCGACGGCCTCTTTGCGGATGCACACTTCCGGCTCGTCGTCATCAAGCAGGCCCGCACAGGTTTCAATCAACCTTCCGTCAGGGTTGCCATTGACCCATGTTGCTACCCTGAACTGACGGATCAGCACCACACTCTGCTTTTCACGGTTATAGAGCAAAATGGTGGCGCCATTGCCGCGGTCATAGACCTCGCGTTTATGGCGGATCACTTCACCGTTATTACGGGTTAAATCGTAAGTGATGTTACGCAGGACAAAGTAGTTTTCAGAAAGGATTTTGTCTTTGATAACGTCAATTTTCAGGGTCATACGGGCTCCACGACACAATGAGTCTTCCTATAGTACGCCGTGAAACCCGCTTTGTCGCCCGCCTGGTTTAGTGCATTTTCGGCACACTGACCTCAAGCCAGTCGAGGATCCCCCGCGCCGCATGACGCCCTTCCGCCATCGCCGTCACCACCAGATCAGCGCCGCGCACCGCATCACCGCCGGCGAAAATTTGCGGGTTAGACGTCTGGTAACGATAGCGGCTTTCCACCGAGGCGATGATTCGCCCCCAGTCATCGGTGTTGACGCCCTGACTTTCCAGCCAGGGCATGGCATGTGGGTTAAAGCCAAAAGCCATAATCACCGCATCGGCCGGCATGACAAACTCGCTGCCCTCCACCGGGACGGGTCGACGACGCCCCTGCGCATCCGGCTCTCCCATCCGGGTGCGCAGCATCCGGATGCCGTTAACCTTGCCGTCAGCAGCAAGGGTCAATTCAACGGGCTGGACGTTAAATTCAAATGCGGCTCCCTCTTCTTTCGCATTCTTCACCTCTTTTTTCGAGCCCGGCATATTGGCTTCATCCCGGCGATAGGCGCAGGTGACTTTTGCCGCGCCGTGACGTAACGCGGTGCGCACGCAGTCCATTGCGGTATCCCCCCCGCCCAGCACCACCACGTTGAGCCCACGGGTGTCGATAAACGGTTCGTTGGCCGTCGCGTCCAGCCCCATGACGTGGCGCGTGTTCCCCACCAGGAACGGCAGCGCATCGTAGACGCCCGGCGCATCTTCATGGGGGATGCCCGCTTTCATCGAACGATAGGTTCCCACGCCAATGAACAGGGCGTCGTAATCTGTTTGCAACTGAGACAACGACACATCGCTGCCCACGTCGCAGTTCAGCTCGAAGTGAACCCCCATCGCAGTAAAAATCTCTCTGCGTCGTGCGAGCAGGGATTTATCCAGCTTAAAGGCCGGAATGCCGAAGGTCAGCAAACCGCCGATTTCGGGATGCCTGTCATAGACCGTCACGCTCACCCCGCTGCGCACCAGCACATCCGCGCATGCCAGTCCGGCAGGCCCCGCGCCGATAATCGCGACGCGTTTTCCCACCGAAGAAACGCCAGACATATCCGGTCGCCAGCCCAGCGCCAGCGCCTGGTCAGAGATGTAGCGCTCGAGGTTGCCAATGGTCACTGACCCTGACGCATCGCGCACGGTGCAGGCACCTTCACATAACCTGTCCTGCGGGCAGACCCGGCCGGTAATTTCAGGTAAACAGTTGGTCTGATGAGAAAGTTCGACCGCGCCGAGGATGTCACCGGCGTTAATCCGTTCAATCCACTGCGGAATGTGGTTGTGCAGCGGGCAGGTCCATTCACATATGCTGTGCTCTCCGCATTTCAGGCAGCGCGATGCCTCGCGTCTGGCCTGTTCGGTCCGAAACGGCAGGTATATTTCATTGAAATGGCCAACCCGCTCTTCGGCAGCCAGTTTGTCGGGCTCGCCGCGTGGCGGTGTGTTGTGCATCTGCTGCAGTTTGGTGGGTGCCGTCTCCTCGCTGACTGCCTCACTGTGCCAGGGCTGCGCCTCCAGCCTGGCGGTGCGCTGACGGCGCGATTTTGCCAGGTTATCCAGCACGTCTGGCGTCGCCAGCGTCAGCACATCTGCCGGGCAATTTTCGATACAGGCCGGGCCCTGCGGGCGGGTCAGGCAGAGATCGCATTTATACACCGAGGCTTTTGCACTGCCGTTGTCGAGCGGCGTAACGATAATCTCCATCGTGCCGAAGGGACAGGCAACCACGCAGGCTTTACAACCGATGCATTTTTGTTGATTCACCTGTACGCTGTCATCGCGTTTGCTGATGGCGCCGTTCGGGCAACTGAGTGCACACGGGGCATGTTCACAGTGGTGACAGGTGACGGGGCTGTTCTGCGCGCCAGAGTTAAGGACCGTAATACGGGGATGGAAATGGCGCTCGCTCAGGACATGTTGCTCATCATTATGCGCCATTACGCAGGCAACTTCGCAGGCATGGCACCCAATACATTGCTGGCTGTTAGCCATAATAAAACGATTCATAACGACACCTGTTTTTGGTTCAATAACCTTATTCTTTGTATGAATATGGTATTTACTCATCACAGCGTCGTCAGGCAATGTTCAATTGCCCGGAATGCCAAACTATTTCCAGTGAACCTGTGGCAGATCAATTTTATTCAGGAAGCCGTTCTGTGACCGTTAAACGCCCTGTTTCCGCAAGCCTGGCCTGGGCTTTCTTTTCGATGATTGTGTTATCCGTTCTAACCAGCACCGTCGCGCTGCTGACGCTTGCCAGCAGCCAGCGTGACGCCGAAGCCATCAATATTGCGGGTTCACTGCGTATGCAGAGTTACCGGCTGGGCTATGAGATGCAGCGCAATAGCCCTTCCCTGACACAGCATCGCCAACACTGGCAACACACCCTGTGCGCACCTGCACTACAAAAGCTGAACCGCTGGTACGTGCCGGACGATGTCAAACAGCGCTACCAGCAGCTGCATCTGGCCTGGCAGGAGATGGATACGCACATCGCCCACGGCGATCTCGTGTGGTATCAAACCCATATCGAAGATTTTGTTGGCCGCATTGATGCCTTTGTGCTCGCCCTTCAGCACTATACCGAACATAAAATTCAGACGGTGACTCTGCTCTCGCTGGCTGGCGCGCTGGGGATCCTGCTGCTGACGGTGTTTACCCTGCGACGCATCCGTCGTCAGGTGGTCTTGCCACTCAACAATCTGGTCGCCGCAAGCGAACGCGTTGAACGGGGACAATTTGATACCCCGGCACCGGATACCGCTTTGCCGAATGAACTCGGTCAGCTGTCCCGGGCCTTTAACCATATGTCGGCGGAGTTACACACCCTCTATCGCTCGCTTGAAGATTCAGTTGCGGAAAAGACCCGGCACCTGAACGAGGCGCACCAGCAGCTCGAAATGCTGTTCAAATGTTCGCAGGCGCTCAACACCGGACAGATAGACAGCCACTGTTTCCGGCATATATTGCAAATCGTCCATGAATACACCCGGATGAATTATCTGGAGTTACGGACCAGCGACGACTGGCGTCTGTGTGAAGGGAGTGAGGCAGCCGACATGCCGCTGCAAAACCTGCCGGTGCTGATGCAGGACACGCTCTACGGCGAGCTACGCTGGCAGAGCGAGACGGACAGCGTCCCGCTTCCGCTGATGAGAAGCGTGGCGACAATGCTCGGGCGCGGGCTTTACTTCAACCAGGCACAAAAGCATTACCAGCAGTTGCTGCTGATGGAAGAGCGCGCGACGATTGCCCGCGAACTGCATGATTCCCTCGCGCAGGTGTTGTCGTATCTGCGGATCCAGCTTGCGCTGCTTAAGCGTGCCGTACCGCAAGAGAATACCCCGGCGCAGACCATCATCACCGACTTCTCCCGCGAGCTTAACCATGCCTGGCATCAGCTTCGCGAGCTGCTCACCACCTTCCGCCTGACGCTCAACCACGCTAACCTGCCGGCGGCCCTTCAGGAGTCACTCGACGGCCTGCAGAGCCAGACGCAGGCAAAGCTGCATCTTGACTGTCGCCTCTCCTCGCTGGCCCTTGACGCACAAAAGCAGGTGCATCTGCTGCAGATCGTGCGTGAAGCGGTGTTGAACGCAATCAAGCACGCGCAGGCCAGCGAGATCACCGTAAGCTGTATCACCGCCGTGGACGGCACGCACAGCGTGAGCATTCGCGACAATGGCATCGGGATTGGCGAAGCCAGCGAGCCGCCGGGACATTACGGGCTGAATATTATGCGTGAACGCGCGGAACGGCTCGGCGGTACCCTGCACTTTTCGCAGCCACAAAATGGGGGAACGCAGGTGAGCGTGACATTCCCTTCGTCGCTGGCGTTAACAGGTAAATAACCGTAAAGGGGGCAGCGCAGAGAAACGCGCATGATAATTTACATTATCTCCTTTATTTCTCCACGTTTGGTCTTCGTCTTGCCGCTAAAGTGGTGCGGGCAATAAACAATAATGACGTGCAGCAAAACGAGGTCAATTTTTCATGGCGAATTTTTTCATCGATCGCCCCATTTTTGCCTGGGTACTTGCCATTCTGTTGTGTCTGACAGGTGTCCTGGCCATTACTTCACTTCCCGTTGAGCAATACCCCGATCTGGCACCCCCTAACGTGCGTGTCACAGCAAACTATCCCGGCGCCTCGGCACAGACGCTGGAAAATACCGTGACGCAGGTTATCGAGCAGAACATGACGGGTCTGGATAACCTGATGTACATGTCCTCACAAAGCAGCGCCACGGGCCAGGCGACGGTGACCCTGAGCTTTACGGCCGGGACTGACCCGGACGAAGCGGTGCAGCAGGTACAAAACCAGCTGCAGTCAGCCATGCGAAAACTGCCGCAGGCAGTGCAAAATCAGGGTGTTACCGTACGTAAAACGGGGGATACCAATATTTTGACCATCGCGTTTGTCTCCACCGATGGTTCCATGGATAAGCAGGATATTGCGGACTACGTTGCCAGTAACATTCAGGACCCGCTCAGCCGTATTAACGGCGTAGGGGATATCGACGCCTACGGGTCACAATATTCAATGCGCATCTGGCTCGATCCTGACAAGCTGAATAGCTTCCAGATGACGGCGACTGACGTGACGGACGCCATCAAATCGCAGAACGCCCAGATTGCCGTAGGGCAGCTGGGAGGAACGCCTTCCGTCGAAAAACAAGCCCTGAATGCCACCATTAACTCGCAATCGCTGCTTCAGACTCCGGAGCAGTTCCGCAATATCACCCTGCGCGTGAATCAGGACGGTTCAGAAGTGCGGCTGGGCGATGTCGCCACGGTGGAAATGGGCGCGGAAAAGTACGACTACCTGAGCCGCTTTAACGGTAATCCCGCCTCCGGCCTGGGGATTAAACTGGCCTCCGGCGCAAATGAAATGGCGACGGCGAAACTGGTGTTAGACCGCCTGGACGAGCTGTCGAACTATTTCCCTCACGGCCTTGAATACAAAGTCGCCTACGAAACCACCTCCTTCGTTAAAGCGTCGATTGAGGATGTGGTGAAGACCCTGCTGGAAGCCATCGCGCTGGTGTTCCTGGTCATGTACTTGTTCCTGCAGAACTTCCGCGCAACACTGATTCCGACGATTGCCGTGCCGGTCGTGGTCTTAGGTACCTTCGGTATTCTGGGCGCGATGGGCTACTCCATCAACATGCTGACGATGTTCGCTATGGTGCTTGCGATCGGTCTGCTGGTGGACGACGCAATTGTGGTGGTGGAAAACGTCGAACGTGTGATGGACCAGGAGCGCTTATCGCCGCATGACGCGACCGAGAAATCTATGACGCAGATCACCGGTGCTTTGGTCGGTATCGCGATGGTGTTGTCGGCGGTGTTTGTCCCGATGGCTTTCTTCGGCGGCTCTACCGGTGTGATTTATCGTCAGTTCTCCGTCACGATTGTGGCTGCGATGGGCTTGTCCGTCCTGGTCGCTTTGACGCTGACACCGGCGCTTTGCGCAACGATTCTTAAACCGATCAAACACGACAAGGCTGAGAAAGGATTCTTCGGCTGGTTCAACCGCACATTTAACAAAGGTGCAGAAGGTGCGACCTCCGCTGTGGGCTACATGACCGCTCGCTGGAAGCGCTTCATCGTGATTTACGGCGTGATCATTGCAGGCGTCGTCTTCGGATTCCTGAAAGTTCCGACTGCCTTTATGCCGGACGAAGACCAGGGTTCTTTGATGGTCCAGATTCAGCTGCCGGAAGGCTCAACCCGAGAGCAGATTCTTCCTGTTGTAAAACGCATGCAGGATTACATGCTCAACGATGAGAAAGATTCCGTTGAATCTGTGATGACGGTGGTCGGCTTTAGCTTGGCCGGTATGGGTCAGAACTCTGCGATGGCCTTTATCAAACTTAAAGACTGGAGCGAACGTCCGAAACCCGAGCAGAAGGCTCAGGCGGTTGCAGCCCGCGCTAACCGTACACTGATGAGCTGGAAAGACTCTATTGTGTTCGGCTTTGCGCTGCCGCCGGTTCCCGAACTCGGTATGGCGGACGGCTTTGATATGTACCTGCAGGACTTGAGCGGTCAAGGTCATGACGCTCTGATGGCAGCCCGAAACCAAGTTCTGGGCGCTGCCCGCAGCAATCCGCAGCTCTACAACGTTCGTCCGAACGGTAAAGAAGATGCACCGCAGCTTCAGCTGCACATCGACTTTGCTAAGGCCGCCTCTTTAGGCGTCAGCGTGGCATCCATTAACGATACGCTGTCGACTGCTTGGGGTTCCTCCTACGTCAATGACTTCTACGACCGCGGCCGTATTAAGCAGGTTTATGTTCAGGGCGATGAGAAGTTCCGTCAGCGTCCGGAAGACTTGGACCGCTGGTACGTGCGCAACGATAAAGGCGAAATGGTTCCGTTCTCCGCTTTCTGCTCTACTGAGTGGAAGTTCGGTTCCTCTCGTCTGGAGCGTTTCAACGGCTTGGGCGCTGTGAATATTCAGGGAGCGCCGGCAGCAGGCTTTACGACCGGTCAGGCGATGCTTGCGATGGAAGAAATCGCCAAGGCTTTGCCGCACGGATTCGGTATCGCCTGGAACGGTATTTCCTTCCAGGAACAGCAGGCCGGATCTCAGACCGGCGCACTTTACACGTTGTCTATTTTGATCGTGTTCCTGTGTTTGGCCGCTCTTTATGAAAGCTGGTCTATTCCGATTGCCGTGATTTTGGTTGTACCGCTGGGCGTTATCGGTGCTCTCGGTATGACAGGCGCCTTCGGTATGAACAACGACGTGTACTTCCAGGTCGGTTTGTTAACGACGATCGGTCTGGTGAGTAAGAACGCCATTTTGATTGTGGAATTCGCAAAAGAGCTGCATGAAAAGGGCGAGTCCATTGTTCATGCGGCGGCACACGCGGTTCGCATGAGAATTCGTCCGATTATGATGACTTCTTTGGCTTTCGGTCTCGGCGTGCTTCCGCTTGCCAAGGCGACCGGCGCCGGTTCGGGCGCACAGAACGCCATCGGTATCGGTGTGTTAGGCGGTATGCTGACAGGTACGTTCCTGTGTATCTTCTTCGTTCCGCTGTTCTATGTGCTCATTGTTAAGCTGTTCGGCGATAAGATTAAAAAGAAAAAACCGCAGGAAGCCCTGCAGGAGAATAAATAAATGAAGGCATTCAAACTTACGGTTATTGCCTGTTCTCTGGCCGTCTGTGCCGGCTGCACGATGGCACCCAAGTATGAGAGACCTGCCGCGCCGGTCGCGGCAACTTTCCCGACCGGGGAAGCCTATACCGATGTCAAGACGACAACGGCGCCGCTCCCTGACTGGAGAGTCTTCATTACCAATCCCAAAGCCAAGAAAGTGGTTGAAATGGCGCTGGCCAACAACCGCGATCTCAGGGTTGCGGTCCTCAATATCGAAAAGGCCAGAGCTGCCTACGGTATTCAGAGATCTGCGCTGATGCCTTCTGTGGCGGCCGGCCTGCAGGAAAACGCCGGCAAAACGCCGAGCATTATGTCGGCCACGGGCAGCAGTTATGTCTCCCATACGTATCAGGCAAACCTGGCTTCTACGGCTTGGGAGCTGGATCTGTTCGGGCGAGTCAGAAGCTTGAGCGAAGCCGCTCTTCAGCAGTTCTTCTCAGCTGAAGAGAACCGTGCTGCCGCTCAAAACGCTTTGATCGCACAGGTTGCTACTTCTTGGATTAACTTAGGCGCACAGAAGGAATTCCTGCGCCTGCAGAGAATTACGCTCCAGAGTCAGGAAGAAAGCTTCAAACTGATGTCCGACAGCTATCGTTTGGGCGCCAGCTCTTTGCTGGAGCTTGAACAGGCTCGTACGACAGTGGCCACGGCACGCGCTGCCGTAGCGCAGTACGAACGCAGTCTGGCTCAGGCGCAGAACGCGCTGAACCTGGTCGTCGGCGCTCAGGTCCCTGCGGATCTCGAGCCGAACAACCTGGAAGAAGCTACGAATTACGGCGCGATTGCTCCTGCCGGTTTAAGCAGCGACATTCTTTTGAACCGCCCGGATATTAAGGCCGCGGAACACAAGCTGATGTCTGCGAATGCCAACATCGGTGCGGCTCGAGCCAACTTCTTCCCGCGCATTACTCTGACTGCAGGCATCGGTTCTACATCCCGCCACTTGAGCGATCTGTTTGATGCCGGAACCGGACTTTGGACATTTGCTCCGTCCGTTTCTCTGCCGATCTTCACCGGCGGTGCGAACCTCTCGACACTGCGTCAGGCTGAAGCTCAGCAAAAGATCATGGTCGCTACGTATGAGAAGACTGTGCAGAATGCTTTCGCAGAAGTGAGCGACGCGCTTGCTACCGTCGGTACGGTCAATCGTCAGTGTGCAGCGCTTAAAGACCTGGTCAACG
>ENA-OQKF01001417-OQKF01001417.1-human-gut-metagenome-genome-assembly--contig:-NODE-1417-length-10836-cov-18.237744_pt1 | contig 10836 bp, 8 predicted proteins | sample MGYA00242617_ERZ504784 | MGnify/ENA primary metagenome ERZ504784 (study PRJEB26092, sample SAMD00036364) | human gut metagenome | host: Homo sapiens | study: EMG produced TPA metagenomics assembly of... | reverse complement strand
ATGAGTAAGCACACCTTACATAGATTTTAAATAGTGATAATGAAACCATAATAAACATACATTAGAATAAAATCAGAAGTTGTTTATCAATGGTTTGGAGGGATCACTATGGTAAAAGAAAGAAGAAGTGCAAAACGGATTAAATATGATATGGTTCGTGTTTACTCCAAAATGGAGACTCATGTAGACGGAAAAGCAAAAAGTATTTTCAAAAGAAAGCCTTATGCTCTCGCAAAATAAGGATAAAGAACAGGTCTGTCGGTATCTGGAAATCCAACAGACCTGTTTCTTTATGCAAAAAAATTGAAATGCAGTATCAGATATGCTATACTGAACAATGGTATAAAAGGAAATACAACAAAAAGAGGAATGCCAATGAGTCAGAATAGCTTACAGAATGATTTGATTGTTTTGTATGAAAAAACCAGAGAAAAAGTACGGGGATTTCAGAAGAAAACATATCAGTCAGATATGGGAATTTTAAAAGAAGAAAATCAGACACTGCTGGAATGCGTGAAAGAAACGATTGAAAAATCTGAAAAATGTATGCAGGAAGTTGCGGGGTATGTTCCGGAATATGCATCGGATATGCTCTCTCAGATTGATTCCAAGCGAAAAAGAGAAGCGGCAGTTATTGATCACAACATGGCCATGGTAGCTTTTTTTGTTCCGCTGATGGGGGAAATTCAGAGTACGCAGACGAAGATATTTACGGAGACAATCGTGGAGATATGGAATCAGAAGGTGCCTGGCAGCAAAATCGGACACTCGGATGCTGCAAGTATTGAGAATGGGTTTAAAAAAGGAGTTTTCTGTTATATTACAACTGCTGTCTGTAAGAGTCTGAACAAGCCGGATGACTGCTATGAACTGAATCTTTTGAGAGAATACAGAGATCAGTACCTGATGAGGACAAAGGATGGAGAGATTCTTGTAAAAGAGTATTATAATATTGCTCCGACAATTGTAAAGAGGATTGACCGCAGCCCGGACGCATCAGAAATTTATGCGGATATCTGGGAAAAGTATTTAAAGCCGTGTGTACGCCTGATTGAAGCGGGCGAACAAGAAGAATGCAGAGAATTGTACACAAAGATGGTTCGTTCTCTGGAGAAGAAATATTTGTATTCAGTAGGAGGAGAGAAAAATGAGTAATTACAAAACAGAGACAAAATGTATACAATCCGGATATGAACCGGGTAATGGAGAGGCGAGAGTTCTTCCTATTTATCAGAGTACAACATTTCGATATACAAGCAGTGAACAGATGGGGCGTCTGTTTGACTTAGAGGAGTCCGGTTATTTTTATACCAGACTTCAGAATCCGACCAATGATGCGGTTGCTGCAAAAATCTGTGATCTGGAAGGCGGAGTGGCAGCAATGCTGACATCATCCGGACAGGCAGCTAATTTCTATGCGATTATGAATATCGTGGAAGCGGGAGATCATATTGTCTGTGCATCTGCTCTTTACGGAGGTACCTACAATCTGTATGCCCATACGATCAAAAAAATGGGTGTAGAAGCTACGTTTGTAGATCCTGAGTGTACGCAGGAAGAGCTGGATGCAGCATTTCAGGAAAATACAAAAGCAGTATTTGGAGAGACGATCGCCAATCCGGCCCTCGTTGTTCTGGATCTGGAAAAATTCGCAAATGCCGCACATGCACATGGGGTGCCGTTTATTGTGGATAATACATTTGCAACACCGATCAATTGCCGTCCGTTTGAATGGGGCGCGGATATTGTGACACATTCTACTACAAAATATATGGACGGACATGCCGCTTGCGTGGGCGGTGCGATCGTGGACAGCGGAAATTTTGACTGGGAAGTACACAAAGAAAAATTCCCGGGACTGACAACTCCGGATGAGACGTATCATGGAATTGTATATACAGAAAAATTTGGCAAAGGTGCGTATATTACAAAAGCAACTGCACAGCTGATGAGAGATCTTGGCTCTATCCAGTCACCGCAGAATGCATTTCTGTTAAACATCGGACTGGAGACACTGCATTTAAGAGTGCCGCGCCATTGTGAAAATGCAGTTAAGGTGGCAGAGTATCTGAAAAATCATGAAAAGGTGGCGTGGGTGCGCTGTCCATCACTTCCTGGAGACAAATATTATGATCTTGCGCAGAAATATATGCCAAACGGAACCTGTGGTGTCATCACATTCGGTCTCAAAGGCGGCAGAGACGCTGCAGTTGAGATGATGGATCGATTAAAAATGGTAGCGATCGTGACACATGTAGCAGATGCCAGAAGCTGTGTTCTTCATCCTGCCAGCCACACGCATCGTCAGATGAATGACAAAGAGCTGGTAGAAGCAGGCGTTCAGCCGGATCTGATCCGTTTCAGTGTGGGAATTGAAAATATAGAAGATATTATTGCGGATGTCGAGCAGGCACTTCGTTAATTCAAGATGGTATGGATGTATACAAGAGGCATCCATACCATTTTTGCGTGAAAAATCATCATTTTCCGTATAAACAAGGGCGGTTGATCGAATACTAAAGTATCCGGCTGTCCAAGTACAGACCTGAAAATAGAGAAAAGAAGGTAGAAGATCATGGAAAATGAGGAGAAGCAAAGACAACGTCTGGATAAAAACGAAGAGATTAAAGAGACCGGCACCTTAAATCTGAATGGAAACGGGCACAAAGCGAACATACAGCTTCTGACGATCATTGGAGAGATTGAAGGGCATGAGGCTGTTTCCGGAAACACAAAAGCCACCAAGTATGAGCATTTGATTCCAAGACTGGCAGAGGTGGAGGATGACGATGAAGTGGATGGAGTTTTGATTTTACTCAATACACTGGGCGGTGATGTGGAGGCAGGGCTGGCGATCGCGGAAATGATCGCATCCTTAAGCAAACCAACGGTCTCTCTGGTTCTGGGAGGAAGCCACTCCATCGGCGGACCGCTTGCAGTTTCCGCAGATTATTCTTTTATTGTGCCGAGTGGAACAATGATCGTGCATCCGGTGAGATCCTCCGGGATGTTTATTGGAGTGATTCAGAGTTATCGTAATATGGAAAAGACGCAGGATCGGATTACCCGGTTTATCGCAGCTCATTCGCAGATTACCAAAGAACGTCTGGAAGAATTGATGCTGGATTCCACACAGTTGGTAAAAGATGTCGGGACTATGTTAGAAGGGGAAGATGCAGTCAGAGAAGGCATGATCGATGAGGTTGGAGGAATCAGCATGGCATTGAAAAAGCTGCGGGAAATGATCCGGCAGAAAAAATGTTAATGACACACTTTTCAATTGATGTTATACTAGATGTAGTATGTGTAATTATCAAGGGGGAAGTATTATGGCTGCAAAGTCAACAAGGAAAAAGAAAACTACAAGAAAAAAGTCATCCAAAAATCAGGCAAGTACATCCCTGAACAGTGAAATTTTGATTCTGGTCATGTTTGCGGTCTGTGTGCTGATGCTTTTAAGCAATTTTGGAGTCATAGGGATTGCAGGCAGTGCGATCTCTTCTGTACTCTTTGGTTTTTTCGGAGTGATGGCATATATTCTGCCGTTTCTCTTATTTGGCGTGGTTGCTTTTGGAATTTCGAATAAAGGCAATACACACGCCTACATAAAAATTGCAGCATGTGTGGCCTTATTGTTTGCAATCTGTGCATTTTTCCAGCTGGTGATGCATCCTTTTGATGCCAAAGAAAGTCTGTGGAGCTATTATCAGTATGCCAGTGATTACAGAAAAGCGGGCGGTCTTACAGGGGGCTGTCTGGTGAAGATTCTGTGTCCGTTTATTGGTGTGGTAGGCGCTTATGTGGTACTCGTTGTACTTATGGTAATCTGTGTGATTCTGATCACAGAACGTTCTCTGCTTGCACCTCTTGGAAAAGGAAGCAAAAAGGCGTATGCAGATATGAAGCGCCGGCAGGGAGAAGCATCTGCCCGGCGTGCGAAGAACAGAGAAGAAAAACGAAGACAGGCAGAAGAAGCAAAGACAGAACCGAATGATTCTTCCAGAAGAAGTGATCATAAAGTATCGGGTGTTTCTTTTGCAACAACGCTGCAGGCCCAGGAAAGTGAAGTGCCAAAGGAGACAACAGCGAAAAAGCGTAAAAAGAATTCTTCAGGAAAAGATCCGGATATGCGGGAACTGACTGTTTCACAGGAATCGGATTTTTCAGAGCCACTGCCGTCTCCATTTGAAGATTTTGTGATCAATCGTCCGGAAAGCACGGTGCAGGATGCGAGCGCAGTGGATACTCCATTATGGGAGAATGAACCAGAACCGCCAGAAGAGCGTAACATGCCGCAGGAGGATATTTCGGAAGAGTCAGTCCGTACAAGGAAGAAGACAAAGGCGAGTGCGGCAGCTGTGGAAGCAGAGACTGTTCAGGTAGAACAGAGTATCAAAGAGCAGGAGCAGCAGCCGAAGAAAGTGTACAAGATTCCGCCAATGAATCTTCTGACAAGAGGGAAAAAGGGCGGTGGAGACTCGGATGCCCAGTTGCGCGCCACGGCTCAGAAACTGGAGCAGACCCTGCAGAATTTCGGGGTTCGCGTTCATGTAACAAATGCAAGCTGCGGACCGTCTGTGACGCGGTATGAGCTGCAGCCGGAACAAGGTGTGAAGGTAAGTAAGATTGTAGGTCTGGCAGATGATATCAAATTAAATCTGGCAGCGGCAGATATCCGGATCGAGGCGCCGATTCCGGGAAAAGCAGCCGTTGGGATTGAGGTCCCGAACCAGGAGAATACGGCAGTGATGCTTAGGGATCTGTTAGAATCCGGAGAATTTAAAAATTCTACAGCGAATATTCCATTTGCAGTGGGAAAAGATATTTCAGGAAAGACGGTGATCGCAGATATCGCAAAAATGCCGCATTTACTTGTGGCAGGAGCGACAGGATCCGGAAAGTCGGTATGTATCAATACGCTGATCATGAGTATTTTATACCATGCAGATCCGGAAGAAGTAAAACTGATCATGGTGGATCCCAAAGTAGTGGAACTAAGCGTCTACAATGGAATTCCGCATTTGCTGATCCCGGTCGTGACGGATCCGAAAAAAGCAGCAGGCGCTCTGAACTGGGCAGTCGCTGAGATGATGAAGCGGTATCAGCTGTTTGCCCAGCAGAATGTCCGGGATCTGAAAGGATACAATGAAAAGATCGCGCAGATGACAGAAGAAGGAGCTCCGAAAAAATTGCCGAAGATTGTGATCATTGTAGATGAGCTGGCGGATCTGATGATGGTGGCGCCCGGGGAAGTAGAAGGCGCGATCTGCCGTCTGGCGCAGCTTGCCAGAGCGGCGGGACTGCATCTGATCATTGCAACACAGCGGCCTTCGGTGAATGTCATCACAGGTCTGATCAAGGCCAATATGCCGTCCAGAATCGCATTTTCTGTCTCATCAGGAGTAGATTCCAGGACGATCATTGATATGAATGGAGCAGAGAAACTGCTTGGAAAGGGAGATATGCTGTTTTATCCGACAGGATATCCAAAACCGGTCCGTGTGCAGGGATCCTTTGTTTCAGATAAAGAAGTGCAGAAGGTTGTGGACTATCTCATCGAACACAACGGAAATGCCTCCTACAGTGAAGAAGTGGAGGAGCACGTAAATTCCGATCTGCCGTTACCGGTTCCGGGGGTACAGGGAGCAGGGGTGCAGGATAATGCAAATGAGCAGGATGCATATTTTGCAGATGCAGGACGGCTGATCATAGAAAAAGAAAAAGCATCCATTGGAATGCTCCAGAGGATGTTTAAAATCGGCTTCAACCGGGCAGCCCGGATTATGGATCAGCTTGCCAGTGCAGGAGTGGTCGGAGAAGAAGTCGGAACAAAACCAAGAAAAGTACTGATGACAAAAGAAGAATTTGAACAGTACATTCAGGAAAATTTATAATGCAGTGGAGGAAGAAATGATGAAAACAGATATTCAGATCGCACAGGAAGCAGAATTAATGCACATCAAAGACGTGGCAGCGTCTATCGGAATTTCAGAAGAGGAACTGGAGTTTTATGGAAAGCACAAAGCGAAGCTCTCCGATGAACTCTGGGAGAAAGTAAAAGACCGCAAGGATGGAAAACTGGTTCTTGTGACAGCCATCAATCCGACCCCGGCAGGAGAAGGGAAGACCACGATTACAGTAGGTCTGGGTGAGGCATTTGCAAAAATAAATAAAAAGGCAATCATCGCACTGCGTGAACCATCTCTTGGACCGTGTTTTGGAATCAAAGGCGGAGCAGCAGGAGGCGGGTATGCACAGGTTCTCCCAATGGAAGATTTGAATCTGCATTTCACGGGAGATTTCCACGCGATCACTTCTGCGAATAATCTGCTGGCTGCTATGTTGGATAATCACATTCAGCAGGGAAATGCATTGGGAATTGACCCGAGAAATATTGTCTGGAAACGCTGCGTGGACATGAACGACAGAGTTCTTCGCAACATCGTAGTAGGACTTGGAAACAAGATGGATGGAATGGTGAGAGAAGACCATTTTGTGATCACAGTCGCATCTGAGATCATGGCAATCCTCTGTCTTGCAGACGATCTTGCAGATCTGAAACGCCGCCTGGGACGAATCATCGTGGCATATACATTTGAAGGCAATCCGGTAACAGCAGACGATCTTCAGGCAACAGGCGCCATGACTGCATTGTTAAAGGATGCGATCAAACCGAATATGATCCAGACACTGGAGCACACACCGGCACTGGTACACGGCGGACCTTTTGCTAATATCGCACACGGCTGCAACAGTGTCCGCGCGACAAAGCTGGCTTTAAAAATCAGCGATATTACAATTACAGAAGCCGGATTCGGAGCGGATCTTGGAGCTGAGAAATTTATGGATATTAAATGCCGTAAAGCGGGATTAAAACCGGACGCAGTGGTACTTGTAGCAACAGTGCGGGCACTGAAATACAATGGCGGAGTTGCAAAACAGGATCTGGGCGAAGAAAATCTGGAAGCACTGAAAAAAGGAATCGTGAATCTGGAAAAACACATTGAGAATATTCAGAAATACGGCGTTCCTGTTGTAGTAACACTGAATTCCTTTGTTACAGATACGGAAGCGGAAAATGAATTTATCCGCAGCTTTTGTGAAGAAAGAGACTGTGAATTCGCCCTTGCAAAGGTGTGGGAAAAAGGCGGAGAAGGCGGAATCGAACTGGCAGAAAAAGTGTTGGATACACTGGAGAATAAGGAAAGCAATTTCCATGTACTGTATGAGGATGAACTTTCTCTGACAGAAAAGATCGAGAAGATTTCAAAAGAGATTTACGGGGCAAACGGTGTTGTCTATGAGCCGGCTGCAAAGAAACAGCTTGCGAAGATCGAAGAGATGGGATTTGGGCATTTCCCGATCTGTATGGCAAAGAATCAGTATTCTCTGTCAGATGATGCGAAAAAACTGGGACGCCCGGAAAACTTTGACATCCATATCCGTGAAGTTTATGTCAGCGCAGGTGCCGGATTTGTCGTTGCTCTGACAGGTGCGGTGATGACAATGCCCGGACTTCCGAAAGTTCCTGCTGCAAATAACATCGATGTAACAGATGACGGAAAAATTACAGGACTGTTTTAAAGGAGTATTGAATGGCACAGATAATTGACGGAAAACGAATTGCAAAAGAAATCAAAGATAAATTGAAAGAAGAAGTATCCGTGCTGAAAGAAAGAGGCACCAAGATCTGTCTGGCAGTGATTCAGGTAGGGCAGGATGCGGCTTCTTCGGTATATGTAAACAACAAGAAAAAGGCGTGCGCCTATATCGGGATTGACTCCGTTTCGTATGAGTTAAAAGAGGCTACAACAGAAGCGGAACTGGTAGAATTGATCGAGAAACTGAATCGTACAGAGAAGGTACATGGAATCCTGGTACAGCTTCCGCTTCCGGCACACATTGATGAAGACCGGATCATACGTACGATTTCACCGGACAAGGATGTAGACGGATTTCATCCGGTGAACGTGGGACAGCTCTGGCTCGGAGAGACCGGATTTGTATCCTGCACACCGGCGGGGATCATTCAGCTTTTGAAGTATTCCGGAATTGAGATTGCAGGAAAAGAGTGCGTGGTGATCGGGCGAAGCAACATTGTAGGAAAGCCGATGGCAGCACTGCTTTTGCGTGAGAATGGGACCGTGACGGTTGCGCATTCCAGGACAGCAGATCTAAAAGAAGTGACACGCAGAGCAGATATTCTGATTGCAGCAGTCGGACAGCCGAAGATGATCACGGCGGAATACATAAAAGAGGGGGCGGTTGTAATCGATGTGGGAATACACAGAGATGCCCAGAACCATCTCTGCGGAGATGTGGATTTTGAGGATGTGTATTCCAGAGCATCTGCCATTACGCCGGTACCTGGCGGGGTAGGTCCGATGACAATCGCCATGCTGATGAACAATTGCGTGCAGGCCGCACGCGATTAGGAGGAACGAATATGAGATGTACGCATTGCAATGCGATTATTCCGGAAGGCTGGATGCGTTGTCCCAGATGTGGAAAAGAAGTTCAGATCGTCCCTGATTACAATCCTCTGGATGATGTTCTTACACAGGAAGTAAAAGGCTCGGTCGAAGATGTTACCAGGCAGCTTCATACAAAGGATGTTCGTGATTTTGGCAGAAGACAGGAAGTGTACCAGTCGAAAGCAACGCGTGTGCTCAGTCAGGAAGAGCTGGATGAAATACAGGCCAGACGAGAGCGTGCTGCGAGAAACAGATCTCGTGCAGAGGCGAAACGAAAACAGCAGGAACGAAAAAAGCAGCTGGTTCGCAGAAGACGGAAAGTGCTTTTGCTCCTGTTTCTGTTTCTGTTGATTTTTGGAGCGGCGTTCGGCTATTTTCTGTATCAGAATTCTTATGCGGGAAAAGTGGCAAAAGGGTATGATGCACTGCAGATGAAAGAATATCAGGCAGCAGAAAAATACTTCAAACATGCGATCGGAAAAAATGCTCAGAGGGCAGAGGCATATTCCGGTCTGGCAGAGACTTATATGGAACAGGATGAAGGGGATGAGGCAGAATCCGTATTTCTTTCCGCGATTGCGTCTTATCCGTCCAACGAAGAACTGTATCGGGCAGCAATCAGTTTTTATGAGGAGACAAAGCAGCTTGATAAGATTTCCGAGATTCTCGAGGACTGTGATGATGAGTCCGTGCTTTCCAGTTTGAAAGCATATGTTTCTGCGGAACCGGTCTTCAGTTTGGATGATGGAAAATATAGTGAAGTACAGGAAGTGACACTGTCCGCATCAGGGGAGACCATTTACTATACGACAGATGGAACGGATCCGACTTCGTCCAGTACAAAGTATACCGAGCCGATTCTTTTGAATGAGGAAGGAAAGACACAGATTAAGGCGATTGCCTATAACAAAAAGAAAATCCCAAGTCTGGTGGTCTCAAAAACTTATGAGATTGAATTTCCGGTAGCGGATGCACCGGTTGTAACGCCGTCCACGGGGCAGTACAGTACGGCGATGCAGATCAGTATTACCGTGCCGGAAGGATACACAGCTTATTACACGACAGATGGTTCCACGCCGACAACCGAATCTTCCTTGTATACCGGACCGATCGAGATGCCGGAAGGACAGACGCTGTTCAGTGCAGTTCTGGTGAGCAAGACCGGAAAAATGACACAGACAACAAAACGAAATTATATTTATCAGCTGCAGTAAAAGCGGCTGATTTTTTTAGATAAACACTTTGTAAAAATGCAAGTGGCTTTTTTTACAAAAATGAGAGATGTTTTTTGTGCAATATTTAACGAAAAAAATCAACACATTTGTTGTGTGAAAAGTTTGACAGTGGTATAATAATTTCAGTTGAGAACAACAGACTTTAATCAAAGGAGATGCAGTACAATGAGCAGATTTTGTTTACCAAGAGACATTTACCACGGAAAAGGATGTCTGGAAGAATTAAAGAACCTGAAAGGAAAAAAAGCTATCCTTGTAGTAGGCGGCGGTTCTATGAAGCGTCAGGGATTTCTTGACAGAGCAGTAGAATATCTGAAAGAAGCAGGAATGGAAGTACAGCTGTTTGAAGGCGTTGAGCCGGATCCGTCAGTAGAGACTGTTATGAAAGGCGCAGAGGCAATGCGCGCGTTTGAGCCGGACTGGATCGTTGCAATGGGCGGAGGTTCCCCGATTGATGCTGCAAAAGCAATGTGGGCATTCTATGAGTACCCGGATGTGACATTTGAAGATCTTTGCATTCCGTTTAACTTCCCGGAACTGAGACAGAAAGCAAAATTCGCAGCGATTCCTTCTACATCAGGAACAGCTACAGAAGTAACAGCATTCTCTGTTATCACAAACTATCAGACAGGTGTAAAATATCCGCTGGCTGACTTTAATATCACACCGGACGTTGCGATCGTGGATCCGGATCTTGTAGCAGGACTGCCTGTAAAACAGGTTGCATACACAGGTATGGATGCACTGACACATGCGATCGAAGCATATGTTTCTACACTCAACGGACCATTTACAGATCCACTTGCACTGCAGGCAATTGAGATGGTACTGGATAACCTTCCGGCATCTTACAACTGCGATATGGATGCAAGAGAGCAGATGCATTATGCACAGTGTCTGGCAGGTATGGCATTCTCCAATGCATTGCTTGGAATCGTACACTCTATGGCACATAAGACAGGTGCAGCATTCTCAACAGGACACATTCCTCACGGATGTGCGAATGCGATCTATCTTCCATATGTTATCAAATACAACGCAAAAGATCCGGTTGCAGCAAAACGTTATGCTGAGATCGCACGCAGAATGGGACTTCCGGGAGCATCTGAGAAAGCACTCATCAACAG
>ENA-OQKF01001414-OQKF01001414.1-human-gut-metagenome-genome-assembly--contig:-NODE-1414-length-10887-cov-1.788476_pt1 | contig 10887 bp, 9 predicted proteins | sample MGYA00242617_ERZ504784 | MGnify/ENA primary metagenome ERZ504784 (study PRJEB26092, sample SAMD00036364) | human gut metagenome | host: Homo sapiens | study: EMG produced TPA metagenomics assembly of... | reverse complement strand
TCTTCCTGCGGATGTATGTTTTTGTACTCAATGCGGGCGTTCTGCATGATTTGCTCGCGGTCATTCACGATTTTTTTGCTCTCGCGGATCTCGTCGGGCAGGTTGTTGCGCACCTCATCGATAATATCGCGCATACGGTCCACATCGACCATGCGCTTGGAAGCGGAGAACGGAACTATCGTCCCGGCCTCCAGCGTTTCCTCCATCATCTCCAACAGTTCTTCAACGTTCATACCTCTTCCCCTCTCTCATAGCGGCTGACCTTGATCTTGCCGTAGTTGTACTGTTTCACCAGCGTCAGAGCGCCCGCCTGCTCGGGCAGGTCGGCCTCGCGCTCGGTCTCGCCGAGCACGACACCGCCGGGGGCCATCTTAGCGGCCAGCAGCGGCAGCACGGCAGCCACGGTATCATGGTGGAACGGCGGATCCAGCAGAGCCAGGTCGAACGGCCCGCGGCTGTTGGCGAGAAAGCTCTCGGCCTCGCCCTGGCGTATATCACTCTGGCGGTCCACCTCTGCCGTTTTGCAGTTGGCCTTCACAACGGCGAGTGCCTCGGCGGAGCGGTCCACAAAGAGGCAGCTTTTGGCACCGCGGGACAGAGCCTCGATGCCCAGCTGGCCGCTGCCTGCGAACAGGTCCAGCACCCGTGCCCCCGGCACCAGGAACTGCACGCTGGAGAAAATGGCCTCCTTCACACGGTTGATGGTCGGGCGGGTAATGTCCTCGCCCGGCAGGGCCTGCAGATTTTTGCCGCGAGCTGTTCCGGCAATCACGCGCATGGTGCCGCACCTCTTTCCTCTCAAAATTTCGTTTATACAGATTCAGTATTTATTATGGTGCTTTGGCGTAGGATTGTCAAGGGTGCAAAATGTAAAATAAAATGGCAAAAGGGTAACAGAGGCAGGAAAACACGGCCCGGTGGGCTTGACAAACACCCCCGCAGATGAGTATAATAGGTACTGTTGTTACGCGGCTGTCGTACAACGGCTAGTACATCAGCCTTCCAAGCTGAGGAGGTGGGTTCGACTCCCATCAGCCGCTCCAATAAAAAATCCCTGTGTCAGATTCAGACGCAGGGATTTTTTTATTGCAGAACGCAGCCGGGGCGAACAGCATTCGCCCGCCGGGCCGGTTTCCGATTACAGCTTCACCAATTCCGCCTTCAGGTTCTTCAGTTCCTTCTCCAGGCGGTCCTTGTCCTTGTTGTAGTCCTGGTAGGCCTGCAGGCGGGCTTCGATGTTGGGGTCCTCGGCGGAGAGATAGCCGCTGCTCATCGAGGCTGTGTAGCTGAACTTCTTCAGCGTACCGTTGAAGTCGATGACCATGAACTGGCCCTCGGCGGGCCGGACCGTGCCTGCGCCGAACATTTTATGGTTGATTTTACAGCCGGTCAGGTCGGGCAGCGCAGCCGGGTTCGCCAGCAGCTCCTGCAGCTCCTGCTCACACTCGCCGATGCGGATGCAGAGCTCGGCGCGGTCCGCCTTCTCCTTCACAGCCTTTGCGCGTTCCCTGCTCGTCGAGCCGCGGGTGTAGCCCTTCGGGTAGAACTGCTCGGTGTAGGCCGTATGCAGGATGTCGTACACAAGCAGGTGCAGCGCGTCGTCGATGCCGCCCAGCTCCTGCTCCGCGTAGGCCTTGTGCAGGGCGATGATCTCCGGGTAGTTCTCCAGCGCGTGCAGCAGGTCGTTGCACATCGTGTAGTAGCGCGGCAGGTCCAGCGCCGTACCGCCGCCAAAGTCTGCCTCATACCCAAAGTAATCCGCCCACGCCTTCGCCTCGTTGGCCTGATAGAAGTAGTTCGCGTGCGGCTCCCACAGGTTCAGGAAGAACACCGCGTTGGCCGTGTTCATCGTATACTTGCTCATGCGCGGGAACACGCGGCGGAACCGCCCGTTGATCTGGTCAGCGAACAGCTCGGCGCGGCCCCGGCGCTTGGAAATATCACCGCCGTCCACATTGTACAGCCAGCGGAAGCACTCGCGGACGAGTTCGACCTCGCTGTCGCGCAGCATCAGGTTCTGCAGGCCGCCGATGGGCTGCAGGGCCGGGTTGTCCAGCGTCGGCTGGGCCTGCTGCATGGCATCGGCAAACATGGCCGGAAAGTCGCTGTCCTCGATGTCCCAGTTCACGCCAAAGCAGTCCACCGCGCGCCAGACCGTTCCCTCATCGGCTGCCGCGCGGGCTTTGCAGTGCTGAACGTATTGTGCAAGGATCCCATTCAAATTCTCAGTATTCAAACCAATTCCTCCTAAAAAAATCAGCCTTCCCATTATAAAAGACCCTGCGCGGAGCGTCAAGACCGCAAAACGACAAAAAGCCCCCTCTTTCGAGGGGGCAAAATCGTCAGAAAATTTACAGGCTCGAGTAGCCGAAGCTGTTGACAAGCGCATCAATTTTCTTGCCCTGCCTGCACCACGGGCAGCTGTGGGAGTCGTAGGTTTCGTAGCCGGGAAGGTCGTGGGTGTCAAAGATGCTGGCCACGGGGTAGCCTGCGCACTCCTTGACCGACGCAAAGATCGACGCGATGCCGACGGGATCGCCGCCGTAGTAGCGGATGGCCTCGACGGCGCCCTGCACGGTGAAGCCGGTGGTAACGGACGCCGCCAGCACCAGTACATGCTTACCGGCGATCATCGGGGCGGTGTTTTCGCGGAAAAGCAGCTGGCTGCCGGTGGTATGCTCCGGCGTGACGACGTAGATCGTCTGGTGGGCGTTCATATTCGTATAGCCGGCCTTTGTCAGCTCACTGGCCATGCAGGCGCCGATGACCTCGGTGCCGTCCAGGCAGAGGATCGTGTCCACAATGGTCGTCGACTTGTACTCTCGCACCAGCTCGGCGGCGGCAGCGCGTGCCTCCGACAGGCGGAACTTTGTCAGCGTGACATCAATGTAGTAGTTGATATGGCTGTGGCTGGTGGCATAGTGCCCCTTGCTGACGCGCAGCTGCAAATTCGATTTGCCGGTGGGCAGTTTTACAAGATTCATCGCCATGGTAGTCTCCCCCTTAATGCTTTAACTGTTTATGGTACTATTGTACAAATTTGTGTATCAAAATACAAGGAACGCATTGCCCAAAATCCGGCGCTGATTTTTGGGCAGTTTTTCTTCGAGATTGACCAAACGGCACTTTTGTGGTATAATAAACCAACAATTTATAGTGGGGAGGTTTGCGGATATGGGCTACAAATTGGCGGCAAGCAACGGCGACACGCTGGCTGTGCCGCAGCTGGTCCTGACCCATCTGACCCAGACCGACGGCGATACGATCCGGGCCGCACTCTACATTTTGCAGACCCACGACACCGACCCGCGCACGATGGCCCGCGCACTGGCACTGCCCAGCATCGAGGCTGCCAAGCGCGCCCTGCAATACTGGGCCGGTGCCGGGCTGCTGGTCAGTGAGCGCGGGGCCGCCCCTGCCCCGGCAGCCGAGCCTGCGCGGGTCGATCTGGCCAGCGTGGCCAACGACCCCTATGTTGCCGTTCTGTGCCAGGAGGCGCAAAGCATCTTCGGTAAGACGCTGAGCCGCAGCGAGATGCAGCGGCTTGTCGGGCTGTACTTAAACGACGGCTGGCAGCCAGATGTCCTTCTGCTCTGCTGCGCCGAGGTCCCCCGTCTGGGGCGGCGCCCCCTCGCCGCCGTGACCCACCTGCTGGCCCGCGGGCGGGAGGACGGCGGTGAGACCGGCGAGGACGCCGGGCGCTGGCTGCAGCGCGCCAAGCAGCGCGAGGCCTGGTGCCAGGATGCCGCCTCACAGTTTGGCATTGAGCCGCGTGCACTGACGAACTGGGAGCGCCGCACGATTGCCCGCTGGCACGAGGAAATGGGCATCGGGCGCGAGATGATCGACGAGGCACTGCTGCGTGCCAACGGTAAAAACACCTTGCGGTACGTGGACGGCATTCTGCGGGCCTGGCGTGCCCAGGGCATCACGACGATCGACGCCGCACGCCGTCAGGGCCAGCTGGAGGGCAGCAACATCGTGATGACCGAGCGGCCCAACGCCCAGCCGCCCGCCGCCAGCGCCCAGAAGGACCTGTTCAACCGCAACTGGGCGGCCATGTTTGACGAGGAGGGGTAACCTATGCGCACAAAAGACGAGCTGTTCCGCGCCGCGCAGCGCGAGGTGGCAGCCTACCGCCAGCAGGCCGTAATGCAGGCCGAGACTGCCCGCCGCGCCGCCTACGCCGCTCACCCGGCGCTGGCCGAGGCGGACAGCGCCCACCTGCGTGCGGGGCTGGGCCTTGCGAAAGCTGCAGCCCTTGGCGGAAACATGGATACAGCCCGCGCCGCGCTGGCCCGCGCAGATGAAGCGCTGGCCGCTGCGGTCAGGGAGGCCGGGTTCAGCGCGGACGATTTCAAGCCCGCCTACCGCTGCCCGCTGTGTGAGGATACCGGTATGCGCGGCGGTGTCCCCTGCCGCTGCGTGGCAGACGCCGCCCGCCGTCTGCGCCGGGACGAGATCAATGCCGCCAGCCCGCTGGGCCTGTGCCAGTTTGCCAGCTTTGAGGTCGAGCGCTACAGCGACGCCGTGGAGCCGGAGCTGGGCATTTCCCCGCGGGAGTACATGGGCAAGCTGCTGAACTACTGCCGCGGCTACGCCGCCAAATTCAGCCAGAACAGCCCGAACCTGCTGTTCATGGGCCACACCGGCCTGGGCAAGACACATCTGGCGCTGGCGATTGCCGACGCCGTGCTGGAGGGCGGCCACGATGTACTGTACACAAGCGCCGCCGCGCTGGCCGCGCAGCTGGGGCGTGAGCACTTCAACTACACGACCAACGACGAGTGGCTGGCCGCCTGTCAGGAGGCCGACCTGCTGATTTTGGACGACCTGGGCACCGAGTACATCACGCCGCTGACCATCAGCGTGCTGTATGAGCTGATCAACACCCGGATGCTGACCCATCGTCCCACGATCTACACTACGAACATCACCGACCAGAGCGTTTTTGTGGCCCGCTACACCGAGAAGGTTGCCAGCCGTATGCTGGGCGGGTGCAAGATGTTCAAGTTTTTTGGAACGGACCAGAGGTTGAAATAACTTCATAAAAAACCGACCCGGCGTGGGCCTGCCGATGGGCACACGCCGGGTTTGTTGTATCATATTGCAGGGGCAGCCCGCGGCCTTGCGCAGGCTGCCCTGTATGGGTAACGGGCGGGCCTGGCATGCACGGCCCCTACAGGCAGCAAAATTGTCAGTACCTCGCATACAGGAAGCTGCCGCCGCCGAGGAAGCGGCCCATGAACAGGAAAACAAAAATGCAGACCTCATAGACAGCCCAGCGGGCGGGCGTGGGCAGGGCGGCGATTTTGGTGCGCAGCGAGACACCGCGCTCATGGGCGGCGTCCACGGCCAGCAGAATCGCAATGCCCGCGTAGAGCAGAATTTCCTCCTGCAGGCTCGTCAGGCCAAGCTCCCAATAGTTGGAGAACACGGCGTGCCCGCCATTGCAGAGAATACCCTTAAAAAGCTCTGCCGCGTTGGCAAGGCTGCTGGCGCGGAAAATCACGAACGCACCCGCCAGAATGCAGAATGTGCCCGCCACGCGCAGCGCATGGCGGAGCTTACCCGGGCGGCGGGGCGGCAGGTGGTTTTCCGCAGCCTGGCACAGGCCGTGCAGGCCGCCCCAGACGAGGTAGGTCAGCCCTGCGCCGTGCCACAGGCCGCTGACGAGGAAGGTTATCATCAGGTTTCCGTCCTTGCGCGCCTTGCTGCACCGGCTGCCGCCCAGCGGAATATAGATGTAATCCCGCAGCCACTGCGACAGGCTGATGTGCCACCGCGCCCAGATGTCCTTGACCGAGTCGGCAAAGAACGGCTGGCGGAAGTTTTCCGGCAGGTGCAGGCCCAGCACCTCGCCGACGCCCAGCACAATGTCGGTGTAGCCGGAGAAATCGGCGTAGAGCTGCACGGTGAACAACACGCCGCCCAGGAGCAGCTGGGCGCGGTCAAAGGCGGCGGGGTTGGCAAAGACCGCGTCCACAACGACGGCGGCGCGGTCCGCCACGGCCAGCTTTTTAAAGTAGCCCCACGCGCTGCGCTGTACGCCGCGCCAGACCCGGTCCGTATCCCAGACAGTGGGCCGGTCCAGCTGCGGCATCAGGGCGTCATAGCGGTTGAAGGGGCCCTGCGTGATGGAGAGAAAGAACGACGCATAGCACAAAAGGCGGGCGTATTTTTCCTCAGGCAAAATCCTGCCCCGGCGCACGTCACACAGATAGCTGACGAGCTGCAGCGTAAAATAGCCGATGCCCAGAGCGTTCGCCAGCGTGCCCTGCCAGCCCAGCGCAGCGGGCAGGTACTTGAGCAGGGCCAGCGGCAGCAGTGCCGCTGCAAGCCCCGCAAGGAACACGGGCTTTTTCGCGGTGCGCCGCCCGCACCACCAGACCAGAAAGCTGCTGCCCAGCAGCACCGGCAGTGCTGCCGGGCAGAGCACCGCGTAAAATAGTAGGTTTGCCCCCAGCAGCAGCTGCCAGCGGAGCGGCGGCGGGCAGGCATACCAAAGCCCCGCCAGCAGCGCCGCGAACAGCACAAAGCCGGGTGATGTCACGGCGATAAGGGCAGGGCCGCCTGCGTATTCGCCTGGCAGCGTTGCATAATAGGCCATCAGGACAGAGTCGTCCGGGGTGAGGGTCAGCTTTTCCTCCACCGTCTGATAGAAAAGATCGTCAACGCTCTCCCCCGCCGCACGGCGTTGGATCGTCTTGCAGAGAATGGCGGTGAACTTTTCCGCCCCCGCGCCGTTCAGGTGGTGCGCGTCGGAGAAGTCCTCGATCTTCAGATTGATCTCGCTTTGCAGCTTGTACAGCGAGAAATCCCAGTATTCCAGCCCGTCATGCGCGGCGCAGAAGTTCCGCAGCGCATCGACGTAGGACTGATAGTTTTCGGTGTTGTACAGGTAGCCGCTGGGCAGCGGGGCCGTGAACAGCACAAGCCGGATGCCGTTTTCCGCGCAGAAATCGGTGATTTTGTTGAGGTATTCCCAGCCAAAATCCGACAGCGGCGCGTCGGCATCTACGTTCAGCAACGTGGCAAAGCCGTCCTGCGGGATGCCGGTGGTATAGACAAAGCCGCGGCCCCGGTACGCCTCACCGCTGTCCGGGTAGGTCACATAGCCGTAGCTGTCCGGCGTGTAGCCGTCAGTCAGCTTGGCCTTCCAGAGGGCTGGAATTGAGGACGGCGACGCAATGCCATGGCGCGCGGGCAGCAGCAGGTCGGCATAGGCCGCCAGACCGCCCATCTCCGACAGGTAGGCGTACCGGTTGGGTGAGCGCCAGTCCATGTGGTCGGCCAGCAGATAGCAGGCCAGCGGGATGTTGGCGGACGCGCTCTCATTGTAGCCGGTGTAGAACATTTCGAGATAGACGGTTTTCAGCGGGTTCTGCGCAGCAGCTTCTTTCAGCATATAATAGGAGCCATCCGGCAACTGCTGGGACGACCCGGCGTTGAAGCTGTGGGTGCCCAGCGCCGCGTCCACCTGCGCGGGGTCAACGCTGCGGTAGCAGTGGGACGAGCCCAAAAACAGCGTATCTATGTTTCCGGCGTCGGCATACAGCTCCTGCAGCATGACGCGGGAGTAGGAGTGTACATCATCCACCAGCAGAAAATCCGCAGCCGCCAGCAGTGCCGCCGTGAGCAGCACAAACAGTGCGGCGGCTGCCGCTTTTTGCAGGATGGTTCGTTTCATACGGGTTCCTATCTGTCAGCGTTCGATCTTCATGTGGGGGTGCTTCGGCGTGTAGGCGGAGACGTCCAGCGTCCACTCGGTATTGCCGTCGGCATCCTCCGCCATTTTGGCAAAGTCATATTGCGCGTAAAATTCGCGCACCATGGCGTTTTTGGCTGTCGGATAATAATGGCCTACGATGGTTTTGACCCCGCGGGCGGCGGCTTCGGCCACGACGGTGTCCATCATGGCGTCCTCCATGCCGCGCTTGAGCACGCGGCAGCTCATGAGCCAAAGCGTCAGGTCGAGCACATCGCCCTGCTTCCGGCCCGCCACAACGGTGACAATGCCGTTATCACCGAATTTAGCCACGAGCTTGCCGCAAAGGCAGAGGTCGTTTTGGTCCCCGGCCATCGCGCGGATGTCATCCTCGGAGCAGCGCAGCGTTGTCAGGTTGAACTGGTTGGACTTGTTCGTCAGCTGGGCAATGCGCTGGATGTAGAGCGGCTCAAAGCCCTTGATCGTGGCCGTCATTTCAAGGCTGTCGAGATACTGGCCGTAGTCGGCAAACGCCGCCTGTGCCTTGGCGCGCTCGGCGTTCTGGTGGTAAAGCTCGGTCTTTTTCAGGTCCTCTTTGGAAAGGGCCGTGACCTCAAAATAGCCGCCGTGGTCGAGGGTCTTGATGTAGTTTTCGGCCCCGTCCAGCGCGGGCACAGCCACGCCGGGCACCTGCGCGGCCACGATGGCGCGCTCCGCCGGGTTGTCGTCGGCAAAGACAAAGCTGTCCGCGCCCAAATTCAGCTCGGACGCGATGGCCTTCAGGTTCAGGTCCTTCGGGTCCCAGTTGGCCCTGATGGCGACGAACTCATCGGGGCGCAGCACGCCGTCCGGGTGGTTCAGGCCCGCCAGCGCGTTGGCCTCGTCGTTTTTGGAGTCAACGGCCAGGATGACGCCGATGGATTTCAGCGCCTTGCAGTAGCTCTGGAACTCGGCGTAGACCTGACCCTCGGGCACCTCGGGGCCGATGGCCAGGCCATCCACGCCGTCGTCGCCGACGATGCCGCCCCAGAGCGTATTGTCCCGGTCGAGCACAAGCGCCTTTTTGTTGCGCCCGTACAGGGACTTGATGATATTGGCTACGCTGTTGGCCAGCGACGGGATCGCATCGAGGCAGATGGCATATTTGTACATGTGCCAAAAGAAGGCGTCGCCCCACGCCGTCAGGCCGTAGTCCGCCGACAGGTAGTCGATGTCGTTGATGTAAAAGTGCTCATGTGACGCGGCATAGGCGTAAAATTTCTGGTTCAGGCGGCTGATGAAGTTGGAGCGGCCATGGGGGTCCCAGATGTCGCGGTTGCCCATGAGGCGGAAGTTCGGGCGGTCAAAGTTGTTCTGGATGACCGGGCAGGCGAATTTTTGCTCCAACGCCTGCCACATCGTCTCAAAATGGGCGTACTGCTCGTCGAGCATCGCGTCGATGGCGGCTTCGCTGTCGGCCGTCGTGGGCAGGGCGGTCAGGTTGCGCCAGTTTGTGTGGATGTAGATGACGTCGGGGTGGAAGTCGTCCAGCTCCGGCGTGCCGAACATGGCGTCCTGCCAATACTGGGCGTACTCGCTCTGGTAGAACTCCGCCTCGATGCCGTATTGCAGCAGAAACAGCCCCAGCTGGTCGGCCACTTCGTTTGTGGTGGACCCGCCGAGGATGGCAATTTTTTTGTGCAGCGGGTGCGGGTTCCGGGCCAGCAGCTCACGCCGCAGCTTACGCTTTTTGCGCAGCAGCGTTTCGGTATCGAGAGGGTAATGGAAGCAGTCCATGGAAAGCTCCTTTTATAGTAATAAGCCTTGTGGGCAAAATGTAGGGGCGCATTCTATATGCGCCCGCAAGGTATGCGGCTGCCGCAGACGGCCCGGGCGGATATGGAATCCGCCCCTACGTGGCAGCACACCAGACTGTTCCCGCCGCACACGCCCGGAGGGGTCAAGACCCCTCCCTACGAAATGACGTGAACGGGCAGCTTGTAGGGAGCGGTCTTGACCGCTCCGTTTGTTCCCGCCGCCATTCAGTCTCCGAGGGCGTCTGGGACGCCGACCCCTGCGCCTACCGCTCAATAAAAATAGTTTTACTTTACAAAAAGAGGTGATGCCCATGCTGCGTAAGGCTACCGCTGATGATCTGCCCGCGCTGACGGCGCTGCGCTGCGGGGCTGCCAAAGCGAACCCCGTCGATGCGGCAGGCTGGCTGCAAAACGTCGCCGGGCTGGAAAATATTGTGGTGCTGGAAAAAAACGGCCAGCCTGCGGCCATGCTTGCGGCGGTGCCGGTCAAGTACGGCCAGCACCGCGGCGTCTGGCTGTGCGGCGCAGCCGGGGTGCAGGGCGAGCCGATGGACCGCCTGCTGCCCAAAATCATGGAGGGCTGCCTGCGTGCCTACGGGGCCAGCGGGTTTGACTTTGCCGTCACGACGCCCGACGACGCCCGGCGCGCCGAGGACCTGAAAACGCTGGGCTTCAAAAGCCAGCTGCCGCTGCGGGTCATACAGACGCCCATCCGCCGCGACCTGTTCGCCCAGGCGGCGTTTGACAGTCTGACCGTCCACAAGCTGCTGGAACGGCGGCACATCTACCAGCCCGGCTGCATCAGCCTGCCCGAGGAGGCCATGAACGAAACCATGACCCAGCTCTACCGCCGCGGGCTGACCGTGGTGTCCACCCGGCGCGGCTACGGGCTGTACTTTACCAAGGGCGACACGCTGCAGTTTCTGGAATTACAGGCCGACAACGACCACTGCGCCGACCAGCTTTTGCAGGCCGCGCGGGAAAAGACCGGTGCGGCCAACGCCCGCATTCTGCTGGCCGAGAACCAGACGCTTTACCTCGGCTCAGGCCGCCGCTGCGGCTACGGAATGATCGCCTTTTTAGGCCGCCCCTTCTCCGTGACCGATGCGTATTTCAGGATGCTGCTGTAAGAGGCGGCCCTACCGGCAAGCCACGGAAGGCCTGTACCGTAGGAACCGGGCATTTCGGGAAAGGCTGCGGGCCGCACATGTGCGGCCCCTACAGACTGCCGCTCTTATTGGCCGCAAAAAGCAAGAGCAATACCGCATAATTCTAAGTGCCGATACGGCGAGCGAGGTGCGGCAGCTGCTAAGCCAAAAGCGCAGATAATACTGGATGTCTTATCGAGCATTTTGGCAACGCAGATGCCGTGCCGCAGCCGCC
>ENA-OQKF01001400-OQKF01001400.1-human-gut-metagenome-genome-assembly--contig:-NODE-1400-length-11013-cov-3.442311_pt1 | contig 11013 bp, 9 predicted proteins | sample MGYA00242617_ERZ504784 | MGnify/ENA primary metagenome ERZ504784 (study PRJEB26092, sample SAMD00036364) | human gut metagenome | host: Homo sapiens | study: EMG produced TPA metagenomics assembly of... | reverse complement strand
AGCTAAGGTGTTGCCATTGATGCCCCCTCATAAGAATTGTTGCTACTTGCCGCCCCGGGGTTTTTACCCGTTGTCATTGTGCTTGTCTGGCAACTCGCGTCTGCTGCCGGCTGGCTGTCGAGCCGTATTCTGCCCTCTCCGGAGGGCGTAATAGAGGCATTCTGGTCGCTGAGCGTCAGCGGCGAACTCTGGCAGCATCTGGCCATCAGCTCATGGCGTGCGGTAATTGGTTTTTCGATTGGTGGAAGCATCGGCCTGGTACTGGGTCTGATCAGCGGGCTTTCTCGCTGGGGCGAGCGGCTGCTCGATACCTCCATTCAGATGCTGCGTAACGTGCCGCATCTGGCGCTGATCCCGCTGGTCATTTTGTGGTTTGGTATTGATGAGAGCGCCAAAATTTTTCTCGTCGCGCTGGGCACGCTGTTCCCGATTTACATTAATACCTGGCACGGGATCCGCAACATCGATCGCGGACTGGTCGAAATGGCACGCAGTTACGGCCTGTCCGGTTTTGCCCTCTTTATGCATGTGATCCTGCCGGGCGCCCTGCCCTCCATAATGGTCGGCGTGCGCTTTGCGCTCGGCCTGATGTGGCTGACGCTGATTGTGGCAGAGACCATCTCTGCAAACTCAGGGATTGGCTATCTGGCGATGAACGCCCGCGAATTCCTGCAAACGGACGTGGTGGTGGTGGCCATTATCCTCTATGCCCTGCTCGGCAAACTTGCCGACGTCAGCGCCCAGTGGCTGGAACGCAGCTGGCTGCGCTGGAATCCAGCCTATATTTCACAGGAGGCTAAAGCATGAATACTGCCCGACTGACTCAGGGTACACCGCTGCTCCTTAACGGTGTCACGAAGCGCTATGGCGAAAACACGATTCTCAACGCGCTGGATCTGCATATTCCTGCCGGACAATTTGTCGCCATTGTGGGCCGCAGCGGCGGCGGCAAGAGTACGTTGTTACGCCTTTTAGCCGGGCTGGAATCCCCCAACGGCGGCGAAATTCTGGCAGGCGCGACACCGCTGGCCACTATTCAGGACGATACCCGCATGATGTTTCAGGACGCGCGCCTGCTGCCCTGGAAAACGGTGATTGATAATGTCGGACTGGGCCTCAACGGCAACTGGCGGGATGAAGCCCGCCAGGCGCTGGCCGCCGTAGGGCTGGAAAACCGTGCGGATGAATGGCCAGCGGCGCTCTCCGGCGGGCAGAAGCAGCGCGTGGCGCTGGCGCGGGCGCTGATACATCGTCCGGGCTTGCTGCTGCTGGATGAGCCACTCGGCGCGCTCGACGCCCTGACGCGAATCGAAATGCAGGACCTGATTGCCTCACTCTGGCAAAAGCATGGCTTTACGGTACTTCTGGTGACGCACGACGTGAGCGAAGCCGTCGCGATGGCAGACCGCGTGCTGCTAATAGAAGAAGGGAAAATCGGTCTTGATGTCACGGTCGATATTGCGCGTCCGCGCCGCGTAGGGTCGGCAAGACTGGCAGAGCTGGAGGCGGAAGTGCTGAATCGGGTGATGAAGCGCGGGGTCAGCGAGCGAGCGTTAATGACGGCTCACGGCTGACATCCTCCCTCTCCCACCGGGAGAGGGAGGATGGGTCTTTCGATCAGGCCAGTGCCTTAGCGATCTTCTCGTACAGATCGCCAGACAGGTTTTCCAGCCCTTTCAGCTGCTCAAGCGCAGCACGCATTTTCGCCTGGCGCTGTGCATCATAGCGTTTCAGACGGATCAGCGGCTCAATCAGGCGTGACGCCACCTGTGGGTTACGGCTGTTCAGCTCGGTCAACATTTCCACCATAAACTGATAACCGCTGCCATCTTCCGCATGGAACGCCGCCGGGTTGCTGCTGGCAAACGCGCCAATCAGGGAACGCACGCGGTTTGGGTTGCTCATGGAGAAGGAGCGATGCTTCAGCAGACTGCGTACATTGCTGAGGACATCGGCCGCCGGGCTGGTGGCCTGCAGGATGAACCACTTGTCCATGACCAGACCATCCTGATGCCACTTGTCGTCGTACTCCTGCATCAGCGCATCACGGCATGGCAGTTCAGCGGCAACACTTGCAGCCAGGGCTGCCAGCGCGTCGGTCATGTTGTCTGCTTCGTGATACTGCTTGCTCACCAGCGTGTTTGCCAGCTCGCGCTCACCGAAGGCCAGATAACGCAGGCAGGTGTTACGCAGGGAACGTTTACCGATGTCAGCATGTTCCACACGATAAGCGTCAAGCTTATTGGCGTTGTAGATTGCGAGGAATTCGTCCGCAAGCTCGTTCGCCAGCGTACGGGTCAGCGCTTCACGCACCGCCACAATGGCAATCGGATCGATGATGTCGAACAGTTCGGCGATTTCGCCTGCGGATGGCAACGTCAGAATTTCAGCCGCCAGCGCCGGGTCAATCTTCTCATCCAGCAGGACTGCGCGGAATGCGTCCGCAACGTGAACCGGCAGCGACAGCGGCTGGCCCTGCTGATGACGATTAACGTTCAGCTTGATGTAGGTCGCCAGCAGGCTTTGCGCCGCATCCCAGCGTGAGAAGTCATTGCGCGCATGGCGCATCAGGAACGTCAGTTGCTGGTCGCTCCACTTATATTCCAGTTTCACGGGCGCAGAGAATTCACACAGCAGCGCGGGAACCGGCTGGAAATAGACGTTATCAAAGATAAAGGTCTGTTCCGCCTGGGTCACGTTCAGGACGTGGTGGACCGGATGACCGCCCTTCTGCAGCGGGATCACGTTACCCTCGTTGTCATACAGTTCAATACTGAACGGAATGTGCAGCGGGTGTTTTTCTTCCTGCTCTGCCGTTGGCGGTGTGCGCTGGCTGATGGTCAGGGTGTACTGCTCGGTTTCCGGGTTGTAGTCGTCTTTGACGGTGACAATCGGCGTCCCGGCCTGGCTGTACCAGCGGCGGAAATGGGAAAGATCGACATTAGACGCATCCTCCATCGCTTGCACAAAATCGTCGCAGGTGGCTGCGCTGCCGTCATGACGTTCGAAGTAGAGCTGCATCCCTTTCTGGAAGTTCTCTTCACCCAGCAGGGTATGGATCATACGGATAATTTCCGCCCCTTTTTCGTACACCGTCAGGGTGTAGAAGTTATTCATCTCGATGACTTTATCGGGACGGATAGGGTGTGCCATTGGGCTGGCATCTTCCGCAAACTGCAGGCCACGCATGGTGCGCACGTTGTTAATGCGGTTCACCGCACGGGAACCCAGATCGGAACTGAACTCCTGGTCACGGAAGACGGTCAGGCCCTCTTTCAGGCTCAGCTGGAACCAGTCACGGCAGGTGACGCGGTTTCCGGTCCAGTTATGGAAATACTCGTGTCCGATGACGCGTTCAATATCCAGGTAATCTTTATCGGTCGCGGTATCGGTACGTGCCAGCACGTATTTGGAGTTAAAGACGTTAAGACCTTTATTCTCCATCGCGCCCATGTTGAAGAAGTCGACAGCAACGATCATATAGATGTCGAGGTCATACTCGAGGCCAAAGCGCTCTTCATCCCACTTCATGGAGTTGATAAGCGAGGTCATCGCCCATGGCGCGCGGTCCAGATTGCCGCGGTCGACGAATAACTCCAGCGCGACGTCGCGGCCCGAACGGGTTTTGAACGTATCACGCAGCACGTCGAAATCACCCGCCACCAGCGCAAACAGGTAGCACGGTTTCGGGAACGGATCCTGCCACTGTACCCAGTGGCGACCGTTTTCCAGCTCGCCTTCACCTACGCGGTTGCCGTTGGAAAGCAGGAACGGATAGAGGGTTTTATCGGCGATGATTTTCGTTGTAAAGCGTGCCAGCACGTCCGGGCGGTCAAGATACCAGGTAATGTGGCGGAAACCTTCGGCCTCACACTGGGTGCACAGGGCGACGCCAGACTGGTAAAGCCCTTCCAGCGCCGTGTTGGCAGCCGGGCTGATTTCATTCACGATGCGCAGCGTAAAGCGTTCCGGCAGGTTGTCGATAACTAGCTGGTTGCCTTCTATTTTATAGTCAGACCATGCTTGATCATTGATCTGCACGGAGACCAGCGTCAGGTCTTCACCATCCAGACGCAGCGGCACAGCCGTCGCGCTCTGGCGCGTGAGCTGGCTTACCGCCGTGACAACGGTTTTAGTGGCATCCAGGTCAAAAGTCAGATCGATATCGCTAATCAGGTAATCCGGCGCACGGTAGTCGTGGCGGTATTTGGCTTGTGGCTGTTGTGTCATAGAAAACCTTATGCATCGTTTGTCGAATAACGAATCCAGTCTATTCCTGTTGTGTAAAACGCGCTATGCAGAATGTTCATCTTTTCAGGTACAAACACCTTTTTCGCTACATTTGTATAATATGAACTCATAATTTTTAAAATCGATAAAGATCGTCCAGGAGCGCATTAAACAAGGGATGAGCGACATCGAGGCAAAGCATTATTAACGAACTTTAACGAACTTCACAGACCACTTTTGCCCCATCCATGCCCCATGGCTGAATTATGTCAACACCAGACACCATCAGCGTTCTAGGCGAGTTGGCTTAAAATTCACTTCAACGAACGCCCCAAAACACGACTACTTGCATCTGGCATCTTGACAGACAAACCTACCGCGCTTTTAATACTGTATATACAAACAGTATCAAGGGTGTATTTATGTTCGTTGAATTGGTATATGACAAACGTAATGTTGATGGGCTCCAAGGGGCCAGAGAGATCATCCTGGCTGAACTAACGAAGCGGGTGCACCAGATTTTTCCTGATGCCGAAGTGAAGGTAAAGCCGATGCAGGCGAACGCCTTAAACAGCAACGCCAGCAAAAGCGATCGGGAAAAGCTGAACCGCATGCTGGAGGAAATGTTTGAAGACGCAAATATGTGGCTGGTGAATGATTAGCAAAGCCCGTGTTCGCTTCGTGCATACCTTCAACTACGCAGACATGCACCACTACCCATCGTACTTTTCCGATATTGAACGGCACTTCATCTTAGTGGCGTTAAATAATAAGCACTTTTACTACTCACTGTTTTTGCGGTCACTCCAATAGATGCCCTTTTCAGTGCCGCATTAAATGCAACTAACGTTACCGGGCTTGGAGTTGTCTTGGTACGATGTGAATGGCTCTGAAACAAAAACACATCTTCAGGATACTTCTCCCTGCGGGAGTGGAGAATTCTTTTAACTCCTGGCTTAAGAGCAATGCATCTTTCCCTCAGTCCTTTTGTGGCTGAAAGAACAAGAATATCATGGCTCACATCATCAAACTTTGCCCCAAGAAGCTGTCCGGGCTTAGCCTGACTCAGATACAACATTGCCCAGAGATCTGACCATGTATCAGAAATATTCTCAAGATTCCGCTTGATAGCAATAAATTCAACTACGGTAAGCCCCCACACATCTCTCATCATTCCTTTCAGTAGATCCTCTTGTTACATGAAGCTTATGTACAAACAGAATCTTCATGGTTGTAACATTCAATATTCGAATTACCGAACAGTGCCCAGCAACCGTAGCTCATTTTTACATATGGCTGTCCGAAACATCAAACATCCTGCTCTCATACTAAGAATTTTTTGTTCTGAACGTTTGCAGTTCCGTATTGTCTAAATGAAAAGTTCATAAAAAAGGTTCAACATGGCAACGTTTATAATCGCAAGTACCGTAGTTGTTGCTCTTGGCTTGATAGTATTGAGCCTGATCAAAATTGGCATAAGCACATCGAATAACCCGGATGAATTTTAATGTGTTGAAGTTCGTGTAACGTCTTTATTTACTGGGAATTTTTTATATAGAGTACAAACGGCCACATCGTAAATGATCGCCACCTGCTTCCGATCCACTCCGTTTGCGCTCCACTATCAACTCCCTCTCCATTTCAGCCAGAGCTGACATGATATGAAAGATGAAGCGGCCCATCGGGCTTGATGTATCAATGCTGTCCGTGAGGCTCTTGAAGTGGATGCCACGCTGACGTAGTTCATCCACCAGCAGCACCAAATTACGCATGCTACGACCAAGACGATCCAGCTTCCAGACCACAAGCGTATCGCCCTCATTCAGCGTTCTCAGAAGCTTTTTAAGCGCTGGTCGGTTTGCCACAGTACCGCTCATTTTTTCTTCGAAAATCTGTTCACATCCTGCGCGTTCGAGTGCTTGCTGCTGAAGATCCGTATTTTGGTCATTTGTTGACACCCTTACATAGCCAATTTGCATATTTTCCACCCAGTTATTTCTGCAAAAAAATCAGGTGAAGTTATCGGCCAGGCCGCTCAAGAGCAATCTATAAAACGTCGGTTTGGGAAGTATCGCTGTAAAGAACGACACCGACTATATGGCTACCGGTTCGCAGGGGGCACCGGCAGACACATATCGGTTCTTCAGAACTGACCACACGATTAACAATACCCAGAACATCAACAACGTGAATGAGCCAGGCTTGTTCCCGCAGATGATTAACTTTTCTACTGCAACTAATGCGCCTGTAGCCGGTGGCTACGGTTACATAGCGAACCTGGGGCGCATAAACAAGGTGAACAGCGACTGGTCACTTTGCCAGATATCTTATCCTCACTCGATCGGTACCGATTCAGGCAGGATGTTTTATCGCGGCTGGAATACAAATACATGGGGAGCATGGAAGGAAGTAACGACATCCGCGGTTTCAGATGCAACTGCCAAGAACATCGGTGATGACCTGGACCCTGAAGAGGCGCTGCTGAATATCTGCCGGATGGAGTTCAAGCACTTCACATTTAAGAATGATGAAACACAGACCCAACGGCGCGGGGTGAAATCACAGCAAATTGAAACGAACGATCCAGCATACGTCAAAGAAATTGGCGGCCTGCTGCACCTCGATCAGACGCCAATGTTGCTCGATGCGCTGGCTGCCATTAAAGCCCTGGCTATCCGCGTCAGCGCATTAGAGGAAGACGCTAAACCTCCGGTTCCTGGCTCATTCGCTGGTTAAACAGAGAGTCTGACGGCATATCCAGGCGAACATCGATCCAGCTGTTCGCGGGGACATCCATCAGTTCTCCTTTCGTTTTGATGATCTCTCCGTCATCGCTCAGCATGTATTTGCGCTTAAACAGGCGGATTGTCAGCTCGCCATTGTCGGTTTGCTCTGCCTCAACTACACCCAGCTCTCCCATGCCGCCAGGGTCCATCGGCGGCAGTAACTGCCACCCCTCAGACGCCAGACCTGCCGAACCGGTGAGAACGTAAAAACCTACGTCGCGGCGGGAAAGGGTTATGCCCTCGGCCTCAGCGTTCGCTGTGCCGCATCCGCACCATACAAAACCATCCTCTGCTATATCGGCGCGCTGGCAGGCCTCCTTGCTCGCTACGATACGGGCAACTGGTGACGCTGCTTTTAAGGTGCCGTCACTAGCCTTAGTCGTATTTGCCGTACCGTAAATTGTATTAGTCTGAAATAGCTGATTCGCCATGTCGCTCTGAGTGGTAGTGACTGTAGACAGAGTTCCATTCCGATAATTGATACATAGCAACGCATATGTATCGCGGGTCTTGATAAATACTGCAGGAGAATAAGAAGGAATTACATAGAGAGGGGTATCTGTTCTCGCAAAAGAATTACCTCTGGCGGTGAGGGTCTGGAATGTTGCAAGGAGAGAGGTATCACTGACAGTCAGGGTATCTCCACCTAATCCAAACGCCCCCACCTGCATGACGTTTCCGGTCGTAGTTCCTACGTCCTTAGTGGCGCTACTTCCCAAACCGAGGTTTGTGCGAGCGTCCTCTGCCTTTGTTGCTCCGGTTCCGCCGTCAGCTACAGCCAGCGCACCGTTACTCCCTTTCTGCGCCAGTTTACCGATACCGGGGATCGTAACAGAGGTGCCGTTGATGGTAACTGTGATGCTCTGGTTTGCTGAGGTGGTGGCGAACGTCTCCCATGCGCCAATGTTCTCGTCGTACTCTTTGATGAGCTGCGACATGGCCTGTGCCAGGCCGTCGACTGAGATAATGTCCGACACAAGAATTCCATACTTCTGGCCGCTCAGCGCCGGGGAAGCGGCAGGCGTAACCGTCATTGACGTGGCGCTGTTCACGGATGAAATCTGGAACAGCTGCACCGGGTTAGACATGACAATAATCGTCTGGCCAGCGCGGACCTGGCTGGCGGGTGCTGTCCAGTTCGTGCCGGTGCCGGTTGCGGTATTTCCGTTAATGGCGATGGTGCCGGTGTTATAAAGCATATTTTCTCCAGGCAATAAAAAACCCCGCCGAAGCGAGGTTGATTTGAATACACAGTTAATTCAGACGTACATATCAGGCAGAACCGGAAGGCTGAGCGGCGTTATAGTGTTATTGCCGAAAATGGCATACTGCTCGCGACCAAGATATTTCCCGCCCTGAACTGAAGCGTTCCCGTTCTGTATTTTTATCCCGAACATCCGATACACGTACATGCCATTGACCATATGAACCATCAGCCCAAATCTCCCCAGCGGAACATAGCCGCTACCGATGCTCACGGCGCTTGTCGAAGGGCTCCAGAGTTGGTTCAGATATACGAATGGCCGTTTTGTGGTTGAAAACGTACAGGCACCGGCAGCATTGAAAATATTGAGGCCGGTGCCAGGCTGCGGCGCTACGCCGCTGGCGAAGATAACGATGTCTATCGTGCCTGTTGCGGGGGCGTCATCATTCGTGGACGGAGGGCTGAAGAACCTGACCGTATTTCCGTCGAAGTCAATCGTATTGCCGCTGTTGCAGCGTCCAAAAACGATATATTTCGACTTGTCATAACCTGCTATCGTGGGAACCGCCCAACCCCCGGTCGGAACATTAACGGTACCCTTCCAGATACACTGGCCTGACTGTGTGGCATTAGTTATCGAGGTGAAGTCTGTACTGTTGCTGATGAGCAAGCCCACCCCACTTCGCTGACCTGTCGGGAATATCTGCCATAGGCTTCCCGGAAACGTGTAAGTGCTATCCCGTTCGCTGATGCGGTTGTCTTTCATCGTTGAGTTCTGCGTGACGCGGCCCCCCGATATGTTGACCGAGATCATCTTATGAAGCAGACCTGAGTCAGGGTAAGCCGTAGCGTGCGGGATAAACAGCACCTGCGCCCCGGAAACATAACCGGCAATATCCGCGTATTTTGCTTTCTGGTAGCCACTATCAAAACTGGCCCCATACGACGGGCATCTCAGGCCCGCCGTTATCTCCATACGCTTTCCCCCATCATTCAGTTCTATCAATAATCCTGTCGGCATTTTATGACCATGTCCCGAGTACGATCCGGCCACCTCCCGGTATATTAATGGTTACGCCATTACCATTGATAACCGTTGTGTTGCCGGAGCCATTGAAAGAAAAATTACCGTTTGTGGCTTAAATCGAGCCGCGAACGGTCACGTTGTTGAACGTCGCGTAGCCTGACTTGTTGATGTGCCAGCCAACGTTCCCCGTGCCGTCCCAGGTTGTGGACTGGATGTAGCTGCCGATTTTGGTGTTGTCGATAGTCCCTTCACCAATCACAGTATTTCGGATAAAGGTCTGCCCGTTCTGAATCACGAACGGAAGCGTAACCGTCGCTCCTGCCTGATGCGTTACCGCGAAGCGGTCAGCCAGGAAGATAACCTGTGACTGCATCCCAGATGGCGTATTCTCCACGCCGATCCCCATCCCCGCCGCGTAATACTGGCCGTTGCTGGATAACCCGACCTTGATGCTGTACATCGCCTTCAGGTCGCCGTTGACGTTCGCAATGGCCTCCGCGTTGGTGGTGATCGCCGAAGTGTGGCCATTAACGGTCGCCGTGATGCTGTTTACCTGCGTGGCCATAGCCTGCTGGTAATCCGAGAACGTCTGATTCAGGTTGTTGATAGATGCTTTGTTGCCGTTAACGTCCGTCTGCAGGCTCAGCAGCGAGCGCGCCGTTGCTTCCTTCTCGTTAACGATAACCTCGTCAATACGGTCCAGCTGAGCGCTGTTACCGGCGACCGTTGCGGATAACCTTTTGCGTGTGGCCACCTGCGCCAGCCCGTTCTGGATAATAGCAATGGCCGAGTTTTTCACCCCGCCCGTCATGCCGTCCATGGATACACTGATGTTATCGATGCGCTGGCCCAGCGCGGTATCAGCCGTCGCCACGGTCTGCTCAAGCTCCGAGAGAGAAGACGATACATCTCCGACCGTGCTGGAGAGCTCATTAACGCTGGTCTGAACCTTCCCGACGTCCTGGGCGTTTTTGGCGATATCCTTCGCATGCTGCTCAAGTTCATCATTGGCCTGTTTGATGTCGTCAGCCATGCCAGCAATTTTTTCATTGCTGTCCACAGCATTCTCTATCAGGTCTTTGAAGGTATCAGAGTCTTTAATTTCCTCCAGGATCACATCGGTGATGTCGGATACATCAATGCTGGCCTGTCCGCGCACAAAGTCTGTATAACCTGATTCGTTTCCGCTGCGGTCCACCAGCTGCGCGCGGTACCAGAAAATTTGCCCAGCCTTTAGGCCCATCTGCTGATACTTGCGCTGCGGATAGGGTACGTCTGCCAGCAGCATCGCATCGTCTTCCGTCCCGGTCAGACTGTACTGAATTTCCGTCTTCAGCGTGTCGTCGGTGTTCGCCGGGAATCCCCAGCTCAGCTCGATACCGAATACCACATTATCGGAAGCGATGAAGCCGACCGGTTTCGGCGGATTGCCCACTTTACCCGTAAGATTTACTTCTGATGATGTCGCCCACACCGATGAAACGTCGCTGGCGTTCACCGCCCTGACGCGAACCAGATAACGACCTGAGTAGATCCCCTGAACTTCGAAACCGAGAGAAGATGTTCGGGGCACGCTTACCCAGTTGCCACTGTCACGCCGCCATTCCGCCTCATACGCAACGGCACCCTGAATAGCATCCCAGGCAACGCGCATAGTGGTAATCGCAATGTTCTGGTTAACCGTAGAGTAACTGTCTACGACAATATTTCCTGGAGGAGCCTGAACCCCTGGTGGAATGACACTGACTGGCCGCTCGTCCAGTCTT
>ENA-OQKF01001399-OQKF01001399.1-human-gut-metagenome-genome-assembly--contig:-NODE-1399-length-11022-cov-2.944562_pt1 | contig 11022 bp, 9 predicted proteins | sample MGYA00242617_ERZ504784 | MGnify/ENA primary metagenome ERZ504784 (study PRJEB26092, sample SAMD00036364) | human gut metagenome | host: Homo sapiens | study: EMG produced TPA metagenomics assembly of... | reverse complement strand
TCTCGTTTCTTGTCTGCATTTTTCGTCATCATAAAAAACACCGCCTTTCTGATAATTTTATTATACCAGAAAAACAGTGCTCATAGTAAAAGTCCCGGCAAATACCGGGACTTTGTCTACAGTCTGAGGTTAGCAGTGTGATCATACTGCTAACCTTTTATATTTATTGATTTGTTGCATTTTTCATGAGTTTAGATCCGACTTCTTCATAATTATCCGGGAAGAAGATATGAAGGGTATTTTTACCGCTTTTGATCTTCTGTAGTTTTAATTTAAATGTTTGTGTATGCATATCAGAGGATACATCAATAGAATTGAAAGCTTCGATCACATTAGATACTAATTGTTTCTTTGCATCGGATAAGTTCTCAATGTGAAGAGGTTTTAATTCATCCAAAGTAGTCTGTTTTGCTTGTTTAAAAATGTCCAGATAATTGATGTATTGGCTAGACACCTTAACTGTTGCATTTTTCTTATCTTGACCTGTTACCGTGATCTTGTGGTCTAAGGAAGAAAGTTTGCTGCTGATCGCTTTATAGATTTCATTTGCTTGTTTCTTAGTGATCGTAACGCCTGCATTCTTAAAACTCTTCTGAAGAGTTGATATCATGGATGTCTGATATGTTTTTAAAGTATCAGATGCTTCAGAATTATCAATTCCAAGATCTGTCATCGATGTTGTATCTTGTTTTATGATCAGATCATAGAATGCCTCCATGGTGTCATCAGGTTTTGAGTTACTTGTACTCTGTCCACATCCAGCAAGGGATAGCAGTAATATGATCCCTAATATACCGGATAGGAACTGTTTGAAAATCCTACGTTTCATACTTATTGTTCCTTTCTAGTTTATTCATATTTCATTATAGAGATTTTGGGAGGTAAAGTCAATTACTGTCGAATGACGGCTATAAGAAACAGCTCAATTGACGAAGAAGATCATTGTGTGATACACTAGATAACCGAAAGAGAAAAAGGAGAGTTGCGTATTTATGGCAAATAAGACATATGATGCTAATAGTATTTCGGTTTTAGAAGGACTAGAAGCTGTTAGAAAACGCCCTGGAATGTACATTGGAAGTGTATCTACCAAGGGATTGAATCATTTAATATATGAGATAGTAGACAATTCGGTCGATGAATTTCTGGCAGGATATTGTGATGAGATCACAGTATCTTTAAATAAAGATGGAACAGCAACTATTACGGACAATGGACGAGGAATTCCGGTCGGAATTAATGAAAGAACAGGAAAAACAGCGGTAGAGATGGTATTTACCATGTTACATGCAGGAGGTAAGTTTGGAGATGGAGGATATAAGATTTCTGGAGGACTGCATGGAGTTGGTGCATCCGTTGTTAATGCCCTTTCAACATGGCTTACGGTAACTGTAAAACAAGGAGGAAAGATTTACCAGCAGAGATATGAGCGTGGAAAGATCATAACACCTCTTGAGGTGATCGGTACCTGTAGAAAATCAGATACGGGAACAAACGTCCAGTTTTTACCAGACCCAGAGATTTTTGATAAGACATATTTTAAAGCAGCAATGGTTAGAAACCGTTTGCATGAGACTGCGTATTTGAATCCAAAACTTACGATTCATTATGTGAATGAACGAGAAGGTGAAGAAACAACAGTTGATTATCATGAGCCAGAAGGAATCTGCGCTTATGTAAAGAAATTAAATGAAGGAAAACAAATGCTTCATGAACCAGTATATTTTAAAAGAATGATTGATGGAATTGAGGCAGAAGTGGCATTTCAGTATACAGAGGATTTTGGGGAGAATATTCTGGGATTTTGTAATAACATTTATACGATCGAAGGTGGAACACATATCACAGGGTTTAAGACGAAATTCACTACGATCATGAATCAATATGCCAGAGAGATCGGGGTATTAAAAGAAAAAGATTCGAATTTTACTGGAACAGATGTGAGAAATGGTATGACAGCAATCGTTTCCGTCAAACATCCAGAACCAAGATTTGAAGGACAGACGAAGACGAAACTGGATAATCCAGATGCAGCAAAAGCAGTTGGAGAGATCGCGGGAGAAGAATTGGTTCTTTATTTTGACAAGAATCTAGATACTTTAAAAAAAGTGCTGGCATGTGCGGAAAAATCAGCGAAGATCCGTAAAGCGGAAGAAAAAGCGAAGACGAATATGCTGGTAAAACAGAAGTTGTCAATTGACAGCAACGGAAAACTGGCGAACTGTGAAAGTCGTAAAGCACAAGACTGTGAGATTTTTATTGTCGAGGGAGATTCTGCTGGTGGTTCTGCAAAAACAGCAAGAAATCGAAAGACACAGGCAATCCTTCCAATTCGAGGAAAAATCTTAAATGTAGAGAAAGCTACGATGGATAAAGTTCTTGCGAATGCAGAAATTAAAACGATGATCAATGCATTTGGATGTGGTTTTTCTGAAGGATATGGAAATGATTTTGATATCAGTAAGCTTCGTTATCACAAGATCATTATTATGACAGATGCTGATGTGGATGGTGCACATATCGCAACATTGCTTTTGACGTTCTTTTATCGTTTTATGCCAGAATTGATCACGCATGGACATGTATTTCTTGCAACACCGCCGCTTTACAAAGCAATGCCCCAAAAGGGCGAAGAAACTTATCTGTTTGATGATGCAGCACTGACAAGATATCGTGCAGAACATAAGGGAAACTTTACTTTACAACGTTATAAAGGTTTAGGAGAGATGGATGCACAACAGTTATGGGAGACAACGCTGAATCCAGAAAGTCGTACATTAAAACAGATTGAGATCGAAGATGCTAGAATGGCCTCCGATATTACTTCTATGCTGATGGGAAGCGACGTACCACCTCGCAGACAGTTCATTTATGAAAATGCAAATGAAGCGATGTTAGATATATAAATAGAAAGGAAACAATAGATAATGTCAGAACATATTATTAAAGCAGAATTTTCTGAGGTTATGCAAAAATCATATATCGATTATGCGATGAGTGTTATTTGTGCAAGAGCACTTCCAGATGCCAGAGATGGATTAAAGCCAGTACAGAGAAGAGTTTTATATTCCATGGATGAATTAGGACTTCGTTATGACAGGCCACATCGAAAATCTGCAAGAATTGTCGGGGATACCATGGGTAAATATCATCCACATGGTGACAGTTCCATCTACGAATCCTTAGTTGTTATGTCTCAGGATTTCAAAAAAGGAGTCCCTCTTGTTGATGGACATGGAAACTTTGGTTCCATAGAGGGAGACGGCGCTGCGGCTATGCGATATACAGAAGCACGACTTCAGAAGATCACACAGGAAGCATATCTTGCAGACCTTGACAAAAATGTAGTTGATTTTGTATCGAACTTTGATGAAACAGAAAAAGAACCTGAAGTACTTCCAGTTAAGGTGCCAAACTTATTGGTAAATGGAGCAGATGGAATCGCTGTTGGTATGACAACGAGTATTCCACCACATAATTTAGGGGAAGTTGTTGATGCAGTGAAAGCATATATGCGAAAAGAAAGCATCACAAACGAAGAACTCATGGAATATATAAAAGGTCCGGATTTTCCAACAGGCGGCCTTGTGATCAATAAGAAAGATTTGTTAAATATTTATTCTTCAGGAACAGGTAAATTAAAATTAAGAGGAAAAGTAACTTTTGAACCAGCAAAGAAACGTGGGGAAAAAGATAAACTGGTAATTTCAGAAATTCCATACACAATGATCGGAAATAATATTTCCAAGTTTTTATCAGATACCGTAGCACTCATAGAGAACAAAGTGACAACAGATATTTTGGATATTTCCAATGAATCCTCTAAAGATGGAATCCGAATTGTATTAGAACTTCGAAAGGGTGCAGATGTTGAACGCTTAAAAAATCTCTTATATAAGAAAACAAAACTTGAGGATACATTTGGTGTGAATATGCTGGCGATTGTTGATGGACGTCCGGAGACACTGGATCTTAAGGGAATCATTGAAAATCATACGCAGTTTTATTATGAAGTAACAAGAAGAAAATATAAAACATTACTATCAAAATTATATGAACAAAGAGAAATTAAAGAAGGGTTGATCAAAGCATGTGATATGATTGATCTGATCATTGAAATCATTCGTGGAAGTAAGAGTCAGAAGGAAGTGAAGGCATGCCTTACCAAAGGAGATGTTGGAAATATTAATTTCAAGTCTTCAGATTCTATGATCGAAGCAACCAAGCTTTCTTTTACAGACAAACAGGCAAGTGCGATCCTTGATCTTAAATTATACCGATTGATCGGATTAGAGATTTTGATGTTAAAAGAAGAATATGAAGAGATTCTTGCAAAGATCGAAGAATATGAAGATATCTTAAATAACGAGAAATCTTTAAAGAACGTGATTCGTAAAGAATTAGATAAGATTAAAAAAGAATTTGGACGCGAAAGAAGAACTGTGGTCGAAGATGGAAAAGAGGCAGTTTATGTTGCTGCACCAGTCAAAGAAGAGACGGTTTATTTTGTGATGGATCGTTTTGGATATTCCAAGACAATGGATAAGGCAACTTATCAGAGAAATAAGGAAAATATCTTAAAAGAATACAAGTTTATTGTGCCTTGTATGAATACAGATAAGATCTGTATCTTTACCAATCTCGGTGTGATGCACCAGATCAAGGTACTGGATATTCCAGCCGGAAAATTCAGGGATAAAGGGGTACCAATTGATAATTTATGTAATTATGACAGTACAAAAGAATATATCATCCAAGTGCTGGATGCAGAATCAATGATTCATTCATCACTTTTATTTGCAACAGCAAAAAGTATGTTAAAAGTGATGGATGGAGAGTTGTTAAATGCAGCAAAGAGAACTGTGCAGGCAACCAAATTATCGGAAGATGAGTTGATCGAAGTGATTCCGATAGACTGGATGGAAGGATCCGAAGACAAAGTAGTCCTTCAGACGAAAGAAGGAGTTTTCTTAAAATTCTTGCTTTCCGAGATTCCAAAAAAGAAGAAGAGTGCATTAGGTGTTCGTGGAATGAAGTTATCAAAAGATGATTCACTAACGAATATTTATGTGATGGCAGCACAGAATATCAGTTCTATCGTATATAAAGAAAAAGAACTGGAATTTCATCGGTTAAAACTATCAAAAAGAGATAGCAAAGGAACTAAAGTCCGCAGATAGATCTAAGATAGAAAGGAAAAATCATGGTAATTGACTTGATCATACCAACATATAAGCCAGGAGATAAGTTTCAGGAATCATTAAAACGACTTGCATTGCAGACAAGAAAACCAGACCGCATTATTTTAGTTAACACAGAGGCAGAATTTTTTGACGAGGAAATGATCACTCCATATGATAATGTAGAAGTTCATCATATTAAAAAAGAAGAATTTGATCATGGGAAAACAAGAGATTATGGAGCATCGCTTGCCAAAGAAGCTGACATTTTAATGTTTATGACAGATGATGCGATTCCAAAAGATAAATATATGGTGGAAAATCTGATTAAAGCATTTGATGATCCAATAGTAACAGCTGCTTATGGAAGGCAGATGGCTGATCCTGAAAAAAATTATATTGAGTATTATACAAGAATCTTTAATTATCCTCTAGAAAGCAGAGTTAAAACAAAAGAGGATCTGGATACTCTGGGGATCAAAACATTTTTCTGTTCAAATGTATGCAGTGCTTATCGAAGATCAGAGTATGATGCAATGGGAGGCTTCGAGCATAAAACAATTTTTAACGAGGACATGATCATGGCTTCAAAGATGATCGAAGATGGAAAGGCAGTTGCCTATCAGGCAGATGCAAGGGTATGGCATTGGCATGATTACAAGGCGATACAACAGTTACATAGGAATTTCGATCTTGCAGTGTCACAAGTAGATCATGGAGGATTGTTTCTTAAAGTGAGATCAGAATCGGAAGGTGTAAAAATGGTTATCGCGACGATCAAGCATCTTTTTAAAAAGGGGAAAATATATCTTATTCCAAAGTATGTGATCGATACAGGATTTAAATTGATCGGATATAAACTTGGAAGAAATTATAAAAAACTGCCAAAATGGATGGTTTTAAAGCTTACGATGAATCAGACTTATTGGAAAGCTTAACAAAAACTTAATAAAATCACCTACTGTTTTTTTGTATGATATGATATAATCTACAATGATAAGCAGATAATTGTGAGGAGGACACGAATGAAGATTAAGAAGTTTAAAATTATCCTAAGTCTGTTTTTGATCATAGGAATTGCTGCAGGGGGAGTGCTTGGATATTATGATGCAAGATTAGAAGCAGCAGTGAATAATAAGAATGGAAGTACACTGACAGACGTAAAGGTAGATGATAATCTGACATTTAATAAGAATGTTATTAATATCTTATTAGTTGGATCTGATCATGGAGCAATCAAAGGTGATCACGGAAGATCTGACAGTATTATGATCGCAACGGTCAATTTTAAGACAAAAGAATTAAAGCTCACTTCTTTGATGAGAGATATGTATGTTGAGATTCCAGGACATGGACATAACAAGTTAAATGCAGCCTATGCATTTGGTGGTGTAGAATTATTATACCAGACGATCGCTAAGAACTTTGGGATTAAGATCGACAAGTATTGTGTTGTTGATTTCTCAACATTTGAGAAAGTTATCAATAAAGTTGGCGGTGTAGAAATTTCGCTGGAAGAAAAAGAAGCAAAATACTTGAATACAACAAATTACATTTCAAAGAAGAAATACCGTAATGTGAAGGTTGGGAAACAGACATTGAATGGAAATCAGGCATTAGGATATGCCAGGGTTCGTTACGTTGTTTCTAAGAAATACGGAGATGGAGACTTTGGAAGAACAGGTCGTCAAAGAGCAGTACTTCAAGCAGCACTTAATAAAGTATTGCAGCAGAGCCCAACAAAGATCGCAGATATTGCGTTAGATTCATTAGCCGATGTGTCAACAGATATGAGTGCAAAATACCTGAAGAGTCTGGTATTGAAAGTTGTTCAGATGGGGACGACAGAAATCGACCAGATGAGGGTGCCATTAGAAGGTACTTATAAGATGGGAAGAGCACAGAGCAATATGTTCGTATTCTTTATAAACTTCAGTGCTAATAAAGCAGCCATGAATTATTTCTTATTTGACAAAGGCAGTGAAAAAGACTGGGCAAAAGAATATGGAGGAATATCTTCTGTTGAGACATTTGGATATTCCGGAACATCATCATCTGACTCAACAAGCAGTAGTTCATCATATTCAACATCTAGTACAAGAAGCAGCTATCAGCAGGAAAGTTACAGCACAACAAGCAGCAGCCATACGACTTATAGTACAAGGTCTACAACTACGAGAAGTACAGAAGAACGTGTGACAGAAAGTACAACGTCACAGCCACAGACATCTGCACCAAGACCAACCACAGCACATCATACAACGACAGCTGCGGCGACAGAATCAACACCTTCTGGTGATTCTGTTGAAGAAGAATAAACAAAAATAAATTAAAATGAAAATGTGTCAAGGTAGAATCACTGTCATATCATATTCTTTCTTGACACATATTTGTATAATTGGTAGAATAAAAAAAGTTACCAATACCCTGTAATATACCATTACGGTGATAGAATAAGACAAAGAAAGGAAATAAAAGATATGCGACAGATCGTTCTTTCTATTTTAGTAGAGAATACTCCCGGGGTATTAAGCCGAATTTCTGGTTTATTTACAAGAAGAGGGTATAACATAGACAGCATCACAGCATGTACGACACAAGATCAGAAGTTTTCAAGAATTACGATCGCAGTCAGCGGTGATGATATGATCTTGAAACAGATCAAGAATCAACTTTCAAAACTGGAAGATGTTGTGAAGATTTTTGAACTGGAAAACAGTAAGTCTGTTTGCAGAGAATTGATCCTTGCAAAGATCCGTGCAAACAAGACAGAGAAACAGGAGGTTATCACGATTGCAGATATTTTCAGAGCGAAAGTTGTGGATGTATCTAAGGATAATCTGATGATCGAGTTAACTGGGAATGTGAATAAGATAGAAGCATTTATCAATCTGATCAGTGATTTTGGAGTGATCGAAATTGTGAGAACAGGAATCACTGGTTTATCAAGAGGAGAAGATAACTCTAATATATTTTGATGAGAGTAACGGGTCAGGACCCTTACTATAAAGCCAAAAAATGGAGGAATGAAAAATGGCAAAGATTTATTATCAAGAAGACTGTAACTTATCACTTTTAGATGGAAAAACCATCGCTATTATCGGTTATGGAAGCCAGGGACATGCGCATGCCCTTAACTTAAAAGAGTCTGGATGCAGTGTTATCATCGGTCTTTATGAAGGAAGCAGATCTTGGAAGAGAGCAGAAGAACAGGGATTTGAAGTGTACACATCTGCAGAAGCTGCTAAGAAAGCTGATATCATCATGATTCTGATCAACGATGAAAAACAGGCTAAATTATACAAAGAAAGCATCGAACCAAACTTAGAGCCAGGAAATATGTTAATGTTCGCTCATGGTTTCAATATCCACTTCGGATGCATCACACCTCCAAAAGATGTGGATGTAACTATGATCGCACCTAAAGCTCCAGGACATACTGTAAGAAGCGAATATCAGGCAGGAAAAGGAACTCCTTGCTTAGTAGCTGTTGAACAGGATGCTACAGGTAAAGCATTAGATTTAGCACTTGCTTATTCTTTAGGAATTGGTGGAGCAAGAGCTGGTGTTCTTGAAACTACATTCAGAACAGAAACAGAAACAGACCTTTTCGGAGAACAGGCAGTACTTTGCGGTGGTGTTTGTGCATTAATGCAGGCTGGTTTCGAAACATTAGTAGAAGCTGGATATGATCCAAGAAACGCTTACTTTGAGTGTATCCATGAGATGAAACTGATCGTAGACTTAATCTACCAGTCAGGATTCGAAGGAATGAGATATTCTATCTCTAACACAGCTGAATATGGTGATTACATCACAGGACCTAAGATCATCACAGAAGATACTAAGAAAGCTATGAAACAGGTTCTTACAGATATTCAGGACGGAACATTCGCTAAAGACTTCTTATTAGATATGTCTGATGCAGGATCTCAGGTTCACTTCAAAGCTATGAGAAAATTAGCTGCTGAACATCAGTCTGAAGTTGTCGGAAAAGAAATCCGTAGCTTATACAGCTGGAGCAACGAAGATAAATTAATCAACAACTAGGATTTATTTATCTTACATAAGGATATAAAAGATCAGAGATTTTTAATTTCTGATCTTTTTCTTTATGTAGGAATATTTAAAGAAAATAATACCTTAAAGGAAGGAAAAGCAATGAAATTTGTAATTCAGAGAGTAAAAGAAGCATCGGTAAAAGTAGATGATGAATACACAGGGAAGATAAAAAAAGGATATTTAGTTTTGATCGGTGTAGGGCAGGAAGATACAAAAGAAGAAGCCGATAAATATATTCGTAAGATGATCAATCTTCGTATTTTTGAAGATGAAAATGGAAAAACAAATTGTTCATTAAAAGATGTGGATGGAGAATTGTTGTTAGTATCTCAGTTTACGCTTTATGCAAGCTGCAGAAAAGGAAATCGTCCAAGTTTTACACAGGCAGGAGATCCAAAGAAAGCAGAAGAATTATATGAATATATCATTAAGGAATGCAACAAGGAAATAGATGTTGTACAGACAGGTATTTTTGGAGCACATATGGAAGTTGCTTTAATAAATGATGGACCATTTACGGTTGTCCTTGAAGATCTATAGTGGTAAAATAAAAGTGACAAATGATCATGCTAAATTATAGAAAGGATGATGACATATGGATTTCACAAATGGAATGAAAAAAGCATTTCTTGCAAGTGTAGGTGCAGCAGCAACAACTGCAGAAGTTACCAAAGACATTCTTGAGAAAATGATTGAAAAGGGTGAACGTACTGTAGAACATGGAAAAGTGTTAAATCAGGAATTAAAGCACAATGCAAAACAGAAAGTCAAAGAACATGTATCTATCCAAGTGACTAAGAAATATGATAAAGCATTTGAATGTGTTGATGAAATGTCCCCAGAAGATCTTGCACTTTTAAAAGAAAGAATTGCAAAAGCTGAGGCACTTCAGAAAGAAAAACAGGAAGCTGAAGAAGATGTTGAAGTGGAAGAAAGTGAAGCAACAACAGATTCAGAGACATCACAAGTAAAAGAGGATGAAACTGAACAATAAGAGGTACTTATGAAACAGGAAACAGGAAGACTGAAAGAGATCTTGCATGTATTAAATCAGCATAATGTCACACATGGGATCAATCCAGAGAAGTTATGCAGTATTTTAGAAGATCTTGGTCCAACTTATGTAAAGCTTGGGCAGATCATGTCAATGCGTTCGGATATATTGCCAGAGAAGTATTGTCATGAGTTAGCGAGACTTCGCACGGATGTAAAACCGATGAGTTTTAATGAAATATGGAAGATCTTGAATAAAGAACTTCATAATGACCCCGGTCAACTATTTCAGAAGATTAACCAGATACCAGTTGGTTGTGCATCAATCGCACAGGTCCATGAGGCCGTTTTAGGAGATGGCAGTAAAGTTGTATTAAAAATCCAGAGACCGCAGATTAAACAGATCATGGCAGAAGATATTGCTCTGTTAAAGAAGGCTTCTGGATTTTTAAATTTTGCAACAGGAACCGGTGAATTGATTGATTTTAGAAAAGTTATTGATGAGTTGTGGGAGACATCCAAAGAAGAAATGGATTTTGAAAAAGAAGCACAACATTTGGAACGATTTTATGAGAACCAGAAGGACGTTGCATATGTGACATGTCCGAAAGTATATAAGGAATATTCGAATGAGCATTTGCTGGTGATGAGTTATGTTGATGGAATCCAGATCGACCATATCGAGGAACTTGATCGCATTGGGTATGATAGGATGGAGATTGCCCAGAAAACAGAACAAAATTATTATAAAAAGATTTTACAGGACGGGTTTTTTCCTTCCTATCCA
>ENA-OQKF01001395-OQKF01001395.1-human-gut-metagenome-genome-assembly--contig:-NODE-1395-length-11049-cov-2.287859_pt1 | contig 11049 bp, 10 predicted proteins | sample MGYA00242617_ERZ504784 | MGnify/ENA primary metagenome ERZ504784 (study PRJEB26092, sample SAMD00036364) | human gut metagenome | host: Homo sapiens | study: EMG produced TPA metagenomics assembly of... | reverse complement strand
TGCCTTCACTTCCAGGATATTAAAGGGCTGTGTAATGTAATCGTCGGCCCCGTACTCCAGCCCCAGGATCTTATTCATATCATCATCTCTTGCTGTCAGCATGATGATCGGCACATCCGAGAACTCCCGGATCTGCTGGCATACTTCAAAGCCGTCGTGCTTTGGCAGCATCACATCCAGAAGAATCATATCATAGTGATTCTCCCTGGCAAGCTTAAGTGCTTCCTCACCGTCATAGGCACAGTCTACTTCCATCCCGTCCTGCTCCAGACTGAAACGGATGCCTTTTACAATTAACTTGTCATCATCTACCACCAATACATGTCTGCTCATAAAAGCTCTCCCCTGTTATACTTTTATTTGATCTTTTATTTTTTCGAATACACCTTCTTTGATTCCGCTGATCTCCATCAGCTCTTCAATGCTCTGAAAGCCTCCATTTTCCTCCCGGTACTGGATGATAGCCGCGGCTTTGGCCTCTCCGATTCCGGAAAGCGTCATCAGCTCTTCTGCCTGAGCTGTATTGATATTCACTCTTCCGTCTTCTGCAGCGCCGGAATCTCCGGCCGCCGTGAAGCTGTTATCCTGAAGTTCCTGGACCGAAGGCACATAGATCTGTTGGCCGTCTTCCACACAAGCCGCCTGGTTCAGCTCCTTCGGAGCAGCCTTGCCGTTTACCCCTCCAGCCGCTTTAATGGCTTCATAGATCCTGCTCCCTTCGGCAAGTTCATAGACTCCCGAAGCCGCCACCTGGCCGCAGACATGGACCACTACCCGGCCACTTTGGCCGCCGGGAGCGCTGTCCTCTCCCTCATTCTCCCCGGCCGCTGATTCCTCTGGATCCGGGGAATCCTCCTCTCCGGCATCAGCTTCCTGTATCTTTGCTTCCTCCAGCATATGCTCCTCCTGCCAGGATGAACATCCCCACAGCAGCAGACACACCGTGAGCAAAAGCACAAAATATACGCTTCTTTTTCTTTTTTCCGGCATAAAATACTCCTTTACAGTCTGTCGGAACTGCAAACACCCTGCTTATGCCTAGATAAAGTTATTGTACTATTTCCACTGAAAAATTGCAACTCCAATCAGTGCGATCACCATACCTGCGACCCGACGCCACTCCAGCGGCTCCTTCTCCACACCGAACAGTCCCATCTCCTCTATCAGATATGCAACGATCAGCTGGGACATAACAATAAAAAACGCCGCCTTCGCCGGCCCAAGCTGCGCCATACTCTTGATCACCGTCCAGGTGATCCCGGCGCCGATCACACCGCCAAGCAGTACGTATTTGGGCTCCACTTTGGCGATAGCCCCGAAGCTGTCCCTTCCGGCCACAAGCCAGGCCACAAGACATAAAAGCAGTGCACTGAACTGGACCCGGCATTGCTGACCCACATGCCGGTGGTCTTCGTCACCTGGGTATTAAACATTCCCTGTACACTCGTCAGCGCTCCTGATAAAACTGCAATGAAAAACCAGATCATCTTCCGATACCTCCTCCTTTTTTACGGCTAGTATCTCCAATGCCCGAGTTGTTATGTCCTTCCTGGCTTCCTATAATGATTTTTTCAGCTTTTCGATCATTTCATCCACATGCTCTTTCGTAATGACCATAGGCGGCACGAAGCGTATCACATCGCTTCTGGCCGTGATAATTACCAGTCCTTCTTCCATTGCCCGGGCTGTCACCTCACCGGCAGGCTTTGTTAGCCGGATGCCCTGAATCAATCCGGTCCCTCTTCGCTCCAGCACTGTGTCTTCTGAGGCTGCCAGCTCATCAAGCCTCTCTTCCAGATAGGCTCCGATCTCCTTTACATGTTCCGTCAGGCGCTCTTTTTCGAAAATTTCCAGCGTCTTTGCAACAGCCTTACATACCAGCGGATTTCCGCCATAGGTGGTCCCGTGGTCTCCCGGCTCCAGAGAATCTTTTGCCACATCCTCTGTCATGGCAAAGGCCCCCACCGGCACGCCGCTTCCGATAGCCTTGGCCATGGACATCATATCCGGTTTTACGCCATAATACTGCCAGGCAAACATCTGGCCGGTACGTCCCATGCCGCACTGGATCTCATCAAAGAGAAGCAGGATTCCTTCCTCGTCACAGAGTTTTCGGATTCCTTTTAAAAACTCCGGATCTGCCATATTGATTCCGCCCTCTCCCTGGATCGGCTCCAGGATGATCGCACAGGTAGTATCAGAAATCAGTGCTTTTACGCTGTCCAGATCATTGAATTTTGCAAATTTCACTCCCGGGATCAGCGGTTCAAAAGGCGTGCGGTAAGCCTCATGCTCCGTCACCGACAAAGCTCCCATGCTCCGTCCGTGGAAAGAACCTTCCATGGCGATAAACTCGTACCTTCCGGTTTTCTTCTTCCAGGCATATTTTCTTGCCGCTTTCAACATTCCTTCATTGGCCTCCGTCCCGCTGTTGGTAAAGAATACCCGGTCCATACCGGAAGCCTTCTTAAGGGCCTCTGCCGCGGTCCCGCAGGAAGCATTATAAAACAGGTTGGAAGTATGCCAGAGAAGTTCTGTCTGTTCTTTGACAGCTGCCGTCAGCTCCGGATTGCCGTACCCCAGGCCGCAGACTGCGATCCCGGCCGCAAAATCCAGATATTTCTTTCCCTCGGTATCGTAAAGGTAGACGCCCTCTCCCTTTTCAAAAATCACCGGGAACCGGTTATAAGTATGTACCAGTGCGTTTTCCGTTTCCTGCATATATGGATTCATCATAGTATCATCTCCGTTTTCTTATTCTCCGCTGTAAAACCGTTCCTCTTCATCGTTCAGGATTGCCGTGCCGATTCCTTTGTTCGTAAAGATCTCAAGCAGCAGGCAGTGCGGGATCCGTCCGTCCAGGATATGCACCCGGGATACCCCGTTCTCGATCGCATCAATGCAGTTCTGAAGCTTCGGCAACATTCCGCCTCCAATATATCCCTGCTCCATCAGTTCCTCCGCCTCGGATACCCGAAGCTCTGAGATCAGGGTTTCCGGATCATCCGGATCCTTATAGACCCCTTCAATATCCGTCAGGAAAGCCAGCTTTTCTGCCTTTACAGCTCTTGCAATGGCACAGGCTGCATCATCTGCGTTGATGTTATAGCTTAAGAAATTCTCATCATATCCAATAGGACAGATGATCGGTAAAAAGTCTTTCTCTAAAAGGTCATAAATGACCTGTGGATCTACCTTGTCAACTTCGCCTACAAAGCCGATATCTTCGCCTTTGGAAAGCTTTTTATGGCATTTTAACATCATGCCGTCCTTGCCGCTGATGCCTACTGCCTTGATGCCCAGTTCATTTACCAGCTGTACCAGGCTCTTATTTACTTTATTTAATACCATCTCTGCTATTTCCATGGTCGGCTCGTCAGTTACACGCAAGCCATTGATAAAATGTGGCTCCATGCCTACTTTTCCAACCCAGCGGCTGATCTCCTTGCCGCCTCCGTGTACGATAATTGGCTTAAATCCTACTAATTTAAGCAATACCACGTCCTGGATGACTTTTTTCTTTAATTCTTCGTCTACCATGGCGCTGCCGCCGTATTTAATAACAACGATCTTACGGTTAAAACGCTGAATATATGGCAGTGCCTCAATAAGCACTGCTGCTTTTTGCATTGGTTCAAGGTTCATGTCTGGTTCCTCCTGATATATTTAATATTCTCCCGGAATCTTTCTGCGCCTGATTTTGTGAGAACACTTTTTTGTCAGTTGCGCCCGATTTTGTGAGAATGCTTTGGGGGTGCTTTTTATATTTTTATAGTGTCTTTATGGGATAATGATCATGAGCGGTAATCTGCGTTGATCTTTACATAATCAAAGGTCAGGTCACAGCCCCACGCAGTTGCCTGGGCATCACCCATTTTTATATCTGCAATGGCAGTAACCTCCGGCTCAGAAAGGATCCTGGTTGCCTCTTCTTCGCTGTAATCTACTGCAACGCCGTCTTTGATGATCTGCATATGGCCTGCTGCACTTTCAAAGAACAGATCTACCTTTTCCGGATCAAACTGAGCCCCTGAATAGCCCATTGCACAAAGAATACGGCCCCAGTTTGCGTCATGTCCGAAAATAGCTGCCTTAGTCAGGCTGGAAGTGATAACAGACTTTGCTAAAACTTTTGCCTGATCCTTTGTCTGTGCACCTATGATCTTTACTTCAAATAATGCTGTGCAGCCTTCTCCGTCACCTGCCATTTTCTTAGCCAGAGTTTCGTTGATGTAGTTTAATGCTTCACAGAATAATGCGTAATCTTCATTCTTCTCTGTAATTTCCCTGTTGCCTGCAAGACCATTTGCCAAAAGGAGAACGGTATCGTTGGTAGAAGTATCGCCATCTACAGAGATCATGTTATAAGTATCTTTAATATCCTCACTTAATGCTTCCTGAAGCAGTTCCTTGCTGATGGCTGCATCAGTTGTAACAAAGCTTAACATTGTACACATATTTGGGTGGATCATTCCAGAGCCTTTGCACATACCACCAATAGTAACCATCGTTCCATTCATGTCGATCTGTACGGCTACCTGCTTGTTTTTTGTATCTGTAGTCATAATGGCCTTAGATGCTTCTGTACCTTTCTCCAGGCTGTCACCGAGAAGGGGGGCCATAGTCTTTACCCCTGCTGCGATCTTGTCAATAGGAAGCTGCATACCAATCACACCGGTAGAAGCAACTAAAACACCATTCTCTGCAACTCCTAAGACTTCTGCCGCAGCCTTTGCAGTCTGTGCACAGTAGCCCATTCCTTCTTCACCTGTACATGCATTTGCAATACCTGCATTGATGATCACTGCCTGGGCATCAGCGCCGCTTGTTACCTGGTTCTTGTCCCATTTTACAGGAGCTGCTTTTACCAGGTTTGTGGTAAAGGTTCCTGCACTTTTACAAGGCTGCTTACTGTAGATCATCGCCATATCCTGACGATTTTTGTATTTAATACCTGCTGCTGTAGATGCTGCCATAAAGCCCTTGGCTGCGGTAACACCGCCTTCAATCACTTTTATCTTTTCGTTCATGATTTAATTCCTTTCTTTTCAAACTCGCAAACCCGCGCTGTCGCGCTCTACTGTCTGCTATCGCAAACTGTTTGCTCGTTAAAGGCTTGTGAAAAACAAATGTCTGCTTCGCAGCCGCTTGTTTTTCCCTGCGCTCTTTACTTTACAAATCTGATAATATTTTCTTCATTTAAAATGAACTCATAGCTGTTAAAATCTTCACGTTCTGTCCAGCCAATCCCCTGCCAGAACGCATTTCCAATGTGGTTATCTTTAAATGCCACCAGTGAAATCTTGCTCACGCCCTCTTTCTGCATGGCTTTAATGGCTGCACGTACCATTTTATAACCGACCCCATGATGACGATAGCTGTCTTCTACACATACATGATAAAAACACCCGGTACGTCCGTCATGTCCGCAAAGGATATTTCCAATGATATGCCCGTTCTGGACTGCCACTACGCTGGTGGTTGGATTCCGCTTTAAAAAGCGTTCCACCCCTTCTCTTGAATCATCAATGCTCCTGATACGGAAGCCTGATATCTTCGTCCATAATTTATATACCTGATCATAATCTTCCATGGTCATTTCCCGAACCAGAATATCCATTGTCCCTGCCATTTTTATTCCTTTCCGGCTGCTTATCTATTATGTACTCCCGAAAGCACATTTATGGGAACATCGGGATCTGCTTTAATCCTGTATTCTCCGGAAGGCCAAACATTAAGTTCATGTTCTGGATGGCCTGTCCTGCAGCACCTTTTACCATATTGTCAATTGCACCCATCATAACAATGCGGTTAGTTCTTGGGTCGATCTTGAAGTTTACATCTGCAAAGTTACTTCCTTCTACCCAGCGTGTCTGGGGAACTACATCCTTATCCAGAACACGTACAAAATATTCATCTTTATAATATTTATCGTAAGCAGCTCTTACCTCTTCCCAGGTCACTTCTTTTGTAAGGGAAGCATAAGCAGTTACCAGGATACCTCTGTTCATTGGAACCAGATGAGGTGTAAAGCTGATGACCACCGGCTTTCCTGCTGCATAGGACAGCTGCTCCTCGATCTCCGGTGTGTGTCTGTGGGAAGCCACGCCGTATGCCTTGATATTTTCATTGACCTCGCAGAAAAGACTGTCAACTTTAGCGCTTCTGCCTGCACCGGAAGTACCTGATTTAGCGTCAATGATAATAGTGTTCGGATCGATCAGTCCCTCTTTCACTAACGGGTATGTAGATAAGAAGGAACAGGTGGGGAAACATCCCGGATTTGCAATGATCCTTGCATTCTTAATTTTATCTCTGTTTACTTCCGGAAGTCCATATACAGCTTCCTTAATATATTCCGGTGATCCGTGAGTCAGTTTGTACCATTTTTCATAAACTGCTACATCTTTAATACGAAAATCAGCGCTTAAGTCGATGATCTTTACTTTAGAAAGGATTTCTTCGTTTACCAGTGTGGAGCAAAGGCCCTGGGGAGTTGCCGTAAATATTACATCTACCTGATCAGCCAGTTCCTTCATATTATCATCCATACATTTGTCATCTACAATCTTGAACATGTTCTGGTAAATGGAAGCATATTTCTGATCGATATAACTTCTGGAACCATACCATTTGATCTCTACGTCATCTCTTTGCAGCAGCAGTCTTGCCAGTTCTCCGCCTGCATAACCTGTAGATCCGATAATACCTGCTTTTATCATATCTTTACTCTCCTCTGTATATATTTCCATTATTTAATTATTTTTATAAACTGCAGCAGACTACAGTATGAAAGCCTGCGACCTTATTATAGTTACTTTTTCTTTAATTGAAAAGTGTGTTTTTATAAGGTTTTATATTTTTCATCTGTATAAGATTTCATAATTATACATCTGCAATGCATAATATGCAATACCTTTTTAAATTTTCTATTTTTATGCTTGCATTTTTCTGCATTGTGTTGTATATTTATGAAAGCTTATCAAGCAAAACATAATCAGGACAAATATCAAAGCAAACATCAAAATAATTTTCAGGAGGATGTACTTATGAAAGAGAAAGTAGTTTTAGCATATTCAGGCGGTCTGGATACCACCGCTATTATTCCATGGTTAAAGGAGCACTTCAATTATGATGTTGTCTGCTGCTGTATCGACTGTGGACAGGGAAAAGAGTTAGAGGGACTGGAAGAGAGAGCAAAGCTGTCAGGAGCTTCTAAATTATATATTGAAGATTTAGTAGATGATTTCTGCGACAACTACATTATGCCATGTGTAAAGGCAAATGCAGTTTATGAAAATGAATACTTATTAGGTACTTCCATGGCTCGTCCGGCTATTGCCAAAAGACTGGTTGACATCGCACGTAAAGAAGGCGCAGTTGCCATCTGCCACGGTGCTACCGGTAAGGGAAATGACCAGATCCGTTTTGAGCTGTCTATTAAAGCTCTTGCCCCAGACATCAAGATCATCGCTCCATGGCGTATGACTGACGTATGGACCATGCAGTCCCGTGAAGATGAGATCGAATACTGCAAGCAGCATGGTATTGATCTTCCATTTGACCACAGCCACAGCTACAGCCGTGACAGCAACATCTGGCATGTAAGCCACGAAGGTCTGGAACTGGAAGATCCTTCCTTAGAGCCAAACTTCTCCAACATGCTGGTTATGGGTGTTACCCCAGAGCAGGCACCAGATGAAGATGAATATGTTACTATGACCTTTGAAAAGGGTGTTCCTACCAGCGTAAACGGCGTTAAGATGAAAGTTTCTGATATTATCCGCAAGTTAAATGAGCTGGGTGGAAAGCATGGTATCGGTATTGTAGATATCGTTGAGAACCGTGTAGTAGGTATGAAGTCCCGTGGCGTTTATGAAACTCCAGGCGGAACCATTTTAATGGCTGCCCACAAACAGCTGGAAGAACTGGTTCTTGACCGTGCTACCATGGAAGTTAAGAAGGATATGGGCAACAAGCTGGCTCAGATCGTTTACGAAGGAAAATGGTTCACCCCACTTTGCGACGCTGTAAAAGCATTCGTAGAGTCCACTCAGGAATATGTAACCGGTGAAGTTAAGTTTAAACTTTACAAGGGCAACATCATCAAAGCCGGAACCACTTCTCCATACTCCTTATACAGCGAGTCCTTAGCATCCTTTACAACCGGTGACCTTTACGACCACCATGATGCAGACGGTTTCATCACTCTGTTCGGACTTCCATTAAAGGTTCGTGCTATGAAGTTAGCTGAAATGAAGAAAGAGAATAACCAGAAGTAATCCTGCAAAGTGCAAATTAAAACCTGATAAAACCCGATATTGAAATAAAAACCCCCGGAGCATTGGATCATCAAGATCGTGCTCCGGGGTTTTTATTTTAATGCTACCAGGGTCAATATCTTTTTAATGTAAAATGGTTTTTCTTAAATTCCAGGATCCCATCTGCTTTCATCTTTCCAATCTCACTGGACATGTCGCTTCGGGCTACACCCAGGTAGTCAGCCAGCTCCTGGCGGTTATATGGAATATCGAAACTGCCGCTGCCTTCCTGTAAAGCTCTACAGGATAAATAGGATCGTAGTTTATCTCTGGTTGTTTTCTGGGATATATGTTCTAATTTTTCCTCTGCGCGGCCTTTGTTTGTACTCATGATACTGATCAGGTTATGGACCATCATGCTGTGAAATGGACATGCCATGGTACAGAAGGTAAGAGAACGCTTGTAATCTAAAAACAGTACCTCACTTTTTTCTGCTGCTTTGATGCTTACAGGCAGTGTTTTATTACCTGCACTGGCATAATTTTCACCAAATATCTCTCCCGGCATAATATAGATCACCTCTTTTTGCTGATGCCAGAAATCTTCCTGAACAACTGCCAGTCGTCCCTTTAAAACTACCATGATATACCCCAGCTCTTCTCCTGCCTGAAAAATCCACTGATCGTTTTCAAACATCGCCATCTGTCCATCGCAGCATTTGATCAATGTATATAATTCCTCTTCCTCAATCCCATTAAAAATAGGCATCCGTCCAATACAGCTTAATGCTTCTTCCATGTGTTTTTTCCTCATCACTTGTGATTTTGTTGTTTTTACAACCTTTTAACTGTATCTATTATATAATAAGTAAAAAATAAAAACAAGCAGCACCAAAGGCGACATTTGTTTTTCTTGCAGCATTAACGAACAGCCTGTCTGGGGCAACAGATAATAGAGCAAAGAAACTTTGGGCTGCGAATGAAGCAAACGGCAGCAAACATCGCAAAAAAAATCCACCCTGCAACATTCTTGCAAAATGGATTTCTTTATATCTATTTATAAATTTAAAACTTCATCATCCGGTCAACATCCAGAAAAAATACAATGGCACCGCCTACTTTTACACCTTTGGTAATGTCTACCATAGTCATTCCATTATATTCACAGACCTGACGTTCTTCCATTCGTTCTGTACAGCTTTGACGGATATAATTTAGGATTTCCTCTTCTCTCTCTTTTTCAATGCATACCATTAATGTAATATTTTTCTTATTCAGATACAATCCCTCTGTACTGAACTTCGTTGCCATTACACGATTATGGATAAAAGTACCTGAAAGCTTTGGATAATCCGGTTCCTGAACGATAATGATCATTAATTCCATTTTGCTGCACTCCTTTCACACCCTGTTATCTCACAGACGTTTGAGGAACATTATAATCCTGACAAAATGGATAAGCAAGTTAAGCTTTCGTTATGGCAATTATGACGTCACAGTTGAACTGTAACATTATGACAGTCCGATGACAACGCCAAGGACCACTGCCAGGGAAGCAAATACAACCAGGACTGCCTGGAACTTGATCTGGAACTTTGCCCAACTCCCCCACTCCAGTTTTGCTGCAGCCAGTGCGCCTAACAGACAGCCGGAAGTAGGTACGATAAAGTTTGTAAATGCATCACCCAGCTGGAACGCAAGAACTGCTATCTGACGTTCTACACCTACCAGATCAGCTAAAGGTGCCATGATCGGCATAGTAAGAGCTGCCTGTCCGGAACCAGATACAACAAAGAAGTTAAATACAGACTGGAATACATACATAAACCATGCTGAAACAACTGGAGGGAGATCCTGCATTGCACCACTGATACTGTGGAGAATGGTGTTTAATACAGTTCCGGAAGAAGCATCTGTTCCACCTAAGATAATAATGATACCCTGTGCCATACCTATGCACATTGCTGCACCTAACAGGTCAGCTGCACCCTGATTAAAGGAAGCTGGAATATCATTTAAGTGCATATCATTTAAACGGAAGATCAGTCCAATAATACCTGCAACCAACCCCATTACAAAGAACTGTGAAGCAATCTCAGGAATATAATAACCGTTCTTTACAACGCCCCAAACCGTCCAGATAACACATACAAGGATATCTATAAGAACCAGTTTATGGCCTAAAGTAAATGGTTTATCTTCATTTTTATTATTTTTAAAATCTTCTCTGTATTCACGATCAGATTCATATGCAACAGACATGGTTGGATTCTTTTTAATCTTTACTGCATAGCGCATGGTAAATACAATGGTTAAAACAGTAAAGAAGATCCATAATGGAATACGAAACCATGCACCTGACATAACAGGGATACCTGCAATGCCCTGGGCAACTGCCAGTCCAAAAGGATTCTGCCAGGAACTGCCAAAACCAACCTGTGTTGCTACATAACTACACATGATGCCTACAACTGCGTCATATCCCATAGCAATAAACATAGGAACCAGGATCATAACAAACGGAATTGCCTCTTCACCCATTCCAAATACAGCACCACCCAGTGAAAACAGTGTGATCAGAATCGGGATCAGGATGATCTCTTTACCGTTTGTCAGGCTGATAACACGCATAATACCACTTTCAACTGCTCCGGTTCTGAGAACAATACCAAAAGCTCCGCCAACTACCAGAGTGAACGCGATAATAGCAACTGCTCCGCCTCCTCTGCTTCCCGCAGTCATACCTTCAAATACATAATTGACTATACCACCGCGGCCGCCAAAATCT
>ENA-OQKF01001383-OQKF01001383.1-human-gut-metagenome-genome-assembly--contig:-NODE-1383-length-11092-cov-2.155586_pt1 | contig 11092 bp, 10 predicted proteins | sample MGYA00242617_ERZ504784 | MGnify/ENA primary metagenome ERZ504784 (study PRJEB26092, sample SAMD00036364) | human gut metagenome | host: Homo sapiens | study: EMG produced TPA metagenomics assembly of... | reverse complement strand
ATTGTTAATCCTTTTCCGGTATTGGCTTCGGTTGTGTAGTTTTTCCAGCCCCAGCCGTAGCGGCTTGTGCAAAACAGCAGATATACCAGGGAACCGAGAGGCAGGAACAGGTTGCTTACCAGAAAATCTTCCAGGTCAAGCACAGACCCGCCAAAGATTGAAAAACCTTTCCAGTTCCATACATTGTATCCGAGTACACATGGCAGGGAGAGTACAATGATCAGTACCAGATTAACGGCACAGGATTTCTGGCGGCTGCATCCGGTCAGTTCCATACCGCAGGAGATGATGTTCTCAAATACTGCCAGGATTGTGGAAAACGCTGCAAAAAACATAAACAAAAAGAACAGGCTTCCCCAGAGTCTGCCAAGCGGAATATGGTTAAAAATATTCGGCAGGGTGATAAAAATCAGGCTTGGTCCGGAAGTCTGGTCAACATGGAACGTAAAGCATGCCGGAAAAATGATAAGTCCGGAGGTGATAGCAACAAACGTATCCAGAATGGCAATATTTACCGATTCACCAAGCAGAGAGCGTTCCTTTCCGATATAACTTCCTAAAATTGCCATCGCGCCGATTCCAAGGCTTAACGTGAAAAATGCCTGGTTCATGGCACCCGTAATGGTTTTTGCAATACCGATCTGTTTCATCCGTTCAAAGTCCGGGATCAGATAAAAGGCAAGGCCTTCTTTTGCACCATCCATAAAAAAGCTGTTGACCGCCAGAATGATCATGATGATAAGCAAAGAAGTCATCATGACCTTTGTTACTTTTTCCAGACCGTTCTGCAGTCCACGGGAGCAGACAAATACGCCGGCGCAAACAACTACCACCATCCAGAAGCCCATGGTCAGAGGTTTGCTCAGCATTGTGGTAAACTGTCCGGATACACCGTCGGCATCCAGTCCCTGAAACTGTCCGGTGACCGTCATATAAAAATAATGAAGCATCCAGCCGGTGACCGTTGTATAAAACATCATAAGAAGATAGCAGCCGATCAATGTGATAATCCCATGGATATGCCATTTCTGTCCGGGTTTTTCCAGTGCATGGTAGGCTTTGACCGGACTTTTCTGGCTGGCACGCCCAACCGCAAATTCCATCGTCATGATCGGGAGTCCGAGAATAATCAGAAACAACAGATAAAACAGCACAAAGGCACCGCCTCCGCCCTGTCCGGCAGTGTATGGAAATTTCCATACGTTTCCGATTCCGATCGCACATCCGGCTGACAGGAGAATGAATCCCAGACGGGATTTTAATTTTTCTCGTTCTTCCATAAAATAATCCACCTTTTTGTAAACATTGTATAAAATACAAACGAAATTATACAATCTGTTGTGAGAAGTTTCAACCCTTTTTGACGAAATTTTACCAGGTATGTGTTGCATTTTTTTACAGATACTAGAGGAGAAGGTTGCGGAGTGTTCATGTTCTGCAATCAACAAGATTATCTTATGGAAAGAAAGAGGTATAAACCATGGTTTTAACAGAAAAAGAGATGGCTACAATTGAGGATCTGCACACACAGGAGCTGTCCTGCGTGGAGAAGTACAAACGTTACGGACAGGAAGCAAAAGACCCGGTACTTCGGGATTTATTCGCTGATCTTGAAAAGAAAGAGCAAAAGCATGTGGAGTCTCTGGAACAGGTCATGAAAGGCAGCGTCCCATCCTGTAACGTCAATGACAGGGATGGAAAGATGTATGAGCCAAAGGCAACATATGATTCTATGACCAATCCGGAAGATAAGAAAAACGATAATTTCCTTGCCACAGACAGCATTGGTTCTGAAAAAATGGTGTCCGGAACGTATAATACCGATGTGTTTGCATTCGGAGATTCCGATGTGCGCAAACTTCTGGCAGATATCCAGGTGGAAGAACAAAACCACGCGGAGATGCTCTATAAATATAAAACCGTAAACGGCATGGCATAGCCGGCATGTGGAGTGGATGTTCCAAAGCATCCACTCTTTTTGTTTTTACAAAAGGATTACAGAAACCGGATAGTATATCTTACATAACCCGTTTATTATAAATCCTGTAATAAATCTTACAGATTTCACAAGGAGAACAAAAGAATTATGAGAAAAAATGTGATGAAACTTACAGCAGGAGTTCTCTCCACCGCTGTATTGGCAGGAATGTTTGCCACTGGTATCCCGACAAAGATTGCAGCAGCAACGGAACACTGGAATGATGCTTCCCGGGAGTCTACAGACTGGAGCAACTGGAAAAAGAACTGGGCTGCTTACAGCAGTGAGTATGAACATGTATCGCTGACTCCGGGTGCGGACGAGACAAAATTAAATTATGCATGGTACAGCAAAACGGCTGAGACTCCAAAGGTGAGAATCTCTACCAGACAGAATATGGATGGTGCGACAGAGTTCACCGGAGCGCAGACCGAAGCTGTGACCATAGATACCACAAAATATTTTTCCAATAAAGTAACCGTAAGCGGGCTCAAAGAAAATACCAGCTATTATTATCAGGTATTTCAGGATGGAAAGTGGCAGGATACACAAAACTATACCACACAGGCGTTTGATGAATTTTCTTTCCTGTATGTCGGGGATCCGCAGATCGGGGCTTCCAAAGGCCAGACCAGCAGTGAGAGTGAAAAGATGGAAAATGCAGGAAATGTTGTAACTTCTGCACCGGAAAAAAATCTTGCAGCAAGAAATGACAGCTATAACTGGAACAACGTATTAAATGAAGCAATCGAGGATCATTCCGATGTAAGTTTTCTTGTGTCCGCAGGAGATCAGGTGAACTACGGAAGCAACGAGCGGGAATATGCAGGATATCTTGGGGCAGAGGCACTGACTTCCCTTCCGGTAGCAACGACCATTGGTAACCACGACAGTGTTTCGAATCAGTACAGCCTGCATTTTAATAATCCAAATGCTTTTTCCGATACCGATACCAGTTATGTACAGGGAAAGACAAAGGCAGGAACCGATTACTATTATCGTTATGGAAATGTTTTGTTCATCGTGCTTGATACAAACAATTATAACTGTGCAACGCATGAGAATGTCATGAAAAAAGCAATTGATGAGAACAAAGATGTCAAATGGAGAATTGTGGTATTCCATCAGGATATATACGGCAGCGGCTACGATCATTCTGATTCCGATGGTATGGTACTTCGTACCCAGCTTACACCATTGATGGATAAATACAAGATTGATGTGGTGATGCAGGGACATGACCATACATATTCCAGAACCTTCCAGCTTGAGGGAGATGGAAAAGATCATACTTCTTACAGTGCTTATGGATATAAATCCGTAGAAGAAGCAGAACAGGACAGTGCATATCAGGCACAGAACAACTGCTATGAGATTGTGAATAAGACAGTTGGCGGAACTGTTACCAATCCGGAAGGAACCGTATACTTAGAGGCAAACTCTGCAACCGGATCAAAATTCTATAACCTGATTGCTTCCAAGCAGGATTATATTTCCGAGAGAAGCCAGACATGGACACCAACCTATTCGGTAGTAAAGGTAACTGACAAGAAGTTTTCTGTTACAACTTATGATGCAACAACCAGACAGAAGTTACAGGGATCAACAACCTATACGATTGTAAAAGATGCCGTAAAACAGACGGTACAGGCGAAGAACTCTTACAAGAAAAACGTAGGAGACAAAGCCTTTTCCTTAAATGCAAAAGCCAAAACGGCGCTTACTTATACATCTTCCGACAAAAAGGTTGCAACTGTTGATAAAAACGGAAAAGTTACCGTAAAAAAGGCCGGAAAGGTTACAATTACGGTGAAGGCAGCAGCAACCAGCCAGTATCAGGCAGCAAGTAAAATAATTACAATTACTGTTACAAAGAAAGCAGTAAAGAAAGCAGCTAAATAACAATGAAGAAAAACTGGAAGAAATTTTTAGTAGGAACCCTGTGCCTTTTGGGGTTCCTGCTCTTGTTGGGAAAAGTAAATCAATTCGAAAAAGTACCTTTGATTTCCACGGAAGGCCAAAGTTACGAAAAAGCCATCGTGACAAAAATTACAAAGGATAATCTGGCGGAAGACGGGCAGCGTTATGGAACACAGGAAGTGCGTGTGCAGATAAAATCCGGAGCGCATACCGGAGAAGAACTGGATGCAGTGAATCCGGGTGGTTTTCTGTTTGGAATGGAAAACTGCCAGATTGGTTCGCACGTGATCGTAATCGTAAGTACGACAGGAGATAATAATGTAGTGACGGTCTACAGTAAGGATCGGACCGCAGCAATTTATCTGTTTGGTTTGTTTTTCTGTCTGATTGTCTGTGTCATTGGCGGAAAGAAAGGAATCAAAGCCATCGCGAGTCTGGTATTTACCGGCGTTTGTATCATCTATCTGATGTTTCCACTGATGTATCAGGGAGTATCACCAATTGGAATTACCATTGTAGTTGTTTTGTTATCAACACTATTAACGCTGTGGCTTTTAGGTAGGGTTTCCAAAAAAACAGCGTCTGCTGTAATCGGTACGGTCAGCGGCGTTATCATAGCAGCGATTGCGGCCATTCTGTTCGGTAAAGCTGCAGGCATCACTGGTTACAATGTGTCAGATATTGAAACCTTGAACTATGTTGCACAGAATACACATATAAAGATCGGGCAGCTTCTGTTTGCCGGAATTATCATAGCAGCACTTGGAGCAACGATGGATGTTGGAATGTCGATTGCCTCTACCATTCAGGAGCTGTATGACCGAAATCCCAAGCTGGGTGGGAAAGATCTGTTTGTATCCGGTATCCGTGTGGGGCGCGATATGATGGGAACGATGGCAAATACTCTGATTTTTGCTTATGTTGGGGGTGCATTATCTACCCTTGTGGTCAATTATGCATATAATTTAAGTTATAATCAGCTGATCAATTCCTATGTGATTGTCACGGAGATCATGCAGGGGCTTTCCGGAACGCTCGGTGTAGTTTTGACTGTACCGATTACAGCAGCAGCGGCAGCCTGGCTTGTCGGAAATAAAAAGATGACAAAAAAATCATTGGTGCAGCCGATCTATGATGATTCGGATCTGGAGAATGAGAAATATCTTTATGAAGGTACGGAATCGGACGAGGGATTGGATGAGGAATTTTAAATAATACATATTTGCAATTGGCAATGTCTGACAACGGGGACATATGCAGAAAAAAATGTAAGAAATGTCCCGACAGAATCGGAAAGTGGGACATATGCGGAGCAAATATAAGAAATGTCCCGTAGATTAGATCTGTTGGGACATATAGAGAAAAAAATTACAGTATGTCCCATATAATGTTGTTGAGGGGACATAACAATAAAGGAATCTTCTATAAGTCCCGCTGGGAAAGAGTGGCGGGACATAATCTGCAAGAAATGTTCTATAAGTCCCAAGAGGAAAGAAAAGTGGGACATAATCGATAAGTTAAATTCTATAAGTCTCAGAAGAAAAAAGGAGGGACATAATCTGTAAGAAATTTTCTATATGTCTCAACATAGGAAAATGCAAGGTCTAATCAGCAACCTGTCTTTTATATCGAAATAAAAATCATAAAATTTTAAAATTTTCATAATCATGAAAGCTCCTATTGACATTTATTGAATTTACGCTATAATAAAATCAAACATATGAACAAGTGCTCATATGAAAGAGTAATAAAATGTAAAATGAAAAGTATGGAGGAAACCGGCTATGAAGAAGACTTACAAAATTGATGTGGATTGTGCAAACTGTGCAAATAAAATGGAGGAAGCAACAAAAGCAACTGCAGGAGTAAAGGATGCAACTGTAAACTTCATGACACTGAAGATGAACGTAGAATTTGAAGACGGTGCAGACGCAAAGTCTGTTATGCAGGACGTATTAAAGAACTGCAAAAAAGTAGAAGACGATTGTGAAATTTTCCTTTAATCCAAACATAAAGATGATGTCTAAGGCAGAAAGTCAGAAATCATTCCGGCAGACAGGAAAGGATTTCTGGCTTTTCCCATAGATATCAGACAGGAGGCTGCTATGAATAAAAAACAGAAAAAAGTATTAAAACGGATTATTTTATCTGCTATTTTAATAATTGCATTTGCGGTAGCAGGGAACTTTGTTTCCATTCCGAAGGTACTTGAATTTGTCCTTTATCTGATTCCATACCTTGTGATCGGTTATGATATTTTAAAAAAAGCCTGGAAAGGCATCTGCAACAAGCAGGTCTTTGACGAAAATTTTCTGATGGCAGTCGCAACCGTAGGTGCGATCGCGCTGGGAGATTATAAAGAGGGCGTTGCAGTTATGTTGTTCTACCAGATCGGAGAATTGTTCCAAAGCTATGCCGTTGGCAAAAGCCGCCGGAACATCAGCGATCTGATGGATATCCGTCCGGATTATGCAAATATCGAAAAAGACGGACAGATGGAAAAAGTTGATCCGGATGAGGTGGAGATCGGTACCGTGATTATCGTTCAGCCAGGAGAAAAAGTGCCGATTGATGGCGTGGTAGTAGAAGGACATTCTTCTTTAAATACCAGTGCCTTGACCGGAGAAAGTGTACCGCGTGAAGTGGCTGTTGGAGAAGAAATCGTCAGCGGATGTATTAACATGTCCGGCTTGTTAAAGATCCGTACCACCCGTGAATTCGGGGAATCTACAGTGTCAAAAATCCTTGATCTGGTTGAAAATGCAAGCTCTAAAAAATCACGCTCCGAGAATTTTATTTCAAGATTTGCACACTATTATACCCCGGCAGTCTGCTACGGTGCACTGGCGCTTGCATTTCTGCCACCAATTGTAAGAATGCTTTTTATGGGACTTCCGGCAGAGTGGGGAACCTGGATTTACCGTGCCCTGACATTCCTTGTTATCAGTTGTCCGTGTGCGCTTGTCATTAGTATTCCACTGAGTTTCTTTGCCGGAATCGGAGGAGCCAGTGCCGCAGGTGTTCTTGTCAAAGGCTCCAACTATCTGGAGGCACTTGCAGCCACCAAAACCGTTGTATTTGATAAAACAGGCACGATCACACAGGGCGTATTTGAAGTCTGTGGAATCCACAGTGATACCTGTGACGCTGAGAGCTGCCCGGTAAAATCCGGACATCCGGTTTATACAAAAAAGGAAGAAGAATTGTTAGAATATGCGGCACTTGCCGAGTGTCACAGCACACACCCGATCAGTATCAGTTTGCAGAAAGCATATGGAAAGAAACTGGACATGGAGCGTGTGAGCGATGTGCAGGAAATTGGCGGACACGGAGTGATTGCCATAGTCGATGGGCATAAGGTTGCCGCCGGAAATAACAAGCTGATGAAAAAAGAAGGCATTGCTTACCGCGAGTGCAGTTGCACCGGAACGATCGTCCATCTTGCCATTGACGGAAACTATGCGGGGCATATTCTGATCGCAGATGTGATCAAACCACATGCCGCAGCGGCAATGCAGTCGCTTAAGCATTCCGGTGTGCAGCGTCTCGTGATGCTGACAGGAGACGATGACCGCGTGGCACAGCAGGTAGCAAAAGAAGTTGGTATTTCGGAAGTTCATTCCCAGCTGCTTCCGGCAGATAAAGTGGCACGGGTGGAACAATTATTACAGAATAAGCCGGAGAAATCCACGGTTGCCTTTGTCGGGGATGGAATTAACGATGCACCGGTACTTTCCCGCGTGGATGTAGGTATCGCGATGGGGGCACTTGGATCGGATGCAGCGATTGAGGCTGCGGATATTGTCCTGATGGATGATGATCCGATCAAGATTTCCAAAGCAATAAGGATTGCCCGGAAATGTATGCGCATTGTATATGAAAATATTTACTTTGCAATCGGAATCAAACTGATCTGCCTGTTCCTCGGAACGATTGGTATTGCAAATATGTGGATGGCGATTTTTGCAGATGTCGGAGTTATGGTGATTGCAGTATTAAATGCGATCCGCGCATTGTTTGTAAAGAAGTTATAATGTTGCGGTTATCCATTTTCCGGCGGAGAGGAGAAACTCATGGAAAGAGAAAAGATAGAATGTTGCAGTGAGAACAAAGTACATCCGGATCTGTTGAAGATCGTCCATGATACGATGCCAGAAGAAACAGAATTGTATGATCTGGCAGAATTGTTCAAGGTATTTGGAGATTCTACCCGTATCCGGATTTTGTTTGTGTTGTTTGAAGCCGAAGTATGTGTCTGTGATCTGGCGGCAGTATTGTCGATGACGCAGTCTGCCATTTCCCATCAGCTTCGGATTTTAAAACAGAACAAACTGGTAAAAAGCCGCAGAGAGGGAAAATCTGTATTTTATTCGCTGGCGGATGAGCATGTAAGAAGAATCATTGCGCAGGGACGGGAACATATAGAAGAAGATATTATGTAAAAATTATCAGGCACGACAGGGACTTTCAAAAGGAAGTCCCTGTTTTTGGGTATCTTAATATTTGTTTAAATTTCTTTAAAGATTCGTATTTTTCGCTTTTTTATTGCTATAATTAGGAAGCACAGAAAAATAATTCTGTTGATAGCATAAAGAAAAAGGAAGAAAGGCGAATAAATTATGGAAACCTATGAAAGTGTAAAAAGTAATTCCGTACAGCCGGAAGAACCAAAGAAGAAAAAGAACGGGGCGTGGAAAGGAGTCGTTGCGGTGGTACTGGCAGCCGGTGTTGTAGGAAGTACCACGATTTCCGCATTTAATCTGGTAACTCTAAAATCCTACATAGCCGAGCAGAAGAAGGAAGAAAATCCGGAGACAACCGAAGATTATGTAAAAATTGCGGAAAATTATGAAATTAAACCAACAACAAATATTTCGGATGCTTACAAATCCGGAGACACTTCTAAGCTGACGGATAAAGAAAAAGAAACCCTTGATATGGCAAAAAAAGCGATCAAGGATATGAAGATCAAGGACAGCATGTCTGATTTTGAAAAAGAAAAGGCCGTGTATGACTGGATGACCAAAAAACTGCAGCAGGATTCCGGTGCCCTGACCGTTATTCCGAGTACACAGGAAGACTGTGATAATCCATATGGGGTGTTAAAATACCACAATGCCGTATGTGTCGGTTACGCGACGACATTCCGCATGTTCATGCAGATGATGGGAATTGAATGTAAAGTGGAACATAATACAGAAAAATTCCATAGCTGGGATGTGGTAAAAATTGACGGAGACTGGTACATTACCGATATTTATTCCGATGCAGGAAATGGAAATTATGCGAACTTTAATGTGACGGATGCCATGTATGGACAGTCCCAGAGCTGGGATCGCGATTACTTCCCGGCAGCCAGCTCATTAAAGTACAATATGGCATACCAGAACAAGAAAACAGTGGACAGTATATATGATCTGCCGAAAGCCTTGCGTGCTGCCATGGACAAAAAGCTTGGTGGGGTCATGGTTGCGTTTAAAGAGGATATTACAGAGGAAAAAGCGCAGGTGGCAAATGCCATAGCTTCTGCCATTGACAATTTCCTGATGTCCGGAAGCTATAAGGATATGCCATACAGTCTGGGAACTTACAACTGGATTCAGGATCCGGATGAAAAAGGATATTTATTTAATGTTACCATGCCGGGATATAACACGGACAATACAAGTCAGAATATCAGCGAGAAGGAGCAGCAGAAGATAGACAAGGCAGTTCAGAAAGCATTTGAAGGGCTGACTCCGATGAACAACGGTGATATGGGAGTGTCAACAGAAGAACAGATCATCGGTGGCGCAGATATGACGATGAATGAAGCCGCAGCAAACGGCGCAACATTCAGTACCGAGGAAGCAGTGGAGGAAAATTAATCGAATGGAAAAAATAAAAAAAGGCATCTGTCTGGTGTCTGTACTTACATTACTGATTGCGTGTGCCGGGTGCGGTTCTGGGAAAAACGCGCAAAATACGGTCAGTATGTATGACTTGCGTACAGCGATGGAGGCTGCAGATCCGGATCTTCCGGAGATGCTTAATGCAAGCAGTACAGAAAAAGATGCAGAGGACAATTTTTCCCATATTTCTGATATGGAATATAAAAAGGTAGACAGTTATTTTGTAAGTTATTCCTCGGATGGACACAAAGCAGATGAAATTGTTGTAATCGCGGTGAAAGATAAAGCAGATGTGGACGAGGCAAAAGAAAGTAAGACAGTAATCGTTCCCTGGGCGCTGCGATGCGCAGTGTTCCCGGATCTTACAGGAGGAATCTTATGCGAAATAGAATGAAAAAGAAAACAGAGGCGCAGGCAGTAAAAGACAGGCGTCTCGGGCTGCTGTTGATGATTCCTGTTGTCATTGTCGTATTTGTCATCATGGGACTGCCTTTTATCCGGGCGATTTATTGGAGTTTTACGGATAAAGTAATCGGTGCGGAAGCAAATTTTATCGGGCTTGATAATTATATCGAGTTATTCTCAGATAAGATTTACTGGAAATCACTTACCAATACATTGATCTATACAGTACTTTGTATTGGAGCGAAACTTCTGATCGGTCTTTTGTGGGCGGTATTGCTGAACCAGAATTTTAAAGGAAAAGGATTGTTCCGTACGGCACTTCTGATTCCGTGGGCACTCCCGGGAATGGTGGCAGCTATGACATGGCGCTGGATGTATGACAGCACTTATGGTATTATCAACAGCCTTTTGATGGATCTTGGGATCATAGATCTTCCGATCGCGTGGCTGTCAAATCCAAAGATCGTGTTATTTTCGGCTATCATCGTCAATATCTGGCGTGGTGTTCCATTCTTCATGTTCAGTATATTGGGAGAACTGCAGACGCTGGATCGGCAGGTGTATGAGGCGGCAACCGTGGACGGAGCCGGTGTTTTTAAACAGTTTTGGTATATTACATTACCGTCGATCATGCCGGTGATCAAGGTGACGACTCTTCTGTCTACAATCTGGACATTTAATGATTTTGAAAATGTATGGCTTGTAACAGGCGGCGGACCATTGTATGCGTCCAGTGTGATTTCCACATACACTTATGATATGGCGTTTATTCAAAATTCATTCGGTCGGGCGCTTTCGGTTGCATCATCCGTTATTCCGATATTGATCATTATGATGCTGGTATTTTCAAGATTTGCAAAGAAAGATGAGTAGGAGGGAGCGTGTATGCGTTAAAGAA